>ULUC01028038.1_pt1 | contig 206992 bp, 183 predicted proteins | sample 1958151 | NCBI WGS metagenome assembly ULUC01 (sample SAMEA4835750, study PRJEB28245) | human gut metagenome | biome: gut microbiome; material: fecal sample | place: Denmark | collected 2008
GCGGCAAGGAGCTGTTTGCGTTCGCCGCTCAGGATATGTCCCCATTTGCTGACCAGGTCACCTATGTAGGAACCCATTTGTACGGAAGGCCCCTCGCGTCCCATCGAGAGACCGCTGCTGAGTGTCAGCACACCGCCCGCAAACTTAGCCAGCAGTTGGCGAAAGGAATGTGCATACTCGATGCGTCCATTGATAACGCCCCGTGTCTGCGAAATGCCTCCGCCTCCGATGTAAGGCCACCGCCTGACCATCCAGGCGACGAAGCAGAGGACTCCCCATAGAGCAAAGAATAAGGCGGCATGATAGTACCAGGGAGGCGAAGACTGGAAGAAGTTCTTCCGCATATTGAAGAATAGTTGCAGCAGATAGTGGTAAGGAACTGCCACCAATCCGGTCAGCAATCCTACGATCAGACTCACGAAATAGAGTCTGGCATCTACCAGTTTCAGCTTTACTATCCGATTAATCTTCATCTCCCCTTAAACAGGGAGCGAAGGCCGTTGGTTTAACTTTCAATTCTCAAAAGCATCGGATATATCCCAACGAATAAGTTTCGTACAGGTTATCCTTCATTCCGTGTGTATACCGGAAGGAGATTATGTTTTTCTTGATCTCGTATCTGAGGTTGTTGCGCCAATGTATGGGGCGGTCACCGTTGTTTTCGTATCCGTAGAACCCGGCCAGGTTGGTGGCGAGCGTGAAGCCTCTGTATTTACCAGTGAACCCGACTCCGTATGAGATGGCGTCGTTCTGGCGATGCACCATGTCGTTCGTCATCCAGCAATAGAACCCGGCGAGCGCCTGCATACGGATCGAGGCCTTCCCGTCGGCACTTTTCCACAGGTTACGCCCCACGTTTACGTCGAACCAGTAGGAGGCGGCATCGGTAAAACGGGCGTCGCACAGGCGGCCTCCGCTGGCTGTCTTGATGTTGGCGCTAATGGTCGCGTCTACCCATTTCTCGCTTTTCAGGACTTGGAAAAAGGAGCTGATAACGATGTCGCCGTTATATTTGATCGGGCTTTCCGTCTCCACGGCAAAGCGTTCGTCACGCGTTTCCGGTGTCATCTTATATTTTTCCTTGAAGCACCAGTTCACTTCGATTCCCGCGCGCCCCCTGAAGAAGGGCAGCAGGGCACGCCCCACGATGTCCCAGGTCTTGTCACCCGTATAATAATGGTATTCGCCCCGTACTTCCACTTCGTACCGCTCGCTCACCCGTCCGTCCCTCATTTCCGGGATCGGAAATGCGTTCGGACCGAAATAGCGCGGAGAATATATGAGCAGTTCTGTTTTGTCGCGCCAACTGTCGGCATGACTATAAGTGGCTGAAAAGACAAATACGAATGTTATCAATAATATTCGGGATAAATATTTCATCATGGATGTATTTTTTCTTAAGGCCACAAAAGTACATATTTCATATTGATTTAGTACATTTGCCTCAAACAAATCTTTAAACCATAAAGTACCATGAGACATTTACATTTTGGGAAGCTGTTTTTTGTTGTCTTTTCCCTCTTGTTAGCCTGTACGGTTTCGGCGCGTAAACCGATTAAAACATTACTGATCACAGGACAAAACAACCATAACTGGCAGGTGAGCCATGTTGTGCTGAAACAAATCCTGGAAAATTCCGGTCGTTTTGATGTGGACTTTGCTATCTCTCCCGAACAGGGCAAGGATATGTCCGGTTTTGTGCTCGACTTTAGCCCTTACCAGTTGGTAGTACTGGACTATAACGGAGATTCGTGGCCGGAGGAGACGAACCGCCGCTTCCTGGAATATGTGCAGAACGGCGGTGGTGTTGTCATTTATCATGCAGCCGACAATGCTTTCTCCAAATGGCCGGAGTTCAATAAGATCTGTGCTTTGGGTGGTTGGGAAGGACGTAATGAGAATTCCGGCCCTTATGTGTATTGGAAGGACGGAAAACTGGTCAAGGACAGTTCGGCGGGTCCGGGTGGTTCTCATGGACGCCAGCACGAATATGTGCTGAACGGGCGTGACAAGGTGCATCCGGTTGTGAAGGGCCTGCCTTTGAAATGGCGTCATGCCAAAGATGAACTTTACGACCGTATGCGGGGACCGGGCAATATCCGGGATATTTTGTACACAGCCTATTCGGATAAGGAAACAAACGGTTCCGGTCGTGAAGAACCGCTGGTCTTTACGGTCGATTACGGGAATGCTCGCATCTTCCATACGATGCTTGGCCATGCCGGTGCTACTACGGAAGATAATATAGCAATGCAATGTACGGGCTTCCAGGTGCTTTTGCTTCGTGGCGCCGAATGGGCGGCAACCGGAAAAGTAACCCAGAAAGTCCCGAAAGATTTCCCGACGGAGACTACTTGTTCTTATCGGAAAGATTATAAGGAGAATTGACAATTATCAATTGTCAATTCTTAAAGTGGATATTCCTCGAACGCATACAATGCTGTAGACAAATATCTCTCGCCCGTATCCGGTAATAATGCTACAATCGTTTTCCCTTCGTTCTCCGGGAGCCGGGCCAGTTGCATGGCGGCATATACGGCTGCTCCGGAAGAAATGCCGACCAACAGGCCTTCCTTTTGTGCCAGTTCGCGTGATGTGCGGATGGCGTCGTCTCCTTCTACCTGGATGATTTCATCGACCACCGAGCTGTCGTAGGTTTTAGGGATAAAGCCCGCTCCGATCCCCTGTATCTTGTGCGGTCCGGGTTTACCGCCTGAGAGCACAGCCGAGTCGGTCGGTTCTACAGCTACGATTTTGACATCCGGATTGTGCGCTTTCAGTCCTTTGCCAACGCCGCTTACCGTACCGCCCGTTCCGACTCCTGCGACGAAGATATCGACTTTTCCGTCCGTATCGCGCCAGATTTCCTGTGCGGTTGTTTTAGCATGCCGGGCAGGGTTTGCCGGGTTTTCAAACTGTTGCAGGATAATGGAGCCGGGTGTTTCATCACGCAATGCTTCCGCTTTGGCGATGGCACCTTTCATCCCTTCCGTTCCGGGAGTGAGGATCAGGTTGGCTCCTAATGCTTTCAGTAGGTTACGACGTTCCAGGCTCATGGTTTCGGGCATTGTCAGTACCAATTTATAACCTTTGGCGGCCGAGACGAAAGCCAGTCCTACGCCGGTGTTCCCGCTGGTCGGCTCTATGATTGTTGCTCCCGGTTTCAGCAAGCCCTTTTCTTCCGCATCTTCGATCATTGCCAATGCAATGCGGTCTTTTACGCTACCTGCCGGGTTGAAATATTCCAGCTTTCCGATTACTTTCGCTTTCAGCCCTTTACTTGCGTTGAAGTTTGAGAACTCCAACAACGGTGTATTGCCTATGAGGTCAGTCAGTTTTTTTGCTATCATGGGTTATATTATTTATGATTTATGAATTCTCAATTGTCAGTTGAATTAATCAGTCGCTTCATGGTTTGCATTTTTGCCTCTGTTTCAAGCCATTCGCTTTCTATCTCCGAAGAAGCAAGAATGCCTCCGCCTGCATATAAAACAAATGATCCGGGCAAGATGTTCATGCAGCGCAAGTTTACATACAGATCACTCTTTCCTTCGGGGGCCAACCAACCGATAAAGCCTGAATAATAGCTCCGGTCGTAGCCTTCGTTCTCCCGGATAAAACGATACGTCTCTTCTTTGGGCAGTCCGCAGACGGCAGGCGTGGGATGGAGCCGTTTCAACAGTTCACCGAGTTTTTTATTATCAGGCAGTGGAAAGCTGAAGTCACTTCTCAAATGCGACAATTCGCCGGCGCGTACCGGGATCGGAGGAGTTTCTGTCGGTTTGATACCTAATGCTTGCAGTTGTTTGCGTATGTAAAAGGCTACATATTCCTGTTCTTCCCTGTTTTTGTCGTCCCATTCTATCGGTAGTTCCCCGTTTTGGAGAGGTTGGGTGCCGGCAAGGGCGACCGTATGCCATTTTCCTTTCTCGCCGGAGAGGATGATTTCAGGCGTACATCCGAGCCATGTACCTGTTTCGGGTGTATGGCAGAGATAAACATACGAATATTTGTACCGTCTGATTGCTTTATGGAAAGCGGCGGCAGGGGAGAAGTTGGCTCTGTCTGCCGGAATCGTCTGGCAGCGCGACAGCACGAGTTTCTCGAACTGCTTTCGGCGTAGCGGTTCGATGAAGGCATTGAAACGGCGGCTGTAGTCTTCCTTCGGGTTTTCGAGGAAGGAGACAAGCGTTTCACTATGATGGAATTCCTGTTCCGCAGGCATCAAGTATGAAACTTTTGTTTCCTCATCGGGCGGAAGTTTCTGGATGTCCGGCCGGATCAGTACGATTGGGTGCTGTTTGCTTACATGGAAGGGAGCAATGACGAAACCACTCTGTTCGTCCAGTTCCTCGATATGATAAAGAATACGTGCAGAACCGGAGGTCTGCATGGCGAAACGAGGCGATTCTCCTGGTATCCGCCAGAGTGCAAAACTCCGGTTCTTTCTGATCAATGTGTCGACTACGTTACAAATCCTTAATTCGTCTGGTGTCATTTCTTTTTTAATATGCTGTTGACTACACGGATGGATGATACCAATTTATCTGTGGATGTGAATACATCGACGTTCCAAACGTGCGAAGAGCGTCCTTTGTGAATGATGGTTCCGACGGCGCGAACGGTATCTCCTTCATGGGCAGATGACATATGGTTGCCACTGACTTGCATACCGACCACGATTTCGTCTGGTTTGGCCAGGATCATCGATCCTAACCCGGCAACCGTTTCGGCCAATGCGAGTGTCGCCCCGCCATGTAGGATGCCGAATGGCTGGCGGGTGCGTTCGTCTACCGGCATGGTCGCTTCTACACGGTCTTCGGATGCATATGTATATTGGATGCCGAGGTTTCCCATCAGAGCGTGTCTGGCACGCATATTCAACTGGTCGAGCGGTACTTCCGTCGGACGTATTTCAGCCAGGATTGTCCGTTCGACGGCCACGGCTACGCCTTCTTCTTCGTTGGTGAGTGTCGTCTTGTCCACACAAGCCTTCACCGAATCTTCCGCATTTCCCATCGCGATCCCGACACCGGCAAGTTGCAACATGGTCACGTCGCAAACGCCGTCGCCGATCGCGATCACTTCTTCCGGCGATACGGACAGTTTGGTCATCAGCACGCCCAAAGTGTTTCCCTTGTCGATGAACTGGGGAACGACTTCTAAGAAATAAGGTTCCGACCTGAATGCATCCAGCACACCGTCGAGGCGTTTTTTCCAATGATTCTCCAAACCGATGAGCGCTTCTTCGTCGTCACTTGCCAGCATACATTTGCAGGGCGGGAAATCGACGGCTTCGGCAAAGTTGTCGACACCGACAATCTGCATCTTGTTCAGGTTGGCTTCTTGGATGACATACTTGTTATCCGGTTTGTCCGTCAGGATGAAGTCTTTGTGATAGGTGAAGATGGCAAAGTCGTTTTTCTTTGCTTTTTTTTCGAAATAGGGGATCCATTCCGGATCGATGCGCTTCTCGAATAATAGTTCACCGGTCTGCACGTTGATGATCTGACCGCCGTTGTAAGAAAGAATGTAACCTCCGTAATGATTCAGTTCCAGCTTTTCAGCGATGGGCATGACTCCATTAGTCGGTCTTCCTGATGCCAATACGATATGTACCCCCATTTGCTGTACCTTCAGAAGGGCAGCCAGGGTACGGGGGCTGATCTCTTTCTGATTGTTGAGCAGCGTCCCGTCTACGTCGAGAACTAATAATTTATACTTCATGGCCTCTCTGTATTTTTTGTTAATGATACAAATATACGATATTTGAATTAAAAAGGGTATAAAATCGAAATAGATGCGGTAGTAGTTTCGATTTGGACTAATGGCTTTTTACGAATATGACAATAAGAGGATCATGTCGGGGAAGGAGGTTGAACGGTGATCACCTGTCCGTTTTCCCAGATATATTCGTATAATTCCTTGTAGAAAGCATGCCGTGTTAGTGTCGGTGCGTCTCCCAAGATCATCAGTTTCATGCGGGCGCGGGTGATGGCGACGTTCATGCGGCGCAGGTCACCGAGGAAACCGATCCGGCCTTTGTCGTTGGCTCGTACGAGACTGATCATGATCACATCGCGTTCCTGTCCCTGGAAGCCGTCTACCGTGTGAGCGGTTATCAGGCGGCGGAAAGGTTTGAAGAAAGTGTCGCGCTTGATCAGTCCGCGGATATACTGAACCTGCGATTTGTAAGGTGAAATCAGACCGAAGTCGATGCTTTCATCCAATACCCGTTCTTTGCCGATCTTTTCGATATATTTCTGTAAGGTCGAAACGAGCAGTGTAGCTTCGTCTCTATTGATACGGCTCATGCTGTCGTCGAGCCGGTCTTCTTCGAAATGACAATCCGCCGTATCGAGCCAGACGACAGGCGTATCGAATTCCAAGATGCCGCGATGCTTGACTTCCGGTGCGGATTGTAGCTCGTCATGATAGAACCAACGGGAAGGAAAGCGCATGATGTCCTCGTTCATCCGGTACTGCGTTTTCAGAAGCGAGACTGTTTCGGGCTTCCGGTCGGTTATTTTTTGCATCAAGGTGTGGTCTAAGCCGCCGCGTGCCGCTTCTATACATTTGATGGTAGGAGGGAGCTGGTGATGGTCGCCCGCTAAGATGACCCGATCCGCTTTGCCGATTGCGATCCAGCAGGCTGCTTCGAGTGCTTGGGCGGCCTCGTCGATAAAGAGAGTTGTGAAGTTACGGTTGGTCAATACCCGGTTCGCCGATCCGACCAGCGTGCAGGCCACGACACGTGCCTCGTCGAACAATTCCGTGTCGATCTTCACTTCCAGTTCCGTCGCCCGGAAACGGAGACGGGAGAGACGGTTGCGTGCTGTTTCTTTTTCACCGTGGCTCTTTTTGCGGAGATTGGATTGTATCTCGCGGATCGCCTTGCGGATTCCCCATAGTTCGGCATAGTCGGGATGCGATTCGAAACGCCGTTCATAGGTGAAGGAAAGCATCTTGTCGTTTATGCGTGTCGGGTTACCGATGCGTAGGACATGAATGCCACGATCGACTAGTTTTTCGGATATCCAGTCTACGGCCGTATTGCTTTGGGCACAGACCATTACCTGATTTTCCCGGTGCAGAGTCTCATAGATCGCTTCAACCAAAGTGGTCGTTTTGCCAGTTCCGGGAGGACCGTGCACGATTGACACATCCTTTGCCGCCAATACATGGTTGACCGCCTCTTCCTGCGACAGGTTCAGCCAGGGAAAGCGCATAGGAAAAAATGTGCGCCGGCCGACGGGCGTTTTGCCTAACAGGACGTCCCGTAGGTAAGCTAACCGGTTTCCTTTCGCTTGGATAACGGTGGACAGGGCGTTGAACATTGTCTTGTAGCTGGTCTCGTCGAAATAAAGTTGGACGCCGATTTCACCAGCCTTCTGTATATCCGTAAGTGCGTTAGGAGAGGGCAGTACTACGACCATTCGGTCGTCTTGTACGTAACTGATGACGGTCGAGAAGTTCAGGTATTCGGGGTTTCCGCTTCCGTTTGTCGTGAAGAAGCAGACCGGACGGCCATATTCGAAATTGTGTTCGGTCTCTTTATCCTCCAGCCGTTCGATTTCTACGACGAGCTGGTTCAAGGAATTATAGTAACTCTTTCTTGGTACGACAGGATACCAGCACAGTCCTTGTTGGATGCGGCGGTGTATTCCGGTCCGTTCGATTTGTTGGCGGTACATCTCTTTTTCATATTCGAATTCTTTCTGCAGAAGATCGTACTGATGTTGCAGGTCTGCGGTCGGAGTCTTGAATTGAGTTGTCATCATTCTTTGTTTAATCGGGCGCAAACTTACATAAAAAAACGCAATCGGATAGGGGTTTTTCTCCTTTCCGATGTCATTAAATCAAATGGATGGTTATCTTTGTTTGTTAATTGGAAGGGTTAAAATAACTGAGTATGAAAAATAAAGTCCTATATGCGATAGTGTCTTTGTTGGTTCTGACAGGATGCGGATCGATGAAGAATATGAGCCGGGAAGACCGGGCTGGCGTAGGGGCCCAGATAGGTGCTTTTGTCGGATGGCTTTTCGGCGGAGCGGTCGGAAATTCCATAGACGATGATATCGGAGGTGACATAGGGGCGTTTGTCGGGACGGCGGTCGGAGGAATCGCCGGTGCGCAGATCGCTGCAAATACAGGCGACGAGATAAGAGTGGAGAAGAGGAATTCGGGGAATTATACACCGTCTTCGCATGTTCTCCTTCCCGATTTGCAGATCGAAGATATCTTATTGGAAGAGGACAGTGTCACCCGCGACGATAAGATCAATGCAGGTGAGACCTGCCGTATCTCCCTCGTGATTGTGAACAACAGCTTTCAGGATGCTTTGGACGTGGAACCGATAGTGAAAGTTGAGAAGGGCAGGTATTTGAAACTGTCCGAACCTGTCAAGATAGCCAAAATCACCCGTGATGACCGTATCATCTATAATGTCATGGTGCAGGCCTCCCCGAAGTTGCGTACAGGTGAAGCTGTGTTCAGCGTCCGTCTGAAAGAAGGGCGTGGCAACGGCACGGAAGAGGAAACCTTTACGGTTAAAACTGTCGGTGGTGACAAATGAGATCTTATCTGATGAGAGAATAAAACAGCCATACTGAAAGGAGGACGAATAAGACAAATATGGCTAAAAGTAATTTTATTTTGGATAGATGGTTGGCATCTGCTTTTTCTTTCTCTATAGTCTTTTTTCGAATTTCTTTCATTTCTTCAACGGATGTATCGGGTAGTTTGGTACTGCTCCCGATTTTCATGAGCCTGTTTCGGGTTTCCTTTAGGCGTTCTTTGCTTAATTTCCGGAGCTCGCGGTTTTCTTTGTCCCGTTGTAACATATCATTTATGCAGCCTAAAGTTCCCATAATTTATTAATTATTTATTAGATGAAACAAATGTACATTTTTCTGTCGGGTATTCCTTTATTTAATAAAGAAATAGTTCAAATTATCTATGTTCCGCAATCGAAATACCTATGTTTTGAAAAGGATGTCTTATCTTTGCAATCATAAAGTCAAAGAAGTCTATATTCATGGATAAAACAACTCAAACACAAATCATCAAACTAATACATCAGGAAGTGATTCCCGCTATCGGTTGTACGGAACCGGTTGCGGTCGCATTGGCTGCCGCTAAGGCTGCCGAGGTTTTAGGCTGTAAACCGGAGAAAACGGAAGTATTTCTGAGCGCCAACATCCTGAAGAATGCGATGGGTGTCGGAATTCCTGGAACCGGAATGGTCGGGTTGCCTATAGCGGTTGCTTTGGGTACGTTGATCGGCAAGTCTGCTTATGGTCTTGAAGTATTGCGTGACCTGACACCTGAAGCGCTTGCTGAAGGAAAGCAGGTGATCGAAGATAAACGGATTCATATCGCTTTAAAGGATAATGTCGACAAGCTCTATATCGAAGTGATTTGTTCAGCCGGAGATGAAACTTCGCGGGTGATAATCTGCCATGAACATACGAATGTCGTGTATGTGGAGAAGAATGGTGTGGTATTGACAGACCGGAGGAAAGAAGGTGTTTCCTGTGATGCTTCGGGCGATGAAGACGAATTGAGACTCTCTTTCTCTACTGTGTATGAATTTGCGATGGAAATGCCGCTCGATGAGATCCGCTTTATCCTGGAAACTGCCGATCTGAACCGGAAAGCAGCCGAGGCTTCACTGAAGGGAAATTTCGGACATACGGTCAGCAAGACCGTTTCCGGTGTATACGGACGTAAATATATGGGAGACTCTGCCTATACCCATATGCTGGCAATGACGGCTGCTGCCTGTGATGCCCGCATGGATGGCGCCATGATCCCGGTGATGAGTAACTCCGGTAGTGGAAACCAGGGGATTGCAGCGACACTTCCCGTCCTTTCTTTTGCCGAAGACATCGAATGTTCGGAAGAACAGTTAATCCGTGCCCTGATGTTAAGTCATCTGATGGTCATCTATATCAAGCAAAGCCTGGGACGCTTGTCCGCCCTTTGCGGTTGTGTGGTGGCCGCCACGGGAGCCAGTTGCGGCATTACCTATCTGATGGGAGGCGATAAAGTGCAGATTTCCTATGCAATCAAGAATATGATCGGCAATATTACCGGTATGATATGCGATGGGGCGAAGCCCAGTTGTGCCATGAAAGTTTCCAGCGGTGTTTCGACTGCTATGCTGTCTGCGTTGATGGCAATGGAAAACAAGGTGGTGACTCCGGTCGAGGGCATTATTGATGAGAATGTCGACAAGTCGATCATTAACCTGACTTCTATCGGTTCCAAAGGAATGGAAGCCACCGATAAGCTGGTATTGGATATTATGACCGGAAAATCCTGCTAACGGTAAGAATATGTTGACCGATATTCGTCTGTTGAGCCATCAATTGGCAAAGCCTCGGTTTAGGAGTCCGAAGGAATTGGTTGCCTGGATGGGAGCTGTCCAAGCACAGGAATATACGATGGCGAAATGGGCGGTCGGGACTCGCTTGAAGTCTTCTTCGTTGCGGGTGGTGGACGATGCGCTTGCAAAGGGAGAAATCCTGCGTACCCATATATTACGACCGACCTGGCATTTCATCGTAGCAGAGGATATCCGCTGGATGTTGCAATTGTCGGGAGGTCGTATACGGACAGCCTTCGATTCTTATGCAAGAAGCCGGAAGATGGAGATAACCGAAAGCTTCTATACGAAAGGTTGTAGATTGCTGGAACAATTGTTGGGTGGAAACAAGAGTTTGACAAAACAGGAGTTGATGGATGGGTTCGGTCGGGCAGGGGTCGAGACAGACAATCACTTGATACATTATTTTCTGGTCCGTGCTGAAACGGATGGCCTTGTGTGCAGTGGGGTAGATAAAAACAAGAAGCCGACCTATGCTCTGTTGGAAGAACGTGTGCCTCCGATGAAAGAACTCAGCCGCGAAGAGGCGCTCGCCCGATTGGCTACCCTATATTTTCAAAGCCATTCCCCGGCTACATTGTCTGATTTTGTCTGGTGGTCCGGCTTGGCGGCAACCGAGGCTCGACATGCGGTTGCGTTGATCGAAACCGATCTGCTAACCGAAAAGTTTGATTCGGAAACTTTTTACCTGCATGTTACCTGTGACTTGAAGGCCTGTTGCCGGAAAGTGTTGCATCTGTTACCCTCGTATGATGAATATCTGATCAGCTATAAAGACCGGACGACCGTTATGCTACGCGAACATCATCATAAGGCATTCAATACTTTCGGTATCTTTTACCCCGTGATCCTGTATGAGGGCCGGATCGTTGGCAATTGGAAAAAAGATTCGAAGAAAAAAGCTCTTACTGTCGAAACTTCTTTGTTCGATGAATCTCTCGATCTCCCGGAAGATTTGCTGAAAAAGGCAGTCGATTATTATTGCTCTTTCCACGCTCAAAAGTCGGGATTCCACACTTGATTGTGGAATTTTTACACACTTTCCCCAATCCACTCCACACTTCCCCAATTTCTTTTGTATTATATGTATTATTTTTATTGGTTTGTATATCAGTGGTTTGTTTTAAAATATATCTTTATTTCTATTTCTGGCACGTCCTTTGCTATTTATTTGTCAGAATTAGATATTATCCTTCCCGAGATATTGTTTTCTGATTAGATATTTGATTAGAAAAAGCTTATCGATTTTAAATCCGCTTCGCCTGTGAAGGTAAAGCGGATTTTTTAATTTAGAACCATTTGATCTTTCTGAAAATGAAAAATGATAAAGCTGATAGTGTGATGGAGATCATGACGATGATGGCAAAGCCATGCGGCATATTTTCTCCGTAGATCGGGACGTTCATACCGTAGAAGCTGGCGATGAGGGTGGGAACCATCAGGATTATGGAGATAGAGGTCATGCGCTTCATGATGGTGTTCACGTTGTTGGAAATGATGGAGGCGAATGCGTCCATTGTACCGGTCAGGATATCGCTATAGATATTGACCGTGAGGTGCGCCTGTTTCAATTCTGTTTCCACATCTTCCACCAGTTCGTTGTCCATATAGACCGGTTCTTGGAAGATGCTTTGCAGTTTGGTGAGCATCACTTCATTACCACGGATGGATGTGTTGAAGTAAACCATGCTCTTTTCCAGCTTCATCAGACGAAGCAAGTCTTCATTACGGATACTTTTTTCCAGCGCCTTTTCGGCATGCGCCACCTCGTTGTTGATTTGTTTCAGGTATTTCAGGAACCATACGGCGGACGAATGGATCAGACGCAGAATCAGGTCATATTTGTGACGTACGACGACCTCTTTGCGGCGGGTGTATCGGATAAAGTCCGGTATCAGTTCCGTCTTGTAGTAGCAAACAGATATGATGATTTCATTGTTCGTCATAATCCCCAGAGGGATGGTCGTGAAAGGGATTCCTTGTTCCTGGCTCTGTACCGGGATTCGAATGATGGTCAATAGCCAATTCCCTTCATATTCGATACGCGGGCGTTCGTCTGTATCGGCAATGTCGCTTAAGAAAGATTCGGGAACATTGAATTGGTTTGTCAGGTAATGGATATCTTCCGGTGTAGGGCATTCTACATTGACCCAGCTGTTTGGAAGCCACTGGTCTTTTTCTACAAAGCCGGCTTCACAATAAAGAAAAGTTCTCATTATTGCCTCCTTTCGTTTTTGTCAACGTACAGAGGCCTTGCTGTTTACCCCTGCGCGTTATTTGTTACTTACTGTTTTTATTTCTCGCGGAATACTGTCGTCCATAATTTATCATTACTTTTTACGGCTGCAAAGATAGAAAAATCTGGTAATAAATGTATATCGGAGGCGGATTTTTGTCAAGTCCGTGAGGCTGCATATTTGCGATAACGGTAATAGGCAATGCCGGCTAAGTCTGCTAGAAACCAACCGATAGGAATAGACCACCAAATACCGGTGACCCCAATAGAGGGAATGGATGCCAGCCAATAAGAAAGGACGACACGTGTACCTAAAGATAGAATGGTAAGCACGACAGACATTCCCGGCATACGGATGGCCCGGTAATAACCATAAAGGAGGAACAAGATTCCGATGCCTAAATAAAAAGCTCCTTCGATACGCAGGTATTCTGTTCCGATGCGAAGTATCTCAGCCTCATCCGGACGGACGAAAATAAGCATCAACGGCTTGGCAAAAAAGAAAACTAACAGCGAGATGATAAGGGAAAAGACGATCGTTATAAGAAATGCGCTACGTACTCCCCGGCGGATGCGATCCCCTTTCCGCGCTCCGAAATTCTGGGCAATGAAGGTGGAAAAAGCATTCCCGAACTCCTGAACGGGCATATAGGCGAAAGAGTCGATCTTGACTGCTGCGGCGAATGCGGCCATGACAACCGTACCAAAACTATTTACCAACCCTTGCACCATCAATATTCCGAAGTTCATCACAGATTGTTGGACGCAAGTCAGTGTGGAGAAAGAAGTGATTTCTCTCAGGCTGGAACGGTCGAAGCGCATATCTTCCCGGTGTAATCGTAGCTCGGGGCGGATTTTATAGGTATACAGCAAGATACCGGATGCCGCCGTTCCCTGTGCGATAACCGTTGCGACTGCCGCTCCTTCGATGCCTTGATCCAAGACGAGAATAAGAAACAAATCAAGCCCGATATTCAGAACGACTGACACGGCCAAAAACCATAATGGTGTCACGGAATCGCCTACGGCCCGAAGCAACGCTGCATAAAAGTTATACAGGAAAGTAAAGACTATTCCCCAGAAAATGATCCATAGATAGTTACGCATCAACGGATAAATATCATAGGGAACTTGTAACCATCGTAAAATCGGATCGAGCCATAGGAACACGGCAACATTCAGCAAGATGGTTACCGTGCCGATCAGCAGGAGAGAAACGTAGATGCTACGTCGCAGAGCGGACAGGTCGCCGGCTCCGTATTGCAGTGAGAAAACCGTGCCGCTTCCCATTGACAACCCTAGCAGGATAGAAATCAGGAAAACCATCAAGGTATAGGCGGAACCAACCGCTGCCAACGCATTTGCGCCGATACACTGTCCCACGATCAGCGTATCGGCTATGTTATAGCATTGTTGTAAAAGCGATCCTGCCAGCATCGGCAATGTGAATTGTAGCAGGGTGGTGGTTATACCTCCTTGTGTAAGGTCTCCTTTCCGTAACATTGTCAGCTCTTTTTATCCGTATAATTTTGTATGAATCTGCAAAAATACGAATTAATCGGATAATCGTTCCTTCGGATCTCCGTAACCTGTCGGAGTGGCGCTGAGCTTTTGTTTTTGGGTAGAATGAACCGCTAATCGAGCATCAAGCTCATATAGGCTTCCCGGCTCTGATAGTCGAGCAACAGGCGGGTGAGCGATTGGGTGTCCATTTCTTTCAGTTCGCCGATGTTGAGAACAGAATTTTCGTGGGTGGAAGCCCAGTGATGGATGAGGCGGTCACGGTCCAGGACACGTGCCATGCCTAAGGGAAAAGTCCCCGGTCCGGTGAAGGGGGTGCGGTAGACGGCCTTTTCCACCTTGTTCTGTGTTGTTGCCTCCTGTAAGAGTAGTTTTTTGATATGGTCGTTGTCATACATCAATTCTTTGACATAGATATGGTCGCCGGCAGGATAGAAAAAGATCATTCCGATCGGTTCGTCCTGAATGTTCAAGGCGGTCAGCATCTGTCCGCCGGACATTTGCAAATCGCGCAGGATAGTAACGAAATCGTCATAATCGTGCAGCACATAGCAAGTGCGTTCCCGCTGCTTCTTATTGAAAAACTTGTAGAGGGACTCCATCGAAGGGACTTCGGGCGGGACAACCAGAACACCCTGTTCCCAAGCTGTTTCAAAAGGACGGATATACGTCTCTTCCGAATAGTCGAAAGCTTCCGTATACCCTAAATCACGGTAATAGTCGAACAGCCACGGATCAGCCGGGATGATGACCGTCAGGGCCACTTTCCGGCTTTCCATCACTTTGAAGGCATCCTGAATCAGTTGGCGCATGAGTCCCTGCCCGCGTTCGGAAGGAAGGGTACAGGCGGCATATATATAGTTTACGGATATCTCCGTCCCATAGTAGGTCATGACATACGGAAGCATTTGAAGGGCGGAAACGATCTTTCCGTCTTTCTTTATGAACAGGGCGTTCTCTTTTTTGTAAACCCGGTCGAAGAACAGTTTGATAAATTCTTCGCTGTCGTCGAAAGAAGTACGCCACAGGTCGATCAATTGAGGCTTGTTGTTATCCATCGTTCAATATTATTTTGCAGGTTTCTTTATTGCTGCGGATTTTTCTAATAGGATGAACGGGTTATACGAAAGTTTAGCCTGGCGCAAACCGGGAATACCCAAGTCTTCCTCCCGGTTCACATATGTGTATTTCTCCGGAAGGTGGGAGGCGAATTCTTTGTTGATAACAGCATAAGCCCCTTCATAGTTCACATTCGCCTTTTCGACATGGACGCCGAAAGTATCGTGGTTGATCGGGGCGCCGAAGGTGAAAGCGACAATCTGATGGTCTACGCAAATGGCTCCTCCAATAAGTCCTAATTCATCGTAATGATTCAAGGCGTAGATTATGGAACGGCGTTCGTCGTTCAGATCCTCCTCGTCATTATCTTCCCGGTTGGCCTTGTACCATTTGCATTCGAGCTGGAGGCATTCGGGAACCAGTTCCGGTGTGATAGGGATATATTTGTAGGAATACTTCTTATTGAAGTTGTTGATATGATTGCGTTTTGCCTGGTATTTTTTCCCTTTCAGGGTTGCCAAGTCTTCACGCAAATAGATGTAATCGAAATAATCTCGTTCGGGTATATAGAAAAATCCTCCGGGGATTGCTTTTTCGAGTTCTTCTTTGGCATCGGGCGTTACGCCTAACATACAGAGCGGATGGCCTTGTTCGAGCGAGTCGGCTTCCAACAGGTCGATTGCTTGTTTCAGGTTGCCTTGACCTGTAGGCGTCATATAAGCGACCCTCGTTTTATTTTCGATCCAGAAGCGGATCAGCAGACAGCCGTCAACAATGGCGAACTCGCTATCGTAGAGGAATCGCCAACTACAAATGTTGGCAAATGAATAATCGCAATTCTTGTAATTACTCGGTATCGTAAAGGATGTTATAATATCTCTATCTTCGATTCCGATCGGTTTAAACGGTATCTTCATCTTTTTCTTTTTTGATGTGCAAATATAAAACTAATAAATATCAGTGAATGTTTAGAATGGAAATAATAATGGCAATATGAAGATCATGACGATTCCCATAATGATTTGCAAGGGCATGCCGACTTTGACATAATCCATGAATGTGTACTTGCCCGCCGACATGACCAGAGCGTTCGGAGGAGTCGAGAAGGGAGAGGCGAAGCACATGCTCGCACCTACCGTTACGGCCAGCAGGAACGGGTAGGGGCTGACCCCGATTGCCAAGGCCGATTGCAACGCGATGGGAGCCACCAGTACCGCTGTTGCCGTATTACTGATGAACATGGTGAGTAGAGAAGTCGTGAAATAGATTCCCGCCATAAGGACAAGTGGCCCGTAATCACCCAATCCGCTTACCAGTTTTTCCGATATCAGGTTGGAGGCTCCTGTCTTTTCGAGGGCAAGCGACATCGGGAGCATGGCGGCTATCAGTACGATGCTTTCCCAGTTGATCGTCTTGTAGGCGTCTTCTACATTACGGAAGCAGCCTGTCAGTACCATCAAGATCGCTGCGATTAGGACGGCTGCGACCGGAGGAATCGGAATGAAATCGAATACCATTGCCGCGATCATGCAGATCATGATCAGGGCGGCGACAGGTGCTTTGTAGTCCAGCGTGACTTTGGATGCTTCTTCGACAGGTTGTCCGAGGACTACCCATTGAGACTGCTTATGGCTCATGCGGGCGATGCTATCCCATGTGCCCTGTATCAGGAGGATGTCGCCGGAGTGCATCTTTACCTCTTTTATGTCAGACAGGATATATTCGTTTTTCCGTTGTATGCCTAATATGTTGACTCCATATTTATCCCTGAAACCGGAATCTTTGACCGCTTTATTGATCAATTTGGAATCCGGCATCAACAAGACTTCGGCGATACCGATCTCCTGCACACTCAGTTTTTCGTCGGACGGTCCGCCGGCGAATTCGGTGACTCTCGATTCTGTGAGCGACAGTCTGTTTTCACGGGCAAACAGTTCGATCTTGTCGAATGCTCCGAAGACATATAAGATATCGTTTTCTTTCAGTTCTGTGTCCGGACCGGCCAATTTTTGATCTACGGTCTTCATGAAGCGGCCCTGTGACGGCGATTTTCTTCGTATTTCGAGGATCGTCAGATTGTATGTTTGTGTGATATTGAGTTTCTGTAATGTCTTATTGCAAACCAGGGAACCGGAGGTGACTCTCAAGCGGTAGAGATTGTCGGAGAGTTGGTATTTCTGTGCCAGTTCTTTTGGAGTGCGGCCGCCGGAAGTCTCTTTTTTATTGTTGTCGTCTTTTTTTGCTAGGAATATTTTACTGAGCGGGATCAGGATAATGATCCCAGTCAGCACGCAGACCAATCCGACCGGAGTGAAAGAGAAGAACGAGAGGTTGTCGAACCCGGCGTTCTTCAAAGCTTCCTGCACGACGAGGTTGGGAGGCGTACCGATCAGGGTCGCCATTCCTCCCATGCTGCTTGCGAAAGCGAGAGGCATCAGGAAACGGCTGGGGTTTATGTTGGCATTCATCGCCATACTGACCACGATGGGTAACATCAGGGCCACAGTTCCGGTGTTGCTGACAAAGGCTCCTATGAAGGCTGTCACAACCATAATTAAAATGAATAATTTCAATTCGCTTTTTCCTGCCAACTGGAGTATTTTGCTGCTGATCATCTTGGCCAGGCCGGTTTTAAAGATGGCTCCCCCGACCACGAACAAGCCGACCATCATGATTACGATCGGATTTGAAAAACCGGATAATGCTTCTTCAGGAGTTAAAATCTTACAGATCATGAGGAGTACGAGTGCGCAGAGTGCGACGAGGTCCGAGCGTATCTTCCCGTTCACGAAAAACAAGGCGGAGAGCGCTAAAATGACGAGAGTTGTTATCATAAAATGTTATTAATAGGGTTTTAACTTAATCTAAAAAGACTTGTATGTATTAAACTAATAACTATCTTTAAATGTTCGAAGTGAAATGATTTTTATTCTAAAGTGAGAAGGAAATGAATACAGATAAAATATTACCGATCGACCTCTATCATGCCGTGTCGACTGCGAATTTGACATTGGAAAGTACTTTAAAGATCATTCACGTTGAAGTCGGGCAGGATCATGAACTGTTGCCTTTGGAACCGGGAACTCTTGCTGTGATCTGCCGGGGAGGAAAGTTCGAATGCAAAGCACTTGGAAAGGAAATCTCCATAGTTGCCGGACAGGTGTTCCTGGCGTCTGTGGAAGATGTGAGTGACATATCCCGTTTTTCGGAGACAGGTTTTGAAGGGATCGTGATCTATGCCGGTAGTGATCTGCTGATCAATCGGCAACGTCTGATGTTCCGGACGATTACACCGGACGAACTGGAGGAGTCCGGGCTTTATATCCGGCTGATGCAGTCACAAATCGAGCGAATGAGCGATGTCCGTGTCAAAGTGGTGGAATCGCTTTTGCGTGCCCTTATTTTCTTCCTCCAGCAGGGAGGACATCTGGCGGACGACCGGGATAGCGAGGTTCCGCCTTTCTTCCACAATTTCGCCTTGCTGATTAGTCGTTATCATCATTATCCGGTTTATTATTTTGCCGAGAAGTTAGGAATGACTTCGACGGAACTGAATAACAAATGCAAATCGCATTCCGGTATTTCGGCTGCGGAATGGATCAGCCAGTATGTATTGCTTGAGGCGAAAGACTTACTGATTAAAACTCGACTGAGACCTTCCCGCATTGCCATGATGCTTAACTTCTCTAATTATGATACTTTTGCGCGTTGGTTCAGGCGGCATACGGGAGAGTTGCCAGGGAACTGGAGGTAATGGAATTTGAAAATTGAGAATTGAAAATTAAGATACCATGAAATGGACATTTGAGAATGCGAAAATAAAGGGGCGGATCGTCTTGACCGATTCGCTCCATGAAGACCCGGATCTTCTGAAAGACAAAACGCTGTATAAATTTATATGGGTGGATTCCGGTGAAGTAGAGTTGGATATCGATCATCAGCATGTTGTTTTGAAGAAGGGACAACTCGTTCCGCTTTCCCATTTGCATCATTTGGAGTTTCTGCGCATCAAAGGCAAATGCTATGCTTTGATGTTCAACGGCAATTTCTACTGTATACATGGCAACGACCATGAGGTGTCGTGCAACGGGTTGCTGTTTCACGGTTCATCACATGTGCTGACTTTTGTCCTTTCGGAAGATGAACGGCGGAAGATCGACACGCTGACGAGGATCATGCAAGAGGAGTTTCTCAGTACCGATCACCTGCAAGAAGAGATGCTCCGGGTACTGTTGAAACGGTTTATCATATTATGTACGCGAATAGCGGAAGACCGGCAGGGAGCTGTTCGGGAGAACAGCCTTCAGTTCGAGACGATCCGCAAATTCTATGTCCTGGTCGATACCTATTTTAAGGAGAAAAAACAGGTGCAGGAATATGCGGACATGCTGAACAAATCCCCGAAGACACTGGCAAATATCCTTTCCGCTTATCAGCAGCCTTCCGCCATCCGTATCATCCATAACCGCATTCAGGCTGAAGCCCGGCGTTTACTGCTTTATACGGCTAAAAGCTCTAAAGAGATCGCTTTGATGCTAGGGTTCGAAGACCAGGCTGCGTTCAGTCGTTTCTTTAAGAACGCAGCCGGACTAAGCGCGACCGAATATCGCCACCAATATAAAAAATGATAATAGTGGCGATGACGGGCTGGTCGCTTGTCCGGGTTGTAGTATCCGCTTATTGCCGGTATTTGCAACAACCCGGCAGTTGGTCGTAGACGGCTTGATCCGCTTTATAAGTATCCGTGTCGTGCCCCGCTTTGGCAATAGCTTTGCTAATAGCGTCCACAGATGTTTTGGACGGATCGTACTGTAGATGTATCATCTGTTTTTCCTTATCCCAATGAGCCGATGAAACGCCGTTTACACTTTTGGCTGCTGTTTCGATGCGTTGTTTACACATGTCGCAGGAACCTTTTACCCCGAACATGGCATGCTCGCCTGCCGGTTCCGGTTGTGCTGCGGATGTACCGTGCGCGGCATGCCCTTCGTGACCGCTCATCGTATGCCCTGCATGGCCGCTCATCGGTTGTGCTTCGCCGTCATTGTTCATCATCGACTGCTTGCCTTCCAGTTGGGCACTGGCATCTATCGAGAAAACACCGTTCGTTACGACTTCTTCTCCTTCGGATAATCCTTTTAATATCACGTATGCGTTGCCGAGGGAAGGACCAAGTTCTACTTCACGCATCAGGAAAGTCGGGGTGGAGGTGTCCGGCTGCTTGACATAAACGATGGAACGTTTGCCGGTCCAGAGAACAGCAGTCTGCGGCACGGTGATCCGGTCTTTATATCCTTGAAGCGGGGCGCTGACCTCGGCGGTTGCATACATCTCCGGCTTCAGTTCCATATGGCTGTTGGGAACTTCCACCCGGACACGTGCCGTACGGGTGGACGGGTTGATGATCGGATCGATAAACGCGATCCGGCCCGTATAGGTCTTGCCGGGAAGAGCCTGCAAGGTGAAATGAACCTGGTCGCCTCTGTTCAGGAAAGGCAGGTCTACTTCGAAAGCATCGAACATCGCCCATACGCTCGACAGGTTCGCTATGTCGAACAGGACAGCTCCGGAGGCGACATAATCACCCTGGTTTACGCGTTTGGTCATGACGATTCCGCTTACGTTCGCTTTGATCTCGACGAGTGGGGAAACGCTACCGGACTGTTCGATCGCTTCTATCTGGGCGTTCGTCATTTTCCAGAGACGGAGTTTCTCGCGGGCTGCCTGGATCAGGGCGGGCTGCTTCATCTTAATGGCTTCCAACAGTTCCTGCTGGGCGGTGAACAGTTCGGGTGAATAAAGGACGGCAAGTGTTTGTCCGGCTCGTACGCTCTCACCGGTAAAATTGATGTTGAGTTGTTCGATACGTCCGCCTACGTGCGCTGTCTGGGACTGTAAGCTTTGTTCGTTCGGGGCGATCTTGCCGTACAGGCGGACTGTCTTGACCGGGTTTTCCCTGCTGACCTTTGAAGTCTGCACGTCTGCCAGGGCGGCCGCCTCTTCCGATAACTGGATTGCTTTCGGGTCGGAGCTTTCTCCGCCGCCGCTTCCTTTACGGACCGGGATCAAGTCCATCGCGCAGATCGGGCATTTGCCGGGTTTATCCTGGCGTATCTGGGGGTGCATGGAGCAGGTCCAGACGCCCGTCTCGTCCTGCACGAGGTCGTGACTGTGTCCTTCGTGCATCTCATGCCCCTCATGGGTAGCCGGAGCGGGGCTTTCGGACGGGCTGAACAACAACCAGCCGACTAATAAGCCGGCACAGGCTACTATTATATATTGAACCGGTTTGCTTTTTATTATTTCATTTATCTTTTTCATCTTGTTATTTATTTACGGAGGTTGATACTAATTTCTCTAAGCCCGCGATCAGCGTGTTGTATCCGGCAACCGCTTCGCTCTTTTTAAGGCTGTAATCCAGTAACTGGCGTTCCAGTTGGATGATGTCCGTGAGGGAAGTCGTTCCTGCCGAAAATTCGCGGATCATCAACTGGTAGGTCGACCGGGACAAGTCCTGCTGTTTGGCGTACAGGTCTATTTTGCGCGAGGCATCGGCCAGTTGTTGCTTTAAGGCGATATATTCGGCATGTAGCTGGTTGAGCGTGTCTTCGTACTTCAGCTCGCTTGCCTCACGGTAATGCCGGCTCTCCCGCTGCTGGGCGTTATATTTCCGGCGGAAGATCGGGATGCTGATCTTAATCATCGGCATGACCATATCCATGCCGTTCATATTGCTCATCCCTGACATCCGGGCCATCTCTTCTGAATTCTTAGCCATGATGGAATATTGCAGTCCGATGCCGAACATGGGAAGGCTCATCTTCTTGTCCATCTCCGCCTTTGCCTTATACGCGTTTGCCTCCGCTTCGAGCATGGAGAGCATCGGGTTGGAGAGGATGATGCTGTCCAGGACCGCATTGTCTTCTATGGAAAACAGTTTTTGTGCCAGCGAATCGGAAGTTTGTACCGGCAGATCCTGATCCCGGTTCAGCAGGCTGTTGAACCGGGCTTCGGCTGCTTTCCTGTTCGATCGGAGAGCTTCGAGGTTGTTTTCCAGTTCGGCCATTTCGATCTGGATGCGAAGTACGTCGGACATGCTGCCGGATGAACCGCTCCCCATCGTACCACTTGCCATCGAACCGCCCATACCCGACATCGTTGTATTTCCGCCCGGTGTCGCAGAGGCCGTGGAAGGAGAGGTCCCCATGTTTCCCATACCGCCCATACTGTTGTTTGCCGGTGTCTGGGGAACGGGAGGTGCGACCGGAGGCGCAACGGATGGTGTCGGCCTGCCCGGAACGGACGACGCTGTATAACGGCTCAGCGCCAACAGCTCCAACTGCTTTAACAGTTCGAGGTTCGCTGCTGTGTTCTTATACTGCTCATTCAGATTGTTCAGTTGATACCACTGGCTTTTGACTTCGTAGAACAGGTTGTTGCGGGTTTCCCTGAATTGTTCGTAAGCCATGCGTGCCATCTCGCTCGCTTCGTTGCGGGCTGCTTTGCGGGTTCCGAACCAGGGGAACATCTGCATCAGGGTGAAGTCGGCTACCTGTTTGCCGGATAGCTGCTCCATCGGTTTGAAGAAGAAGCCTATTTCGAGTTCGGGATCGGAGAAAGCTCCCGCCTGCGGTATCTTTTCCAGGGATGCTTTGTAAAGGGCAAAGCTGGAATTTACCGACGGATTGTTCCGGGCGGCCGTTTCCAGGTAATGGGAAAGGCTGTCGGTCGTTTGTGCCTGTGACGGGAGATACCAAAGTGCCGATAGCAGGATGGCGGCCCAACGTAAGACGGCTATATGCTTTTTTATTCTCATTCTATTAATACTTTATTTATATATAAGAAAGTTTCAACTTTTTTCTCGGCGTGAAAATTTATTTTCATGCAATGGAAAATTTTTTTTCATCCGAAGAAAATTTATTTTCATGCTGAGGAAAATTTATTTTCCCGGTGAGGAATTTTCTGCTGCGTTGCGGGCCTTTTCCTCTTTCTTCAGCAGCCCTTCCCGCCACCAGCATTGGAATACGGGGACGACAAACATGGTCATCGACTGGATCAGCATGCCGCCGAAAGTCGGGATTGCCATCGGAACCATAATATCGGATCCCTTTCCGGTCGAGGTGAGGACGGGGAGCAGGGCGATCAGGGTGGTCGCGGTTGTCATGGCTGCGGGACGTACACGTTTGAGTCCTGCTGTCACGACGGCTTCACGTATGGCGTGCCTGGTCTGCGGGTCCTTTTCCAGGAAGACGTGATGGATGTAAGTTCCCATCAGCACACCGTCGTCTGTCGCCACTCCGAAAAGGGCGATGAAGCCGACCCATACGGCTACGCTCAGGTTAATGGTATGCATCTGGAACAGGTCCCGCATATTGACTCCCGCCAGCGAAAAGTTCATGAACCAGTCCTGACCGTACAGCCAGAGCAGGATAAAGCCGCCGGCAAAAGCCACGAAGACACCGGAGAAATGAATCAACGAGGCCGTAAGGGTCTTGAACTGGAAATACAGAACCAGGAGGACGATCAGCAGGGCCAGGGGAACGACGATCATCAGCCGGGCGGTGGCACGTTCCTGTTGTTCGTAGTTTCCGGCAAACTTGTAGGAAACGCCTTTTGTTAGTTTCAGCTCTCCGTTTTGTATCTTTCCTTCGATCACTTTTGTCGCCTCTTTCACAACATCCACTTCGGCTTTTCCCTGTTTCTTGTCGAAGATCACGTAGCCGACCAGGAAGGTGTTCTCACTCTGGATCATCTGGGCGCCTCGGGCATATTCGATATCGGCGAGTTCTTTCAATGGGATCTGGGCGCCGGTGGCTGTCGGAACCAGGAGCATGGACAATGCTTCCGGATTATCACGCAGTTCGCGGGCATAGCGGAGGCGCACGGGGAAACGCTCGCGGCCTTCGACCGTCTTCGTCAGGATCATGCCGCCGACGGCTGCACTTAGTATCTCCTGTAAATCTTCGACGTTCACTCCGTACCGGGCCATGTTATCCCGGTTCAGCTTAATCTCCAGATAAGGTGCTCCGACCGCCCGGTCATAGAATACGGACGAAGGGATCACGGAAGGAACGTCTTTGAGCGCCTGTTCGATCGCCTTTCCGCTCTGCTCGATCGTTTCCAGGTCCGGCCCGTATATCTTCAATCCCATCGGAGCGCGCATACCGGTCGAGAGCATGACAAGGCGTGCCTCTATCGGTTGCAGTTTCGGGGCGGATGTGAGTCCGGGCAGGTGGGTGACGTTGACGATTTGCTGCCAGATATCGTCGGTGTTCTTGATTTCGGGACGCCATTGCCGGAAATAGTCTCCTTTGCGGTCCGGTATCAGGCTATCTGCCGGAATCAGGCGGAAGCCGTCTGCCGGATTGTAAGTGCCTCCGTTTCTCAGGAGATATTCTCCTTTCCGGTTCACTTTGAAACGTTCCCGCTTTCCGTCTTCGTTCAGGATATATTCGGGACGATAGTTGATCGTATTTTCGAACATCTGGGCGGGAGCCGGATCGAGTGCCGAGTTTACCCATCCCCATTTGCCGATTGCCGTTTCCACTTCGGGGATGGCTGCCAGGCGTTTGTCCAGCGCTTCGATATAATTCAGGTTTTGCTCGATTCCCGTATGGGGCATGCTGGTCGGCATCAACAGGAATGAACCTTCGTTGAGGCTGGGTATGAACTCTTGCCCGATCCGTTTCCAGATCAGGATGCCGCATAGGATAGTCGCGATAGGTAGCAGCATGAACTTCCACCGGTTATTCAGACACCAGCGAAGGATACGTTCGTAGTAGATCACCAGTAACCAGAGCAGTGCAAGAATGATGGCGATACATCCTGTTATGAAAAGAAGATTGACGATAATACCTTTCTGGGGGCCCATCGGTAACCATTCTTCTGCCAAGAAGTAGGTGGCGACGACAAGTGCGATACCGATATTGATATAGTTACTTATTCCGGGTTTCTTCCAACGGTGGGCAAGCAGGTTGTTAAGTCCGACGGCTGTAAGTCCGAGTGCCGGAATACTACTGTACAGGACAGACAAGAGGACACCTGCTGCAATCAGTATGTAGTTGAGCACTTTCCGTATCCGCTTTGAGTCGATCCGTACCGAAAACAATATATAGGATAAGGTCGGCAGCAAGATCAATCCCAATACGAAAGCAGAGGCCAGCGCATAGGTTTTCGTGTAGGCGAGGGGAGAGAACATTTTTCCTTCCTGTGCCTCCATTGCAAAAACGGGCAGGAAACTGACGATAGTCGTGATCATCGCCGTGGCAATCGCCCCCGACACTTCACTGACCGCCTTATAAATAAGGTTTACCATCGCTTTCCCTTTGCGGATGCCTCTGTTTTCCGGCATCTCCATATACCGGATGATGCTTTCGACAAACACGACGCCGACGTCCACCATCACGCCGATAGCGATGGCGATACCCGAAAGGGCAACTATATTGGCGGCTATTCCTGTGTAGCGCATGATGATGAAGGTAGACAACACGGCGATAGGGAGCATGCTGGCTATCACGACGGATGCCCGGAGGTTGAGGACCAGCACGATGATAACGATGATACAGATCAGTATTTCGTGGGATAAAGATGTTTCGAGCGTGCCGATTGTCTCTTTGATCAAGCCTGTCCGGTCGTAAAAAGGTACGACGGTGATTTTGGAGACAGTCCCGTCGGGCAAGGTTTTCTGGGGAAGTCCGGGCGCCATCTCCTTGATTTTGTCTTTTACATTATTAATGACTTCCAAAGGGTTGGAACCATACCGGGCGATCACGACACCGCCGACTGCTTCGACACCTTCTTTATCCAGTCCGCCGCGCCGCGTACCCGGACCGATATTTACAAACGCTACATCCGAGATGCGTACCGGCATACCGTCACGAACCGTCACGACGGCTTTTTCCAGGTCGGATACATCTTTGATGTAGCCCAGGCCGCGGATCAGATATTCGACCTTATTGATTTCCATTGTCTCGGCTCCGATGTCGAGATTGCTTTTCTTGATCGCCCCCATAATATCCATAACGGAAACATTAAAGGCGCGCATGGCATCCGGATTCAGCTCGACTTGGTACTCTTTCACGAAACCTCCGGCTGATGCCACTTCCGACACTCCTTCGGCGGCCGAAAGGCTGTATTTGACATAGTAGTCCTGTATGGTACGCAGCTCTTCCGCATTCCATCCGCCTGTCGGTTTTCCGGTTGCTGGATCGCGTCCTTCCAACGTGTACCAGTAGATTTGTCCTAAAGCGGTTGCATCCGGACCCAACGCCGGTTGTACGCCTTCGGGCAGCGTACCGGGGGGAAGGGAGTTGAGCTTTTCGAGAATCCGCGAACGGCTCCAGTAGAATTCGATATTATCATCAAAAATAATATAGATGAAGGACATGCCGAACATGGAAGAACTACGGATCGATTTGACTCCGGGAATCCCCAACAGGGAAGTGGTCAGCGGATAGGTGATCTGATCCTGGATATCTTTGGGCGAACGTCCCATCCATTCGGTCGCTACGATCTGTTGATTATCGCCGATGTCGGGAATCGCGTCTACCGGAATCGGATTGCGGGGAATGATCCCTCCGTGCCAGTTAAATGGAGAAGTCGAGATGCCCCATACGACTACCAGCACTAAGATCAATATGGTTATCACCCTGTTCTCAAGGAAATAACGGATTATTTTATTTAGCATAAGAAGTATTTATATGTATTGATAATGGATCGTGACGGTATCAAAATAGCCTGGTCCTTGTGTCAAACACGGGGACAGATACATTTTGATACACTGCGGTTCCTTCTGATACACACAGAGGAAACAGATTTTTTCTTTTTTTGTTGTCTGGGATGAAGACAAAAAAACGGTCCGCCCTTTTCAAATAAGGGTGAAGGACCTGCGAGGATTTGCTATCGGCTAAATAAGGAAGGTACAATGACGGATGAGCCGGTCTGTCCCGCTCCATTCAGGCGGAGTGTCAGCATATATGGGAAAGTCGGTTCCTTGCTCCGTTTCCGTCAGACTATATAGATTTCTCAAATCGAACAGAAGGGCGATTGCTACCGGTACATGTTTGATCACTTGTAACTGGTCGACATTCTGGTCGTCCGATATCTTTATAAACTCTGTCTCGGTAGAGCAGCAGGACTTGTGGGCATACTTAGCTCCGCAGGTATTGCAGGTTTCGGCTTGCCACATGTTTACTTCGACCAGCTTGCCCATACAGTGGTGAAGTGTCAATGTTATACCGGAAGACAATCCGACATACAGTAATGCGAATATGACAATTAAAAACCTTTTCATTTCTAATTACAAAGATAAGAAGTGTCCGACAGATTGGAAAGCAAAAAAAACGATAAACATGTTCAAAATACTTATATCGCGGGAAAGGTAATAAATCCCCGGTTATTGGATAATTTGTTAGCTATTTCATTCTTAGTTCGATAGCTTTTTACATACGATTTAATTTATTGTGTTAAAGAACGGAATACTAACATTTTCTTTGAATAAAATGGAAAGTTTAGCTATTGTGCTATAATTACTTTTCGTATCTTCACCGAGAAATAAATTTTGGTTCTACGTTTTTTTAATTATTAAGTTGCTGGAAATATGGTAATAGCTTATTTAAGAGTAGGAACTTCAAACAAAGAACTTCTAGAAGAACAGAAAGATGAGATTGAACGTTATGCTTCGAATCATGATATGAATGTCGATAAGTGGATTACGGATGTCACTGTCGACAAAGGGAGGGAAGATGAACGTAATCTTGCTAGGGTACTGGATCGTATGCAAAAAGGCGATAGTCTGATCTTTTCGGATATTTCTCGCTTGGGACGAACATTGTCGGAAGTTATGGATATTATGGGACGCTGCATGGAAAAAGGCGTTCAGATCTATAGTATAAGAGACCGGTATATCCTAGACCAGGCATTGGATCTGCCAGTTATGGGAAACGTGTTCAAGTTGGTGACGGAGATCGAACACAGTTTGATGTCAATCCGTACCAAAGAGGCATTGAATCATAAGAAGAGCACGGGAGGCCCGTTAGGCCGTCCGAAAGGATCGGCTGCAAAACAGTCTTTCCTGGATGCGAATAAAGAAGAGGTGATCAGCATGCTTGAACGCGGAGACACTGTTTTCGAAATTTGTAAACGTTTTAATGTTTCCAGAAATACCTATTATATGTTCAAACGGAACTACGGACTCTAAAACCAATCCTTTTTCCGCATGTATAGCCAGGTCGAGATTGCTGTCAGTAGCATGAGTGACCAGGCTATGCCATACCCGTATTGCCAGTCCAATTCTGGCATCATCTTGAAGTTCATCCCCCATATACCAGCCAGGAATGTCAGTGGGATGAAGATCGTGGATACGATTGTCAGGCGTTTCATGATCGCATTCATGCGCAGGTCGTTATTGGATATGTAGAGATCGACCAGGGAAGATATGATTTCCCGGCAGCTTTCGGTTGTCTGGATGATGAACTGCAACTGGTCGGATAAGTCGTTATAGATGGGAAGGATGTCGGAGCTTATGATTCCGTTTTCGGTGCGCAGCAGTTTGGCAAATTGCTCTTTCAGCGGTTGGCTGTTCTTGCGGATAACCATATATTCTTTCCGACGTTGCTGGATAAGCAGCCCCATATTACCTTGGTCGTTTTTGATATCGAGCAGGGTCTCTTCTATATCCTCAAGCATTTCCTCCACTTTGGAGGCCGATTCCACTAAATTGGCAATGATCGTATTTAAAAGGAATGCCAGGAGTAGTCCGCTGTTTTTTCGGCGAATATTCAACATATTGGATTCGATGGCTTTGTAGGCATTTTCGAATACAGGATTGTTGCTTTCCGTGAAGCTGATGACTACGTTTCCCGTGATTAGGATGCTGATATGTTCGGAGTTGATCTCCATATTGGTGTCGTAGTAGGAAGAATTGAGTACGATAAGCATGTGTTTGTCATACTCTTCTATCTTGACTACGTGTTGGGGAGTCAGAATGTCTTTGGCGTCCAGGTTATGCATCCCGAATTCATTGACGATACGCGTGACCGCCTCCGAATCAGTCAGACCGCTAACCTGAAACCAGTTGATACTATTTCCGTCGACAAATTTTTTGAACGACGTTTCGTTTGTCTTGATCTCCCGTGTGTGCAGAGTGTCAGCATTGTACTGTGTGAGGCTGATCCGGGTAACGGTATCATGCTCGCCGGCATAGAAATATCGGTCGGCAAGATGTCGGTTGGAAATATGCTTGCGCTTGTGTGGATGTACATATTCTCTTCGCCTCATATCTGTTTGTTCTTATTCGAGTTCTACAACCGTAATACCCGCACCTCCGAATTGGACATGTTCGTCGTGATACTGGCGGACGCCCGGAACAGTGTGCAGGTAATCGCGTATCAGCTGCCGAAGTATGCCTGTCCCTGTCCCGTGCAGGATACGGATGCGAGCGGCACCAACCTGTATGGCATCGTCCACAAAGTAAGTAACGGCCTGTAAGGCTTCGTCCCCTCTCATACCTCTAACATCTATCTCCTGCTTGAAGTTCAATTTCTTTTCATGCATATCGTCCGCTGTCTGGACACTGACAAAAGTACTTTTTTGGATCTCTTTCTTGATTTGTCCTTTACTGACCTTCTCCAGTTGTTCCAACTTGACTGTGCTCTTGATCATGCCGAATGCTACAACTGCCTGCTTTCCTTGAACTTCCATAACGGTTCCGGCAGAGACTTGTCCTTTGAGGCGGACGTTGTCGCCAGCTTCTATGACATCACGGTTGAAGACCTGCTTGGAGGCCGGCGCGTTTTGTTTCTGCTTTTTACGTTCTTTGCGTTCCTGTAATTTTGCCATTTTGCGGGCGATCTTGTCGTCCTCTTCTTCGGCTGCTATCACAGAAGCCTTGAATTCTTCCAAGGCTTTGCGGGCAAGCTTGGTCTGTTCCTTTTCCGCCTGTGCCTCTTTGATTTCGCGGATCGTGTTTTCGATCTTTGCGTTGGCTTCGGAAAGGATACGCTGTGCCTCTTCCTTGGCGTTACGCATGATCTCTTTCCGTTGTTTGTTTACGGCTTCCAAATCCTGCTCGTAGCGGGCGGTAATATCTTCCAGCTTCTTTTCTTGTTGGCGGATATTCTGTCGCTTGCTTTCCCAATAGCGTTTGTCACGAACGATATCCTGTAGATATTTATCCATATTGATATAGTCGGAGCCGACATTAGCAGATGCATCCGCAATGACATCTTCCGGCAGGCCGATCTTCCGGGCGATCTCGATGGCGAAAGAACTTCCTGGATTACCGATCGACAGCTTAAAGAGCGGTTGCATCAGGTGGCGGTCATAGAGCATGGCGCCGTTAACGATCCCTTCCGTGTCTTCAGCGAAATGCTTCAAGTTCTGGTAGTGAGTCGTGATAACGCCGTAGCTGTGATTCCGGTTGAAACGGTCCAACAGGGCTTCGGCAATCGCACCTCCGATCTGGGGCTCCGTGCCACTACCGAACTCGTCAATCAAGATTAGAGTTTTGCTGTTACAGTTCTTGACGAAAAATTTCATGTTCGTCAAGTGTGAACTGTAGGTACTCAAGTCGTTTTCAATACTTTGTTCATCTCCGATGTCAATGAACAGGTTTTCGAACAATCCCGTTTTCGAGCTTTCATATACGGGGATCAACAGGCCGCATTGCAACATATATTGCAGCAATCCGACCGTTTTCAGGCAAACGGATTTACCACCTGCGTTCGGCCCGGAGATAATCAGCAGGCGTTTTTTCTCTTCCAGGAGAATATCCAACGGGACAATCTGCTTGTTTTGTTTCTGTAACGAGAGGAAAAGCAGGGGATGCGCGGCGTGTATCCAGTCGATCTGCTGTTTGTCCTCGATGACCGGCTTGATTCCGTTTATCTGCTCGGCAAACAATGCTTTGGCGCGGATGAAGTCAATCTCGGCCAAGAACTCATAGGATTGCAGGATATCGGGGATTAACGGACGGATGAAGTTTGTAAATTCCGTCAGGATCTTCATGATCTCCCTGCGTTCGTCGCCTTCCAGCTCGCGGATGCGGTTATTTGCTTCCACGACGACTTCCGGCTCGATGAAAACAGTCTTGCCGCTAGCCGATTCATCGTGCACGATCCCTTTGATCTTCCGTTTGAAAGCCGGAGCGACCGGGATCATCAGGCGCCCATCACGCATGGTGGGAGTAATATCTTTATCTACTACACCTTCCGATTGTGCGGCGCGTAATATCGACTGCAAGCTGCGGGAGATACCGCTCATGGTAGCCGTGATCTCTTTTCGTATCTGCGCCAGTGAAGGAGAGGCATTGTCCTTCACTCGTCCGAATTTGTCGAGTATCGCGTCGATCTTTCCGATTAACTGCGGGAATACCTGAATATCGCCGGCAAGGGCGGTCAATGCCGGGTATTTGATCTCTTCTCCCTCTTCCAGGGAAGGGCGAAAGAAGCAGATAATATCGTTGATTGTCTGGAGCGAACGTTTCAGGTCGAATAGCTCTTTTTCATCTAGCCAGGTTCCTTCGGGGCGTATCCGCTTCAACGAATAACGCACATCAAAAAAATAACTGGCGGGAAACTCGTCTTCTCCATGCAGGATACGAACAAACTCGTCAGTTTGTTCCAGGCGTCGGGTTACGGTTTGATAATCGGCAGAGAATTCCATCTCTGCCACCCGTTCTTCTCCGAGCGGGCTTAAACATTTCTCTGAAATTAAACGACGGACTTTATCGAAGCCCGTTTTTTGTTCGAAATTTTGCGGATATATCACGTTCTTGTAAATGCTTTATTTTACTTCGACCGTCACGGACCGGCGAATGGTCGGGCGGACGATGATTTCCATTTTGTTTTTACCCCTTTTGATATCGAACGTACAGGCATTGTTTCCGGATGGGTTGATATACGGGGCGTAATAATATAAATATGAGTAGGCGGTCTTGTTACCGGGTTTCTGGATCGCATCGGCTACTTGTGGGTATTTGAATGTGTCCCAGAACATACAACGTTTGAAACCGTTGGCATCCGTAAACTGGGTTTTCGGATCGCGGTATTTCATCGTGTTGGTAATAAATCCTTTGTAAGCAGCGGAGAATTCTTCTGCCGTGTGATTCATTTTCTGGTCGTTGATTTTCTCTACAATATCACGGGGGCGTAATCCAGCTGCATAGGCAGGAGAGTTCTTATCGACGTCGGCGATCTGTTCCATATGGTCGATGTCGTAACTTAGCCCTGTATAGTTGTAGGTTTTCTGATTGACCTTGAATGGCACGTTGCGCTGATATTTGACATATGGATATTGCATACACATCAACGGTGCATGAATGCGGGCGTATTCATCTAGACGATATGAGTCTTCCAGCAGTTCGTTTGCCTCGCATTCCCACAGGATACGGCCCGGTACATCGCGTTGGTCAATCAGGCGGAAACCGAACTGGAGGAGATACTCCGCTTCCGCTTCTGCAGACATCGAGTTCAAGAACGGGAATGTCTCCATCTTACTGTGATTGAAGTTGTAGCGATAGATCGGCTCTTTTTCAATCAGAATCTTGTTCGCCCCTTTATAGTTCGGATTCTTATCGAAGAAATAGAAGGTCTGTACTATAATGTCGGGACGGTTTGTGTCGACAGTCATCCCTTTCTTGGTCAACTCCTTTTCGATACTTTCGTTGATGGCCGTTTCCAGTTTGCTGTTATTCTCGTCTATGGCAGAGAAGGCGAACGTCTTGAACTTTCCGAAATCTACAGGGTCGGCTGTCACGGTTGTCTTGAATGGACAGACAAATTCCCGTTCGCTGGTCGTTTCGAGGCTGTACATAGAAAAAGCGGTGGCCAATTGTTCTTCGGTAATCGCATTCCCTTTTTTGCATTCTTTTTTGACAAGCACCTGTTTAGCAGGGTTCGCCAGATTGCCGATCGTCAGTAATACCTCGTTTTTCCCGGCGGGATTCAGCATTTCACCGATCTCTTCCGACGAAATATCTGTCGTTTGCACACCGTCGATAGCTATAATGATATCATTGGTTTTAACTCCTGCGAGTTCTGCCGGCGAATAAGGAATGACACTGGTTATGACCGGTTTGTTTTTCCCCCAGTGGTCGCTTTGACTGATATCGTATGTAATTCCTAATCGGCATATATTCCGGTTTTGGGCAAAACCGGTAAGAAATGCAAATAGCAGTAAAACTGACAAAATCGCTCTCTTCATAATTAATTTCTTAATTGTTTTATTAATCTTATTATTTGTACTATGACAATAAATCATCTTTTACTACACAAAGGTAAAGATATTTTCGTTCTATAAGAACAGTTGGCAGTATATTTGATGTTATATTGGTGATTGATATCGACAAGAATAATGCCGACAGGCAGGTCGTATGACCGATATAGGTATGATATCTTACTGACAATTAGATAGTAATGAAAATATATAATTGATTATGAACAAGATGAATTTTAATAGCAAGAAAGAAACAGCTGACAAAAAAGAACGCCAAGGTGCTGATGAAGCGACAAAATTGCAGGATGAACAGGTAAATGCGTCAGAAGAAAATTCCGTATCTGACAATGTGACGGATGAAGGTCCGGAGCAGAAGGAGCTGGAAGAACTTAAGAAGAAATATGACGAACTGAATGATTCCCACCTGCGCTTGATGGCTGAGTTCGATAACTACCGTAAACGTACATTGCGCGAAAAGTCCGAGCTGATCAAGAACGGTGGCGAAAGTGCTTTGACTCACCTGCTTCCTGTTGTCGACGATTTCGAACGTGCTTTGCAGAATATCCGTTCGGCTGAAGATATAAAGGCTGTTACGGAAGGAGTGGAACTTATCTATTCGAAATTCATGTCTTACCTGTCTCATCAGAATGTAAAACCGATCGAAACTGTCGGTGAACCGTTCGATGCTGAAACGTCTGAAGCAGTTGCCATGATTCCTGCACCGGAACCCGATATGAAGGGCAAGGTTCTGGATTGTGTGCAGACCGGTTATACTTTGAACGATAAGGTGATTCGCCACGCTAAAGTAGTGGTAGGCGAATAATACGACAGGATAATGAGCAAATAACAACAGACAGATACGAAGATGGCTAAAAGAGATTATTATGAAGTGCTGGGCGTCGAGAAGACTGCCTCGGTAGAAGAAATAAAGAAAGCTTACCGTAAAAAGGCGATTCAGTACCACCCTGACAAGAATCCGGGTGACAAGCAGGCTGAAGAGAACTTCAAAGAGGCTGCAGAAGCGTACGATGTACTGAGTGATCCTCAGAAGCGTCAGCGTTATGATCAGTTCGGTCATGCCGGAGTAGGAGGTGCTTCGCAGGGCGGTGGCTTTGGCGGAGGAATGTCTATGGATGATATTTTCTCTCAGTTTGGAGACATCTTTGGCGGACATTTCGGTGGCTTTGGCGGGTTCAGCGGCTTTGGTGGCGGTTCACGTGGCGGTCGCCGGGTGAATCGTGGTTCGGATTTGCGTGTGAAAGTAAAGTTGAACCTGAAAGAGATCGCTACCGGAGTCGAAAAGAAGATCAAAGTTAAGAAATATGTAACCTGTTCCAAATGCCACGGTAGCGGGGCGGAGGACGATCACAGTTCCAAGACTTGTGAAACCTGTCATGGCAGCGGTGTTGTCACCCGTGTGGCCAATACGATCTTAGGACAGATGCAGACACAGACAACCTGTCCGACCTGTGGAGGCGAAGGGAAGATTATCACCAAGAAATGTAGCGAGTGCAATGGTGAAGGAATCGTGCGCGACGACGAGGTGATCACGATCAATATCCCGGCCGGTGTGGCGGAAGGCATGCAGCTCTCCATGAGTGGGAAGGGGAATGCAGCCCGTCATGGAGGTATTAACGGTGATTTGCTGATCTTGGTCGAAGAAGAGCCGCATCCGGAACTGATACGTGACGAGAACGACATTCTGTATAACCTGTTACTGAGTGTGCCTCAAGCGGCTTTGGGTGGCACAGTTGAAGTTCCGACCATCGATGGTAAGGCTAAAGTCAAGATCGAGCCAGGGACTCAACCGGGGAAAGTGCTCCGTTTGCGAAACAAAGGGCTTCCCTCTGTTAACAGTTATGGAACGGGAGACCTGCTTGTAAACGTAAGTGTTTATATTCCGGAAACGTTGTCTGCGTCAGAGAAGGATATCATGAACGGCTTGGAGAATTCTCCTAATTTCCAACCGAAGAAATCTGTCAAGGAGAAGATTTTCGATAAGTTCAGACATATGTTCGATTAACATTTTGTGGCGTTTGGGAATAAAAAGGCTGTGTCAAGGATTGCGACACAGCCTTTTTATTTCCGCCATACGGATTGGCTTCCGGTCGTAAATGGAAAAGGCCTTGTTTCAAAACACCGGTGTTTTGAAAACGAAACATATATGTTTTGCATTCAAAACATATATGCTTTGAAAAGGGTTGTCATTGCAATCGCTTAAACCTGTTTTCCCATTTGATAGGCATCTTTCATGGCGGGATTTCCGTTGATCTCTCCTTTGTGCCAAACGCCTAATCCGAACACGGTTCCTTTTATTACGGGATCTTCCAGGCAGTCCAGGAATCCCTGGAAAGTGTCGATCGTGCGGAGCATTTTCTTACGGTCGTCTTCGGCTGCCGTTACGATGAAATAAAATTCCTTGCCGTTCATCTCCGTGTATCTTCCACAGCAGCGGTCTATCAGGGTTTTCATTTGAGCGCTCATTGTATAGAAATAGACTGGGGTAGCCATTACGATCACATCGGCATCCACCATTTTTTCGATGATTTCTGCCGCGTCGTCTTTTTGAGGGCATGGCTTCTGGTACAGACTGCATGTACTGCATCCCGTACAGTAATGGATTGTTTTGTCTCTCAGGAAAATCTTTTCCACTTCATGATTGCTTTCTGCCGCACCACGCATAAATTCGTCACAGAGTGTGTCTGAGTTGCCGCCTCGGCGGGGACTGGATGATAAGATCAATACTTTTTTTGCCATACTTGTATATGAGTTTAAATCGCTATTAAAAATGTTCCGGAGGAACAGATACAAAGTTACTGTGACAGGCTGGTTCGGATTGTATATGAATTACGGGGATAAGTACCATTTTTACAGGATAAGGGTATACATCCTGATTCTTGGTCAACGGACAGGCGTGTAGTCTATCTCGGACTCTTCGTCCGTCGCTTCGAGCTTGAATATGACAGGGCGTAATCCGTCATTGCAACTGCAGATGGCAACTCCCGGTTTTCTGATCCAGTCTCCATAATAGAATACTTCTTTTCCAGCACCATGTGACAACGCAAAAGCATATTGGTAAATCGCTTTCCAAGCTTCGTCACAAAAACCTTCCGGCTTGGCATAATCAGCATAAAAAACTTGTCCTTCTTTCAGCATGGGGCAGGCGGTCAGTCCCTCGGCGCCGTATTCGCGGGCCAGTTGTTCATCTAAAGTAGTTTTTAATACCGTAATCTTGACTTTTTTCATCTGATATGTTTTTTAATGGTTTAACAATGAAAATCTGAATCAGAACAGGAAACCGAGTGAGAAACTCATTATGTTTGTTCGTTTTTCAATGTTGAGAGTCCCTTTCTGGTTGGCCTCGGTACCTATCTCACGGAAATCGGAAGCTACCTCGTTCAAACCAAATTCATAACTGAAGTCAAGAAACAGACGCCAGATACTGACTCCCAGCCCGGCGGCTATGCTGATGCCGAAAGGGGTATTGTCGTCTTCAAACTCGCGGGGTCTGTCTGTCATATCTGTACTGTAGCGCGTTTTGTAGTTGTATTTGATATTGGGGCCGAACATCATGCTTAATGCGTACGGACCTTCTTTTACCAGATAATAACCGATCATCACCGGAACTTCGAGCGTGGCGGACTTATAAGTAATCCGGTTCTTGCCGATAGGCATTTGGGTGTTTGTCCCGTCAGGCAGGCTGTTTTCCGTCTGTGGTATGTTGAAACGTATGTCACCTTCCGTATATTGCCATGCCAAGCTGGGTTGAATATAGAAACGATCGATATTGACTCGTGCAAACACAGCTGCTTGGTAACCTACCTTATATTGCAGACGTATGTCTTCCATCTCCTGATTGTCTATCGTCAACGATTTGACAATCGGGAGCGCGGCATTGACTCCGACTTTTCCTCCCCAGTTGAATGTCTTGTCTTCGATCTTGATAAACTTCTGGGCGTTGGCCGAGAAACAGAATGGAAGTATCAGCAATATAAGGTAAATTTTCTTCATGACTATTTTTTCTTTCTGACCGACCAGCCGAATTTACCGACAAAGTCGCCCAATCCGTAATATTTGCCATGTGAATAAGCCAGCAGGTCAGCACGCTGCATATCGAAAGCTCCCGTTTCCGGGTCCAGATATTTGTCGTCGGCCTGCACGTTTACCACATCGGCGATAAACATGTCATGGCTACCTAATGCCATTACTTCTTTTACCCGGCATTCGATGCAGAGCGGGCATTCTTCGATGATTGGAGCATTTACGACCGAGGCTTTTCCAGGCGTCAGTTTCATCTCTTCGAACTTAGTATGATCTTTGCCGGAATTGACACCACACCAGTCTGTTGCGTATGCTAAAGAGCGGGTTGTCAGGTTAATCACAAATTCCATGTTCTTTTTCAGGATCGGGTAGGAGTGACGTTCCGGACGGACGGAGATATAACACATCGGTGGGTTGGTACATATCGTACCCACCCACGCGACTGTGATAATATTGTATTCTGAAGGCTCAGAGCCGCAACTAACCATTACTGCTGGCAGCGGATAGATCATCGTGCCGGGCTTCCAGTCGTGTTTCATGACAATTGGTAATTGACAATGGGCAATTAAAAGACTGCGACAAATAATTGTCGATTGTTAATTATTTAACGATGATGTCTTCTTTATTAATCTTACGTTCACAATAATGGCATCTGATCGTACCCTTTTCTTTGTCGATTACATCGAAACGGGTCGGCATTGGTTCATTATTGGTAATACATTTCGGATTGTTGCATTTTACGAGCCCTACCAGTTCGTCCGGTAAGGTAACGGTCTTTTTCTCCACCACTTCGTAATCGCGGATAATGTTCAGGATCACGTTAGGGGCGATCAGGGCGATGCGGTTGATCTCTTCGTCACAGAAGAACTTGTCGGAGATTTTGATCATGCCTTTACAGCCCATTTTATTGCTGTGGAAATTGTTGCCGATCGTAATCGTATTGTCCATGTTTTCCAGCCCCAGTAATTTGGCTACTTTAAACAACTGGCTGGGGGGGATATGATCGATGGCAGTACCGTTCTCTAAAGCGGCGACCTGTAATTCTTTTTTCTTTTCTGCTGACATAACTTTTGATAATTGAAAATTGATAATTGAAAGTTGAAAATCAGAAAACGGGATTTTTAATCTTCAACGGAAATGCCCAACACTTCGCAGATGATGGCTTGACGGGCGAACAGTCCGTTGCGTGCCTGCTGGATATAATAGGCTTTCGGATTATCGTCCACATCATAAGCGATTTCGTTCACGCGAGGCAGCGGATGCAGGATACGCAGGTTCTCACGACTGTTTTTCAACATCTCATTCTTCAGTATATACACATTCTTTACACGTTCGTATTCTTCGAGGTCGGTGAAACGTTCGCGTTGTACACGGGTCATGTACAGAATATCCGTCTGGTTGATGATGTCTTCCGTAAATTCGGTATATTCGTTGTATTTGATGCCATGTTTGTCGCAGAAGTTTTTCTGTTCGTCCGGCATGCGGAGTTCGTTTGGTGCGATAAAGTTGAATGTCGGGTTGAAATGAGACATACCTACTATCAGTGAGTGTACGGTACGTCCGTATTTCAGGTCGCCTACCATTGTGATGTTGAGATCGGTCAGCTTGCCTTGTGTCTTTTGAATGGAATAGAGGTCCAGCATTGTCTGGGAAGGATGCTGGTTTGCTCCGTCACCGGCATTGATGATAGGCACGTCCGTGACTTCCGATGCATAACGGGCGGCGCCTTCCAAATGGTGGCGCATAATGATAAGATCAACGTAGTTGCTTACCATCAGGATGGTATCTTTCAGTGTTTCGCCTTTGGAGGAACTAGTCGTGGAAGCGTCAGAGAAACCGATCACACGGCCGCCCAACCGGTTCACTGCAGTTTCGAAACTTAGACGTGTGCGGGTGGAGGGTTCGAAGAACAAGGTCGCTGCAACTTTGCCTTCCAGTACCTTACGGTTCGGATTTGCTTCAAACTTCCTGGCGTTATCCAGAATACGAAGAATGTCCTCTTTGGAGCATTGATCGATAGAAACTAAACTTTTACTTTTCATTGTTGTGTATATTCTGTCTTATGCCCACAAAAGTATAAAAAAATGAATAGACAATGTCATGGCTCCGCTTATTTTTCACTTGATAAAAAAGGACCTGTTTCGTCGAAGTTTGGATACTTTTTCTGAAACAGGTCCTATGGAATAGGTAAAAGGTCCGGTTTAGAAGGTTTTTGGCTTTTATGGATAAAAAATGTTTTCTTATTCTCTACCGCCGCCTAAAGCTTGATAAAGGTTGATCACGCTTTGTATCTCGGTGAACCGATTAGCTGTTTGTGACAGCTGTGCACTCAACAAGGATTGGCGGGCGGTCAGCACTTCCAGATAGGTCGTTGTACCATGTTCCATCAGCAACGAGGTGCTTTCCAATGCTTTTTCCAAGGATTGGATTTGCTTTTCGAACAAGAGGGTCTTGGCCTTGCTTGTCTGGCAGGCGACCAAAGCGTCGTTGACTTCGCTGCCGGCATTCAGCAAGGCTTGCTGGAAAGACAGGCTTGCTTCTTCCTGTTGTGCTTTGGCGATGCGGTATTGGGCCATGATCTGTCCTTTATTGAACAACGGTTGTGTGAGTGAGCCGACTGCCGAAGCCAGGAATTTGCCTGGATTGACGATCATACTCCCTGCTGAGTTGGTCCATCCGGCACTTCCACTCAGTACGATGGAAGGATAGAAAGCGGCACGAGCCTGGTTGGTCGCGTAAAATGCTTGTTCCAGCGAACGTTCGGCAGCACGTACATCGGGACGGTTCGATAACATTTGCATCGGTACGCCGACTGCTACGTCTTCCGGGAGCTGCTGATCGGCCAGCTTTCCACGTTCGTAGCGGCGCGGTGTCTCAGCGAGCAATAGGGCGAGACTATTTTCGACTTGGTTGATCTGCTCTTTCAAGTCAAGAATGGAAGTCTGTACGCTGTAGTAAGCCGCTTCCATTTGGGAAGTGGCAGCCTCGTTAGCTAATCCGGCATCCATCAATGCACGGGTAGAAGCCACCGTCTCTTTCCAGGCTTCTTCTGTCTGTTGCGAAATGGCTAACTGTTCATCTAACATCAACAATGTATAGTATACGTTGGCGATCCCGGCGATCAACTGGGTACGCACAGCCTGCTGGTAGTCCTTGCTTTGGGCATACAGTGCTTTGGCCTGTTGCTTGGCATTGCGCAGACGTCCAAAGATGTCCAATTCCCAACTGGCTGTGACTGGCAGCGTGTATGTCTTTGTCGCTTTCCCACCGTCGAAACTGCTGATCGTTCCTTGCGGGGAAAGTGCGAACGAAGGAAGAAAAGCAAGTTTTGCCGACATTAACGCCGCTTCCGCTTCTTCGATCTGCAATTGGGCGGACCGGAGGTCGGTGTTGTTTTGTAACCCTTGTTCGATAAGAGCCTGTAACTGCGGGTCCGTAAAAAGTTCCCGCCAGTTCACATTACCGAAGTTGGTCGTATCATCGACTGCCACCTCTTCTCCGTACAGGTTGTCCGGAGTCGTCTCGACCGGTTGATATTTGGTGTATATGCCGCAACTGCTCAACAGGGCGGTTGCGGTTGTTAATACGATTATTTTCTTCATACCTTATTTATTTTCATTGTTTAAACCCTCACGTTCGGTTTGGCTCTTTTGCTTTTCCAACGCAACTTGCATATCGGTTTCAACTTCCATCGGCGGACGGATTTTTTCTTGCATGTATTCGAAAATGATGTAGAATACCGGTACGACGAACAGTAATGCCAATGTCCCGACTGCCATACCGCCGACAACACCTGTTCCTAATGAACTGTTACCGTTGGCTCCGGCTCCGGATGCGAACATAAGCGGAAGCATACCGAAGATCATCGTAAGTACGGTCATCAAAATCGGACGCAAACGGGCTTGTGCGGCCGAATAAGCCGATTCGACGATCCCCATCCCTTTACGGCGGCGTTCGATGGCGAACTCAGTAATCAAAATCGCCGTCTTGGCCAAAAGTCCGATCAACATGATTACACCGGTCTGCAAGTAGATGTTATTTTCCAATCCAAACAGTTTGGCAAACAGGAACGAGCCCATCAAACCGAACGGAACAGACAGGATAACGGCCCAGGGCACAAGAAAACTTTCGTACAGACAAGCCAGGATCAAGTAGATAAGCAAGATACAGACCGCATAGATAAAGAGTGTCTGCGAGCCTCCCGTATTAGCCTCTTCACGTGCCATACCTCCATACTCGTATCCGTATCCTGTCGGTAGCATCTGGGCTGCCACTTCCTCGATGGCCTGTTGCACTTCACCCGTGGAATATCCCGGTGCCGGGTTCACATTGACCGTGATACAGCTAAAGAGGTTGAAACGGTTGGCCACTTCAGGTCCGAGTACCCGTTTCAGGGTTACGAACTGACTGATCGGAGCCATTTCCGTTCCGTTGCGAACGAACATATTGTTCAGAGCTTGTTCGTCAAGACGGTATTCTGGTGAGGCTTGTGACATCACACGATATACTTTTCCGAATTGGTTGTAGTTGGAAACGTATGCGCCACCACAATAACTACCCAATACGTCGAGAACCGTCGAAGGTGAAATGCCGGCCCGTTTACATTTGGCTGCGTCCACATCAACCGATATCTGTGGGAAGTTCATGGCATAAGAAGTGTAAGCCATCGCTACTTCTGGACGCTGGTTCAAAGCCCCGATATACTGCATGGCATTGCCATAGAAGGTGCTCATATCTCCACCTGTACGGTCCTGCAAGTTCAACTCGATAGAGTTACCCAGACCATAGCCTGGAATCATACCCGGCTGGAAGCAGAATATCTGTGCCTCTTTGATTTGGGCGAATTGTGCGTTCAGACGTGCGACCACCGCATCGGAAACATGTTCGGCACCTTTTCTTTCATCCCAGTTTTTCAAACGGATGATTGCCATACCGTAGGAGGTACCCTGACCTGCCAGGAAACCGTAACCGGCTACACGGGAGTAATGTTCTACTTCCGGCGTGTTTTTCAGGATGTCCTCAACCTTGTCCAGTACCCTGCCTGTTTCTTCCAGCGTACTACCCGGGGCAATGGCTACATTCGCCATGATGGTTCCCTGGTCTTCTTGCGGGACAAGACCTGTTTTGGTATTGCTGATAAGCCAGCCCAACAGAATAACGGATGCGATCAGTCCGACCCATACCATCCAACGGTGATGGATGAAAAACATGACGCCTTTCTTGTATTTGCCCAATACGGCATTGAAAGAGGCATTGTAGGCTGCGCGTACACGACCGTTAATACTTTTGGCACTCTTGTTCCCATCGCTCGGACGCATCATCATGGCACACAAAGCAGGGCAGAGTGTCAATGCACAGATCATGGAAAGACCTACGGAGGTCGCCATTGTCACACCGAATTGTGTGTAGAAAATACCGGAAGTACCGCCCATGAAAGTTACGGGTACAAACACGGCCATGAACACGCAAGTACAAGAGATAACGGCCATTGTTACGTCACCCATCGCATCTTTCGTTGCCTGGTAAGACGAGGTGTAGCCCGAATCGAATTTCGCCTGTACGGCTTCCACCACCACGATCGCGTCGTCCACCACCGTACCGATGGCAAGCACCAGGGCAAACAGGGTTAGGATATTGATCGTGAATCCGGCAGCTGTCAAGCAAGCGAATGTACCAATCAGTGAAACGATGATCGAGATAGACGGGATCAGCGTACTCTTGAAGTCCTGAAGGAAGAAATACACAACAAGGATTACGAGGATGATCGCCACGATCAACGTTTCAACCACATTATATATTGAGGCGAAGAGGAAGTCGTTGGAGCTCATCATCGTGATGAATTCCGTTCCTGTAGGCAATTCCTCTTTCATCTTTTCCAATTCGGCGGCAATACGTTCGTTTACTTCCGTTGCATTGGAGCCGGCTACCTGGTAGATCATGAATGTCACGGCCGGTTTGCCGTCCATCTGGCTGTCGAAACCGTAACTCAATGTTCCCAACTCGACTTTGGCGACATCTTTCAGGCGTAAGACGGAACCGTCTTCTTGAGCCCGGACGACAATGTTCTGGAATTCCTCTACGCTTTTCAGACGTCCACGATATTTCATGGTGTACTGGAACACGTTTTTCGAATTTTCTCCTAACGAACCGGTCGGAGCCTCGATGTTCTGTTCGCCTAATACGGATGTCACGTCCGAAGGAACCAATCCGTATTGGGCCATTCGTTCGGGATTCAACCAGATACGCATACTATAGGTATCGCCCAACTCCATTACGTCGCCAACACCTTCAATACGTTTGATACGTGGGATGACATTGATGTCGAGGTAGTTTCCGAGGAATGTTTTGTCATATCGCCCATCGGAGCTGACAAGTGCGTCGATCTGCAAGAAACTGGTCTGTCGTTTCTGGGTACTGACACCGATACGAGTTACTTCGGCGGGCAATAGGCCCTGTGCTTTCGTTACACGGTTTTGTACGTTGACAGCAGCCATGTCGGGGTCTGTCCCTTGCTTGAAATATACCTCGATAGTCGCCGAACCGGCATTGGTGGAAGTGGAAGTCATGTACATCATGTTTTCCACACCGTTGATACTTTCTTCCAGCGGCATGATGACGCTGTTCATCACCGCATCGGCATCTGCTCCTGTATAAGTGGCCGATACGTGAACCGTAGGCGGCGCAATGTCAGGATATTGCTCGACCGGCAAGGTAAAGAGCGAAATTAGTCCGATCGCCAAAATAAGAATGGAGATGGAGATGGCCATAACAGGCCGTTTGATAAATATATTTCCTTTCATACTTCGATCCTTTATTTAACTTGCGTTCCTTCACGTACTAACCCGGCTCCTTCGGATACGATCTCTTCGCCCACCTTCAATCCGTCGAGTACGATGTATTCGCGACCGTCGTTGATTTCAGCCACGGTAATCAATGTGGAAACAGCCTTGCCGTCCACTACTTTATAGACAAGCGTCTTGTCCTGCAAACGGACTGTTGCGCCTTGAGGAATCACGATACAGTCTTTGTAAGCCTGCGGTATGAGCACGTTGCCGGAGGCTCCGCTATGAAGCAGGCGGGATTCGTTGGGGAATACGGCACGCACGCCGACTGTCCCGGTCTTCCGGTCGATCACTCCGCTGATCGATTCGATCTTTCCTTTCTGTTCGTAAATGGACTGGTCATTCAGTTTCAACGACACTTCCGGCATGTTTTCTAATGCTTCGTCCATGCTTTTGTACTGGCGGCTCATGGCCAGTAATTGATTTTCGGTCATGGAGAAGTAAACATACATGTTCGAATTATCGGAAACAGTTGTCAACGGTTGAGGAATACTGGCGCTGACCAATGCTCCGGCACGGTAAGGCAACATACCGACAACTCCGTCGGACGGGCTTTTGACTTCCGTATAAGACAAGTTGTTGCGGGCATTCAGCTCCTGGGCTTCTGCCTGTGCCAGTTGCGCTTTGGCAGTCAAGTAATTGTTTTCACTTGTTTTCAAGTTGAACGCTGAGACAACCTTTTTCTCAAACAGCTCCTTAGTGCTGTTATAGTTCAGTTCGGCTGTAGCTAAAGCTGCTTTTGCCACTTCTACATTTGCCTGGGCTGTCTTTAAGGCTGCTTTGTAAGGAACTTGGTCTATAACAAAAAGTAATTGTCCTTTCCGAACAACCTGTCCTTCCGTTACACAAAGTCGCTCGATAGTTCCCGATACTTGCGGATAAATATCTATATCCTGACGACCGCGGATCGTGGCCGAATAAGGTGTTGTCAACTCTTTGTCTGCCGTAGAAACTTTCATCGTCGCGTAAGATGCTTTCATCTGTGCATCCGGTGCATGTTTGCAGGATGCCATCCACATAGTCGTACAGCCGATAACTGCCATCAGCCGTATCCATTTTGCATTTGCTCTTGTCATATTCGTTTTATTCATTAAAAATGACGCAAATGTACCTTAAAAAGAGCGGTTTTATTTGTCTGAATGTCTATATAAATCTTCCATATTTATACAGTATAGATATTTTAAGAAAAGAATAATTGAAAAAAAACAAATAACTATAACTTATTGCCGTGTAATGTGTAAATATGGCGTTTGGAGGAAGAAGACAGGTTTATGGGGGAGATAAATTTCACGAGAGAGGGTGGTGCGCACACCACCCTCTTCTTTATTTTTATTGCAGATATTCTGCCAGTTTGGTTGGCAAGTAGAATGTATTGTTTTTGTCAACGTATACGATTACCGAATTCAGGCGGATTTCTTCCTGGCCTTTCTTTCCGATCGTCACGATGTTGCTGAACGGCGTGATGTTGATCTGCTTCCTTTTGTTTTTTACGATCAGTGAAGGAGAACCTTTCTCGTCTTTAGCCGGAACGATTTCACATTTGAAATCTTTGAATACTTCCGTGTGAGGAGCGAAGTTTCCGGCTGTCAGTTCTTCCAGCGTGTCGTGTGTCATACCGAACAGGGCACAGAGATAATGATTCAGTTCGATATTCGTGTGCATACCGAGAGGTAAGCTTGTACGGTCGGGATGGTAAGCTGCAAGGAACACCTCTTCGCCTGTGTGGCCGCCGGTTGTGAAACCGAAACAGGTTCTGGAGGTCAGCAGCTTGGACATGAAAGTCGTCAGCGAACTGCTGTATAAAGAGCCTTTGCCTTCGATCGAGCGTTCATTTTCCGGGATCGGGCTGTTTTTGTAATTCTTGCAATGGTTCAAGGCATCCAGTTCTTCTGGTGTCAGTTCGAAGCCGGCATATTCCCGGAAGACGTTTTGCACTTCGGAATTCGGTACACTGTTCACTTTCTTGGCAAAGCCTTCGGCTGTCAATTTATACAAAGAAAGCTGATGGAACAACTGGTCCTTGCTCAGTTTATCGTAACCTTTACAGTCGGCACGGCCGATACTGATACCGCTGTTGCCATGATCGGGAACGATCACTACGGCAGTCTCGCCATTCTGACGGGCAAATTCGAGGGCAGCACCGCAAGCACGGTCGAAAGCCAACATATCCGTGGCCATGCCGACCGGATCGTTCGCGTGGGCAGCCCAGTCGACCTTGCTGCCTTCCACCATTAGGAAGAAACCGTTCGGGTTTTGGGATAACTTTTCGATTGCCTTGCGTGTCATCTCTTCCAAGGATGGCTGTTGGCTCGGATCTCGGTCGATGTCGTAAGCCATTTCCCGATCTCCGAACAAAGCCCACATATTGTTGCCTTTGTAATTACGCATACCGTCGATGTCATTCTTGAAAATACCGTATCCGTTACCTTTCAGGTAGGCTTCGCTCTCTTCGGGAAGCAGGCTGGCGCCGCCACCGATCACGACGTTCAGGTCGTTGTGAGCCATCTGCGGAGCGATCCATTCATATTTGCCACGGTTGTAGCTGTGGGCGGAGCAGTCGGCCGGTGTTGCATGCGGGAATTCGCAGGTGAAAACCAGTCCCGTTGATTTGCCCTGTTTTATTTTGGCAGCTTCCAGGACGGTTGTCAGCGGTTGGAAAGCGCGTGCCGGATCGGTCGGGTAGATATCGTTGTCACCGTCGTTCTCCGGGTAGGTGGAAACGTAGCCTGTACGGCTGGGTTGTCCTGTCATGTAGCAGGAAGTCGTAGGAGCCGAGTCGCCGATCGGGGCATTCGAAGAATGCGTGCGGACTGTTCCGCAGAGATACGGGTCGATGTTCAATTTCGGTTTGTCGGGGTTGGTATACCATTGCAGCCAACGCGCCATAGAGACTGTAGCCAGTGATGTCCCGTCCGGGATTAGAAGAATGACATTCTTCACCGGCTTTACGTTTTCTACATCTTGTGCCTTTACCGGCATGAAGATGACAGACAGTAACAGGAGAAGTGAGATTGTTTTTTTCATTATGATTTATGATTTATGATTTATGATTTATTTGTCTAATTGTATGATATCTTCTGTGAAGTGCGTGATCTTCTCCAGTCCGGTTTCCGTAACCAGGAAACTATTTTCGATGCCGACGGCGCCGATACCCGGTATCACATATTTCGGTTCGAGTGCAAATACCATGTTCGGTTCCAGCATGTCTTTCGAGCGGGGCGTAAGTACCGGCAGCTCGTTTATCTGGATGCCGATGCCGTGCCCTACGAATTTGGCTTGTTGCTTGGTCCCCATGAAGTATGCGCCGAGTCTCTGGCTTTCGGTGATCTTGGCGGCTATCTCGTAGAGTTCGGCACAAGGTGTGCCCGGCCGGGCGATATTCTCGATCTCGCTTTCGATAAGGAGGGCTGTCTGATGTGCCCGGTAAGCAAGCTCGGTCAGGTGGCCGACGGAGAACACACGTGTCATATCCGTCATATAAGCCGTATAATTTCCCGCCATGTCCACCATGATGGCTGTCCCTTCTTTCAGAGGCGTTCCGTTTGCACCTAACGGGCAGGAAGCGTCGATACCACTACCACCTAAGGCAAAGTCGAAAGGCGAGGGGACTTCGGCGTTTTCTCCCGCCAGGATACTTCCCATAAAGATATCCATATTGGCGCCGAAGGCGCGGAACAGTCCGATGGAACCGTTCTTGCGCATCCGTTTTTCTATTTCATACTGGAATTCGAGATCAGTCATTCCGGGGCGGAAACATTCGGGAATTTCGGCATATGTCTTGGCGTGGCGTTCGGCCGAGATGCGGAACATTTCGATCTCGTACGGTGTCTTTATCCGACGCAGCTCACGCATCATTGCGGTTGCGTTTCCGGTCTCTTTCGGATTGAAGATCTTTTGCAGACGTATATAGTCGTTGTATGTCAGTTCGTCGGCTTCGAGCAGAAGCTTTTCCGGCATTTCCAGTCCGTAGAACGCGAAGAGCTCGGCCATCTGTTCCGGTTTGCGGATGTATTCGACATGATCGCCTGCCAGTCCGTTCGGCCGTTTCACGAAGAACCACGGAGCACCTTCCGCAGGAAGATAGAAATAGCCGCTATAGATACGTCCGGTTGTGTAATACAGATTTACATCCACGGTAAGCAGGCATCCGTCGGCATTTATCTTCCGCATCGCCTGTTGTATGCGATCCCATTTCAGCTTAAGATCGCCGGTCAATTCTTTTTGTATCATTTCCAACACTTATTTTTATCCGGCATCAAAGATATTAAATTAATGCCGGGATTGGAATGATTAGGGATATTAAATCTTGATTAAATTTAGAATTGTTCGAGTACTTGTATCCGCTTTTCAATGGGTGGATGAGTGGCGAAAAGTCCGCTTAAACCGTTCAGTGCGCTTTTGGCCTGTTGGCCCGGATGCTGGATGAAAAGCTGGGCTACGTCTTCTCGTTTGACGGCTTCGATGTCGGGATCGGCCGATATTTTCCGTAGTGCGCTGGCGAGGGCGAGCGGATTCTTGGTCATTTCGGCAGCTCCGGCGTCGGCCAGGTATTCCCGTTTGCGTGAGATGGCGAAACGCATCAGCATGGAGAAGAAATAACCGATGGCTGCAACAACCATGACTAAAAAGATGATGATTGCTGTGTTGTTTTTCTCGTCTCTTCTATGTCCCATCGACGAGTAGTAGACGGAGCGCATGGCCATCTGTGCGAGCATGGCAAAGATGCCGACAAAGACGATCGATACGATCATCAGGCGTACGTCCTTGTTGCGGATATGCGACAGCTCGTGTGCAATGACCGCTTCCAGTTCTTGGTCGTCCAACTTGTCGATGATCCCCCGTGAGAGGCTGACGGTGTAAGTCCTTTCGTTGATGCCGCTTGCAAAAGCGTTCAGAGAATCGTCGTTGATGATATTGATATTGGGCATTTTCATTCCCTGGCTCATACATAGGTTTTCCACTAAGTTGTATACCCTTTTGTTTTCCATTCTCGACAAAGGTTCGGAACCGGTTGCCGAGTTGATGATGCTTGTATTGGCAAAATAGGCGATGATGAACCATATGAGTACGCCTCCCAATACGTATGGTGCCAAATGGATGAACATCCCGGTGGAATATCCGAGCAGTTCGGCCCCCGTCAGGCCGTCGTCGTTCATCGCCAACAGGTGGAGTAGGTAGCAGAACGCAAAAAGCAATCCCATTACCAGGCAGGGAAACAAGCAAAGCAGGAGCAGGGACCGGAAATTGTTCCTGCTCTGTTGGGTTTGTATACCGACGTATTGCATCCTTAGAACTTGATTTTAGGTGCTTCTTCGAGTGTCGCGCGTTGTTCGCCCAGGTCGAACATCACTTCCTTCTTGAAACCGAACATACCGGCGATCAGGTTGGACGGGAATGTCTCGACTGCGTTGTTCAACTCTTTCGTGGCCGAATTGAAATAACGGCGCACGGCAGCCAGTTTGTTTTCCAGGTCGGAAATTTCTTCCTGCAACTGCAAGAAGTTCTGGTTGGCTTTCAGATCGGGATAGGCCTCGAGCGTGATCTTCAATCCGGCAAGAGCGGAAGTCAGGGCGTTTTCGGCCATGATCTTGTCGTCGATCGTTTTGGCGCTGATCGCCCCGTTACGGGCGTTAATGACGCGTTCCAGGGTCTCTTTCTCGTGTGAGGCATAGCCTTTGACCGTTTCGACCAACTGTGGGATAAGGTCATGGCGTTGTTTGAGCTGTACGTCGATGTCGGCAAATGCGTTCTCGCGGTTGTTGCGCAATTTCACTAACGAATTATACAAAGAAACGATCCAGATTGCCAGGATCACGATCACTGCTATTAAAATGATTACTGTCATTGTCTTTATTTTTTTAGGTTACGGCTGCAAACATACGAATTAATTTACAATCTTGTTTCTCTTGAATCCTAAAACAGGTCACTATGTGATTCATTCCGAACCAAGAGCCGTTCTACAGTAAAAAATATCCACAAAACCGTAATTTGTATTCCTTCTGTTCGAGTGATGCCCTGTAATTTTGTTCCCGGAAGAAAACGAATAAAAATCAAATCTGAAATTTGAAAATATGGAAACAACAAAAACAGTGCTTGCTCCCGGAGAGCGTATTACAGTGATCGATGCCTTGCGTGGCTTTTCTCTTATCGGCATTTGCCTGATTCATTCTATGCAACATTTTGGAGCTATGGGGACGATGACGTCTCAGGCTGTGTTCCCGTGGGAGGGAACGATGAACGAGATTTTCAGTTGGCTTATCAATTATCTGGTTTTCGGGAAATTCTTCATTATCTTCTCTTGCCTGTTCGGTTTAAGTTTCTTTATCCAGATGGATCGGGCGGCGAAGAAAGGACTTGACTTCCGTCCACGTTTTTTGTGGAGGCTGGTTCTCTTGTTGGCGATCGGTTATTTACACGGCTTGATTGTCCGGGTGGATATTTTGCTGATATATGCGATACTGGGGTTTGTTTTGGTGTTGATGTATAAATGGCCGACCAAGCTGTTGGCAGGGATTACGCTGTTTCTTTTCTTAGGGGGGGCGACACTTGTCCCGGTCGCTTATAAAAGCCTGACGGCTCCGGCGGTCGAGCAGGTGGAACGTGTTGCCGAAAGGCCTGCTTCCCGTCCGGCAGGTCCTCGGAAAGTCCCGACCTTGTCTGAAACGATCGAGAGTAACGCTTGGGACGGGATCGTCGGAAAAATGCGCTTCCAGGTGTCGAGCGGGCGTATTTACTTGACCTTGGGACTTTTCATCTTAGGGTTCATCGTAGGACGCATCCGTCTGTTCGAGCGTATGGATGAGTTTCGTAGCCGACTGAACCGTTGGGCCTTGCTTGCCCTCGCAGGGTTGGGACTGCTTTATGTGGCGCGTTCTTATCTTCCGCCTGTGGCTTGGGGAGAGGTCTCTTTTTATTCGTGGATGAGTTCGACGACGATTAATCTGATTAACCTGTTGACTGCTTATCTATGGGTAATTGTGGTGATGGAGGGATACCGTTTGCAGAAGGTGCAGCGGGCGATGGCGCCGTTAGTCAGTTACGGGCGTATGGGCCTGACGAATTATATCGCGCAGTCCGTGATCGGAGTCTTTATTTTTTCCGGTTTCGGGTTGGATTGGAGCCATCTGGGTGTTTTCTTGAGCGTATTGGTTTGTCTTGCTTATACGGGTGTTCAGATAGTGTTCAGCCATTATTGGCTGAAGAAGTTCCGTTATGGACCGATGGAGTGGTTGTGGAGGACCGGTACTTATATGAAATGGCAGCCGTTGGCACGGTGAACTCCCTCATCTCGCCTATAGTCATTGTTGTTGTGATCATTTTTTGAGTGTAAATGTTTGCTTTCCGCCGGATCTGTGAGTACCTTTGTCTAATATCAATACATTAATACCATGTTAGACAAATTAGATTATTCTTTGGTCCCGAACGACTTTGCACTCTGTTTTAACGGGAAATGCCTGCATGCTTCCACCTGTCTGCGTCATCAGGTGTCGCGGCATATCCCGAAAGAACGTTGGGCGGTGAGAGCGATCAACCCGGAACGTGTTGTCCCCGATGGCGATTGTTCCGGGTTTATGGACGACAGCCCGTTGAAAAATGCTTATGGCATGGAGCACCTGTTGGACAATATCCCTTATCGCCAGGCTAAAGAAATACGGCGGGAGATGAGAGAATATTTCGGGACGACTCATTTTTACCGTTTGAAACGCAAGGAGCGTTGTTTTACTCCCGAAGACCAGTTATACGTACGCGATTTGCTCCGTCAATACAATATCGAAGAGGAACCCCTCTTCGACCGTTATGAAGAAAATTTCGGTTGGGAACGTTGTGCTGATACCATTGCATGAAAGAGAAGTTTCCATCGCATGAAAATAAATTTTCCATAGTGGGGAAATAAATTTTCATGCGATGGAAAATTTATTTTCACTGTTGGGGAAAGAATGAAAATTTTTAGTGTATCTGAAGAAACGAGGTTTCTTGTATAAATTGCTTGTGTAGAAAAAAGACCTATATTTGTAAACTCGATCGACAAAGTAAACTTAAAAGACATTGTACATAGTATGGAAAAACAAAAACAGTCCCGGCGGCTGCTGTCGCTGGATGCCCTGAGGGGGTTTGATATGTTCTTTATTATGGGAGGGGCTTCCCTTTTCGTTGCGTTGGCAACGTTGTTTCCGAATTCTTTTTTTCAGGCGATAGGTGGACAGATGGATCATGTGGAGTGGGACGGGTTGACGCACCACGACACGATTTTTCCGCTGTTTCTGTTCATTGCCGGCATCTCGTTTCCGTTCTCGTTGGAAAAGCAGCGCGAACAGGGGAAGAGCGAGTCGGATATCTATAAAAAGATTGTCCGCAGAGGAATTACGCTGGTGTTGCTGGGATGTGTCTATAACGGATTGCTACAGTTTGACTTTGCGAACCTTCGTTGCGCCAGCGTCTTGGCACGTATTGGGTTGGGATGGATGTTTGCCGCCTTGCTGTTCGTGTATTTCCGGACTTCAGTCAGGGCGTGGATAGCGGGGGTGATCTTGGTCGGCTATTGGGTTTGGATAGCTTTTATCCCTGTGCCGGGTGCGGAGGCCGGACCATTCACGCTGGAAGGCAACTGGGTCGGCTATGTGGACCGTTTGTTGTTGCCGGGGCGTTTGCATCAAGGATTTTTTGACCCGGAAGGGTTGTTGTCCACGTTGCCGGGGATTGTGACGGCTATGTTGGGAATGTTTACGGGCGAGTTTATCAAGTTGCGTAAAGAGGGATTGACGGACAAGAGGAAGGTGGCCGGCTTGGTGTTGGCCGGTGTGCTGTTACTGTTGGCGGGGGTGTTGTGGAGTTTGGTGTTCCCGATCAACAAAAAGCTGTGGAGCAGTTCGTTTGTCTGCGTTGTCGGAGCCTATTCGGTTTGGATGTTCGCCCTGTTTTATTACATTGTCGATGTGTTGGGATGGCGGAAGTGGACTTTCTTCTTCCAGGTGATCGGGGTTAATTCGATTACGATCTATTTGGCGCAAAGATTCATCGATTTCTCTTATACATCCCAAGGCCTGTTTGGCGGACTTGTCGGATGGATGCCGGAAGCCGCGCAGCCTTTAGCCGGTTCGATCGGCTACATTGCCGTTTGCTGGGGATTCCTGTACTTCCTGTACCGTCAACGAATTTTCCTGAAAGTGTGAAGAAATTTGTGATTTCAGATTTATGACCAGAAAACATAACATTAAACCATAAATCTGAAATCTTTTTTATACAAATCATAAATCATAAATCATAAATCATCATGAAACCAGCTTATCAACGCCTGGAGTCGCTCGACGTGTTACGTGGCTTCGATTTGTTTTGCCTGGTGGCGCTGGAAGGGGTCCTGCATTCTCTCGGACGTGCGATAGATGCACCTTGGTATAACGATTTTTTGTGGGGCTTCTCGCATGTGCAGTGGGAGGGGTTCTCTTCGTGGGACTTGGTGATGCCGCTCTTCATGTTTATGGCGGGCGTGTCGATGCCGTTCGCCCTTTCCCGATATAAGGCGATGCCGGATAAATGGGCGGTCTACCGTCGTATCGTCAAGCGAGTGGCCTTGCTCTGGATCTTCGGTATGATGTGCCAGGGAAACCTTTTAGGATTGGACCCGGACCGGATTTATCTTTATTCGAACACATTGCAGGCAATTGCGATGGGCTATCTGATTTCGGCAATGCTGTTCTTGCATGTGCGTCTGTCCGTGCAGATCGGGACGGCGGTCGCCTTGTTGTTAGCCTATTGGGGAGCCATGCAGTTTATTACGGTCGATGGTTATGGAGGTGGCAACTACACGCCGGACGGTAACCTGGCGGAATGGGTGGACCGTACGGTCCTGGGACGATTCCGCGATGCTGCTGTTGTGGAGAACGGACAGATCGTATTTGCCGGATCTTATCGTTATACCTGGATATTAAGTAGCCTGAACTTTGGCGTGACGGTGCTGACCGGAGTTTTTGCCGGGCATATCTTGAAGAGCGGAATGGACCGGAAGCACAAATGGCAATGGCTGTTAGGAATCGGTGCGATAATGGTTGCGCTGGGCTGGCTGTGGGGCTTGCAGTTGCCGGTGATCAAGAAGATATGGACGAGCTCTATGGTGCTGGTCAGCAGCGGCTATTGTTTCCTGTTGATGGGTTTGTTCTATTATTGGATCGATTATAAAGGACACCGGAAGAACCTGACTTGGTTGAAAGTCTACGGCATGAATTCGATCGTGGCCTATATGCTGGCTAACGTGATTAGTTTCAGATGTATAGGAACTTCTCTTTTTCATGGCCTCGAACAATATACAGGAAATTATTATCCGGCTTTGATTGCAGCGTCGAACGCATTGATTATTTATGTAATTTTGTGGCTGCTTTATAAGCGGAATATATTTTTGAAAGTGTGAAAAGATTTATGATTTATAATTTATGATTGATCATCAATGCATAAACTATAAATCATAAATTATAAATTACAAATGATAACTCATAAATCTCAAAACAATGGAATCGATCAAGCAAATATACCGGATCGGTCACGGACCGTCCAGTAGCCACACAATGGGACCGATGCGTGCTGCCCGGATGTTCCTGGAACGCAATCGGGGAGCCGTACGTTTTAATGTTACGCTCTATGGGAGCCTGGCGGCTACAGGCAAAGGCCACATGACGGATGCGGCAATTCTCGAAGTGTTGAGCCCAGTGGCCAAGACCAACATCACTTGGGAACCGAAGGTGTTCCTGCCTTTCCATCCGAACGGCATCCTCTTCCAGTCGTTTGACGAAAGTGGAGAGGAACTGGATAACTGGACGATTTACAGTATCGGGGGAGGAACGTTGGCAAACGAAACCTACAACGAGTTGACACAGGGTCAGGTCTACGAAATGCATACCATCAAGGACATACAGGCCTGGTGTGAAAAAACCGGCCATTCCTACTGGGAATATGTCGAACAGTGCGAAGGTCCGCAGATATGGGACTATCTGGCCGAAGTATGGGAAGTGATGCAACAAGCGGTCCGTAACGGCCTCGAAGCCGAAGGCATCTTGCCCGGCGGTCTGGGAATCCGGCGTAAGGCATCCGACTATATGATCCGTGCCAAAGGTTACGGCAGCAGTATCAAAAGCCGTGGGATGGTCTATGCGTATGCTCTGGCCGTTTCCGAGGAGAACGCTTGCGGAGGCAAGATCGTGACGGCCCCGACCTGCGGTTCGTGTGGTGTCATGCCGGCTGTGCTTTACCATCTGAAAGAGTCCCGCGACTTCCGTGACTCTCGTATCTTGCGTGCGTTGGCGACAGCCGGGTTGTTCGGTAATGTGGTCCGTACGAATGCATCCGTTTCCGGGGCCGAGGTAGGATGCCAAGGAGAGGTCGGTGTGGCTTGTGCGATGGCTGCTGCTGCGGCCAGCCAGTTGTTCGGGGGGACACCTGCCCAGATCGAGTATGCGGCCGAGATGGGGCTGGAGCATCACTTGGGACTGACTTGCGACCCGGTTTGCGGGTTGGTACAGATTCCCTGTATCGAACGCAATGCCTTTGCGGCAGCCCGTGCGCTGGATGCGAACACCTTCTCCAATTTCTCCGATGGCAAGCACCGGGTAAGTTTCGACCAGGTGGTGGAAGTGATGCGTCAGACCGGAAACGACCTGCCGAGTCTCTATAAGGAAACATCCGAAGGAGGGCTGGCTAAGAATATGGAACAGAAATGAAAAGATTTATGATTTATAATTTATGATTTATGTGTTGACACGCTTATTATCGCATAAATTATAAATCATAAATGAAAAAATCATAACTCATAGATGAAAAAAAGTTTATATATGCTATTGTGTGCTGCCGCGTTAGTTTCGTGCGGGCAGCCGAAACAGCAACAGAAGGCTGTTGCTGATGTCGTGACCAGTGGTAATCCGATATTCGAGGGCTGGTATGCCGATCCGGAAGGGATCATTTATGGTGATACCTATTGGGTTTTCCCGACTTGGAGCGATGCGTATGAGAAGCAGACTTATTTCGACTGCTTTTCGTCCAAGGATTTGGTGAACTGGACGAAACATTCGTCTGTACTCGATACCTCCGCCGTAAAATGGGCGAAGAAAGCCATGTGGGCGCCGTCTATCATCCATAAGGATGGCAAATATTATTTTTTCTTCGGGGCCAACGACGTGCATGAAGGTGAAGTAGGAGGAATCGGGGTTGCCGTCAGCGACCGCCCGGAAGGTCCGTATAAGGACCTGTTAGGCAAACCGCTTATCAACGAGATCGTAAACGGGGCACAGCCGATCGACCAGTTCGTTTTCCGTGACGATGATGGCCGCTACTATATGTATTACGGCGGTTGGGGACATTGCAATGTCGTCTGCCTGAACGACGATTTCACCGGATTGGTTCCTTTTGAAGACGGGACGGTCTACAAGGAAGTGACACCGGATAAATATGTGGAAGGTCCGTTCATGTTCAAAAAGAACGGGAAGTACTATTTTATGTGGAGCGAAGGGGGCTGGACAGGTCCCGATTATTGTGTCGCTTATGCGATTGCCGATTCGCCTTTCGGACCCTTCAACCGTGTCGCCACGATTCTCCAGCAGGATTCGACAATCGCGCGGGGAGCCGGGCATCATTCCGTATTGCATGTTCCGAATACTGAAGATTATTATATCGTCTACCATCGCCGCCCGCTGAACGACAATACTCGCGACCACCGTGTGACTTGTATCGACCGGATGACTTTCGATGAGAACGGATTTATAAATCCTGTTAAAATGACCTTCGAAGGTGTTCCCGCCCGTACAATAGATAAGTAAGATGTAGTTTATCGCTAAAAGATATTAAAACAGGAGTGTAGCCATTGCACTCCTGTTTTTTTTATACTATTTTTGACACGTGTGTCAGACATATTGGATAAAATATTTAATAACATTATAACGATGAGTACAGAAGAACTTCAAGACATGGAAAGCCGGATTATAGAAGCGGCGAAACGAGTGTTTGTCAGGAAAGGGTATGAAGCGACCAAAATGGGCGATATTGCTGCCGATGTCGGTATCAGCCGTACGGCCATGCACTATTATTTCCGGACGAAAGAGATGCTTTTCGATGCGATCTTCGGACAGTTGATGGGAGCATTGCTGCCTAATATAGAAATGATCGTGGATGAACCTGTGTCCTGTTTGGAAAAATTCCCCAGGATCATAGACCAATATCTTGCAATCGTCCAGTCCAATCCCTCTTTCCCGATTTTTGTGGTGAATGAGTTCAACCGGGATCCGGAGCATCTGTACAAGGTTATTCTGAAAGATCCGGAACGTCTGGAACTGTTTCGGCGGATACAGGATCAGACATTGGAGGAGATGGAAAAAGGAATATTGAGAAAGATGCCCCTGGTTTATCTGATTTCTACGCTTATGAGCCTGATCGTGTTTCCGGTATTGGCGAGAGACCCGTTGACGAATGTTTTCTTTGAAGGCGATCCCCGGAAGTTCGACGCCTTTTTGCAGGAACGCGGTGCATTTATAAAAGAGGTGCTGGTCCGGTTGCTTACCCCGGATCAGCCGAAGGTGATGAACGAATGAGAGGAGGATGTATATGAAACGAATGATCTTGAATGACTGGAAGCGGCTTGTTCTGGTGCTGCTTTGCTCTCCTTTGGTACAGGGAGCGGGAGCGCAGGAGAAAGTTACGTTGTCCCAATGCTATGAATGGGCACGGGCCAACTATCCGCAGGTTCGCCAGTATAGACTGATCGAGCAGACCGAACAGTATAATTTGTCCAATGCTGCGAAAGGATGGCTGCCCCAGTTGGCTGTCAATGCGAAAGCCACTTATCAGAGCGATGTGACGAAGTTGCCGTTCGACGCCGACAAGCTGTCGGCAATCATCCCCGGAATCGAGATTCCCACACTTAGCAAGGATCAGTATCAGGTCGTGGCCGAAGTGAACCAGACGATCTGGGACGGTGGCGTGATCCGTTCTATTCGCCGGTTGACGGAAGCACAGGCGACGGCCGACCGTGAACAGTTGAACAGCGATCTTTATATCTTGAACGACCGGGTGAACCAGCTTTATTTCGGCTGCCTTCTGCAGGACGAGCTGATCCGCCAGAACGGTTTGCTCCAGAAAGAGTTGCAGATCAATATCGACCGTATCTCAGCCATGATGGAGAACGGCGTTGCCAACCAGTCCGACCGCGAAAGCATGGAAGTCGAATTGTTGAACGCCCGCCAGAAGGAGATCGAGTTGAAGGCCGCCCGTTCGGCTTACGGCAAGATGCTGGCTGCTTTGATCGGCCGCCCGGATGCCGGGGCGTTCGTGCTGGAAGTCCCCTCGATACCGGAGAGGCCTTCGTTGCCACCTGTGATCAACCGTCCGGAGCTTCGTGCGCTGGATGCCAAAAGCAATCTGCTCGAATTGCAGAACAAGCAGTTGACTGCCGGCCTGATGCCTCGTATTGGTGCTTTCTTGCAGGGCGGTTATGGCCGGCCGGGGTTGGATATGCTGGAAGACAGTTTCAATCCGTTTTATGTTGCCGGTGTCCGTTTGAGTTGGAACATGGGTAAATTATATACCTTGAAGAACGATCGCCGGAAGATTGCCACGAACCGTCAGGCGGTGGAGGTCGAGCGGGAAACATTCCTCTTCAACACCCGTCTCCAATTGACGCAGCAAAACACGGAGATCAGGAAGATGACCGATCTGATGAAGGCTGACGACAAGATCATCCGCCTGCGCGCCAGCATCAAGAAGGCGGCTGAAGTCAAGCTGGCGAACGGCGTGATCTCCGTCACCGACCTTATCCGCGAAATCAACTCCGAAGATCTGGCCCGCCAGACGGCAGCCACACACCGGATACAACAGTTGCAATCGATCTATAATTATATGTATACAACAAATGAAGAATAGCAGTCCTGTTCCCGCGCTTGACGCGGGATCGCATAGAAACAGTTTATATTATGAATAATAAACAACACCAGTACGATAATGAATTATAATTCCCAATATTATAGGTAGTTTTATAAAAATAAATAATATGAAATATCTTATTTTTTCTATTGCTTTTATTGTGATTACAGCTTGCAGCAGCAATGAGAGCGACTTTGATGCCACTGGAACATTCGAATCCACCGAAATAATCGTTTCTTCGGAGGCGAACGGGAAGATCATGGAACTAAACCTGCAGGAAGGCGACCGGCTCGAAGCGGGCGCCGTGCTGGGTTATGTGGACAGTACGCAGCTTTATCTCCGAAAGAAGCAGCTCGAAGCAGGCCTTCGTAGTGTGGACATCCGAAAACCGGATATCCACAAACAGATCGCTTCCCTCGAACAGCAGATTGCCGTCGCCCGGAGCGAGCAACAGCGTATGGAGAACCTGGTAAAGGCGAAAGCCGGCAACCAGAAACAGGTCGATGACATTGTCAACAACATCAAAGTGCTGCAAAAACAACTGGATGCACAATATTCGACCTTGCATAAAACGACAGGCGGGGCGGATGCTGAAGCGGAAAGTATCGTCTACCAGATCATGCAGTTGGACGATCAGTTGCAGAAAAGCCGTATTGTCAACCCGCAGTCCGGCACTGTCCTCGTGAAATATGCCGAACCGGGCGAAGTCACGGCTGCCGGCAAGCCTCTGTATAAGATCGCCGACACCGATCTGTTGTATCTCCGCGCTTATCCTACTGCCGAACAGCTTACGAAATTGAAGCTCGGTGGCGGGGTGCGTGTCTTTGCCGATTTCGGAGAAAAGGAACAAAGGGAATATCCCGGTACGATCACCTGGATTTCCGAGAAGTCGGAATTTACCCCAAAAGGCATCCAGACCAAAGACGAACGTGCCAATCTGGTCTATGCCGTCAAGATAGCCGTCAAGAACGACGGCTATTTGAAGATCGGACAGTATGGGGAAGTGATATTCAATAGACAATGATGAGAGAGATTGATATTCGACATATAAATAAGGTATATGGGGAGGTTCAGGCTTTGCAGGACATCTCGTTGCATATCGGCGAAGGGGAGCTTTTCGGGCTGATCGGGCCGGACGGGGCGGGCAAGACGTCGCTGTTCAGGATACTGACAACCCTGCTGCTGGCGGATAGCGGTACGGCATCGGTCTGCGGACTGGATGTTGTACGCGATTATAAGGAGATCCGGTGGCGGGTAGGGTATATGCCGGGGCGCTTCTCCCTTTATCAGGACCTGACGGTGGAAGAGAACCTGAACTTCTTTGCTACCGTGTTCAATACGACTGTCCGGGAAAACTACGACCTGATCCGGGATATCTATGTCCAGATAGAGCCTTTCAAGAAACGGAAAGCCGGGAAGCTCTCCGGCGGGATGAAGCAGAAGTTGGCGTTGAGCTGTGCGCTGATCCACCGGCCCGATGTCCTTTTCCTGGATGAGCCGACGACGGGTGTCGATCCTGTTTCGCGTGTGGAGTTTTGGGATATGTTGGACCGGTTGAAGAGGCAAGGGATCACGATTATGGTTTCGACGCCTTATATGGACGAGGCTTCCCGTTGCGACCGTATCGCGTTGATGCGTGGCGGACGATGCTTGTCGGTCGATACGCCGGAAGGCATCCGCAGTACGTTCGATAACTATTTGTATGCGGTCCGGTCGGCTTCGATGTATAAACTGTTGCTCGACCTCAGGACATATCCGGATGCGGATTCTTGTTTTTCTTTCGGAGACGCTCATCATTTCTCCATTTCGAGGGGGGTGGTGGACAGAGAGGGGGAAACGGCTTTCCGTAACCGTCTGCACGCCTTTTTGGAAGCCAAAGGACATACGAAAATCGGTATTGAGCGGGTAAAACCCGGTATTGAGGACTGTTTCATGGCGCTCGAAAACATGAAAGATCCTGTCCTGAGTTCGGACGATGGTTCAAGAGCTTTGAAAGTCCCGTCCGAAGTCCGGAAGGCAGTTCGAGAGCTTTGAAAGTCCCGTCCTGAGTTCGGAAAGCGGTTTGAGAGTTTTGAAAGTCTCGTCCGAAGTCCGGAAGGCGGTTCAGGAGTTTTAGAAGCCTCGTCCGAACTTCGGGCATGAATTAAGAAAATATAAAAGATGAACGTAATAGAAACAGATAAACTAACGAAATGTTTCGGTCCCTTTACCGCTGTCGACCACATCAGTTTCACGGTAGGCGAGGGAGAGATCTTCGGTTTCTTGGGAGCGAACGGAGCCGGCAAGACGACAGCCATGCGTATGCTGTGCGGCCTTTTGACACCGACTTCCGGGGTGGGAAAGGTTGCCGGTTTCGATATCTATAAGGAAACGGAACTGATCAAGCGACATATCGGCTATATGAGCCAAAAGTTTTCCCTTTACGGCGACTTGAAGGTATGGGAGAATATCCGTTTGTACGGCGGCATCTACGGTCTGTCGGAAAAACAGTTGAAAGCGAAGACGGACGAACTGCTCCGGGTCCTTGATTTGGAGAACGAACGGAACACACTGGTCGATGCCCTGCCGTTGGGCTGGAAGCAGAAGCTGGCTTTCTCCGTCGCCATCATCCACGAACCTCGGATCGTTTTCCTGGATGAACCGACCGGAGGTGTCGATCCTGTCACCCGCCGCCAGTTCTGGGAGTTGATCTACCAGGCTGCCGAACGGGGTATTACGATCTTTGTCACCACCCACTATATGGACGAGGCGGAGTATTGCAACCGTGTCTCCATCATGGTAGATGGAAAGATCGAAGCTTTGGACAGCCCTTCCGCCCTCAAATCGTCTTTCAAGGCCGGTAACATGAACGAAGTCTTCCATGCATTGGCACGGAGAGCAAGGAGAACTGATAGTTAAGATTAAGAATTAATAATGAAGAAATAAGAATGAAAAGTTCTTTGATCGCTTTTGTTAAAAAGGAATTTATCCATATCTCACGTGATAAGCGGACGATGATGATCCTGCTGCTGATGCCTGTTATCCTGATCATCCTCTTCGGCTATGCCATCACGACGGAGATCAAACGTGTGCCTGTCGCAATCCTGGATCAGAGCCGGGACGAGGTGACACAGAAAATGATTTCCCATTTTGCCGCCAGCGAGTATTTCGAACTCTACAAGATGATCGATAGCGAAAAAGAGGGCCAGGCCCTTTTCCGTCAGGGAAAAGTCCGGATGGTTTTAATAGTTGAAAGTGGAAAGGTGAAAGGTGAAAGCGAAATCCAGCTATTGGTCGACGCGACCGATCCGAACGAAGCGACGCAGCTATCTGCATATGCTACGCAGATAGCAGTTGGAAGTGGAAAGTTGAAAGTTGAAAGTGAAAATGCAAATAGCAACGCGAAGCAACTTTCATCTTTCACCTTCCACCTTTCAACTGGCAAAGAAATTGTGCCGGTAATTTCTTTGCTCTACAATCCCCAGCTTCGTGGCGCGTACAACTTCGTGCCCGGTGTCATGGGGCTGATCTTGATTTTGATCTGCGCCATGATGACCTCCGTCGGGATCGTGAAGGAGAAGGAGATCGGGACGATGGAAGTGCTTCTTGTCTCTCCGATGAAGCCGGTCTATATCATTCTGGCAAAAGCGGCCCCTTATTTGTTGCTGAGCCTGGTGAATATAGCTACCATCCTGGCTTTGTCGTACTTCCTGTTGGATGTGCCGATCAATGGCAGTCTGCCTCTGTTAGTGGGCGTTTCCGTCCTCTATGCATTGGTGGCGTTGTGCTTGGGATTGCTGATCTCGACGATAGCCGACACCCAGCAGGCCGCCATGCTGATCAGTGCTGTTGTCTTGATGTTGCCTGTCATATTGCTTAGCGGGATGGTGTTCCCGATCGAGAATATGCCGGTGATCCTGCAAGTCATTTCCAATATCGTACCGGCCAAATGGTATATCATCGCCGTGAAAGATATCATGATAAAAGGCCTGGGCTTCGGTTCCGTCCTGCAGGAAGTAGGCGTGCTGGTCCTGATGGCAGTCGTGCTGATAGGATTAAGTGTGAAACGTTTTAAAATACGATTATGATGATGAGGATGCTGAAATATTTGTTGGAGAAGGAGTTCAAGCAGATCAGACGGGACCGCTTCCTGCCCCGTATCATTTTCCTGTTGCCGGTCATACAACTGGTGGTCCTTCCTTTTGCCGCTAATTTCGAGATGCGGAATATCAATCTGAGTATTGTCGACAATGACCATACCGTTCTTTCCCGCAGGCTGACAGACAAGGTCCTTTCTTCCGGCTACTTCCGCCTGGCGGATGTTTCGCCCCGCTACGACGAGGCTTTGGTTTCCATCGAAAGCAATGCCGCCGATATCATACTCGAAATCCCGTCCCGCTTTGAAGAACGGTTGGAGCGGGAGGGTACGGCCGAGCTTCTGATCGCCGCCAATGCCGTGAACGGGACGAAGGGAGGAATCGGCAGTTCATACCTCGCGTCCATCATCCAGGATTTCAATCAGGAGAAGGAGCTCTTGTCCGTATCGGCCGGAGAGGGCGGAATCCGTGTCACAAACCTGTTCAATCCGCATCTGAGTTATAAGAACTATATGGTTCCCGGTATCATGGCCTTCCTGCTGACGCTTATCGGCGGTTTCCTTTCCGCCCTGAACATCGTGAGCGAAAAGGAGAAGGGAACGATCGAACAGATCAACGTGACACCTGTCCCGAAGGCCTTGTTCCTGCTCTCCAAACTGATACCGTTCTGGATTATCGGTCTTATCCTGCTCACGATAGGCGCCTGTATCGCTTGGCTTGTCTACGGGTTGCTGCCGGTAGGCAATATGGGGATCATCTATCTGTTCGCTGCCGTCTACCTGATGGCGTTTACCGGTTTCGGCTTGGCGATCTCGTCCGTTTCGTCCACCCAGCAACAGGCGATGTTCACGGCTTTCTTCTTTATGATTATTTTTGTCCTCCTGAGCGGTATGTTTACACCGGTCAGCAGTATGCCGGTCTGGGCACAGGAACTGACACGTGTCAATCCGCTCCGCTATTTAGTCGAAGTGATGCGGATGGTTTATCTGAAAGGCAGCACTTTGTCAGACCTTACCGGGCACTTCATTGCCGTTTGCCTGTTCGCAGTATTCTTTAACATACTGGCCATCGTCAGCTACAAGAAGAGTTGAAAGTTGAAAGTTGAAAGTTGCTTCGCGTTGCTATTTTCACTTTCAACTTTCACCTTTCAACTATAATGTGTTTTACGACATACTTAACTAATTTTTACAAACATCCTGCTTGCATTTATTCGCTCTCTTTTATATTTGATTCAAATCTGAAACAATATTTCAAATATGGAAAGCGTTATTCCAAATATGGAAAAAGCAGAAGAGAACTACAAGGTTCCGAATCTCGAAAAAGGGATCGCTGTACTTGAGTACTTGTCGCTTCACACCCAGGGTGAGACGCTTCAGGATATCAAGTCCGCCCTTGATATTTCACAGACTACGGCCTACCGTATTTTAAATACGTTGGTCCGTCTGGATTATTTGATCTATAATGAAGACACAAAAAGGTACAAGTTATCCCGTAAATTACTAACTTTGGGATTCAGATCGTTGAATGAACACAATTTGCTGGAAACTGTTTTGCCTCGTTTGCGCGATTTGCGCGACCAGGTGAAAGAGACGGCATGCTTCGGCGTGCTGGGGGACCGGAAAGGTATCTTTATCGAGCAGGCGCAGGGACATCATACGTTCCGTTTTATCCTCTCGCCGGGAAAACCTTTCGATTTGCATTGTTCGGCTCCGGGAAAGGCGATCATGGCTTATTTGCCGAATACAGTCCGGGACCGGTATTTGTCTTATATGGAATTTACACGCTATAACGCCCGGACTATTACTACACGTGACGCTTATCTGGAGGAACTTGAGAAGGTCCGGAAATTGGGCTATGCCATGGATAATGAGGAAGAACTGAACGGTGTGATTTGCATCGGGGCGCCTATCTTTAATTATACGGGTTATCCTTGCGGGGCAATTTGGATTTCAGGCCCTAAGGACCGGCTGTCGAAAGAGGTCGTACGTGTTTCGGCAGACTGTATAAGGAAAGTGGCCCAGACGATTTCTCTTGAGTTGGGATATAGTAAAGCAAAAAAAATATAATATACCATGAACACACGAAAATACATGTTTAAAAACTCACTGGTGGCTTGTTTTGCCTGCTGTTGCATCTCCTTAGCTTCAGCAGGCAACCCACCGTTCTTCCCGACAGATGTCGTGGCGAACGCCAAAGGTGAGTTGCTGATGACAGATAAAGGAGTAAAGCGGGTGGATGTTTTTTCGCCTGATGGCAAGACATTGTTGCGTTCTTTCCCGATGGACGAAACGCCTACGGGTATCCTTTTGGATGGCGACAAGGCATATGTGACTACATTCGGAACGACAGGCCATTTACAGATTCTCTCGCTCGAATCGGGCAGGGTGGAGGCTTCTATTCCGACCGGTTCGGGAGCATGTCATCCGATGTTCGGTCCGGACAAGAAGCATATATATGTATGTAACCAGTTCCAGACCACGATCTCCGAAATCGATCCGGTTGCGCGGAAGGTGATGCGTACAGTGAAGGTATTGCGCGAACCGAAGTCCGCCGTGTTCAGCAAGGACGGCAAATATATGTTCGTCACGAACTTCCTTCCTGCACAGCGGGCTGATCTCGATTATGTGGCCGCCTGTGTATCCGTCATCGAAATGGATGGCTTCACGAAGGTGAAGGACATCCAGTTGGCAAACGGAAGCAATGCCCTTCGGGGAATCTGTATAACTCCCGACGGCAAATATATATATGTATCCCACAACTTGGGGCGTTTCACCGTCCCTACATCTCAATTGCAGCAGGGATGGATGAACACGAGTGCTTTCAGCGTGATCGATGTCGACAAGCAGGAGTTCCTGGGAGCCATCGTCGTGGATGAACCCGAACGGGGGGCGGCCGGTATCTGGAGCATTGCCTGCAACGACGAGTCTGTTTTCATCTCTCATTCGGGAACGCACGAGGTCAGCGTGATTGACCATAAGGCGATGTTGGAGAAATTCCTGAACTATCCCAATAAGGCGGTGTTGGACTACGACCTGACTTTCTTGTATGGCCTCCGCGAACGTATCCCGCTGGAGGGGAACGGCCCTCGCAATATGATCCTGAACGGTGACAAGCTGATTATCCCGACTTACTTTGCCGATATCCTGAACATAATGGATATCAATACGAACGAAGTGACGTCGGTCGAGCTGAATCCCGGACGTGAAGAAACGGCTGAAAACAAGGGTGAACGCTACTTCAACGATGCTTCGCACTGCTTCCAGAACTGGCAGAGCTGTAACGGCTGCCATCCGGGGGATGCCCGGACGGACGGTATGAACTGGGACTTGATGAATGACGGTGTCGGCAATTCCAAGAACTGCAAGAGCATGCTCTTTAGCCATATGACTCCTCCCAATATGATTTCCGGTATCCGTGAACATGCGGAACGGGCTGTGCGGGCAGGATTCAACTTCATCCAGTTTTTTGAAGTCTCGGAAGAAGATGCCGCTTGTGTGGATGCCTATTTGAAATCACTTCGTCCCGTGCCCAGTCCTTACTTGGTGAACGGCGAGCTGTCTGATTTGGCAAAGGAAGGACAGAAGGTTTTCGAAAAGCTGAAATGCGGGGAATGCCATAGCGGTGTTTATTATACGGATATGAAATACCACCGTATAGGTGAGGATATAGAGTTCGAAAAAGGTTGGGATACTCCGACTTTGCGTGAAGTGTGGCGTACGGCTCCCTATTTGTTCGACGGACGTGCCGCTACCATGAAGGAAGTGTTCAGTGTCCATAAACACGGCATCGAGAAGAAAGTTTCAGAGAAAGATATCGAAGCATTAACCGAATATGTGAACTCTTTATGAATTATTGCGATAAAATACATTATAATATCTATACGACCGGACTGGCTACTTTCGGTGAAATGGTAGACGCCCTGCTGGCACAGTTGCCTCAAGACGAACAGATTCTCCGTTTGGCATTCTTCGGCATGCCGAACGACAACGAACAATACGTCTCCCGCCGCATCATGCTGCGTGAGAAAATCCGTAAGTTTTATGGGAATCATGAACCGGTATTGAGTTATGTTTCCCAGCCACCTCTGAATGCCGGACTGATCTTGGAAGTCCATAGCTACAAAGCGGACGAAGACGATCATATCACCTTCCGCCGTCACGGCGGCTTCCCGTATGTCGTACTGGAAAATGCCGATGGCCGTTTTCTCTTTGCCGGCGGCTTCCACGGGGATGTGATAAACTTCGGTATCCAGCAGCAGTCCGCCGAAGTATTCCACATGATGGGGGAGGTGATGCGCCGGGAAGGCTTCCCCGTAAACTGCATCATCCGCCAGTGGAACTACATCGAGCAGATCACCCGCTTCGACGGGCCGGACCAGCATTACCAGATGTTCAACAACGCCCGTGCCGATTTCTATGGAAAGACGGACTGGAGCAACGGTTATCCGGCTGCTACTGGTATTGGGGCCAACTTGGGGGGCATACTGGTCGATTTGGATGCGGCCGTGTTCGCCCGTCCCGAATGCTATGCCACCCCGATCGACAATAAATTGCAGATAGCCGCCCACGCCTATTCGGACCAGGTCCTCGAAGCTGCCCAGCAGAAGAAAGCCACTCCGAAGTTCGAACGGGCCAAAAGCATGACTTTCGATGATCGGCGGATCGTTTATATTTCCGGTACGGCAGCTATCCGTGGGGAGGAAAGCCTGGTTGGGGTAGGGCTCGGACGCCAGCTCCATATCACGATGGAAAACATCGGCCAGCTGATTGGTAAGGCGAAACTGAAAATGCTGCGTGTCTATCTGAAAGAGAAATCCTTCTATGAGGAGGCACGAGAACTGCTGGAAGGATATGGTTTGAATATTCCCATATCTTATATGTGGGCGGACGTTTGCCGGGATGAGTTATTGATCGAAATAGAAGGGATCGCCATCGAGTAGACGTTTCATAGGCATGAAACGAAAGTTCCCTCGTATGGAGACAGGCGTTTCACCTTATGGAAACGAGAACTTCTCCGGCGGGGGACAGGTGATAGGTAAAGAACAAATATTACTAACTAAATAAACAAGAGAAAAAATGAAAAAGAATCTTATGAAATCGGCCGCTATGGGAGCCCTCCTGCTTTCGATGGCTGCATGTAACGGCAAAACATCTACTGGCGAGGCTACCTGTTGCGCAGCGGCGGGCGAAGGACAATGCACCGAACAGTGCGGAAACGACTGCAAGAATGAATGTAACAACAATGCTAACTGTAAAAATAATAAAGAAATGAAGTATTCTAAGAAGTACACGAATGCCGACTTCTACAAAGACGGCAAGTTTCAACAGGATGTTGCTATGGAAGCAATGAAAGACATGTTCGCTTTCTACGGTGTTCCTTTCACCGAACTGATGGCTAAGGACATGTGGGTGACTGATTTCGGTCTGGGTGATTTTGAAAACGTGGGTATGGGTGGTATTTTCTGGGTCAACGATCCTGAATACGGCTACTTCGCTCACGCGATCTACCTGCTTCCGGGACAGATGATCCCCGAACATGCGCATGTAAAGACCAAATTCCCGGCTAAACATGAATCCTGGATGGTAGAAAAGGGATGGGTTTACAACTTCTCTGAAGTAGGTGACGAGACTCCGAACGCTCCTGCTATCCCCGCTACCCACGGTGCGATCAAGAGCAAAAATTTCGTCGTACAGAATGTAGGTGATGTTCTTCGCCTGAAAAAACTGGAAACATTCCACTTTATGATGGCTGGTCCTGAAGGTGCTATTGTTGATGAATGGGCATGCTACCACGATAATGACGGCTTGCGCTTCACCAACACGAAAGCTGCGTTATAATAAGTAATAAACACCTTATAATTTATTACATGAACAAATACTATTTATTAGTATCACTCTTTCTGTCCTCTTCTGTTATGGTGTCTGCCGGCCCTAAGCAGAAGAAGGCGGAAACGTGGATTGATGCTTCAGTCAAAGCTAAAACGGAATTACAGGCAAAGCTGAAGAAATCCGGAATGCCGATCGTCTCTACCTGGATGAAGCATAAGGCGAAAGCCGAACCTTTCGTGGTAGACTTGAAAGGCGTGGATAAGCTGGTGCTTGTAACGGCCGGTGGTCCCGATGGTACGGATTACGACCAGGCTGTATGGGCGAATGCCCGTTTGATCAAAGCCGATGGTACAGCCGTATGGTTGGACGAAGTTCCTTATGAATACGGTGTTGCCGGTTGGGCAAAACCCAAGATGAACACGAATGCATACGATCATGAGATCGTTATTGCTGGAAAGGAATACAAACACGGTGTGTTCTGCCATGCGAACGGCACGTTGGTATACCCGGTGGGTGGCCAGTATGTCCGCTTCGAAGCCGAAGTCGGTATCGATGATACTTCAAGTGGCGGAAGTGTGTTTTTCCAGGCATTGAATACGGTTCCGACCTTTGTGGCGGAAGAATTGAACAACAAGTATCCGGAAGAAATCGGTATGCTGGGTGCGGTACTGGACGGCCTGGATACCTGGTTGATCACCCCGGATGCTTCAGTCGAAAAGCAGGCTGCGGATAATGCGATCGCCCGGTTGAAGGACGGAGCCTACTATTCGAATGTGGCAAAGCAGATCGCAAACGAAAAAGATCTCAATACACAGATACGCAAATATCTCGAACTGGTTGAGAAAGTACAGGAACTGTACACGCTTCAGAGCGATTTGGAATGGCTGAACGTCGAGGCTGTCAAATTGGCTTTCGCCGATATGAAAAAGCAGAAAGGCTACGACGCCGCCAAATACGAACCGATGCTGAACGAACTGGTACGGCTCGAAAAGAAAGGTTTCAAAGGCATCTATAACGGTGACGAACAGGCTATCGCCGATGCCAAGAAAGCATTGGAATGCAAACGTGCCATCTTGCTGGCTAACCCGTTGCTGGATGCCGACAAGATCGTGGCAGCCCGTTTCAAGGTAGGTTCAAAGGCACACCAGATCATGACTCCTTCCTTGGGGACTCAGGCCAATAACTGGAGTAACCAGGAATCTGCCGGTCGTGAGGGCTTCGATGCCGAGATCGTCGAACTCTCCAATCTGCGTGGCGATATACAGATGCGTCAGGTCTACAAACCGAAAAACGGTTCTTCCATCGCTGACCTGAAACTGCATTGGGACGGTGACCGTGTGATGTTCACACAGACACAGGACGACAAGCGCTGGAACATCTATGAAGTGAATCTGGATGGGACAGGCTTCAAGCCGCTTGTGGAAAACGACGAGCCGGATCTGGAGTTCTACGATGGTACTTACCTGCCCGACGGTCGTGTGATCGCTATCTCCAACATCGGTTACCAGGGTGTTCCTTGTGTGAACGGTAGCGATGCGGTAGGTAACATGGTGCTGTATGACCCGAAGGACAAGAGCATGCGCCGCCTGACATTCGACCAGGACGCCAACTGGAATCCGGTCATCATGAATAACGGCCGTGTGATGTACACCCGCTGGGAGTACACCGACCTGACCCACTACTATTCCCGTATCGTAATGCACATGAACCCGGACGGAACGGAAAACAAAGCCCTCTACGGTAGCGGTGCGATGTTCCCGAACAGTACGTTCGACGTGCAGCCGTTGCCCGGCCACGGTTCGGCGTTCGTCGGTATCATCTCCGGCCACCACGGTGTGGCACGTTCAGGCCGTATGATCATCTTCGATCCGACCAAGGGACGTAAGAGCACAGCCGGTATGGTACAGGAAATCCCTCACCGTAACCGTCCGATCAAAGAAGAAATCAAGGACCAGTTGGTAAACGGTGTATGGCCGCAGTTCATCAAACCGACTCCGCTGAACGACAAATACTTCCTGGTTGCAGCCAAGTTGGACCCGCATGCCTTGTGGGGACTCTATCTGGTGGACGTCTACGACAACGTGACCTGTCTGATGCAGGCAGAAGGCGAAGGCTATATCAGCCCGATCCTGGTGCGCAAGACAAAGACTCCTCCGTCCATTCCCGACCGTGTGAAACTGAATGAAAAGGAAGCGACCTTCTTTATTCAGGATATCTACGAAGGAGAAGGCCTGAAAGGTATTCCTCGCGGAACGGTCAAGTCTCTGCGTCTGCATGCTTACGAATATGCGTATGTAAAGACCCGTTCCGACCATAACTGGCACGGAATCCAGTCCGGTTGGGATATCAAGCGTATGTTGGGGACGGTTCCTGTCGAAGAAGACGGTTCCGTGATCTTCAAGGCTCCTGCCAATACACCGATCTCCATCCAGCCTTTGGATAAGGATGGCGTGGCTATCCAGTGGATGCGAAGCTGGGTGACCGGTCAGCCGGGCGAAGTGGTTTCCTGTATCGGTTGTCATGAAGACCAGAACCAGATCGCGATCCCGAAACGTGTGATCGCTTCGCAGAAAGCTCCGTCTGCCTTGACTCTGCCCGAAGGCGGTACACGCTCTTTCACGTTCGACCTGGAAGTGCAGCCGATCCTGGACCGCGCTTGTATCGCTTGTCATAACGGTGAAGGAAAAGCGTTCGACCTGCGGGGTGGAAAGAAAGACAAGCTAGGTTATGGCACGTCTTATCTGAACTTGCATCCGTATGTGCATCGTCAGGGAGGCGAAGGCGACATGGTCGTTTTGCAGCCGTACGAATATCATCCCAACACGAGCGAATTGGTACGCTTGCTGAAGAAAGGCCATCACAACGTGAAACTGACCGATAAGGAATGGAAGACGCTTTATAACTGGATCGACTACAACGCTCCCGACAAGGGTTATTTCAATGCGAACGTATTGACTGATCTTCCTTATAAGGGATTCGACCAGATCAAGCGTCGTAAGGAATTGACCGACAAGTATGCGAACGGAGCCGGTGTCGACTGGAAGAAAGAAATCGCCGACTATGCCGACTACCTGAAGAAACAAGGCCCGATCACCCCGGTAATGCCTGAAAAGGCCGCTCCTGTAAAGGAAAAGACCTTGAAGGTGAAAGGTTGGCCTTTCGGTGCTGACCGGATCAAGGAAATGCTGGCTAAGGAGAAGGAAACCCGTAAGGTGGTTGAGATCGCTCCGGGTGTGAAAGTCAATTTCGTCCGTATCCCGGCCGGTGAATTCGTGATGGGTAGCTACCGTGGCGAACCGGATGCTTATCCGACTGCCAAGGTGAAGATCGACAAAGCCTTCTGGATGGCCGAGCTGGAAACGACGAACGAACAGTTCAACGTTGTCTTCCCGGATCACGACAGCCGTTTCGTCGACCAGCAGTGGAAAGACCACGTGGTTCAGGGATATCCGGCCAATAAACCGGAACAGCCTGTTATCCGTGTCAGCTACAACGATGCTATGGAATTCTGCCGGAAACTGAGCGAAAAGACCGGTCTCAAGATCACGCTTCCGACAGAAGCACAGTGGGAGTGGGCTTGCCGCGCCGGTAGCGACCAGGACTTCTGGTATGGCGACATGCATGCGGACTTCGGCAAGAAGGACAATCTGGCGGACAAGACAACGCTGTTGTTTGCCGTTTACGGTGTAGACCCGCAGCCGATGGCGAAGACCAACCCGTGGTACAAGTACTATACCTTCCTTCCGAAAGAAGAGAGCGTGGACGACGGTAACCTGGTCCAGGTCGGCGGCAAGGCTTATGAGGCCAATCCGTTCGGTCTGTACAGCATGCACGGAAACGTAGCCGAATGGACCCGTTCCGACTATGTATCGTATCCGTACAATGAGAAGACGAAAGAGACATCCGAATACAAGGTGGCCCGCGGCGGTTCTTATATCGACCGTCCGAAGTATGCGGCTTCCCATACGCGTAAGGCTTACTATCCGTACCAGCGTGTGTTCAACGTCGGCTTCCGTATGATCATTGAAGATTGATAATGAAAAGGTATAGATGATATCTATCAACTAATAGAGGACACAGATGTGGCGGATTGCCACCGGTTATTTCATCAAACGATTAATCTGCGTACATTTGCCGCATCTGTGAACTCTAATAAAAAAGTAAATGAAAACAAATCTCGAAAGATTTTTCTCCTCCTTTGTAACGACGATCGTCCTGTTACTGATTTATGCCTTTGGCCTGGCCGTTGCCACTTTCATCGAAAAGTATCACGGTACAGCGACAGCCAAAGCAATGGTTTATTATTCCCCCCTGTTTTTTCTGCTCCAATTCCTTTTAGTCGTTAATTTTATCGCGGCTACGATCAAACACCAATACCTGAAACGCGGCAAATGGGGACTGATGCTGACTCATTTCGCCTTTATCATCATCCTTCTCGGCGCCTTGACCTCTTTCCTTTTCGGCGAAGAAGGAATTTTGCATCTGCGTGAAGGGGAGACAAGCAACCAGATTGCTGTCCGCACTTCCGATAACACGACCTTTCATACCCTGCCTTTTTCCGTTGAACTGAAGAAATTCACCTTAACCCGCTATCCCGGTTCCGCCAGTCCCTCTTCCTACGAGAGTGAAGTGATCGTCCATGTGGACGGGGAAGACCGCGAAGAGCGGATCTTTATGAATAACGTATTGGATGTAAAAGGCTACCGTTTCTTCCAGGCCTCCTATGACCAGGACGAACACGGGACCATCCTTTCCGTCAACCGCGACGTGGCGGGGCGGAACATCACCTACACCGGATATCTGTTGCTGGTCATCGGCCTGATCCTTTGCCTGGTCGGTAAGGATTCCCGCTTCATGCGTCAGAGCCGCCGCCTGAAAGAATTGCGCAAGGCGACCAACGTAACGGTCCTGTTGCTTGCGCTCCTTGCCGTTCCCCTGTCCGTAAATGCCGGCGGGAAGGCTTCCCCGATGCTCGATGCCGTGCAGAAATATGCGGTGAGCCCGGAACATGCTGCCCTCTTCGGAGCCCTTCCGATCCAGTCGGGTAGCGGCCGTATGATGCCGGTCAATACCTTCTCTTCGGAGATTCTACGTAAGCTCCATAAGTCGGATAAGATCGGTCAGTTGAACTCTGACCAGTTCCTTTTGAGCCTTTTAGCCATGCCCGATATGTGGATGCGCGTTCCCTTTATCTCCCTGTCCAATCCGGAGTTGGCCGCCTATTATGACCTGACGGACGGCGAGTGCGCCTATATCCAGGCCTTCGACAGTAACGGCAGCTACAAGTTGCAAGAGAAGCTGGAAGAAGCCTATAACAAGATGCCTGCCCAGCGTACGCGTTTCGACAAGGACCTGATGAAACTGGACGAGCAGTTGAACATCTTCCATCAGCTGATCAATCACCAGATGCTGAACCTTTTTCCGAAAGAAGACGACCCGAATCATAAATGGTATGCACCCGGCGACGACCTCTCTGCCTTTACCGGCAAAGACTCCATGTTCGTATCCCGTATTTTCGACTGGTATTTAGGCGAAGTGCAGGAGGGCTTGAAGAGTGGCGATTGGGCGAAAGCCGATGAAGTGGTCGGCATGATCGACACCTACCAGCAAGCCAAGAACAAGACACTCGATATCAGTCCGAAGCGCATGCAGGCCGAATTGAAATATAACAAGATGGATGTTTTCCGTTATTGCAAGATCGGCTATCTGGTCTTGGGCGGACTGTTGTTGGTCCTTTCTTTCGCGATGCTGTTCCGCCGGACCCGCTGGATGAAGGTTGCCGTATGGCTGTTAGGAGCCGGCGTACTGGTCGTCTTCCATTATCATATGTTCGGAATGGGGATGCGCTGGTATATCGGTGGCTATGCTCCTTGGAGCAATTCCTACGAGACGATGGTCTATGTGGGATGGGCGACTGTCCTTGCCGGACTGTTGTTCGTGCGCCGTAGTACGATCACCTTCGCGCTGGCCACCCTGTTCGGCGGTATCATCCTCTTCGTCTCCGGTCTGAACTGGATGGACCCTGAGATCAATCCGCTCGTACCGGTCCTGAAATCGCCGTGGCTGATGTTCCATGTGGCGGTCATTGTTGCCGCTTACGGCTTTTTCGGTATCAGTTGCCTGATCGGGCTGACCAATATGGTGATGATGTCCGTCGCCGGAAAGAAGAACAAAGAGATATTGAAAGCCCGTATCACCGAACTGAGTATTGTGGGTGAGATGGCGTTGTGGGTAGGGCTTGCCCTGATGACTGTCGGCACTTTCCTCGGTGCTGTCTGGGCGAATGAGTCCTGGGGCCGTTATTGGGGGTGGGACCCGAAGGAGACTTGGGCGCTGATCACGATGGTCGTCTATGCCGTAGTGACTCATCTCCACTTGGTGAAACGCTGGAATAGCCTTTGGTTGTTCAATCTGGCATCCGTGATCGCGTTCGCTTCCGTGCTGATGACTTTCTTCGGTGTCAATTATTTCCTGAGCGGAATGCATTCATACGGTCAAAATGATAATGTGCATGGAATATTCACCTATCTTTATATCGCCTTGGGGGTAGTCGTTATCTTGGCTGTCCTTTCGTACAGGAGATGGAAGACGAAGGTGTGAAACATATATGTTTTGAAAACGAAACACCGGTGTTTTGAATGCGAAACATCTATGTTTTGAGGTTGAGAGAACTGATAACGAATAAAAAAATAGTACGAACACTTAAAATTAATTAGTCATGAGAACATTTAATCATGTCGGTATCGTAACGACAGAACAAGTAGAAGGGGCTATGTTTAACGAAGGCCTGAAAGTATGGTTGACAGACTATAGCAAAAGTCCGAATCGCATCGAATTCCTGAAATTCGAGGAAGGCAGCTGTCTGCCCGAACTGGTACAGAAACAGGGACACATTGCCTACACCGTTCCTTCTTTGGAGGAAGAGTTGAAAGGCAAGAAGGTGATCTTCGGCCCGGCCGTATGCGACGAACACCTGACGATCGCTTTCATCGAAGAAGAAGGCATCGCCATCGAAATCATGGAAATCAAATAATAACATTAATAACATACTTAAATAAAGGAGGAATATACCATGTCAGACATAAAGACAAAATTTATAAATGATCCCGAACAGATAACACCCGAATTGTTGGAAGGTTATGTATTGGCATATCCGGACCAGGTCAAGTTAGGTGGTGAAAACATCGTCGTACGTGCCAATCCGAAGAGCGAAGACAAAGTGGCTATCGTGACTTTGGGCGGTTCCGGTCATGAACCCGCATTGAGCGGATTCGTAGGCGAAGGTATGCTGGACTGCTCTGTCGTGGGCGACATCTTTGCCGCTCCCGGTGCACAGCGTCTGTTCCAGGCTTTGCAGCTGATGAAGCGTGAAGCCGGTATCCTGTTGGTTGTCCTGAACCACTCTGGCGACGTGATGAGTGCGAACATGGCTTGCCAGTTGGCAGAACGTGTAGGCATTAAGGTGAAACAAGTGCTGACTCACGACGATATCAGCGCCGGTATCGGTGCCGACATCAACGACCGTCGCGGCTTGGCCGGTTGTGTGCCTTTGTATAAAATATTAGGTGCTGCAGCCGAAGAAGGCAAGACGCTTGACGAGCTGGTCGAAATCGCCGAACGCTATAACAACAACGTCGCTACTCTGGCCGTTGCCATGCGCTCTTGTACGCATCCGCAGAACGGCGGTACGATCACCGACCTGCCCCAGGGCATCATGGAGATCGGTATGGGACAGCACGGCGAAGGCGGTGGAGGACAGAAACCGCTTGTATCTGCCGACGATACGGCTGCCGAGATGGTAGACCTGCTTTGCCAGCAGCTCAAGCCGAAGGCTGGCGACAAGATGATGCTTATCATCAACGGCGTAGGAGCGACTACCCACATGGAGTTGAACATCATCTTCCGTAAAGCCTACAAGGAACTGGAAGCCCGTGGCCTCCAGGTTGTCGTAAGCCGTATTCAGGAAATCCTGACCGTACAGGAACAGGCCGGTTTCCAGATGATCATGGCTATCCTCGACGAAGATCATATCGACTATCTGAAGAACAAACGTGCTGATGCACCTTACTGGACAACAATCGGTAAATAAACGAGATATGAAACAACTGACTATCGAAAACTTCAAGGCGATGCTCGACAACGCCTTGAAGAACATCAAAGAACGCGAAGACGAATTTTCTAAACTGGACGCCGTTATCGGTGACGGCGACCACGGCCAGGCAATTGTGACAGCCATGTCCGCTATCGTGGCTACGGCCCAGAAAGGAACGGAGTTCAAAACCATGCTGAACGATATGGGTTTTGACGTCATGTTGCAGGTAAGCGGTTCCACCAGTACGCTGTTGGGGGCTTTCTTCTTAGGTATGAGCGACCATGCTTCCGGTACGGAACTGGATGCAGCCGGAGTGAAAGCCATGTTTGCCGGCGGTCTTGCCAACGTGCAGAAACAGACGAAAGCCCAGAAAGGCGACAAGACCATGATGGACGCCCTGATCCCGGCTGTGGAAGCGATCCAGGCATGTCCTTCGGACGATATCAAGGAAATCCTCGAAGCCGGAGCGAAAGCCGCCCTTGCCGGTGCTGCTTCGACCGTAGAAATGAAAGCCAACTTCGGCCGTGCCCGTAACTACGGCGAACGCTCCGTCGGTTATGCCGACAGCGGTGCAACCTCTTGGAGCTGCATGTTTGAATCGTTCGCACAAGCGCTTTGAGAAATTAAGAATTAAGAATTAAAAATTAAGAAAGGAAAAAAGCTATGGCAGATATGGATGGGTTCAGAGAAGCGAATAATTTCGGCTTCGGACAAACTTCCCAATTTGACAATTTTCATGTAAAAGGTGCGTCTAACTACTCTTGGGGTATGAAAGACCGCCTCTCTCGTATCTTCAACCCGAAAACAGGCCGTGCCGTTATGTTGGCATTCGACCACGGGTTTATCATGGGTCCGACTTCAGGTTTGGAACGTATCGACCTGAATATCGTTCCCCTCGTACAATATGCCGACTGTATCATGTGTACGCGCGGTATCTTGCAAACTTCCATTCCCGCCAACATCAACAAGCCCGTCTGCCTCCGTTCGGATGCCGGTTCTACGATCCTGACGGAATTGAACCGTAACGTCTTGATCGATATCGAAGATGCGATCCGTTACAATGCTTCCGCTATGGCAGTCATGTTCTCTGCCGGCGACGGCGAACAGGAAGCCATCACGGCAGCCAACTTGGTGGAAGCAGTCGATATGGGAAACCGCTATGGCATCCCCGTCATGGGTGTGACGGCTGTCGGCAAACAGATGGCACGCGACTCCCGTTACTTCGCACTCGCATCGCGCGTATGCGCCGAGAACGGTGCTTCTATCGTGAAGACTTACTACTGCGACGGTTTCGAAAAGGTAGCTGCCGCCTGTCCGGTTCCCGTTGTGATCGCCGGAGGTAAGAAACTGCCTGAAAAGGAAGCACTCGAACTCTGCTACAACGCCGTTAACGACGGTGCTGCCGGTGTCGATATGGGACGTAACGTCTTCCAGAGCGAAAACCCTGCCGCCATGATCCAGGCCGTACACGCTGTCGTACACGAAGGCTTGACACCGGAACAAGGTTTCGAAATGTTCAAGGATTTACAATAATGTGCTAATGGGTCAATATGCCAATGTACCAATGGAATGAATGTCCCATTTGGAGTATTTCACCGGCATATTGGCACATTCGCAAATTGATAAATTATTAATTATGCATAAATTATTTACTTATCTCTGTTCCGCATTGTTGCTGGTAACCGCTACATCCTGCGAGAAGAAGACAGAAAAATTGCTGTTGGGTGGTTCCGGCTGGAACAAGATCGTGATCATCGATAAGAACACCAAGCAGGTAGAGTGGGAGCATCCCCTCGAAAAAGGCTGGGAATGCAACTCTGCTGTTGCCACTCCCGACGGGAATATCCTCTTTGCCTATGCCAGAGGTGCGAAGCTGATCGACCGCAACCATCAGGAGATCTGGAATATTGCCGCTCCCGATACCTGTGAGATGCAGACTGCCCGCGTGTTGCCCGACGGTAACTATCTTTTGGGTTGGGTAGGCCATCCGGCTGTCATCATGGAGGTGAGCCCGAAGGGAGAAATCCTGTCGCGTACCGAATATGAGACAGGCATCGAACATCCGCATGCCCAGTTCCGCCAGCTGAACAAGAATGCCCGCGGTAACTACCTGATGCCCCTCTTTGCCACTTCCGACGTGCGCGAGATCTCTCCGCGAGGCGAAGTCGTGAAGATCACCCGTCTCGAAGGAACACCCTTCACGACATTGGCATTGGCTAACGGGAACCATTGGGTTGCCTGTGGTGACGGTCACTCCCTGATGGAAGTGAACCTCGACAACGGCGAAGTAGCCCGCCGTTATGGTGAGAACGATATCAAAGGCGCCCGCCTGTTCTTCGTCGCCGGCTTGCTTCCTGCAAAGGATGGCGGCCTGTACGTCTGCAACTGGCAGGGACATGACAAGAATGCCGTAGAGGCCAACAGCCCCCAGGTATTCGAAATCAATGATAAAGGTGAAGTGATCTGGAATCTGAACGATAACGAAAAGTTCGGTATGATTTCTACGATTAGCACGATCGAATAAGCCGTCTTTATTTGGATCATAAAAGGGTATGTCATTCATTTGATGTACCCTTTTTTCATTTACCCCTTCCTACCTCCGTTTTTCTAAAAAAGAGATTAAAACTATCAATCTCTGCTAAAGCTCCGTAAAAATAAAATGACTAAAAAAAACGTACGTTTTTTTTAGTCATTTAGAGGAAGCAAATATACTTAAAATCTTTGAATATCAAATATTCTTATTTGTTTTTTATTCTCTTGTCAGTCAGATGTATCAATGGATAGATCTGATACTCTCTGATAGTCAGCCATTAACAATATTTCAGATATAAAATGACTAAAAAAAACGTACGTTTTTTTAGTCATTTAGAAGACGATTAATCATCATATAACCAATTTGTTACGCCTTCCCTGCTTTTGGGACTGACGAACTTTGGTATGAAATAATATGTACGATAATTTATTGTAAATCAGCTACTTGTAATAAGTGGTTAAGAAAGGAAAAATCAAGATTGATTATCCTTCATTGTTATACGGTTGAAAAAGTGCGGCTGAAATTACACTATTTAGAAATAGTCTAATTTGTAATTAGAATGAAATTTTTCAATAATAAATGATAATCATATATTATTTTATAGATGTCATTAAGGTTATATCTAACTATAATAGCAAGGAAATATTCTTGTGAATTAAAGTGAATAATAAAATTAATACATGATTATCATACATTTTTGCAAAAATTCGGATGTGATTGATAATTAAGCTATTAAAATTCGAAAAAGTTTGAATATCAAAGAAATTGAATATCTTTGCACTGTCAAAATAAAATATTATTTATCGCCTGAAGAGGTATTTAAATACCTCTTATTTTGTACTTTAAAGTACAAAATTTCTACTGTTTCTAATACAAATTAATGATATTTTATTTTGAGATTTTGTAGCCAAGATTTTTCGATTACGTTGTCTGTATCGGGACTGACGAACTTTTGTGTGGGGTAATAAATTTTTTAATCATATGAAAATCAATTATTTACTATTAAGGCTAACACGGGAGAAATATATCAATCGTTGGGTTATTCTCTTGATTGATCTGTTTCTTTCTGTTTTTTCGACCATCACTTCCTTGGCTTTAATCAGCTACATTTTAGATTGCGACTACTCCAACCAAGTTGTATTCAGAGTCTTTTTAGCTTCGGCGTTTTGTAGCATCGTCAGTTTTTTTGTTTGTCAGACCTATAAAGGGATTATTCGTCACTCTGCTTTTACCGAGACGGGGCGTATCGCTATGGCCTCCTCCCTGAAAGTGGCGATCGTTCTGCCTGTCCTTTTCCTGCTGACTGAAACCTTTTCTTTCCGTAGCTTCCTGCTAGGAAGTGTGATCGATTTCTTTCTCACCTTCTTTATCTTGACGATTTTCCGTGTCTTCCTGATCACGGGCTATACTTTTATGATAAGTAGCATGACTTCCCGTAGTAAAGATAAACTGTTGGTTTTCGGGCATGAAAAATCTTCTCCGGCATTCTTGAACGACTCGTTTTTACGTGAAAACTCATCCTATCAGGTCGAAGGTTTTCTCCGTTTCGGACCGAGAATCTCCATGCGTATAGGAATCTATAAAGTCTATTTTGTATCCGACCAGGCAGAATTCAACCGCTTGGTGAACCGCTATAACATCAAGGCCATTCTTTTTACCGATTATAAAGTCGTAAAAGAGGAAAGCGAACGTCTGGTCCGTTTTTGCGAGAAAAAGAAGATCCGTATGCTGTTGTTGCCCTCCATCGACGAACTCCAGGGAGGTAAAATACAATTGCGTGCCCTTCCCGAAGTCCGCATCGAAGACCTGTTAGGACGCGAAGAGATCCGTATCAACATGGAGGAGATCGCAGGTTCCCTGAAAGGCAAAGTCGTTTTGGTCACCGGAGCCGCCGGTTCCATCGGTAGCGAACTCTGTCGGCAACTCTGCCATTTCGGGCTGAAGCAATTAGTCCTGTTCGACAGTGCCGAAACTCCGATGCACAACATCCGGCTGGAGTTGGAAGAAAAGTTCCCTGATGTCGAGTTTACCCCGGTCATGGGAGACATCCGCATGATCCACCGTGTCGAAAGCATCTACCAGCGTTTCCGTCCCCATATCGTGTTCCATGCCGCTGCCTACAAGCATGTGCCCCTGATGGAAGAGAACCCCTGCGAAGCCGTCCATACGAATGTTTATGGTACGCGTAACGTAGCTGATATGGCAGTCAAGTACGACGTAGATAAGTTCATCATGGTCTCGACCGATAAAGCCGTCAACCCGACCAACGTCATGGGAGCTTCCAAACGTTTGGCAGAGATGTATGTGCAAAGCCTGAGCATCGCTATCAGCAAAGGTCGGCAATCCGGTAAAACCCGCTTTATCACCACCCGTTTCGGAAACGTGTTAGGCAGCAACGGTTCCGTCATTCCCCGTTTCCGCGAACAGTTGGCAAAGGGAGGCCCTCTGACCGTCACCCATCCCGACATCATTCGCTACTTCATGACGATCCCCGAAGCCTGCCGCTTGGTTTTGGAAGCCGCCTTTATGGGCAAAGGAAACGAAATCTTCGTCTTCGATATGGGAACCCCTGTGAAGATCGCCGATCTGGCACGCCGCATGATCGAACTGGCAGGCCTTATCCCCGGCGAGGATATCGAGATCAAATATACCGGCCTCCGTCCGGGCGAAAAGCTCTACGAAGAATTGTTGGCAACGAAAGAAAATACATTACCAACGGAAAACGGAAAGATCTACCGTGCCCAAGTCCGGGAATACGATTACGAAGACATCTGTACGCTCATGTCCCCCTTGATCGACCTCGCGATCAAAGTAGACAAAATGGGAACCGTCCGAATGATGAAAGGAATCGTGCCTGAGTTCAAGAGCAAGAATTCGGTATATGAAGCGTTGGACAAGGCTGAATAATACCCTGCTCTTATTTTTTGCAGTATTATCCGCCCTCTGTTTGACCGGAGGCTATTACGCTGATGGAATCTGTATCTGGCTATCCTTCCTTACATTGTTGGTTTGGCCGATATTGGCAGTCAACCTGTTGTTGCTGGTAATACAATTATTCACAAAAAAGAAATGGAAATGTATGGTTCCTTTGCTGGCGATCCTGCTTCATGCGGATTATCTGTCAGCCGTTTATCAACTTCCATATTGCTCTAAACCGACTGTATCCGAACAAGAAGGAACCCCTCTGACCGTAGTCACCTACAACGCCAGCCATTTCTATTGGAACAGAAAATACACCATGAACGAAGCCGCCGCTTATATCAAGCAGCTACAACCCGATATCATCTGCTTCCAGGAAGCTCCCGGTGACGGATATTACCATCGGGACAGCATCCGGTACGCTTTCGATTATGTACTGTATAAATATATCAGCCGGCGTACAGACCATTTACCGACTACGATCTACAGCCGTTATCCGATCCATTCGGTAAAAGCTCTGTATTATAAGAATTCCAGTAATATGTCATTAATAGCCGATGTAAGAATAAACAACCAATACATCCGCGTGATCAACAACCACTTCGAGACAACAAGCGTCAATGCCTATCGCGGTATCATTACCGCTCCCGGCAAGAGTTTGAAAGTCCGTGCAAAAGCAGTCAAAGATTTGGTATTGAAAATGAAAAATAATTATCTGAAACGAGCAGAACAAGCCGATTCAATCCATGCCGAGATTGAACGTTCTCCTTATCCGGTATTGGTTTGTGGCGACTTCAACGATACGCCTGCTTCTTATACATACAGTCAGATCCGAAAGGGTCTGACAGACGGTTTCCGTGATTGCGGAAGCGGTTACCAATATACCTTCCGTCAGTTATACAAACTCTGGAGGATTGATTATGTTTTCTATTCGGAATCGTTGAAAGGTTATGAATGCTATTCTCCGGAAACATCTTATAGCGACCATAATATGGTGGTTTGGAAAGGAACGATGTGATAAAATAAACGTATAGGCGTTGAAGAATACAACCTCTTGAAAGATGAGTACTTCCTGCTCAATGAAACAAATAGTGAGAGTTATTTTGCGTTATGCAAAATGATTTGATGTTGATAAGAAAATGACTTCATGTCATATAGGTTCTTTAAAATACTATTGTTTTTTAATTATTCATCTAATTTGCTAATTTTTAGGAAGAATGCAAAATAATTAAATAAGATAATTGACAGAATTATAATAACTTAAATGTTAATTGCAGTTGAAATTTCAACTGCTGATTTGCATTACTAATTATTTTTATTATGAGAATTGCAGCACTTTTAACGGGGCGTGGAAACAACACCCTTAAGGATAAGAATGTACTTCCTGTGTTAGGTCGTCCATTATGTCAATATCCCGCAATGGCAGCTAAAAATTGTAGGTTAATCACTGACTTTTATGTGAGTTCAGATGATGAGAAAATTTTATCCGCTGCAGAGGAAATAGGATACAAATGTATTGTACGACCTGCTAGATTAGCATTACCTACAGCTCAGCATGTAGATGCTATTATCCATGCACTTGGTGTGATGAAGGAGGATGGTTGTGAACCAGATATACTTGTTGTGATTTTAGCAAATAACGCCATAACTAAAACAGAATGGATTGAAGAAACAATTCAGAATTTAATAGATGATCCTTTATTGTCTGCTTCCTGCCCGGTTATGTCAGAGCAAGACCATCATCCTTATCGTTGTAAATGCTTGTGTGAGGATGGAACACTTGGTACATGGTTTGATTTTAAGGATAAGAAAATTTCAACAAATAGACAGGAATTACCTAAAAATTTTATATTTTGTCATAATTTTTGGACGCTTAATCTCAAAAATAGTCTCTATAGCGAAGTTCCTGGTCAGCAACCTTGGACTTTCATGGGAGCTCGTGTGAAACCTGTTGTAGTCGAAGAGAGTTTTGATGTACATGATATGGAAGACATTATTCGTACAGAAAAATGGCTTACAACTGAAGGTATTAAGTGAAATATAAGTCATGAGAAATTTGTTTGTATGCCATACCCAAGCACAATTAATACTTGCTTGTGGCTTATCTTTGGGACGTTTTAAAGAAGCAGAAAATCACCTGATTCTATTTCAGGATTTTTTGTTAGAAAAAGAATTAATAGAACATTTGGATCGAGTATTTACTAAAACTTTATATCTTCAAGGTATTTATTTAAAAGAGTGGAATACATATAAAGAAAAGCTGAGAAATTATCCTATTAATGACCGTAAGATGAAAGAAATGATGCTGAATTCATACGATAGGGTCTTTACTGTATGCGATACTATTTATCCTGAGCAAAGTTGCATGAAATTAGCTTATAGATTAAATAAAAACACTGAATTCTGTTGCTTGGAAGATGGTATTATGGCATATTATCAAAATGTTGTAATAAGAGGGGGACTTGATTCTAATTTGGTTCTTCGCTTTATTCGAAAACTATATTTTAAATATGTGAAAAATCTTGGACGTTTTTATGATAGGGATTTTAATGAATTTGGAGGATTGAAATATAATAAAACGATTTATTGTCTTTATCCTAAAGCTGTACGTGAACCTTACAGAAGTCAACGAAATATATTGGGCATTTGGAAAGATGAATTTTTACTAGGGTTAAAGGCTATGTATGCAAAGGTAGATCTACCTGTAAAAGGAGGTGATATTATTCTCGTAGTTGATAAGATTAACACATATGTATACCCCGAAAAAGTTAAAGCTTCTTTAAGTGGGTTTATTGAGGAAAGTAAAACTGCTGGCAAAAAAGTATTTTGTAAGTTTCATCCTCGTGAAACCGAAACTTGGAGTATTTTTGATGGATGTGATACATTAGAAAATACTATAGGGATTGAAAGTCTGTATCTTTCATTAGCAGACCAGGCAAACAATATTACAATTGTTGGAATTAAAAGTACAGGCCTTATGAGTGCTAAAATTCTTGGTTATAATCCTATATCTCTTTTTAATTCTTGTGGTGAGAAAAATCCTGATTTGGTGAATTTTTTTGAAGTTATAGGTATTGAATTAAAATAATATGAGTGGCACTTTATGTTATTTTGTGAATCATTAGGATAACACATTATGAAAGGATTGTAAAGTGATGATGTATAAAAAGAAAAATTATTGTAACTAAAAATGTTTAGTTATTTATAGTTTTTACTAATTATAAAGTATCTAATGAAATAGTTATATTGTCAAATAAAAATAGTTTTTGTCTATTTTTTTAGTATAAATACCTTCAAGATGATAAGTTAAAAATAGTAAGAGTATTATTAAAAATGTAATAGTTTGAAAATGGGAGTAATAAATTGTTTGAACTTTCCTGTTTGAAAAATAGAATAGGTATTACAAGTAGATTTGTATCCTTTGTAATATATTATTTTGGAGATGTAAAGTTTTTTATTCCTCATAATTGAGATAATTATTGAGATACTCGTTATGGAGATTATATGAGACTACTAGAGAAGAATAAAAGATATGGACATAAACTATATAAATACAATTAAATTGTGTAGATTAAATACAAAAAATATTTATATATAATAATGCAATTAATCCTTTTATCAGGCGGTTCAGGTAAAAGACTTTGGCCCCTAAGTAATAATATTAGAAGTAAGCAGTTTCTTTCTTTATTTAAACGTAATGATGGAAAAATGGAATCCATGTTGCAAAGGGTTGTTCGGCAAGTTATGGAAGAACATTTAACTGATAATATTACTATAGCAACTAATGATTCTCAGTCTGAAATTATTACGACTCAGTTGGGTAATAATATTTCAATAGTAACAGAGCCGGAACGAAGAGATACGTTTCCTGCAATAGCACTAGCTACTTCATATCTAGTATTGAAAAAACAATGTCCTGAAGATGAGGTCGTAGTTGTTATGCCTTGTGATTCATTAGTTGATGAAAATTATTTCAAAAAAATTAAAAGAATGGTGCAATTAGTGCAACAGGATGTTGCTGAATTGATTCTTATGGGAATTAAACCTACTTATCCATCTTCAAAATTTGGCTATATATTGCCGTTAGAGATAGGTACTACAGATTCCGACTGCTTGTTTGTCAAGAAGTTTGTCGAAAAGCCTTCGGTTGATATTGCCCAGAAATTACTGTTAGAAAATGCTTTATGGAATGGAGGTGTTTTTGCGTTTCGCCTAAACTTTCTTATGAACATTATTCAAAAATATGTGCAGTTGAATAGTTTTGAAGATGTGCGCACTCACTATTCTAGTTTTCCAAAGATAAGTTTTGATTATGAAGTGGCAGAAAAGGTAACCTCGGCAGTAGTTACCTTTGATGGGAAATGGAAAGACATTGGGACTTGGAATGCTTTAACTGAGGAATTAGAAGATCCTGTTATAGGAAAAGTAATTTTGGGAAAGCATTGCAAAAATGTAAATGTTATTAGTGAACTTCAAAGCCCCATTTTTATAGATGGATTGGAAGATGTGGTGGTTTCTGCTAATAAAGATGGTGTTTTTATCTGTAGCAAAAAGTACAGTGAAGATATAAAACAATATATTGAGACTATTTACTGATTGCATAGATAATTTCTAGTTTGAGTATGTTTTTTGAGAGAATAAGGTCAAAATTTGAAAATTCACAATTATTTTCAAGCTTTATTTTTACACTAGGAGGTAGCGGCATATCAAAACTATTGCTGATAGTTGCTACTTTTTATTGTAGTAATACTTTGTCTGAATTAGAATTTGGGGAGTTTTCATTTGTCCGTAATACATTGAACATGATTCTTTGTATATGTGCATTGAATTTTTGTAACCTAGTTACAAAATTCACAGCCGAAGCAAAAGATTCAGTTCGATCTCTATCCCGATTAGTTTTACTACTATTGTTTTCTTTGTTTGTGAGTCTTTGCATCGGAGTTTCCCTTGCCTTGATGAAGGATGCTTGGATGATAAAATTGCTTGAATATAGAGATTTCATAGAGTATTTTCGGATTGCAGGGTTACTTTTACCATTCTTTATGCTACAGCCATTGATAGAGGGTGTTTTAAGAGGAGTTAAGCAATTTAAATTGATTGGTGTTTTACAAATCTTCTCTTCTCTATTGTTTATATTATTTATTGCTATCGGTATTTGGTATGATAATAGTAGAGGTGCGATCTTGGGTATGTATATTTATTATTTTGTATACACTATAATATCAGTTCTCTCTTTGATACTTCTTAAAGATATACGTCAATATGATTATAAAAGTATTAGTCTTAAGAGAGAAATAAGGACTTTATACGATATGATTTTGCCTGTCTTTATTCTCTCGTTTGTTGAAGCTCCTATTTTTTGGTGGTTACAGGTCTTATTGGCACGTCATGCTACTGTTGAGGCCATTGGTTGTATGACTATAATGAAGCAAATACGTAATTTTTCGGTTTTAATACCAAATTATTTTGTTTCTACATATCTTGCTTTTGCTACAGAACTAAATATTAAAAAGAAGTACGATCTGTATTTTGAGCGTTTCGATAAATATTCCCTTCTGTTTTTGGGGGTGGGTTGCGCTCTTGTATTGATATTTTCTGTTTTCGGTCAATTTATTCTTGGATTGTATGGTGATGGTTATCCAAAATATTGGTATAGTTTGGTTTTGTCTAATTTTTGTATTCCGATTGTATTAGTTCTCTGTATGATCAAAATGGAATTAATTATACAGGAGCATCAAAAACAACTACTCTTTATATCATTCTTTTGGAATGTTCTTTGGATTGTCTTATTTGAAGTCTTTGTGCGTTTAGGTATTCCCGCGCTTGAATCATTTTTCTATTCTGAAGTATTAGCTGTTGCCGTACAATTGATATTATGTTATTATCTCTATTATATGGATAAAAAAAGGTTGTTATTGAATCAAACCAAGTAGCTATTTTAATACAATTTATTGTCAATTTTAATTTAGTAATATATGTGTAACCCGACTGTTATTGTAGCACATCCAGGACGACAGCACTCTTTTCGAGTAGCAAAAGCTCTGAAAGAAGGAGGTCTTCTCTTTAGGTATGTAACAACTGTTTATAACAAAGATGATTCATTGTTAATGCGTTTTGTGAAATTATTTTTGAATAAAGATAGTTTTCAGCGAGCAAGTAAACGTAAGTGTCCTGGTCTTGATGATAATGATGTTATTCAGTTTTGTGAGTTAGAGGGAATCTTGCTTTTGGCTTTACAGCGTATTGATTTTACTCGGATTCTTTCTAATAAGGTTCAACGCTATGTTACAAACAAATTTCAGAGGAAACTGGCTAACTATGTTATAAGAAATCCACAAATTGAAGCTGTTATTTCGTATGATACGAATTCATCAGTTCTTTTTTCAATCTTAAAGGATAAAGTACCTCACGTAAAATTGATTATGGATAATGCGCATCCGAATCGGCACTATCTTTATCATAGTTATCATGAGAATTGGGGGTGTGTTGGTGATTTTTCTAAAACATTAGAGGCTTGTGGATATTTAATGGACTCGCAAAATGCAGAGGTTTATGGTGAGGAAGCAAGAAAGGCTGATTATCATATAGTAGCTTCTTCTTATTCAACACAGGCCTTGGTATTTGATAATATATCTCAGAATAGAATTTTTAAAGTTCCTTATGGAGTGGATGATAATAGATTTTTAAAATCAAATCGTTCATATTCACAAGAAAAGTTACAAGTTCTGTTTGTTGGTGAGGTGAACCAACGAAAGGGTATAAGACAGGTGTTAGAAGCTGCTAAAGTTATTAATTCAGACAAAGTAGTTTTTAATATTGTTGGCTTAGGTAAAGAATATTGCTCTGAATTGTATAGCGAATATGAGAGTTATGTTCATTTTCTAGGTCGTGTTCCTTATGAGGAGTTACTACATCAATTCTCTTCTTCTCATATTTTTCTCTTCCCTACCATGGGTGAAGGCTTTGGACTTGTTCTTTTAGAAGCGATGGCATCTGGACTACCTGTTATAACGACTGAGAATTGTGGTGGAAAGGATATAGTAGTCAATGAGCAAAATGGTTTTATCATACCTGTTGGAGATACTAAATCCATTATTGATAAAGTAAATTGGGCATTGACTCATCCAATTCAATTACAAGAAATGAGTATAGAAGCAGTAAATACAGCTCGTAATTATACTTGGCCTGCTTATGAAGATGGAGTAAGATCTGCGATAAGTCAAATCTTGAAAGGATAGAGTAAGATGTGGTTCCAATTTGTAAATGATATTTTAGTTTGGTCTTTAATATTATTGATTTCCATTCAGGCTATTCTTGTAATTCGATCGAAAAAAATGTGTCGATTATGGTCTCCAATAACATTTATATCTTTGGTATATATTTATTATTGTATTATTCCCTATTTTAGTGATAATCAAAATGTATATGGAGTGAGTATAGAATCTGCTAAATTGTATTTTAATGTGGGTGCTTTACTTTCATATAGCTGTATTCTGTTGGGATATAGAGTAAAGACAAAAACTAATTTTTCTACATGGAATAATCTGATAACATTAGATAACTGTCGATTGTATGGAGTGCTTCTATTTGTTATAGGGTTTTTATGTTATATTCCTTTTCGAGGATTTCATATGAGTATTTTTAATGTATCAGAAAATGTGGCATTTAATCGAGATGGTTTTACAAGCTATTTTATTGAACTAATATCACTTTTTTGTGCAGGTTCCTGTTTAATTCTTGCAAATAAAAAAAAACGTATAGATATACTTTTTTTAGTAAGTATTTGGATTAGTCTAGTGTTTTATATCATTGCTGGATTTCGTTTTAGAATACTTTTATTATTTATTTCTCTTTTTACAACGTATCACCTTTTTCCTAAGCAGAGAAGAGTTAATTACCCTGTTGTAATTGGCCTTGGGATGGTCCTTTATATAGGTTTTAGTATTATGGAAAATGCTCGTAGTTATGGACACGGAATAGATATTGAACGGGCTTTAGAATTTAGGAACCAAAAAGAATTTAAAAGGGCAAGTGAAAACTGTTATGTTTATTCTATGTCTGCTTTGTCAATGGAGCGTATGGATAAAGATAATCAATTTTTATATTTTGAACCAATCATTACGGCATTGTGTATGCCATTACCTCGTTTTTTAGCTCCTTGGAAACCTGATGGTTCTTATCTTAAAGATCTTCAGGTTAAGATATTTGGTACTTCTGACTATGGTGCTGCATTTTTATTTTTTACTGAAGCATTTATATCTTGGTGGTGGTTTGGGGTTATTTTATATTCATTATTTGTAGGATGGTTTTCCAAAAAACTTTGGGATAATTATTTAAATAATCCTAACTCGATAGGGGCGATTGTATTATTGGGGTTGTATAATGCTTTTTGCTATGTCCTAATATCTCGTGGTTATATGGCACAGGCCCTTAATACATTTATTTATTATGTAATAATGCCCTTTTGGTTGTGTCAATTGTTTAAAAAATTCAGCAAATGACTATAGTTTTTTTTTCTAACTTTATTAATCATCATCAGAAACTTGTAGCAGATGAGTTAGATAGACTTACAGGATATCAATATACATTTGTAGAAGTGATGCCTATTCCTGAATGGATAACGAATAGTGGATATCCTGACTATTCTCAATTGCCTTATGTGTTGAGGGCTTGGGAAAATGAAGAAAATAAAAGGAAAGCTTTTGCACTTGCTTCTGAAGCAGATGTAGCTTTATTTGCTGGAATTGAGGTTTTAGACTTTCAAGTTTTTAGGTTAAAGAAAACGAACAAGTTGACATTCGAAGTATCAGAAAGATGGTTAAAACGAGGTTGGGTAAATTTGTTTTCTCCTAATTTGTTGAAATCGCAATGGTATTATCATACAATATTTTTCAATAAAAAAATTTATAAATTATGTTCAAGTGCATATGCTGCTAGAGATCAATATAAGCTTTTTTCTTTTAAAAATCGTTGTTTTAAATGGGGATATTTTACAAAGATTGAAGAGCTAGATCTTTCTTGTAAGTTGCAGTCTTGTAATTTAGATACTTTGACAATTATGTGGTGTAGTAGGTTTGTAGGCTGGAAACACCCTGAATTAGCTATTATGATGGCAGCTAGGTTAAAAGAGAAAGGATATAATTTTATGCTTGATATGTATGGTTCAGGATCCATGTTTTCAAAAGCATTACAGTTGACAAATGACTTAGGTATTAATGATGTTGTTAATTTCTGTGGAAATGTGCCTAACGATAAGTTGTTATTAGCCATGAGAGAACACGATATCTTTCTTTTAACTTCGGATAAAAATGAAGGGTGGGGAGCTGTTGCTAATGAGGCCATGAGTAATGGCTGTGTTTTGGTGGCAAGTCATGCTATAGGTTCTGTTCCATTTCTTATTAAAGATCGAATTACAGGAATGATTTTTCAAAGTTCTAGAACAGATAGAGGCTTTGGGCGTTTTAGAGGTACAGTGGATGAGGAAGCTCTTGATTCTTTGTGTGAAAAGGTAGAATGGCTTTGGGAACATCCAACTGAACGTAAGCAGATCGCTTTAAATGGATATGAGTCTATTAAAGAGATTTGGTCACCTTCTAATGCAGCGCATAATTTGATGCAACTTATAGATGATCTTCAAAATAATCATGATATATCCATAAAGGAAGGACCATGTTCAAAAGATTTTCCACGTTAATTATATGAATATATTGTTTTATATGACACGATACCCAGGATGGGGAGGTATTGAAAATGTTACTTCATTAATCGTTAGTGAATTATCAAAAACTGAGAATGTTTTTATTTTGTCGCATCTTCAGCAAACAGGCCAAGATCTATCACTCTCGGATATTACACTATATGAAATGCCCGATAAAGATAAATGGGTGACACCAGCTAATTGTCGTTTCGCAGAAAAAATAGTTGTTGATCATTCGATAGATGCTATTATTTATCAAGATAGTTATGCGTCTACAGAAAAAATAGTATGCGAGTTAGCATCTAAGTTGAGTATAAAACTGTTTGTATTTGAACATAATTCTCCTTTGTATATATACAATAAAAGAGACCTTGATCCTATTACTACAATAAAAGGATTTTTGCGTAGGGTGTTGCATAAATACTTACTTAATAAAGAGATATAACGTAAAAAGTATTTATTATCTCACTGTAAAAAATATGTTTTGTTGTCAGAGAAATTTGTACCCGAATTTTGTCAATTAATAGGTGTTAATAATTCAGATAATCGGATTACTTATATAAATAATCCGATTCAGGTTTCTATAAATCATAAAGTAAAGAAAGAAAATCTCATACTTTGTGTTAGTCGGTTAGCAAAAGAAAAGCGAGTAGATGTAATGCTTGATATGTGGAAGTTAGCTTGTGAACAATTATCTAACTGGCGATTTGTTATAGTAGGTGATGGTATGGAGCGTGATAAACTCCAAAGTAAAGTTGAAAAAGAATCAATACCTAGAGTGGAATTTATGGGCTTTACTAACCCAATTCCCTATTATCAGCGGTCAAAGATATTTTGGATGACCTCAAAATTTGAAGGCTGGGGTTTGACTTTGGTGGAAGCTATGCAGCAGGGGTGCGTACCTGTTGTTTGGCATTCTTTTTCATCGCTTACTGATATTATCGATAATGGAATTTCAGGGGGTGTTGTTCCTAATAATGATACTTCTTCATTTTTGTCATTTGTGATGACTTTGGCTAATAATACCGAACTATTAGATCAAATGAGCAATTCAGCGTTTGAAAAAGCGAAGAGTTTTGAAATAGAGAATATAATGGAAAAGTGGAAAAAACTTTTAGGCATTTCATTTGAAAGTTAATAATAGCAAGCTGCGTTATATGCCCAAACTCCTTCAAATAAACATCTGCTCAGCGATGCTGAGTACAGGAAAGATTACTGAAGATATCTCAAAAGTAGCCATTCGGAATGGATGGGATACTTATGTCGCTTATGGTCGTTTTGCCAAGTCAAGTGTGAGTCAACAGTTTCGTATAGGTAGCCAATGGGACACTTATATACATTATCTTCAGCATCGGTTATTTGATAAAGAAGGACTAGCTTCACGAAAGGCGACACGTGTATTGATACAACAGATACAGGAGATAGCTCCGGATATTATCCATTTGCATAATATTCACGATCACTATTTGAACTATCCGTTCCTGTTTGAGTTTTTGGCTTCTATAGATACTCCTGTGGTTTGGACGCAACATGATTGTTGGGCTTTTACAGGTGGTTGTATGTATTTCGACATGCTGAATTGTGGGGAATGGAAAAGCGGTTGTAAATGTTGTCCTGAGAAAAGAGCTTTATTTGGTAATAGGAGTAAGGAGCAATTTCGTTTAAAGAAAGAATGCTTTGCAGAAATAAAGAATCTTACTTTTGTGTCTGTTTCTGATTGGCTGAAGGGTTTGTTCGAAGAATCTGTTCAAAAAAATAGACGAATTGAGACAATTCATAATGGAGTGGATCTTCAAACTTTCAGACCTATTTGTGCGAAGAGCGATAAACAATTTAAAATCTTAGGGGTTGCGGCTGTATGGGACAAGAGAAAAGGATTGGACGATTTCTTGAAATTACGTGAAATGCTACCAAAGGATTATAAAATCACATTGGTTGGACTTACTCAAAAACAGGTAAATGTTTTGCCTGATGGTATTACCGGGATCACTCGTACTACTAATGTCGATGAATTGATCCAGTTATATTCAAACGCAAATGTTTTTGTGAATCCTACTTATTCTGATAACTTTCCAACAACCAACATCGAGGCGTTGGCTTGTGGAACGCCTGTAATTACCTACAAAACGGGTGGTTCGCCGGAAGCTGTAGATGATATGACAGGAATAGTTATAGAGCAGGGAAATATAGGTGGTCTTGTAAATGCGATCATTCAAATGAAGAACAATCCTTTGCTTTCTTCTGCTTGCAGGAAAAGAGCAGAGATGTGTTTTGATAAGGACAAATGCTATGAAAAGTATATTCGTTTATATAAGGGAGAGCTTGATAATTATTAAGTTAGCAATTGTACTAGGCTTTATTGTAAAAGAGGCTGATTAATAGATAAAGATATAATGATGCAAAAACTTTATTTATAATATGGAAAGTAAACGTAATGTAATACATTCTTTGTATTTACTGAAATTCTTTTTAGCAGTATTAATTGTGTGTATTCACATGCAGGTTTTTTTTTCTCCTGATGTAAAAGCTGTCATTATACCGTTAACAAGGATAGGGGTTCCTTTGTTTTTTATAATTAGTGGTTATTTTTTTTATCCGAGATTTCGTGAAAATAATAATGCTTATTTGAAGCGACAATTATTGAAAATAACGAAAGTAACATCTGTTGCTATAGTTATTTATCTTGTTTATAGCTTTTTGAAGGGAGAAATGACTATTAGTTCTCTAGTCTCTATTAAGAGGTGGGGGTTGCTATTCCTTTTTAATGTTTCAACAGTGGGTGTTCATTTATGGTATTTATTAGCATATATATATGTATTGCTAATCGTTTATTTTGTGAAAAAAACACAAATTTCTGATTTTCAAATATTTATAATGGGGGGGTGATTCTTTGTTTGACACCTATAATTGCGTTACTATGTTCTTTTGGGGGGATACCAGTCGTTTTATATCGTAATTGGCTTTTCACAGGTATTCCATTTTTTGTTTTAGGAATGTATATCTACAAAATGGATTTAGAGAATAAGATTAACGTGTGTTTTTTAGAAATCGGTATTCTCCTATTTAGTGTATTATCTATTTTGGATGGCATTTTTCTTAATGATCAAAGGGATTTGTTATTTACGACCCCTCTTTTATCTTTTTGTGTATTCTTGCTTTTCTTAAAGAAAAAAGAGTGGAATATAGTATGGATGAGTGAAATAGGGAAAAGGGATAGTTTGTGGATTTATATTTTTCATTATATGATAATTTCTATTATACGGAGTCTCTATTCCTATTGGGATTTTAATATGGAGGGTACTGCTTTTTTTCTTGTACCAATAGTGATGTTGGTTTCAATGGGATTGTCTCGATTAGTACAAAAAATAAAGTTATTTCAAATATAAGGATTCAATTGTTTTTTGCTTGAGATTAGTGATTTATTAATGATAATTTTATTATTTATATCATGTGTAAAATAAGGCTGGTAGTAATGGGGGTTCAACTACGTATCTGTATAATGATATTGCGCTTAGATGTCATGCTTGTAGTAAAAAGATTTAAAAGAGATGTTCATTATTGCTATTAAAAGTCTATATTTTTAGTGTTTAAAAATATAGAATCTTTTAAAAAGACAGGATTAGAGTTTGCGAACTATTCAATACGTGGTAGATTATTTTACATTTCGGAACCTCTAGCTACAATCATTATTAGATGAACCGGGATTGGGAGAACCAAAACCTTATATATTTTATTTAGACAACAATTTATATTGAGATTATGTATAGGGTATTATACAGACCACAAGACCATACTTTGGATTATGAATTTGTCTATTTGGTTAATTTGATATAATATAGATGATAAATGAGTAAGAAAATCTTAATTCATACTCTTATTTTCAGTCCAGATGGTGTCTCTACCGCATATCTGTATAACGATATCGCACTGAGATTCCAAAAAGAAGGGTATGAGGTAGTGGTGCTTTCTACAACGCCCCATTTTAATGTTGTGAAGGAACAATTGGGGAAACAACCGCTAAAGTGGAAGATTCCGGGGATTTATAAAGAGAGTAATTTCCATGGAATCCGGGTACTACATGTACCGCAAAAGAAGTTTAAGAGTACCGTTTTGCGGATCTTGGGATTTGTTTATTGGCATATCATTTCGTTCATACTGGGTCTGTGTATCCGTAAAGTGGATGTCATTGTTTCTCCTTCACCTCCTCTTAGTATTGGAATGGTTAATCTGATTTTAAGTTGGTTGAAAGGGTGTAAGGTGATCTATAATGTGCAGGAAATTTATCCGGATATCTTAAAGAAAAAAACGGGACCGATTATTGCTTTCTTGAAGAAGGTGGAGCGTTGTATTTACAATAAGTCTGCTGCTATCACAACGATTGATGATGTTTTTTATAATACAATTGTAAGCCGTTTTGAAGATCCAAGCAAATTGCATATTATTCCGAACTTCGTGGATACGAATCTATATAATCCAACAAATGTAGAACCATTGGATGAAAGTCTTTTCCCTCAAACGGATTCATTGAAGTTGCTTTATGCGGGTAATATAGGACATGCTCAAGACTGGCGTCCTTTGGTGGCTTTGGTTGAGAGAACAAAGGAACTGAATATGGAGTATTTCGTGATTGGTATGGGGGTACAACGACAATATTTAGAAGAGCAAAAAGTAGAAAAGGGGCTAGATAAGTTACATATACTCGATTATCAGCCTCGCCATCTGATGCCAAGTATATTGGCGTATAGCGATGTGCAGTTTATCTTTATGGCACCAGAGATGGAAATGATGGGATTCCCATCCAAAGTTTATACCATTATGGCGTGTGAGAGACCGTTATTGATTTGTTCCGGAGATAAGACTCCGATTGTAAACTTCACTAAAGAGCATCATTGTGCAAAGCTAATCACAGAAAAAGATTTCGATAAGAAGGTAGATGAGATGGCACAGTGGCTGGCTTCGGTATCGAGTGAAGAACTTCGGCAGATGGGGCATAATGGCTATGATGTGATACAGCGTTATTACACGAAAGAAAAGGTGACGAAACAATATGTTGATTTGGTAAGTAAAATAGTATGAGGATTCTTATAACCGGTGTTCATGGCTTTGTCGGAGGAAATCTGGTGAAAGCTCTGAAAAAGGATAATGAAATTTATGGGTTGGACATTGTTGCGCCAGAAAAAGTGGGAGTGATAAAAACCTATAGTTGGAACGAACTTGAAAAAAGGAGTATTCCGGAAGTGGATGCCATCATCCATTTGGCAGGGAAGGCGCATGATACAAAAAATCAGTCGAAGGCTCAGGTTTATTTTGATATCAATACAGGATTGACACAAAAGATATATGATTATTTTCTGACTTCTTCTGCAAAGAAGTTTGTTTTTTTCAGTTCAGTGAAAGCGGCTGCGGATCAAGTGGTAGGGGAGATATTGACCGAAGAGGTGATACCTTCTCCTAAAGGTCCGTATGGGGAAAGTAAAATTAAGGCAGAAGTGTATATTCAGAGTAAATGGCCAACTGATAAGTTTGTATATATCTTGCGCCCTTGTATGATTCATGGGCCGGGTAATAAGGGTAATTTGAATTTGCTTTATCAAGTGGTGAAGAAAGGGTTTCCATGGCCGCTAGGAGCTTTTGAGAACAAACGGACATTTACTTCTATCGATAATTTATGTTATGTCGTGGAAGGATTGTTGACCAAGGAGGTGGTTTCTGGTATTTATCACATGGCAGATGACGAGGCTTTGTCGACCAATGAATTGATAGATGTGATTTGTGAAGCGATGGGATATAAGGCGCATATCTGGCATCTGAATAAAACGATGATGGAACAGGTTGCGAGGATGGGTACGCTTCTGCATCTGCCTTTAAATACGGAACGGTTGGCTAAACTGACGGAAAATTATGTGGTTTCCAATCAAAAGATAAAGGCTGCCTTGGAAGTGGATAAGATGCCGGTCAGAGCGAAAGAGGGGTTAGTTAAAACGATTAAAAGTTTTTGATATATGTTGTATCTATTGATTTTTGTAATTTTATTAGTCGTCGAATTTTTCTACTTCTGCATCGCCGACCATTTCAACATTATCGACAAACCTAACGAACGCAGTTCGCATAAGCAAGTGGTTCTGCGTGGTGGTGGTATCATCTTCTTGATCGGAGTTTGGATTTGGAGTGCTTTCTTTGGATTTCAATATCCGTGGTTTTTAATTGGGGTGACGTTGGTTGCTTTGATTAGTTTTATAGATGATATTCGTTCCCTGCCGGATAGTGTGCGTTTGGTCGTGCAGTTTGTGGCGATGTTCTTGATGTTTTATCAGTTTGGTATTCTCAATTGGCAAAGTTGGTGGATTATACTCTTGGCTCTTATCGTTTGTGTGGGCATCTCGAATGCTTATAATTTTATGGATGGGATTAATGGTATTACAGGGGGATATTCCATTGCGGTTTTATTGCCTCTAATATATCTTAACCATAAAATATCGTTTATTGATGCGAATTTTCTGTGGGTAACGCTACTGAGTTTGCTGGTCTTTTGTTTTTTCAATTTCCGTAAACGGGCGAAGTGTTTTGCAGGAGATGTGGGTTCGTTGAGCATCGCTTTTATTATCGTATTTGCACTTGGGAAATTAATCTTGCAGACCGGGGATTTTACTTATCTCGTATTCCTTGCTTTGTATGGAGTGGATTCGGTATTAACGATCTGTCACCGCATCTTGTTGCATGAAAACCTGGGGAAAGCACATCGTAAACATGCCTATCAGTTGATGGCGAATGAATTGAGAATACCGCATGTCGTTGTCTCTTCATTCTATATGATGTTACAATTGCTAGTATCCTTCGGTATGGTTTTGTTACCGATGAATCATTGGCTGTATCTGGTAACGATATTAGTTGTATTGTGTGGGAGCTATTTGCTTTTTATGAAACGATATTATCATTTGCATGAGTCTTATTTGAGATCATTAAATAATTAACATATAACTATAATATGAGTATTTTCAAAGACAAAACCCTCCTGATCACCGGAGGCACTGGTTCTTTCGGTAACGCTGTGCTTCGGCGTTTTTTGGATTCCGATATTAAGGAGATCCGTATCTTTAGCCGTGATGAGAAAAAACAAGATGATATGCGTCATCAGTTGCAGAATCCCAAAGTAAAATTTTATATAGGGAATGTGCGTAATAAGACATCGGTGGATGTGGCGATGCGGGGTGTGGACTATGTGTTCTCGGCTGCGGCCTTGAAACAGGTTCCCAGTTGCGAGTTCTTTCCGATGGAAGCGACCCGTACGAATGTGGAAGGGACGGAGAATGTGCTGCTTTCCGCGATCGAGCATGGCGTGAAGAATGTGGTGGTCCTTTCTACGGATAAAGCCGCTTATCCGATCAATGCGATGGGGATCTCCAAGGCGTTGATGGAAAAGGTGGCGATCGCCAAAGGACGTGAGCTGGGCGAAGGGGCGCAGACGACGATCTGCTGCACGCGCTACGGCAATGTGATGGCGAGCCGGGGTTCTGTGATCCCTCTCTGGGTGGAACAGATGGAACAGGGTAAACCGATCACGATTACCGACCCGGAGATGACGCGTTTCATGATGACGCTGGATGATGCGGTCGACCTGGTGGTCTATGCCTTTACACATGGGCATAACGGTGACCTGTTCGTGCAGAAAGCACCGGCAGCCACTCTGTCTGTCCTTGCACAGGCGTTGAAAGAGACCTACGCGCAGATCGATCCGAAGTACCAGGATACGGAGGTGAAGGTGATCGGCACACGTCATGGAGAAAAACTGTTTGAAACCCTTGTGACACGCGAGGAGATGGCGAAAGCGATCGATATGGGCGACTATTACCGCATCCCTTGCGATACGCGCGACTTGAACTACGACAAGTACTTTACCGAAGGAAGCGAATGCCTGTCCAAGATCGAGGACTATCATAGCCATAACACGACTCGTCTGGATGTCGAAGGAATGAAAAAGCTGTTACTCCGCCTACGTTTTATTCAGGAAGACCTCGGATTGATCGAACGGGCAAAACCGAGAGAAATCAGAAGCGAATAATTTTAGATAGGAAGTGAGGGTATTGTTTGTCTGAAAAATAAATCTATCTTTGTATATAGATTTGTAATTGATAAAGAGTATAAGTATGGAAACTACGGCATTTAATCCTGTACAACAACATTTGTTGAAATTGTTCGCTTTTGATGGTTCGGAAGAGAAGCTGTTGGAAGTGAAAGAGGTCCTGACCAAGTATTTCTCACAAAAACTGGACAAGCGTCTGAATGAACTTTGGGACTCAGGGGTTTTGAATCAGGATAAGTTGGATGAATTAAGAACAAAACATCTTCGAACGGATTTGAAATGAGTAAAATCGTTTTGGATACAAACAGTTTGATTCAAAGTCTTCCAAGTAGAAGCCGTTATCATCGGATATGGCTATCCTTTCTGGATGGAACAAACGAATTGTGCGTATCGGGAGAGATCCTGAACGAATATGAAGAAATTTTAGAACGATTGGTCGGTAAAGAGGTTGCCAAGCTGACCTTAGACGTTATATTGAATAATCCGTATACTTGTTTCCTTACTCCTTACTATAAATTTAATTTAATAAAATCTGATCCGGATGATAATAAATTCGTAGATTGTGCAGTTATTGCAAATGCGAAGTTCATAGTGACGGAGGATCGGCATTTTGATGTATTGAAAGAATGCCCGTTTCCTAAAATAGAAGTCATCGGATTGGATCTCTTTCTACAATCTTTGTAAATAGAAATCAGAATGAATATATTAGTAACCGGTGCCAAAGGCTTCATCGGTCGGAATCTTGTATCCCAATTTCATAATATCCAGTCGGGAAAGGCTCGCAATTATCCTGTTTCAGGGACTGAACTGAAAGTCTTCGAATATGATACGGACAGCGACCCGGCCGAATTGGACGTCTATTGCAAGAAGGCCGATTTTGTCTTTAACCTGGCCGGGGTGAACCGTCCGAAAGACCAGTCGGAGTTTATGAAGGGAAATTTCGGTTTCGCTTCCCTCTTGTTGGATACGCTGAAGAAACACGGCAATACCTGTCCGGTGATGATCTCGTCGTCTACGCAGGCGGCGCTGGATAATCCGTATGGCGAGTCGAAGCGGGCAGGAGAGAACCTCCTGTTCGAGTATGCCGGAGAGACTGGGGCGAAGGTCTTGGTCTATCGTTTTCCGAACGTGTTCGGGAAATGGTGCCGTCCGAACTATAACAGTGCGGTGGCGACATTCTGCAACAATATAGCGAACGACCTGCCTATCCAGGTGAATGATCCGAAGGTGGTGATGAACCTGGTCTATGTAGATGACGTGGTGGACGAGCTGATCGCCGCCTTGTCGGGGGGCGAACACCGCGAAGGGAACTATTGTGCTGTTCCGGTGGTTCATACCATAACCTTGGGTGGGATTGTCGACTTGCTTTATTCTTTCAAGGAGATGCCGGGTAACCTCGCGGTTCCCGATTTGGGTGATCCTTTCACGAAGAAGCTCTATTCGACCTATCTGTCTTATTTACCGAAAGAGAAGTTCATCTATCCGGTACAGATGAAGACGGACGACCGGGGGAGCTTCACTGAGATCATCCGCACGCCGGATAGAGGCCAGTTCTCGGTGAACATCTCTAAGCCGGGCGTAACCAAGGGACAGCATTGGCATCACACCAAGAATGAAAAATTTGTGGTGGTGAGTGGTCACGGTCTGATCCGGTTGCGTAAGATCGGGACGGACGAGGTGGTCGACTTCGAGGTCAGCGGCGAGAAGATCGAAGTGGTGGAAATGATCCCCGGATACACCCACAACATCATCAACCTTTCGGACACCGAAGAACTGGTGACTTTCATGTGGGCCAACGAACCGTTCGATCCGAACCGTCCGGATACTTATTTTGAAGAAGTGTAAAAACAGGAAATCATGAGCAAACTAAAATTAATGACCATTATCGGTACGCGTCCGGAAATCATCCGGTTGGCTGCCGTGATAAAGCGTTGTGATCGATATTTCGATCAAATCCTGGTGCATACCGGGCAGAACTACGATTATACATTGAACCAGGTGTTTTTTGACGATCTGGGGCTTCGTGCTCCGAACTATTATCTGGATGCGGTAGGCAAGGACCTGGGAGAAACGATCGGCAATATCATTGCCAAGTCGTATCAGTTGATGGTCGAGGTGAAACCTGATGCGGTCCTGGTGCTTGGCGATACGAACTCCTGCCTTTCGGTGATCGGAGCGAAGCGCTTGCATATCCCGATCTTCCACATGGAAGCCGGTAACCGCTGCTTCGACGAATGTCTTCCGGAAGAGACAAACCGCCGTATCGTGGATGTGACGGCCGATGTCAACATGTGTTATTCCGAACATGCACGCCGGTATCTGAATGCCGCCGGAACACCGAGAGAGCGTACCTATGTCGTCGGCTCGCCGATGGCGGAGGTATTGCACGATAACCTGGAACAGATCAAGGCGAGCGACGTCCTCGAACGTTTGGGGTTGGAGAAAGACAAGTATATTCTGCTTTCCGCCCATCGTGAAGAGAATATCGATACGGAAGCCAATTTCTTCAACCTGATGAACGCGGTGAACGCTATGGCGGAGAAGTACGACATGCCGATCCTTTATTCCTGCCATCCCCGTTCTAAGAAGTTCATCGAACAGCGTGGTTTCCGGTTCGATCCTCGTGTGATCCAGCATCAGCCTTTAGGTTTCCATGATTACAACCATCTTCAGATGAATGCATTTGCCGTCGTATCCGATTCGGGCACGCTTCCGGAGGAAAGCAGTTTCTTCCTTTCCGTCGGCAATCCTATTCCGGCTGTGTGTATCCGTACCAGTACGGAACGTCCGGAAGCATTGGACAAAGGCAACTTCATCCTGGCCGGTATCACGACCGAACAGGTGTTGCAGGCGGTGGATGTGGCAGTCGAGATGAATCGGGACGGTGCTCTGGGACTCCCCGTTCCCAACTACGTGGACGAGAATGTCTCGGTGAAGGTCGTCAAGCTGATCCAGAGCTATACGGGTGTTGTGAACAAGATGGTTTGGAGAAAATATTGATAGAAAACAGGGGTTGTCCTTGAAAAATAGAACAGGATGAATATACAAACAATAGATAAGAATCTGCTTTCCGATCTTCATCGGAAAGCAGTTGCGAATGAGCGGAAGCGGATGAATTTTGATTTGCGTACTTCTGCTTTGGATCAGAGTCAGCGTATGCTGAATGCGTTGGAGCCGGGGACACAAGTACCTGTTCACCGGCATATGGAGACGGCGGAGACGACGATCTGTATAGAGGGATATTTGGAGGTTGTTCTATATGCCGAGGCTTCCGGTCTGGATGAAACGGGAGGGGAAAGGAAGTTCGTGGAGGTTTCCCGTGTTACGCTTTGTCCGCGCGAAGGCAAATATGGGGTACAGATCCCGTTAGGTGTGTGGCATAGCGTGGATGTGAAAGAACCAAGCACCATCTTTGAGGCCAAAGATGGTGCTTATGTGAGCGCAAGCAGATAGATTTTACCGAGGAGCTTTTATCCCGCCAGCACCTTATAAAGACTCCCGATCCCTCCTGCCAGCATCAGGGTGTAGCCGGAGAGACCGAGCCAGTCGGCTTCGGGGGGCGGGGAGAGAGGAGGGAGAGAATCGCTCCGAGAGCGGCGAGGGTTACTTCCGTTTCCCCTCTCCACAGGGAGAGGAGGGATAGGAGGCTCAGGCAGAGGACAAGGACAAAGGTCGTCACCGGCAACCGGGCGTTTGCGCCGGGGAAAGATGATCCGGGCGAGGGTGGTGAGGAAGCTGAGGATGGTTTCAAGGACGTTCATGATTTATGAATTATGATTTATGGGGTGGGGAATGAGTTTACTGATTTTTCTGCAAACCTTGACCAACAATGCTTGATAGGCGGCACGGTTGTCGCCGTTGACTTCGCTGATGTATTTGCTGTAGGCGATCTTGCGGGCGAAGGCTTTCGGGTCGTCGCTGACGTCGGCGGCGAACGGGTAGACCGAACGGATCAGGCGGGCGTAGTCCATGAACGAGTCTCCGGGACTGTCGTAGGTACGGAAACGGAGGGAATGGGCGCCCAACTCGATGCTTGCGCCTTTCCACCAGACGTTGGAGCGGCCGTAGGCGGTGAGGCCGAAATAGTTGTGATGCTCGCTGGCGAGATCACTTTGTCCCCAGCCCGACTCGATAGCCGCTTGTGCCAGGATAACCGCCGGATTGATCCGGAATGCTTCCCCCGCCTTTCGGGCGAGGGGAAGGAGGGAGGAAAAAAATTCGCTTTGCTTCATTTTTTTAGTTGAAAGGTGATTTTTTAGTTGAAAGGTGAAAGTTGAAAGTTGAAAGGTGAAAGTTGAAAAATAGTAACGTGGAGTTACTTTCAACTTTCACTTGATTTACAGTTCTCCCGGGCGATCATCCGCGCCACCGCCACCGCCGGATGATTCGCTGGAGGCGTCCTTTTTCGGGACGTAGCGTTCGAAGGAGACGTTGTTGACGAGGTTGATCAGCATCGTGCCGGGGTAAAAGACGATGTGGGCACGGTTGAACAGGGCAGTGTTGAAACCGTCGACGGTGGCCGAACCTTTGCTGCCGGCAACCATACGGAAGCTGCCGAATTCGCCCAGGTGAATCGATTCGCCGTCGGAAAGGGCTTCGTTCATGACTTTGATCAGGCCGTCGAGCACCAAGATGATCTCACCGCGGCTGGCGGTACAGATGTTTTCGATACGGGTACAGATCTTGTTCAGCGTCAGTTTTTTCGTGATGCTGGTCTGTGCATGATAAAGAGTTGCGCCTGAGGCTGCGTCTTTGCTCATGTCTTTGCGTTTGACGAGAGTGTAAATTAATGGCATGGGGATTGAAAAATTAAAAGTTAAAAATTAAAAATTAAAAGATTGAAAATTAGGGAGATGTCCCTTTTGACTATACAAAGATACGGCAGGGAAAAAACGCAAAGTCGATTAGAGTCGATTAGGGTCGAATAGAGTCGATTAATCTTTCGTATATTTGCATCCGATTGGTCAGTTTCAAAACACCGGTGTTTTGAAAACGAAACATAGGTGTTTTAAAATCAAAACATATATGTTTTGAAAGGAAGGGAAAAAGGAAGAATGCCATATAATACTACGGTCTGAAAAACATTAGAATTAATGAAAGATCAAAAAAACAAAAGGGAAAATTTCATGAAGGATTTCCTGAGGTGTGATAAAAAAAAGTGAGGGCGATAACGGGAAAATATCTGTCTTTTCCGCTTCTGCAGGATTATATCGCCAACTTGAAGGCGGACCGGGAGGTGGAGTTGTTTGCGCTCGCTTTCCTGTTCAAAGGGTTGAGGGGTGAGAAAAACGAATCGTGGAATCGTTTGGCGGATCGTTTTTTCAAAGTTTACAGTGACGAGTTGTACCGCTATTGCGGCTACGAGACGGAAACTCCGGGGGTTGCCCGGGTATGGGTGGCCCGTCCCGACTTGTTCATGGTCTATATGGGGGCGATGATGAGGGCCGGCATTATCGAGGACTGCTCGTTCGCTCGGATGGCCGGTCATGTGGACCGCATCTTCGACACGGGAAATACGGAAAACACCGTTTTGAACAAGTTGAAGGAGCAACTTCCGGAGGCCGATTCGATCGTGGACGGGATGAAAGCGGAATTTAAGAATTTCAAATCACGTAATAAAAAATAAACCGATCGGCGGTGTTATATGGCTTCTTTTTAAAGGGTGAAAGGAATTGAAAATCTGCATAAAATAGTTTTTTTTAATAATGGATTTGACTCTACCTTTGTGATGGCTGAAAGTTGAAGATCGCTCTTCTGAAAAAAATGCGAAAATCGCTTTTTATAATTAGTTATAAGAAGTATGTTTTAGTTATTATATAATAGGAATCACCAGGGCAAATGGTCGCCAACTGACGACTTGCCTTTGTAAGTTGTTGTTATTTAATGTATTCGGAGCGATTTGCAAATTATCATGCCAATAAAGAATTTATTAATTGTCAAAATCCAGCTATTATGGATGTAAACTTAAGCAAAAAAAAGGTTGCCGGATTCCTTGGACAGTCATATGTCCTTATTCCGCGCAAAGTGTTGGAGATGTTGTTTCACGGCAAGGGCCGGGACAGATCGGTCGGCATGGTATACCTCGCCTTGTTCTCGGAAGTGTTTTTCAAGGACGGACAGGTTTATTTTAATAATCGTTGTTATACTTGCAAACGCGGGGAATACATCGGGTTACGTGAAAACCTCGCTAAAAGTTGCGAGATGAGTCTGACAACTTTGGACCGAAATCTTGTCTGGTTGAAAGAAAGGGAATTGATCGGGATGAAGCGGCTAAATGGAGGGGTTTGTATATCTCTCTGCGGATACGATTCGATCATGGGGATCCGTCGTAAGGAAGCAGGGAAGGAGGCGCCGGAGCAATCCGCTTTCCTCGCCCTGGAAGAGGCCGAACGCCGTATGGGCGGACGGAGCATGCAGTTCGATTGTTGTACCGCAGACGGGGAAGGAGGCTTGCAATGATGAACGGTGAAGAAACGGACGGAGGAATCTCTTTGGGCGATATGGAAAAGGCGTTGGTCTGCCTGTTGATGACCTCGATGGAAGCGCCGGTGCAGGCGGAGTCTGCAGGGCTGACTCAGGAAATGTTTGCGGATGCTTCGTTGGGATTCGTCTATGAAGTGATCATGAAAATTTATGCAACGGGGGTACGGCCGGACATGGTGCTGGTGGAACGCGGAATGCGCGAAGCGGACGAGGAACTGGCTGCCAAGCTGGGCGGTTTGTCGTTCCTGTTGCCCTACATGCTGAATGTGCGCCACGACGGGAACGTGGCGGCCTATGTGGAAGGAATCAAGAAACAATATAAGCTGAGATGCCTCGTCACGTTGTTCGGGACGATGGCGTTCAAGGCAGGTAAGGTATCGTCCGTCCCGGAGGAACTGGTCGACGAGGCGGAGTGCCTTCTGATGCAGTTCCGCCAGAAGACGGCCGAGGGCGCTCCGGTGCGTACGATCGGCGAACTGGCTGCCGAAGCGGTGTCCTGGCATTATCGCCGCTTTGGGGGTGAGCTGGAGGCCGAACAGGTGAAGAGCGGGCTTGCCGAGTTCGACTATGTGACCGGAGGGTTCCACAATACGGAGCTGACGATCGTCGCCGGACGGCCGAGCGACGGGAAGACGGCGGTGACGTTACAGATGGCCCTGAACGCGGCGCGTGCCGGGAAATCGGTCTGCTTCTTCAGCCTGGAGATGTCGAGCCTGCAAATGTTGAACCGTGTGCTGGCAGGGATGACGGACGTGAACCCGGATCACCTGCGCATCAACAAGCCGACCGGACGCGAGTTGGGACAGTTGGAAGAGGCTGCCCTCCGGTTGAAGGACTTGCCTTTCTATCTCGACTATACGGTAGGGGCTACCGTCGAGCAGATACGGGCGAAAGTGCTGCTGCAATGCCGCCTGGGGAAATGCGACCTGGTGGTCGTGGACTACCTGCACCTTTTGGGTGGCGACCGCCGGAAGGGGGAGACACAGGAACAGATGGTGGGACGGAATGTAAGGGCGTTGAAGCAACTGGCGTTGGACAGCAATTGTCCGGTGCTGACGGTTTCGCAGATGAATCGTGCCTGCGAGGCGCGTGCCGACAAGGCGTACCTGCCGGTGATGAGCGACCTGCGCGATTCGGGGACGATCGAGCAGGTGGCGGATTGCGTGGCGTTCATCTACCGTCCCGAACGCTATGGCTTCACCCGCGACGAAAAGACGGGGCATAGCCTGGTGGGGGTCGGCAAGATCTATATCGCGAAGAACCGTAACGGTTCGACGGGGATCGCCCGTTTCCGGTACAACCCTTCGTTCACCCGTATCACGGACTATATACAGCCCGGTACGCAAACCTCTTTAGGGTTATGACGAAGCAAGAGATACAAGAACTGAAAGCCTCCCTGTCGATCAGGGAGGTGATCGGGCGTTATACGAAACTGAACCGTGTCGGTCGCCGGTGGATGGGGCTTTGCCCGTTCCACGGGGACCGGCATCCTTCCCTTTCCGTCGATGAGGAGAAGGGGAGCTTTGTTTGCTATGCTTGCGGAGAGAGGGGAGATGTGTTCGCCTTTGTCAGCAAGATCGAGAACGTTGGCTTTGTCGAGGCAGCGAACAAATTGTCGATTGACAGTGGACAGTTGGCTATTGAAGGGAAAGACAATAAGGAGGCGAGGTTGTTGCCGGAACGGTTGGCAGTCAAGGAGAAAAAAGAAAATAGCGACGCGGAGCAATTGCCCGTTGTCAATTCCCAATTGTCAATTGAAAACGAAGCTTTCCTGGCTTTGTTGTTGCCCGCGGGTAGCGGATGTTCGGAACTGACGCCTACCTGGTTGGATTTCGGGGTGGGGCAGTCGCCCTGCCTGGTTCCCGAACGCTGGAAGGCGATGCGGAACCGGTTGGTGTTCCCTGTGCGCGACGAGGAGGGCCGGCTGGCCGGGTTTGCTGCGCGGAGGTTGTCGGACGAAGATCGGGATAAACCGAAATATGTCAATTCGGAAACGGGCGGGCTGTATCGGAAGAGCGAGCTGTTGTACGGGTTGTACGAGGCACGGGAGGCGATCCGCCGGGAGGGGAGCGTCTTTCTGGTGGAAGGATATAAGGATGTGCTGGCGATGCATGCGGCGGGGTTCAGGCATACGGTGGCGTTGTGCGGGACGGCGCTTTGTCCGGGTCACATTGCCTTGCTGAAACGATATACGACATCTGTCCGCGTGATGCTGGATGCCGACAAGGCGGGGCGCAAGGCGGCGGATGCGATTGTCCCGACGCTTGTAAGTGAAGGAATGGAGGCGGTGAGGATCGGGCTGCCGGAAGGGGACGATCCGGACTCGCTCTTTCGCCGGCTGGGGAGAGAGGCGTTTGCCGCTTACGTCCGTGAGGCGGTGCGGCAGACCCGGCCTTCGGAAGAACAGGTGTTGCTCGGACGCATCCGGAAAGGCATCGGGCTTTTGTCCGGTGTGGCGGAAGCGGAGAAACGGGAACGCCTGTTACGGGTGCTGGAGGATTGCCTGACGCAGTTGAAGGGCTTGTCCGTCGGTGCTTGCCGTCCGGCGACAATGGACTGGAGGTGGGTATGACCGGGACGTCGGATGATGAAGAAGGAAAATGGAAAAACCGTTCCACCACGCTCCGGAGGCTGGGACGGCAATATAGCCCGGATGTCACGCCCGAAGTGGCTTCCAGGCGCTTGAAACAGTGGATCGTCGGTAATCCCGTCCTGCTCGGACTTTTGCACGAGAACGGCTGGACGGCTTCGCGGCGGGTGCTGACACCAAGGCAGGTGGAACAGATTGTGCGGGTCCTTGGAGAACCTTGATGTTACTTTTGGATCAAGCCAAAAGTAATAAAACAGAATATGAAACATAGAATAATAAAGAAAACCCTATTGACAATCGGCATTTCATTGTCGATTGTCAATTCTCACTTGTCAATCGCCCAACGCTCGTTGGGTGTTTCCGGTCTGCTGAACATCCCTTCGGCCGATATGCAGGAGGACGGTACGTTCATGGCAGGAGGCAATTACCTGCCTCAGGAGATGCTGCCTCAGGAGTGGGGATATAATTCGGGAAACTATTTCGTGAACCTGACGTTCCTGCCGTTTATGGAGGTGGCCTACCGGTGCACGTTGCTGAAGGTCGAGAGTACCGGCAAATGGAACCAGGACCGTTCGGTCTCCCTGCGTCTGCGTCCGTTGAAGGAGGGGAAATGGTGGCCGTCGGTCGTGATCGGTTCGAATGACTTGCTGACGACCGGCGAATTGAATCCTTTCCTGGATTCGGGCAGAAATCGTTATTTTTCTTCCGTCTATGCGGTCGGGACGAAGCATTTCGGTTTCTACGGCCATGATATCGGCGTGACGGTGGGAGGGCATGTGCCGTTTCGCAGCAGGAGCGAGAACAAGGGGGTGTTCGGCGGGGTGAGCTACCGTCCGGCGTTCCTGAAGCCGCTTGAGGTGATGGCGGAATATGACTCGAAGGCGGTGAACATGGGAGTGTCGGCACGGCTGTTCGACCATTTTTCCTTGTATGCCTATTGCTACGATTTCAAGACGGTGGCGGGTGGAATCCGGTATGAGCTGACGCCCCGTCAGCGTGTGTTCAACCCCGACGAAGTCCGTATGCCCTGGGACGGACGGGTGGAACTGGTGCTTTATCCGCAGATCACGTTGAACAATTCGTGGCTGGACAAGATATACGGGGCGGTGATCAATATCGCTCCGGCGGTGGAGGCGCGGCTTTGGAAAGGGGCGGCTTTCACGGGGCAGGTGATCCTGCCGGTCTGGAACAATATGGTCGGGCAGATGGACTATGTCCGGGCCGGGGTGCTGACCTTGAGCCAAGAGTTCGGATTGCCCGGAGGGGCGTTCGGACGGGTGACGGTCGGCAACTTCACGAACAACCGGATGGGGGCGGACCTGAAACTGCGCTATGCGACGCCGGACGACCGTTGGATGTTCGGCGTGGAAGGCGGTGTGACCGGATCGTCCACTTTCTACGAAGGCAAGTGGCAGGTATCTGCCTGGAAGCGGGTAAGCGGGGCGGCGGAGGTCCGTTTCCGCGAAAGGCGTTTCAATATGGATTTCAACTTGGGCGTGCATCGGTATATCTATGGCGACTATGGGGTGCGGGTGGACTGCATCCGCCATTTCGGACGGACGACGGTCGGCTTGTATGCCATGTACACGGGGGGCGAGGCGAACGGCGGTTTCCATTTTGCCGTCCCGTTGCCGCAATGGGGCAAGTCGCGCAAGGTGAGGGTGCGCCTGCCGGAATATTACCAGATGGAATATTCGGGACAGAGCGGTCTTGAATACTTCCGCCGGAAACTCGGACAGGACTACGAGACTCGGCCGGATGAGAGCAATAGTGTTCCTTATGATAGGAGGAGGGATGATTTATGATTTATTGCTGAAAAGAGAGATAGAGGATGAATATTGTTTAATAAATAATATAATGTTTTATTTTTAATGAGTATGAAAAAGAAAAATTTCTGGAGCGCAGTGCTGGCTATGGGCTTGGCTGCGACATTGAGTGTGGGATTTGTAGGATGTAGCGATGATGACGAACCGACGCCTGAAATCGTGACCGATAATCCATTGGATAAGGAGGTCTACTATATCGCAGGTAAGGTGACGGAAGGAGGCAAGTCGCTGGAAGGTGTCGAGGTCAGCACGTCGGGCAAATCGGCCAAGACGGCTGCCGACGGAACCTACCAGTTGGCGATGGACAAGATCGGAACCTATGTTGTGACGTTTGCAAAGGATGGATATGTGACAGTTACAGCCGATGCGGTAATCTTTTCGGGCACACCGAAACAGGGCAGCATCTCTTTGTCGCAGACATTGACATCTTTGGCTGCTTCGGTGACAGTATCGGCCGACCAGGACACGGTTGTGTATGATGAACGTACGCATGTGGCCGAACTGGCAGTTCCGGCAGGAGCCGTGAAGGAAGATACCGAGATCACGATGACCGAATATTTGAAAGGTGCGAAAGCCGGAGCCGACCATGCCAGTCTTTCGACAATCAACTGTACGCCTGACGGACTGAAATTTGAGAAGAGCGTGGAAGTGACGGTCAAGAACGCGACCAGCAACGCGATCAGCTTTGCCGATGTAAAGCATTTCGTGGAAGATGGCAATGCTTGGAAGGAAGTGGGCATGGCCGATTTTGATGCGGACCGTAATGTTTATGCCTGCACTTTGGACGGTTTCTCCAACCACTCTTTCGGTCCGGTTTATTCGGTATCCGATGCTGGAAGCTCGACGGAAAACTTGTCTACCGTCACAATCGACAACTTAGGCAAGATGGCTGCCGCAGAACAGGAAGTTACAGGCAAGCAAAAAATCGGCTGGGAGATCCAGGGCGACTTGAAACAGTTGTTGGGCAGCGCGTTCTCCGCTTTGAGCAGTTCTGATCTCGAAAGTCTGGCCAACCAGCTGAACGCGGCGATTACGTCTACCAAAGGTTCGACTGCCGGTGTGGAAGAAATTCCTTTCTCTTTAGGTACGGCCAAAGTGGACGGTGACCAGAAGGTGACGATCGATATGAAGGCCAAGAAGAACCTCTCTTCCTTCTCTGTCAACTTCAACTACCAGGGCCGTGTCGTTCCGTTCAGCGTGGAAATTGCAACGTACGCAGGTGTAAGCACGACGATCACCAAGGAAGGCGGCGCAAGCCATCCGGGACATTCCGGCGGTGCTATCCAATAAACCGTAATTACTTATTTTAATCAGGAAAGAAGAGTGAAAATCTGGAATTATATGTTGATGTGCGTGGTGGTACTCTGTACCTCCTGCGCATCTTCCAAGAAAGTGGTTTACCTGCAGGATGTCGTCCCGCTGAAGCAGCAGGATATCGAACAGAAGTACGAGGTGTATATCCATAACGACGATTTGCTGGCGATCATGGTGAACAGCAAGAACCCGGAACTGGCGTTGCCGTTCAATATGCCGATGGTGACTTATCAGTTGGGAAGCGAAAGCGGAGGACAGCAGCGTGTGCTGGGCTATCTGGTGGATACCAATGGGGACATCGATTTCCCGATCCTCGGCAAGTTGCATGTGGCGGGGCTGACTCGTTTGCAGTTGACCGATATGATCAAGCAACGCCTGATAGACGAGGACCTGATCAAGGACCCGATCGTGACGGTGCAGTTCCTGAACTACAAGGTGTCGGTGATGGGTGAAGTGAACCGTCCGGGATCGTTCAATATCTCCGGCGACCGTATCACCCTGTTGGAGGCCTTGAGTATGGCGGGCGACCTGACGATCTACGGACGACGCGACCGGGTGGCCGTGATCCGCGAGAAGGACGGGAAGCGGACGATCCTGATGCATGATCTCCGTTCGTCCGATATATTCAATTCTCCTTGCTATTATTTGCAGCAGAACGATATCGTGTATGTCGAACCGAACAAGGCGAAGGCCGAGCAGACGGATATCAACCAGAACAAATCGTTGGGTGTCTGGTTTGGCGCGATTTCCGCTTTGGTTTCCATCGCGTCTCTGATTGTGACATTAACAAAGTAAAAAAAGAGAACCTATGAACACAGAACAAGAAACGAACATCCGCATGGAAGAGAACGAATTGAACCTGGGGGACATCCTGCAAACGGTGTTGGCTAACTGGTATTGGTTTGTTCTGTCTGTCGTGGTATGTGCCGGGACGGCGTTCCTCTATCTGAAGTGGGCGCCCAAGGTATATACCCGGACGGCTTCGGTACTGATCAAAGATGATGCGAAGGGCGGTGCGATGAGCGAGTCGGCCGCTTTCGAGGATCTGGGGCTTTTCGGTTCGAAGCGGAATGTGGATAACGAGGTGCTGGTATTCAAGTCCAGGCGATTGATGACCGAAGTGGCGCGCAACCTGCATCTGGATGTGAGCTACACGGTAAAAGACGGGCTGCGGACGGTGGAACTGTACACTCAGTCACCCGTACAGCTCTCTTTCCCGGATGCGGAAGAGGCACAGGCTTTTTCGTTGAAGGCGGTTCCTGTCTCCGGAAAGGAGGTGGTATTGTCCGGATTCACCCTCGACGGACAGGAGGTGGCGGACGGCAAGCCGGTGAAGGTGGCGCTGAACGACACGGTCACGACGCCTGTCGGCCGGGTGGTGGTGGTCCCGTCGCTTTATTACGGCGACAAGTATTTCAATACGGTCGTGCAGGTGACGAAATCGCCGTTGCAGGATGTGGCGCTCCGCTTCCAGGGAGGCTTGCAGGCCACTTTGGCGAGCAAGACGGCTACGATCATCAACCTGACGCTCCAGGATGTCTCCATCCCGCGTGCGGAGGATGTGATCAACACGCTGATCTCCGTCTACAACACAGACGCGATCAACGACAAGAACCAGATCGTGATGAACACGTCCAACTTCATCAACGACCGTCTGATCGTGATCGAGAAAGAACTGGGGGATGTGGATTCGGATATCGAGTCGTACAAGCGGGAACACCAGCTGACGGATATCTCGTCTGAGACGGGCATGTACCTGCAGACTTCCAGCCAATACCGCCAGGAGGGATTGAGTCTGGAGAACCAGTTGAGCCTGGCGAAATACATCAAGAACTACCTGACGGACCCCGGCAAAAGTTCGGACCTGATCCCGGCGAACACGGGCATATCGGATGTGAACATCGAGTCGCAGATCGGGGAGTTCAACGAGATGTTGCTGAAACGCGACAAGCTGATCAGTAACAGCAGTAGTAAGAACCCGGTAGTGCAGGACCTGAACAATTCGCTGATCGCGATGAAGCAGACCATCATCCGTTCGGTGGATAACCTGATCGTCGGCCTGAACATCAAGATCAAGAATATCCGGGCGCAGGAGGAACAGACGAGCCGCCGTATCTCGGCTGTGCCGACCCAGCAGAAGGAGGTCCTTTCGGTGGAACGCCGCCAGAAGATCAAAGAGGAACTGTATCTCTACCTGTTGAACAAGCGTGAGGAGAACGAGTTGACGCAGCGGATGACGGAAAGCAACGCACGTATCATCGACCCGGCGGCGGGAAGCAATGCCCCGGTGGCTCCGAAGTCGATGATGATCCTGTTGGCTTCCATCGTGCTGGGATGTGCGATACCGGCAGGTGTCTTGTGGCTGTTGGCGGTCAGCGACACGAAGGTGCGCTCGCGGAAGGATGTGGAGGGGGTACTCTCCGTGCCGTTCCTGGGCGAGATCCCGATGCGCGACAAGAAGGACAAGAGCGAGGTGGTGGTGCATGAGAACGGCCGCGACTCGGTTTCGGAGGCGTTCCGTATCGTGCGTACCAATATGGACTTCATGCGGGTGAAGGATAAGAAGATGCAGGTGGTGATGTTCACCTCGTTCAATCCGGGAGCCGGCAAGACGTTCGTCTCCATGAACCTGGCGATGAGTTTCGCCCTTACGCACAAGAAGGTCGTTTTGGTCGACCTCGATATACGTAAGGGTACCCTTAGCTCCCATGTCCGGGTATCGGACAAGGGGGTCACCAATTATCTGTCCGGCCGTATCGACAATGTCGATGAGATCATCCGGCAGAACGAGTTGTGCGACAAGCTGGATATCATCCATGCCGGTCCTGTTCCGCCTAACCCGGCTGAACTCTTGCTGGGGGACAGGTTGGAGACTTTGATCGCCGAGCTGCGTAAGCGGTATGATTATATCATCCTGGACAACGTACCGGCTGGTGTGGTTGCCGATGCGGTGATCGTCAACCGGGTGGCCGACCTGACGATCTATGTCGTCCGTGCGGGCAGAATGGACCGCCGTGCCCTTCCCGAAGTGGAGAAACTCTACCAGGAAGGCAAGCTGCGTAACATGAGCCTGATCCTGAACGGGACGGTTTACAAGCATGGCGCGTACGGCTACCGTTACGGGTATGGCTACGGTTATTCCTACGGCTATGGGTATGGTTACGGACAACGTAAAAATAAATAGAAAAGATGTTTTCCCTACTTTTTCCAAAGAAGAACGCGGTTCACACCGATTTGTTGAGGGGGACGGCAGATGTGCATTCACATCTGCTGCCCGGTGTGGACGACGGTGTGCAGAGCGCCGATGATATGCAGGCGGCTCTGAATGCGATGCAGGAGGCTGGTGTGGAACGTGTTTTCCTGACTCCTCATGTAATGGCGGACCTGCCTGACAACCGGCGCAGTTACTTGCAGGATCGTTTTGCTTGTATGAAACAGTTTGCCCCGGAAGGGATCGAGTTGAGGCTGGCGGCGGAGTATATGCTGGACGCCGGTTTCCGTTTGCAGATGGCGGACGGCCTCTTGACGTATGAGGACAGGCAAGTCCTGGTCGAGACTTCCTATCTCTCGCCTCCTCCCGACTATCTGAACTTGCTTTACGAACTGAGCTTGGAGGGCTACACGCCTGTCTTGGCTCATCCGGAACGGTATATGTATATGACGAAGGAGGATTATTTCCGGCTGAAGGACAAGGGTTACAAGTTCCAGCTGAACTTGTTCTCACTTGCCGGCGTGTATGGCGCCCGTCCTGCCAAATATGCCGCATACCTGATGAAGGAAGGCTTCTACGATTATGCCGGTTCCGACCTGCATCATCCCGACGATTACAAGAGAAACCTCGCCCGGCTGAAACTTTCGGGCAAAATGCTCGACGGTCTCAGAGAGGTGCTGGAGAATAACAAAGGACTATAGTTTTTATTTATCATGCCATAGATAAAACTGATGAGCTTTCTACATGCCTCTTGATAATTCTGCATACCTTTGCGTTTAACAAATCTAAATAAACCAATAATTATGCTTAACACTATTCTATGTAAGAGGACGGCATTGCCTTTAGGGCTGCTTTCTTTGGCTCTGGTTCTGCCTTCGTGTGGTTCCTCCGAATACAAGAAGTATGCGGACAATCAGGCAAAACAGGTTGCTTCCATCCTTCGTGAGAACGGATGCATGCAGTGTCACTCGGCTACGGCGGCGACTCCTTTCTACGGTAATCTTCCTCTGATCGGTCCGACTGTCAAGGCGGATATGCGGGAAGGTACGCGTTATCTGGATCTGACGGCGATGCTGGAGGCGCTCGACAATGGCAAACTTGTTTCCGAAGCCGACCTGGCCAAAGTGGAAGATGCCGCTCTCTCAGGTTCCATGCCTCCCGCCAAGTATTCGCACATGCCGATGCACTGGGGGACAAACCTCGATAGCGACGAAAAGGCGGTCTTGCTTTCCTGGGCGAAGGATGTCCGTAAGAAGAACTATTCGACACCTACCGTCGCCGAAGAATTTGCCAATGAGCCAGTGCAACCGTTGATGGCTTCCATCCCGACCGATTCGGCCAAGGTAGCGTTGGGGTTCGATCTTTATCATGACACCCGTCTTTCCGGCGATAACACGATCTCGTGTGCTACCTGCCACGGGTTGGCTACTGCCGGTGTGGACCGCAAACAATATTCCGAGGGGATAGACGGACAGTTCGGCGGCGTGAATGCTCCGACTGTGTATAACTCGGCTTTGAATATCCTGCAGTTTTGGGATGGACGTGCTGCCGACCTGAAGGAACAGGCTGCCGGGCCTCCTTTGAACCCGGTTGAAATGGGCAGCCACTCGTTTGACGAGATATCGGCCAAGCTGGCGGAAGACAAGGAGTTGAGCAAACGTTTCCTCGAAGTGTATCCGGAAGGTTTCAACCAGTCTACGATCACCGATGCTATCGCCGAGTTTGAAAAGACGTTGCTCACGCCGAGCCGCTTCGACAAGTATCTGATGGGTGACAAGACGGCTCTGACTGCCGAGGAGGTCGCAGGCTACGAATTGTTTAAGGAGAATAAATGCGCTACTTGCCATACGGGGGTGAACCTGGGTGGACAGTCTTTCGAATACATGGGTATCAAGGATAATTATTTCGATTATCGCGGCACGGGGCTGACGGACGGTGACAACGGACGTTATTCCGTCACGAAGAACGAACAGGACCGCCATCGTTTCAAGACGCCGACTCTGCGTAACGTGATGCTTACCCCGCCGTATATGCACGACGGTTCGATTGCGACGGTCGAAGATGCCATCCGCATCATGCACCAGTTCCAGATCGGTAAGAACATCTCGGACACGGATATCAAGAGCCTCGTGGCGTTCCTGAACACGCTCACCGGAGAATATAAGGGCGAGTTGCTGCAATAAAATCAAGAGCCTTGCGTTATTGTAAAGTAAAACGATAACGTGTATGCCCTTCCGCCTGGTACATATCATCCTTCTGTTGGTCGCTTTCGCGGGCACGGGGGATGTGTGGGGCCAGGAGGAAGGGCTTGCTTCTTATTACCACAACCGTTTCCACGGCCGTAAGGCCGCCAGCGGGCGGGTCCATGATGCGGATGAGCTGGTCGCTGCCCACCGCACGTATCCTTTCGGTACTTTCCTGCGTGTCACCAACCTGTCCAATATGAGGCGGGTGATCGTCTGTGTCACCGATCGCGGTCCTTTCCGCAAAGGACGTATCATCGATGTCTCTGCCGGTGCGGCCGAACTTCTGGGTTTTAAGAAGAAAGGTCTTGCCCGTGTCCGTATCGAGGTCGTTCCGGGCAAGATAGATCTTAGCCTCCTCGACCTTCTCTATCCTAAGATTCCTTTTTTGGAAGTGGATCATCTTCGGGTGAGGCCGCCTTACAGGATCGATCTGAAAAAATGATCTAATGATTTTCTAATTTGACCTAAGAGTATTCTAATCGGATATTCGGGGTGATTCATGTTGCAGGTCTGTACATTTGCCGCAAAAAAGAAGAAGCAAATGTGCAGACCTGTTTTATTGATCCTGTTGATGATCCATGTGTGGTCGGGGGCGGCACAAGAGGGGGCTGTCCGGCTGTCGTTGGATGATGCCCTTGAACGTTTCGCCGCTTGTAACCTGTCTTTGATCGCCGAGCGTTATAATATGGATATGGCGGAAGCGCAAGTGGTACAAGCAAAGCTGTTCGAGAATCCGGTCATTTCACTCGAACAGAATATCTATAACCGCAATAACGGAAAGTATTTCGATTTGGGAAAGGAGGGCGAGGCTGTGGTGGAGATCGAACAGATGATCTATATTGCCGGCCAGCGTAACAAGCGGGTCCGCCTGGAAAAGATCAATAAGGAGATGGCGGCATATCAGTTTGAAGAGGTGCTCCGCACGCTTCGGGGAGAGCTGAAGGTGAAGTTCGTCGATCTTTATTATACCCGGAAGTCCTTGTCGGTCTATGACCGGGAGATCGGGTATCTGGAAACGGTCTTAGATGTTTATAAGGAACAGAATGCGAAAGGAAATATATCTCTCTTGGAGAAGTCGCGCATACAGGCTTTGCTGCTTTCGCTGAAACGGGAGAGGAGCGGCATTTCGACTGAGGCGGTCGCCTTGGAGGGGGATCTGCGTTTGCTTTTGGGGTTGAACAGAGGAGAGGTCCTGGAACCGCTTTTCAATGAATCGGTGTTGGACAGCATCAGGCTGGATAAGCTTCCGTTCGCTGAGTTGAGTGCACGTATTGCCGAGCGTCCCGACCTGAAACGGGCGGAGGCGGGCATACGGGCTTCGGAGGCGGATGTGCGTTTGCAGCGGTCGCTCGCTTTCCCTGAAGTGAGTTTGAGAGGGGCTTATGACAGGGCGGGGAACTTCTGCAATAATTACTTTGCCATCGGGTTGAGTGTATCTGTCCCCGTCTTCAACCGTAATCAGGGAAATATCAAATCGGCACGCCTCTCCGTCCTCCGCAACAATAGTTTGGCGGAGCTGGCACGCAGGCAGGCGGATAACGAACTTTTTGCTTGTTACACGAAACTGGAAAAGGCATTGGAGCTTTACCGTTCCTCGGATTATGAGCTGGAACGGGATTTCAATCGCATCATCGAAGGGGTAAACGCCGGTTTCCAAAAGCGCAACATCAGCCTGTTGGAGTTTATCGATTATTATGAGGCTTATAAGGAGACTTGCTTGCAGTTATACGATGTGAAAAAGGGGGTGGTGATGGCGGTGGAGGAGTTGAACACAGTCGTGGGCGTTACTTTTGGATCAAGCCAAAAGTAATAGGACAGATAAGAATTTAAAATATATCTCTATAAATATGAATAAGAAAACTCTTTTTCTACTCTTTCTTTTCCCTCTGTTCTTTTCATGTGGCAAGCAAGCCTCTATGCCGGAACAAACGTCTACGGGCCTGATGTTGACAGACAGTCTCCGGCAGGTGGTTTCGGTCGATACCGTACGGAGGACGCCTTTGAATGACGAGTTGTTGTTGAACGGTCGTGTCGCCTTCGATGCGGGGCAGGTAGCCCAGGTGTATCCTATCTTCGGAGGGACCGTTACGCAGGTGGAGGTTGAAGCCGGCGATTATGTGAAGAAAGGTGATCTCCTTGCCGTTATCCGAAGCAGCGAAGTGGCCGATTTCGAGAAACTGCAGAAGGATGCCGTCCGTCGGCTCGCCTTGGCCGACCGTAACCTCGAAGCGGTACGGGATATGCTCGGAAGCGGTACGGCCTCCGAACGTGATCTCTTGCAGGCCGAGCAGGAAGCCGCCGATGCGAAGGCGGAGGTGAAAAGGCTCCGCGAGGTGTATGACATCTACCGGATCGGTTCCAATTCGACTTACGACATAATTTCTCCTGTCTCCGGCTTTGTGGTCGGGAAGAACATCAGCCGGGATATGCTGATCCGCTCCGACCGGGAAGAGGAGTTGTTTACCATCTCCGGTCTGGACAATGTCTGGGTGATGGCGGATGTGTACGAAGGCGATATCCGCAAAGTACAGGAAGGAGCACCTGTCCGTATCACGACGCTTGCCTACGGGAAGGACAGGGAGTTTGCCGGGACGATCGACAAGGTCTATAACTTGCTCGATAGTGAGAGCAAGACGATGAAGGTCCGTATCAAATTGAACAATAAGGATTATATGCTTAAACCGGGAATGTTTACGAACGTGTATGTACAATGCCGGGTGGAAGGGCCGCTTATGCCTCGCATACCGGCTCACGCCCTGATATTCGAGGGAGGCAAGCAGTATGTCGTGTGTGTCGGTACGGATAACCGCCTACGGGTGCGGGAAGTCGGTGTCTATAAGCAGACGGACGAATACTGCTACCTGAATGCCGGACTGAAAGAGGGAGACGTGGTCGTGAACAAGAATGCTCTGCTGGTCTATAATGCTTTAAAATAAGAAACAAGATGCATACTTTTATAGACAGAATCATCACTTTCTCGCTCAGGAACAAGTTTTTCATCTTTTTCCTGACCGTGATAGCCGTTATCGCCGGGGCGGTCAGTTTCCTGCATACGCCCGTCGACGCTTTTCCTGATGTGACGAACACGAAGGTGACGATCATTACCCAATGGCCGGGACGGAGCGCGGAGGAGATCGAGAAGTTCATCACGATCCCGGTCGAGATAGCCATGAATCCGGTACAGAAGAAGACGGATATCCGGAGTACGACACTGTTCGGGCTGTCGGTCATCCATGTGATGTTTGATGACGATGTGGACGATTTCTATGCCCGCCAGCAAGTCTATAACCTCTTGAACGATGCAGACCTGCCGGAAGGGGTGACACCGGAGGTACAGCCGTTGTACGGGCCTACGGGGGAGATTTTCCGGTATACGTTGCGCAGTGACAAGCGGACGGCACGGGAATTGAAGACTTTTCAGGATTGGGTGATCGAACGGAAACTGAGGGCGGTCCCCGGAGTGGCGGATATCGTCAGCTTTGGAGGGGAGGTGAAGACCTTCGAGGTGAGTGTGAATCCGAACCAGCTGATCAACTACGGGGTGACGACACTCGAGCTCTATGACGCCATTGCCAAGAGCAATATCAACGTAGGGGGCGACGTGATCACCCGGAGTTCGCAGGCGTATGTCGTCCGGGGGATCGGTTTGATCAACGACGTGAAGGAGATCGAGAATATCGTGGTGAAGAACATCAACGGTACGCCTATCCTGGTGAAGAACCTGGCAGACGTGTACGAGTCCTCTTTGCCCCGTCTCGGACAGGTCGGAAGGATGGAAGAGGACGACGTGGTACAGGGAATCGTCGTGATGCGGAAAGGGGAGAACCCCAGTGAAGTGATCGCCGCCCTGAAAGACAAGATCGCCGATATCCAGCAAAACTCGTTGCCGGAGGATGTGCGGATCGTCCCCTTCTATGACCGGGAGAATCTGGTGGACCTGGCGGTGCATACGGTGACTCGCAACCTGATAGAGGGAATCTTGCTGGTGACTTTCATTGTGTTGATTTTTATGGCGGACTGGCGTACGACGGTCGTGGTGTCGATCATCATACCGTTGGCGCTGCTCTTTGCCTTCATCTGCCTCCGGGCGATGGGGATGAGTGCGAATCTGCTCTCGATGGGGGCGATAGACTTCGGCATCATTATCGACGGGGCGGTCGTGATGGTGGAGGGGTTGTTTGTCGCACTCGACAGGAAAGCTCGTGAGGTGGGGATGCCTGCCTTTAACGTGATGAGCAAGATGGGGATTATCCGGCATACGGCGAAAGACCGGGCGAAAGCTGTGTTCTTTTCCAAGTTGATCATCATCACGGCATTGGTTCCGATCTTCTCTTTCCAGAAGGTCGAAGGGAAGATGTTCAGTCCGTTGGCCTATACGTTGGGCTTCGCCCTGTTGGGGGCCTTGATCTTTACCCTGACACTTGTGCCGGTCCTCTCGTCGATGCTGTTGAAGAAGAATGTGAGGGAGAAACATAACCCGTTTCTGGTTTGGGTGAACCGGATGGCGACGGGGCTGTTTGACCGTTGCCATGCCCATAAACGGATAACGGTGACGGTGACGACAGCGGTGGCGGCTGTCGGGTTATGGTGCTTCACCTTGTTGGGGACGGAGTTCCTGCCGCAGTTGAACGAAGGTTCCATCTATATCAGGGCGACGCTTCCGCAGAGCATCTCGTTGGATGAATCGGTGGAACTGGCAAACCGGATGAGGCGCACGTTGGCTTCTTATCCCGAAGTCCGCCAGGTCTTGTCACAGACGGGACGGCCGAATGACGGGACGGATGCTACAGGTTTCTACAACATCGAGTTTCATGTGGACATCTATCCGGAGAAGCAATGGGAGAGCAAGCTGACGAAAGCGGAACTGATCGAAAAGATGCAGGACCGTCTGGCTATTTATCCGGGAGTGGATTTCAACTTCTCGCAACCGATCAGCGACAACGTGGAGGAGGCGGCCAGCGGTGTGAAAGGTTCTATCGCAGTGAAGGTGTTCGGCAAAGACCTGTACGAGTCGGAGAAGAAAGCGGTCGAGGTGTATAAGGTCTTGCAGACGGTGGACGGGATCGAAGATCTGGGCGTGATCCGCAATATCGGACAGCCGGAACTGAGGATCGAACTGAACGAATCCCGCCTGGCGCGTTACGGTGTGGCAAAAGAGGATGTCCAGTCGATTATCGAAATGGCGATCGGGGGGAAGAGCGCTTCCCTGCTTTACGAAGACGAACGGAAGTTCAATATCATGGTACGCTATGAATCCTCTTTTCGCCGCAGTGAGGACGAGATCGGCAAGATACTGGTTCCTGCACGCGACGGGGCGATGATCCCGGTCAAGGAACTGGCGGATATCCGCACGATTACGGGACCGCTGATTATCTACCGCGATAATCATGCCCGCTTCTGTGCCGTCAAGTTTTCCGTCCGCGGACGGGATATGGGGACGGCTGTTGCCGAAGCGCAGCAGAAGGTGAAGGAGCAGGTGCGCTTGCCGGAGGGTTATACGTTGAAATGGACAGGCGATTTCGAGAACCAGCAACGGGCCACGAAACGGTTGGCACAGGTCGTGCCGGTCAGTATCGCGATTATCTTTATCATCCTTTTCGTCCTCTTCGGGAATGCCCGTGATGCAGGACTGGTCTTGTTGAATGTGCCGTATGCCGCGGTCGGGGGGATTCTGGCTTTGCTGCTTACCCGTTTCAACTTCTCGATATCGGCGGGGATCGGGTTTATCGCTCTCTTCGGTATCTGCATACAGAACGGGGTGATCATGATATCGGATATCAAAAGTAACCTGAAGGCGCGTAGCCCGTTGGATCAGGCCATCAAGCAGAGTGTCCGTTCGCGTGTCCGCTCCGTCTTGATGACAGCTTCAATGGCTGCTATCGGTCTGATGCCTGCGGCGCTCAGTCACGGCATCGGTTCGGAAAGCCAGCGGCCGTTGGCGATCGTCATCATCGGCGGTCTGATAGGAGCGACCTTCTTCACTCTCTTCGTCTTCCCCCTGATGGTCGAAACCTTTTACCGGCGGATGCTGTACGATAAAGACGGAAAATTGTTGCAACGTAAATTATAAAGAGATTGGGAGGTAAAGAATCACCCAACAATCATCATTTATCCTATATTTGTAGTCCGATACACAAAAATATGTAATGGCAAAGATATTATTAGTAGAAGATGAAATAAACATCGCCTCTTTCATCGAGCGGGGCTTGCAGGAGTTTGGCCATGAAGTCCGCGTGGCCAATGACGGGCAAGCCGGCTGGGAGTTGGTTCAGCAGGAGGATTTCCAATTGTTGATACTCGACATCATCATGCCGAAGATGAACGGCCTGCAACTCTGTAAACAGTATCGCCAGACGTATGGCTACCAGTCGCCCGTTATCATGCTGACCGCCTTAGGGACGACGGACGATATCGTGAACGGACTGGATGTCGGTGCCGACGACTATCTGGTGAAACCTTTCAGTTTCCAGGAACTGGAAGCCCGTATCAAAGCCCTTTTACGGCGTACGGGGGCGGAACCTGCCGTACCGCTTCTGAGTTGTGGAGACCTGACACTCGATCCGTCCAGCCACCGGGCGATCCGTGGCAAGGTAGTGATCGACCTGACCGTAAAGGAATACCGCCTGCTCGAATATCTGATCCAGAACCAGGGGACGGCACAGAGCCGGCTGACCTTGCTGAAAAATGTCTGGGACAAGAACTTCGATACGAATACGAATGTGGTGGATGTCTATGTCAATTACCTGCGTAGCAAGATCGACAAGGATTTCGACCACAAACTGATCCGCACCGTAGTGGGAGTGGGCTATATGATGGAAGCATGAAGACCGGGAATAAGATTGCGCTTTTTTATACGGCTATCACGATCGGCATTATTTCGGTGGTGACAGTCGTTTTCTATTTTGTGGCGACCGACTATATCAGCCGTCTCTACTATTCCTATCTGACGGAGAAGGCATACGCGACGGCACAGAAGCATTGGGAGAAGGATGAGTTGGACGAGGAAGATTATGCCCGTATCCAGCAGCATTATGAGGAAACGTTGCCTGTTGCGGCGGAAATCTTGCTGAACGCCGACAGCATAACGGAGGCGCATAGCGTCTTGTCCCGTTACCTGACCGATGAGAAGATCGCTTCCCTGTATGCAGGCAATGTGGTTCGTTTCCATGAAGGGAAAGAATTAGGAGCGGCTGTCTACTATCCGGATAATGAGGGCAATTTTATCGTACTGGTTGTGTCGAGCAACCAGTACGGCGGGGATATCCAGCACCGTATCGGCTGGCTGTTGCTGGGGATGCTGGTGATCAGTGCCGTCCTGGTCTATTTCGTCGGCCGTTTGTATGCGACCCGCATGGTTGACCGTATCGATGCGGCTTACCAGAGTGAGAAGTCTTTTATCAGCAATGCATCTCATGAACTGAATAATCCGCTTACGGCCATCCAGGGAGAATGCGAGATCAGCTTGCTGAAGGAACGTACGCCGGCCGAATACCAGGCTGCATTGGGGCGTATCGCTTCCGAAACGAAACGTATCATCCTATTGATGAAGAATCTGCTTTTCCTCTCTCATGGGGATAAGGAGATCCTGAAGAATGCACGTGAGACGGTTTTGCTGGCCGACTTCCTGATGCAGTTCGTGGGTAACCGCGTTCGTTTTACAACCGACCATTTCGCTTTCGCTATCGAGGCGAATCCGCATCTGCTGAAGATCGCTATCGGCAACATCTTGAATAATGCCTGTAAATATTCGGGAGAAGCGCCTGTCGAGATGCAGTTGAAAGGTTCTGTCCTGACCATTACGGACATGGGGATCGGTATTCCTGAGGAGGAGATCGCCCGTGTGTACCAACCTTTCTATCGTGCCTCCAACACACGGGAGTTCGCCGGGCATGGTATCGGACTCAGTCTTTCCATGCGTATCCTAAGAAGCTACGGGGCGGAAATCACGATTACGTCCGAGGTCGGGAAGGGAACGACGGTGGAAATCGAATTCCCGTAAGTTTTAGACTGTTACGCTTGGACGGATGGAAAGAATGGCTATCTTTGTTTTATTAGATAATACAAACACAAAACAGAAAGGAGAGACTGTATGAATATTATGAATATGATGTGGTTTATGGGGATGTGCTTATTATCGACAGTTATTATAGGTGGCTTTTTTATTCATCGGGATAATAAGCGTAATGCAGCTGCGAATAAAAAAGGACAGTCTTCAAAGGAAGGCTGAACGATATACTTCATTAATAAAAACTATATATGGGTAGAGGTCCGGTTAAGCACTCTTTAGCCGGACCTTTCCTTTTCTACTACCCACCTTTTCTTTTCAACATTTAGGCCGTTTTGATTGTTAGATATAAAAACAAATAATATGGCATACAAAATTGCATTCTTTGGAGCTAAACCGTACGATATAGCTTCATTCGACAAAGTAAATGAAAAGTACAATTACGACATTCGCTACTATAAAGGACATTTGAATCCGAACAATGTAGTCTTGACGCAAGATACGGACGCGGTCTGTATCTTTGTCAACGACACCGCCGATGCCGCTGTGATCGATGCGATGGTGGACAATGGTGTCAAACTGCTGGCCCTTCGTTGTGCCGGTTTTAATAATGTGGATCTGAAAGCGGCCAAAGGAAAGCTGCCGGTCGTTCGCGTACCGGCCTATTCGCCTTACGCCGTAGCTGAATATTCGCTTGCCCTGATGCTGTCGCTGAACCGTAAGATACACCGTGCCTACTGGCGTACGCGAGACGGTAATTTCTCGCTGAACGGCCTGATGGGGTTCGATATGCACGGCAAGACGATCGGTATTATCGGCACGGGAAAGATCGCCAAGATCCTGATCCGCCTGTTGAAAGGGTTCGGAATGCGCATTCTGGCTTATGACCTTTACCCGGACATGAAGTTTGCCGGAGAAGAAGGTATTTCTTATGTTTCGTTAGACGAACTGTATCGCGAGTCGGACATCATCTCCTTGCATTGTCCGCTGACCGACCAGACAAAATATATGATCGACAAAGACTCCATCGACAAGATGAAGGAAGGCGTAATGATCATCAATACAGGCCGGGGCCAACTGATCAACACCAACGACCTGATCGAAGGCCTGAAGGAAAAGAAGATCGCGGCGGCCGGTCTGGACGTGTACGAGGAGGAGGGCGAATACTTCTATGAAGACAAGTCTGATAAAATTATCGACGATGATGTATTGGCCCGTCTGCTTTCTTTTAATAATGTGATCGTTACTTCGCATCAGGCTTTTTTCACGAAAGAGGCCCTGCATAACATTGCAGAGACCACCCTTCAGAATATCGAAGACTTCCGCTGCCATCGTCCTTTGGTGAACGAAGTTATTCTGTAAAAAGACGATGTTTATATCGCTGATTTATTATATTTTTGTAGCCATTGTCCGGTGTGAGCCAGGCAATGGCTATTATTTTTATGGTAAACAGATATGGAAATAGACAGTCGCACAGGTCTGGTGCTTGAAGGAGGAGGGATGCGTGCCATCTTCACCGTCGGAGTGCTGGATTGCTTTATGGACCATGACATTTGGTTCCCTTATACGATCGGTGTGTCTGCCGGGGCGAGCAACGGTATTTCGTATGCCTCCCGGCAGCGCGGGCGTTCCCGTTTCAGCAATATCGACCTGCTGGAAAAATATGATTATATCGGTTTCAGGCATTTCCTCCGGGGGCGGGGATATATCGACATGAAATACCTTTTTTATATTTATCCGGAAAAATATTATCCGCTCGACTACGAGACGTATTTCAAGTCGCCGAACCGCTTCGTCATGGTCACCAGCAATTGCCTGACGGGTAAAGCCGAATATTTCGAGGAGAAGCAGGATGCAGACCGCCTGGTCGATATCTGTTGTGCCTCCTGCACGCTTCCGGTGCTTTGTCCGGTGGCGTATGTCGACGGTGTCCCGATGGTCGACGGCGGTGTCTGCGATGCCATCCCGATCCGGCACGCCATCGACGACGGTTTCCGCAAGAACGTGATTGTCCTGACCCGCAACAAAGGCTACCGTAAGGAAGAGAAGGACTTCTGGCTGCCCGGCTTCATCTACCGCCGATATCCCGCTATCCGGAAGCAGTTGAAGCTACGCTACCGCAACTATAACGAAGTGCTGGATTATATCGACGAGCTGGAAGCGAAAGGAGACGCGATCGTCATCCGTCCGCAAAAGAAAATGGAAGTCGGCCGCACCACCAACGACCGCAAGAAGCTGTCCGCCTTGTATGACGAAGGCTATGCCGTCGGCCGATCCATCGTCGAAAACAACCGGTTCGATTTCAAAACACCGGTGATTTGAAAACGAAACACCGGTGATTTGAATTCAAAACATATATGTTTTGGACATCGAGTGAAAAATGAGAGCTTAAAATTCGGATTATTCGAGGTAATTTCGTATATTTGTATATTAACACAACTAAAAGAATAAGTGATGATGAATAATTATGCAAATTACCTGTATATAGCTATTCGCGCCGCCCTCGATGCAGGCAAAGCGATCATGGATATTTATACCGATCCGGAATCCGATTTCGGCATCGAACGTAAAGCCGATAACTCCCCGTTGACAAAAGCCGATAAGAAGGCCCATGCGATTATCTCGATGGCCCTGTCCGTGACGCCTTTCCCCGTGTTGAGCGAAGAAGGAAAAGAGAAGCCTTTTGCCGAACGTTCAGGCTGGGACATGCTCTGGATCGTCGACCCGTTGGACGGGACGAAGGAGTTTATCAAGAAAAACGGCGAATTTACGGTTAATATCGCCCTTGTGAAGGAAGGGGTTCCGGTATTGGGCGTGATCTATGTGCCCGTGCGGAAAGAGCTGTATTTCGCGGCTGACTCGTTGGGAGCGTTCAAGCTGGCGGAGATAGACTACGGATACCAGCCTTCGATGGACGAGATAAAAACGAAAGCCATACGCCTGCCTATGTCGATGGGACACCAGGGAGTCGTGGTGGTCGCCTCGCGTTCGCACCAGACGGAAGAAACGACGGCCTTTATCGAGAACCTGCGCAAGCAGGGACAGCCGGTCACCCTGATCAGCAGCGGCAGCAGCTTGAAGATCTGCCTGGTGGCGGAAGGAACGGCCGATGTTTATCCCCGTTTCGCACCGACGATGGAGTGGGATACCGCCGCCGGACATGCGATTGCACGGGCGGCCGGATGCGAAGTTTATCATATCGATGGTAAAACACCTTTAAAGTACAATAAGGAAGACCTTCATAATCCGTGGTTCATCGTCAAACCGCTCTGACGGGCGGTTTGTTCCGTTTGCTGAAACTTTTGGTCTGTAAGTAAGATTATCCCTAAAATTGGTTATCGTAGTGAGATTAGATTTAATATTCTTATTACATTTGCAATCCTAACAGATAATTGACAATTAATGGTCTCTGTTCTTAATTGTCGATTGTCAATTGTCAATTGAAAGGATGAACTTTGAAATAATATTTGTATTGCTGGCGCTGGTCGGCATGATCGCGGCGTTGATATGGGATGGGCTGAGGCCCGGGATGGTGTTACTCACGGTTGTGGTGCTATTTCTTTGTGCGGGAATATTGACGCCGAAAGAATTGCTCGAAGGTTTTAGTAATAAAGGGATGATAACCGTCGGAATGCTTTTTCTGGTAAGTGAAGGCATTCGCCAAAGCGGAGCATTGGGACAACTTATAAAGAAGTTGTTGCCGGAGGGGAAGACAACCGTTTTCAAGGCGCAGCTGCGTATGCTTCCGCCTATTGCTTTTGTCTCCGCTTTTCTCAACAACACGCCTGTTGTCGTTATTTTCGCCCCTATCATCAAGCGTTGGGCGGAGTCGGTCAAGTTGCCGGCGACGAAATTCCTGATTCCTCTTTCGTATGTGACCATTTTAGGCGGCATCTGTACCCTGATCGGGACGTCGACCAACCTGGTCGTACATGGCATGATCCTCGAAGCCGGATATGAAGGGTTTACGATGTTCGAGCTGGGAAGGGTGGGGATCTTTATCGCGCTGGCCGGCATCATTTACCTGTTCGTGTTCTCCAACAAGCTGCTGCCCGATTCCCGTACCGATCGCTACGATGAAGAGGAGGAAGACGGCAACCCCGGTAACCTGCACCGGGTGGAAGCGGTGTTAGGCTCCCGTTTTCCGGGTATCAACAAGACATTGGGCGAGTTCAATTTTACCCGTCATTACGGTGCGATCGTGAAAGAGGTGAAGAGCGGGGGACAGCGGTTTACCCGCGATCTCGATAAGGTGACGTTGCACGAGGGCGATACGCTGGTTCTCTGGGCGGACGATACGTTCGTGCCGACATGGGGCGAATCCAGCGTCTTCCTTTTGCTTGCCAACGGCAAGGACGGTACGGAACCTGTTTCCCGCAAGAAACGCTGGCTGGCATTGGGCTTGCTGATCTTTATGATCGTAGGCGCCACGATAGGGGAGTTGCCTGTGGTGAAAGAGGCGTTCCCTGAAATACGGCTGGATATGTTTTTCTTTGTCTGTATTACGACCATCATCATGGCGTGGACCAAGATTTTCCCTCCGAAAAAGTATACCAAATATATATCCTGGGATATTCTGATTACGATTGCCTGTGCTTTTGCCATCAGCAAGGCGATGGAGAATTCCGGTTTCGCAGCTTTGATAGCCCGTCATATTATCGGTATGTCCAGCAGCATGGGACCGTATGCTTTACTGGCGATAGTCTTTATCATCACCAATATCTTTACGGAACTGATTACGAACAATGCGGCTGCGGCGCTCAGTTTCCCGATCGCCTTGTCGGTCGCTACGCAGCTCGGTGTGGACCCGACGCCGTTCTTCGTGGTGATCTGTATGGCGGCATCTGCCAGTTTCAGTACGCCGATCGGTTATCAGACCAATCTGATCGTGCAAGGTATCGGTAGTTATAAGTTCACTGACTTCGTGAAAATCGGTTTACCCCTTAACCTGATCACTTTTTTGATCTCGGTGTTCGTGATACCGATGATCTGGAAATTCTAAACAGGTGAAAGTTGAAAGGTGAAAGTTGAAAGTGATGGGGAAGAGTTTGACGGCAGAAAAGTCCTTTGGTTTTGCGATCCGTATCGTTAGACTATATAAGATATTATATGAAAGAAAAGAATTTGTTCTGTCAAAACAGATGTTGCGTAGTGGAACTGCCATTGGCGCCCTTTTGAAAGAAGCTGAGCATGCGCAGTCCAAAGCCGATTTTATAAGCAAAGTGAATATTGCTTTGAAGGAAGCAAATGAAACGGAATATTGGATTATGTTATTGAAAGAAACGGATTATTTATCTGAAAAAGAATACGAATCGATTATAGAAGACTGCCGTGAATTGATTAAACTGACGGTCAGTATTGTGAAAACAAGTAAACAAAATATGAATGGAACAAGTAAATAATAATAATATCGAAGAGAAACTTTCAACTCTCAACTCTCAACTTTCAACTAACATCTATCCTATTTTCGATAGGATGATGACAAGGGAGGATAAGGAGCGTTTGCTGAAGCAGCGTAGTGTGATGGTGTGGTTTACCGGGTTGAGCGGTTCCGGGAAGAGCACGGTGGCGATAGCGCTTGAGCGCGAGTTGCACAAGCGCGGTTTGCTGTGCCGCATCCTGGACGGCGATAATATCCGCAGCGGGATCAACAACAATCTCGGCTTTTCGGCTGAAGACCGGGTAGAGAATATCCGCCGTATCGCCGAAGTAAGCAAACTTTTTATCGATACGGGAGTTATCACGATAGCGGCTTTTATCAGCCCGAATAACGATTTGAGGGAAATGGCGGCATCTATTGTCGGGAAGGAGAACTTCCTGGAAATATATGTCAGCACTCCGATCGAAGAGTGCGAGCGGCGCGATGTCAAAGGGTTGTATGCGAAGGCACGCCGGGGCGAGATCAAGGATTTCACGGGTGTTTCCGCTCCTTTCGAAGCACCCGAACATCCTGACCTGACGTTAGACACTTCCGTGTTGAGCCTGGAGGAATCCGTAACCCGTTTGCTCGAACTGATATTGCCGAAGGTTTCCCTTGGCGGGAAACAATAGTTTCCCCGGCATGAAATTTTTGTTCCTGCAGCATGCAAATATAGTTTCATGGGCATGGAACTATATTAGAATAGAAAGGTAAGAATAATAACAACATTAAATAACATACAATGTCAGATTATAAATTAAGCCATTTACAGGAGTTGGAAGCAGAGTCTATCCATATCATCCGGGAGGTAGCTGCCGAGTTTGAGAATCCTGTGATGCTTTATTCTATCGGAAAAGACTCTTCCGTCATGGTTCGCCTGGCAGAAAAGGCTTTTTCTCCGGGAAAAGTCCCTTTCCCTTTGATGCACATCGATTCCAAATGGAAGTTTAAGGAGATGATTCAGTTCCGCGACGACTATGCGAAGAAATTCGGATGGAACCTGATCGTGGAATCCAATATGGAGGCATTCAATGCCGGTGTAGGGCCTTTCACGCACGGAAGCAAGGTGCATACGGACCTGATGAAGACGCAGGCGTTGCTGCATGCGCTCGATAAATATAAGTTCGATGCCGCTTTCGGAGGCGCCCGTCGCGATGAAGAGAAGAGCCGGGCGAAAGAACGTATCTATTCGTTCCGCGACAAGTTCCACCAGTGGGACCCGAAGAACCAGCGTCCGGAGTTGTGGGACATCTACAACGCCCGTGTCCATAAAGGGGAGAGCATCCGTGTGTTCCCGCTGTCCAACTGGACGGAGTTGGATATCTGGCAGTATATCCGCCTGGAGAATATTCCGATCGTACCGTTGTACTTTGCCAAGGAACGCCCGTGCGTAGAGATCGACGGCAACCTGATCATGGCAGACGACGACCGTCTGCCGGAACAGTTCCGCGATCAAATCAAGATGCGCATGGTACGCTTCCGTACCTTAGGCTGCTGGCCGTTGACCGGGGCTGTGGAAAGCAATGCCGACACGATTGAAAAGATCGTCGAAGAGATGATGACGACGACCAAGAGCGAACGCACGACACGCGTGATCGACTTCGACCAGGATGCAAGCATGGAACAGAAAAAGAGAGAAGGATATTTTTAATTAGTTGAAAGTGGAGAGTTGAAAGTTGAAAGTGGCTTCGCGTCACTATTTTCAACTTTCACCTTTCATCTTTCATCTTTCACCTTTCAACTTTCAACTTAAAATATATGGCAACATTAAATATAAAAGAATACCTCGACAGAGATGAACAAAAGGATTTGCTTCGCTTTCTGACTGCCGGATCGGTGGATGATGGCAAATCGACGCTGATCGGTCGTTTGTTGTTTGACAGCAAAAAGTTATACGAAGACCAGCTGGATGCCCTCGAACGCGACAGCAAGCGCATGGGGAATGCCGGCGACCATATCGACTACGCTCTGTTGCTGGACGGCCTGAAAGCCGAACGCGAACAAGGGATCACCATCGATGTGGCTTACCGCTATTTCAGTACGAATAACCGTAAGTTCATCATTGCCGACACTCCGGGACACGAACAGTACACCCGCAATATGATCACCGGCGGTTCGACTGCCAACCTTGCCATCATCCTGGTGGATGCCCGCACGGGAGTGATTACGCAGACGCGCCGCCATACCTATCTGGTTTCGCTCTTAGGTATCAAGCATGTGGTGCTGGCGGTCAACAAGATGGACCTGGTTGATTTTGACAAGAATATTTTCGACAAGATCGTTTCCGACTATAAGGAGTTTGTCGCTCCGTTGAATATCCCGGATATCACCTGCATCCCGCTGTCCGCTCTGGATGGCGACAATGTGGTGGAGAAGAGCGACCGTACGCCTTGGTACGAAGGGCCGTCGTTGCTGGACTTCCTCGAAACGGTTCCTATCGACCAGGACCGCAACTTTGAGGATTTCCGCTATCCGGTGCAATATGTATTGCGTCCGAATCTGGACTTCCGCGGTTTCTGTGGGAAAGTGGCCAGCGGTATCGTTCGTAAAGGCGATACGGTGATGGCTTTGCCTTCCGGGAAAACATCCAAAGTGAAAAGTATCGTGACATACGACGGAGAGCTGGATTATGCATTCCCTCCCCAGTGCGTCACCATCACGCTGGAAGACGAGATTGATGTTTCACGCGGTGAGATGCTCGTCCATCCGGATAACCTGCCGATAGCGGACCGTAACTTCGAGGCCATGCTGGTGTGGATGGACGAAGAACCGATGGACGCAAGCAAGCAGTTCTATATCAAGCATACGACCAATCTTACACGCGCCCGTGTGGACAGCATCCGTTATAAAGTGAATGTCAATACGATGGAACAGTTGTCGGTTGACAATGGAAAACTGACAACTGACGATTTGCCGATGAAGCTGAACGAGATCGCCCGTGTCGTCTTCACGACCGGAAAGGAACTGTTCTTCGATCCGTATCAGAAAAACAAACAGACCGGAGCCTTTATCCTGATCGACCCGATCACGAATAATACATCGGCTGTCGGTATGATTATCGACCGGGTAGATGCTCGCGACATGGTGACGGAAGACGCGTTGGCTGTACTGAATCTTCCGGAATTGGGTATCGGCCCTGAGCACTACGAAGCTATCCGTTCCGTTTGTAAAGAGCTCGAACGGCAAGGAGTTTTCGTCAAGTGTATAACAGAAAATAAATAAGGTATGGGATTACTGGAATTTGACAAACTACCGATCAATACTTTAGTGGGTGCTGACTGGAAAACGTTCAAGGCTGTGACAGCCAATAAAACGATCGACAAAGGATTTCGTAATAAATATTTTCTGACTAAATCCGTTTGTCGCCTGCTCAGCCTGTTGCAACCCTTCGAAGATGCGCGTTACCGTAAGATTGCGGACAAGCCGTTGGAGATGGACCCGGTGTTCATTCTCGGACATTGGCGCAGCGGGACGACTTTCATGCACAATGTCTTCTCGTGTGACAAGCATTTCGGCTACAATACGACCTATCAGACCGTATTCCCGAACCTGATGCTTTGGGGACAGCCTTTCTTCAAGAAGAACATGGCGTTCCTGATGCCCGACAAGCGTCCGACCGATAATATGGAATTGAAGGTGGATCTTCCCCAGGAAGAGGAATTTGCCTTGGCAAATATGATGCCTTACACGTATTATAATTTCTGGTTCTTCCCGAAGCATATGCTCGAATATTGCGACCGTTATCTGCTTTTCGACAATATCAGCGAACACGAGCGGGAAGTGTTTAAGGAAACGTTCCTCAAACTGATCAAGATTTCCCTCTGGAATACGAAAGGGACCCAGTTCCTGAGCAAGAATCCGCCTCATACGGGACGTGTGAAGACCTTGGTGGAGATGTTCCCAAATGCTAAATTTATCTATCTGAAACGAAATCCGTATACGGTGTTCGAGAGCACGCGCAGCTTCTTTACCAATACGATCCAGCCGCTCCGCTTGCAGGACATCTCCAACGAGCAGATCGAAAGCAATTTTATCGAAGTATACCGCCGTTTGTTCTATAAATATGAAGAACAAAAGCATCTGATACCCGAAGGAAACCTGGTAGAGGTGAAGTTTGAGGATTTCGAACAGGATGCTTTCGCCATGACAGAGGATATATACAAGAAATTAAACCTCCCCGGCTTTGAAGAGTCTAAAGATGAAATCGAGAAATATCTCGGGAAAAAGAAGGGCTATAAGAAGAACCGGTACAAGTATGACGACCGCACGGTACGGCTTGTGGAAGAAAATTGGGGAATGGCTCTCAAAGAGTGGGGGTATTCTTTATAATAGACAATTGACAACGAATAATTGACAATTGTCGGCTCTGCCGGCTTTGCCGACTTAGGGATTTTAGAAAAAACAGAATTTGAAATGAAACAGAAAGCAAAATTCCTCTTTCTCTTGGGAATTGTCAATTGTCAATTGTCAATTGTCAATTCCCAAGAGCATGTAGTGCCGTTCAGTTTTGGAGATATGGATCATTGGGTCGTTCGCGAGATACATGAATCCGGCATTATCGGAGGAAATACGAAGCATCTTTACGAGCTGGGGCCGACAGATACGATCATCGGCAATACAGCCTATACGAATCGGGGCGGTTCGCCGTGGGCGAACTCCAACGTGATGGCGAAGGTGGCAGGTGTGGTGAAGACGAATACATCTGTCTTCCCTGAAAGACGGGATGACGGTTGGTGTGCACGTCTGGAGACACGCATGGAAAGTGTGAAGGTTTTCGGCTTGGTCGATATCGAAGTGGTAGCCGCCGGTTCTGTTTTCCTCGGAACGGTGCACGAACCGATCAAGGGAACCAAGAACCCGCAGGCCATGCTGAACAGCGGAGTGGCGTTTACCAAGAAGCCGAAGGCTTTGCGTTTTGACTATAAGGTGAAGCTGGCTCCGGAAAAGGACCGTATCCGAAGTACCGGCTTCAGCCGCAAGACGACCGTTGCCGGACAGGATTCGATCGCAGCCATTCTTTTGCTCCAGAAACGTTGGGAAGATAAAGATGGAAATATTTATTCCAAACGTGTCGGGACAATGGTGCAGCGTTATACGGAATCCAGCAACGGTTGGGTGAACGATGCGACCTACCCTATCTTGTACGGCGATATTACGAAGCATCCGGAGTATAAGCCTTATATGCGGATTCAGGTGGAAGAGCGTTATGCCTTGAACAGCCAGGGTAAAAGCGTCCCTATTCAGGAAGTGGGCTGGGCGGCGGAAGGTGAATTGCCGACTCATATCGTCCTGCAGTTTACTTCCAGCCACGGCGGAGCCTATATCGGCTCGCCGGGCAATACGATGTGGATTGATAATGTAGAACTAATATATTAGTTGAAAGTTGAAAGGTGAAAGTTGAAAGTGATGAATTTTTCTTTTTAACTTTCACCTTTCAACTTTCATCTTTCAACTGAAAAAATGGTGGTAAAAGATAAAATAAAAGCACTTCGCGAAGCGCTGGAGCAACATAATTACAATTATTATGTGCTCTCGGCACCGACGATATCGGACCGTGAGTTCGATGAGATGATGAAGGAGTTACAGGTCCTTGAAGAGGCGCATCCCGAATATGCCGATCCTCATTCGCCGACCCAGCGGGTGGGGAGTGACCTTTCCAAAGAGTTTGAACAGGTAGTGCATAAATATCCGATGCTTTCGTTGGGCAATACCTATTCGGAAGATGAAGTGAAGGATTTTTACGAGCGCATAGCCCGTGACCTGAACGAGCCTTTCGAGATTGTTGCCGAGTTGAAATATGACGGAACTTCCATTTCCCTGACATACGAGGACGGACGTCTGGTCCGAGCCGTGACGCGTGGCGACGGGACACGTGGCGACGATGTGACGGCCAACGTGAAGACAATCCGTTCGGTCCCTTTGAAACTGATGGGCGACCGATACCCGGCAACATTTGAGATAAGGGGGGAGATCTTGCTTCCCTGGGCCGAGTTCGACCGCTTGAATAAGGAACGTGAAGAACAGGAAGAGCCTCTTTTTGCCAATCCGCGCAATGCTGCTTCGGGTACGCTGAAGCAACAGAACCCGGCTGTCGTGGCGGCTCGTAAGCTGGATGCCTATTTCTATTATTTGTTGGGAGAGGAGCTGCCGGCGGAAACGCATTTCGATAACCTGGAGGCGGCCCGTTCATGGGGGTTCAAGGTTCCGAACGTGATCCGCGTATGCAACAGCCTGGAGGATATATACGATTATATCGCCTATTGGGATGCCGAGCGCAAGAACTTGCCGGTTGCGACAGACGGGATCGTTTTGAAAGTGAACTCATTGCGCCAACAACGCAATTTGGGATTCACGGCCAAAAGCCCACGTTGGGCGATTGCCTACAAGTTCCAGGCCGAACGTGCCGTGACGCGCCTTAACTCCGTGTCTTTCCAGGTCGGGCGGACAGGAGCCGTCACTCCGGTTGCCAATCTGGAGCCGGTATTGTTGGCCGGAACGACCGTAAAGCGTGCTTCCCTTCACAATGCGGATATTATCGAAGGACTCGATCTGCATTTGGGTGACAAGGTGTTCGTGGAGAAAGGCGGCGAGATCATTCCTAAGATTGTCGGTGTCGATGTCGAAGCCCGCGGTTTGCTGGTGGGTGATAAGGTCCGTTTCATCCGTTCCTGTCCCGAATGCGGGACACCGTTGATGCGTCCTGAAGGAGAAGCGGCTCACTATTGTCCGAACGAAGCCGGCTGTCCTCCCCAGATCAAGGGGAAGATCGAGCATTTCGTCACCCGGAGGGCCATGAACATCAATATGGGGCCGGAGACAGTCGAAGATTTGTATGAAGCCGGCTATATCAAGGACACGGCCGATCTCTATACGTTGGAAATAGCCGATCTGCTGCGCTTGGAACGTTGGGCTGACAAGAGCGCCCGTAACCTGATGGCGAGCCTTGAAGAATCCAAACAGGTTCCCTTCGAACGGGTACTTTATGGGTTGGGGATTCGTTTTGTGGGTGAAACGGTGGCAAAACGCCTGGTATCCGCTTTTCATTCGATGGAGCAGTTGGAACAGGCTTCTTTCGAGGATCTGACAGCCGTGGATGAGATCGGCGAGCGGATCGCCCGGAGCATCATCGCTTACTTTGCCGACGAGCGTAACAGGACGTTGGTGAACCGTTTGAAGGAATACGGGTTGCAGATGTCCGTGGCCGAAGAAAAGCTGGCCAACCGTTCCGAGAAACTGAAAGGTCTGAGCATCGTTATCAGCGGGACATTCGCCAGACATTCCCGCGACGAGTACAAGGCCATGATCGAGCAGCATGGCGGGAAGAACAGTGGCTCAGTGTCCGGCAAGACCGATTATATCCTGGCGGGAGATAATATGGGACCGGCCAAGCTCGAAAAGGCGGCCAAGTTGGGTGTGAAGATTATAAACGAAGACGAATTCTTAAATATGATAGCGGAATGAGACTGACGAATTATTTTATTAAAAAGAAAGTGCAGTCTTTAGCTTCTGGGGCTGCCGGCCGCAAGCATGAGTTCTGTGCGCTGGAAGACGCGGGCCACATTCTGGTTCTTTATCAGGCAAACGACCGCGAGCTTGTCGAGCCTTGTCTGGACGTCCTGCGTAAGAAGAACAAGAAGGTGCAGGCCTGTGTCTATGTAACCGGCGATCCGGAGGCAGATGCCTCGTACATCCCGGTCCATGCCAAGAAGGATGTGAACGCTTGGCAGGTTCCTTCCGATGTCATCCTGGAACGGTTCAAGACGGTCAAGGCGGATATCCTGATCGATCTTACGCGCCCCGATTGCTACCCGATGCAATATCTTATGCTACAGCATCCTTGCAGATTCAAGGTGGGAGTGAAGCATGCCGATATAGATTTGTATGATTTGTCTATATCGGTAACAGAGCGTGAAGATATCAAGCATTTATTCGAACATATATTATTTTATTTGCAGGCGATACGCTCAAAATGATATAAATTCCTTATTTTTGCAGCACCGTTGACAATTGACAATTATTATCATGGCAGACATAAATTTAAAAGGAATGGGTGTGGCGTTGATCACTCCCTTTAAAGAAGATGAAAGTGTAGACTATGAGGCGTTGGCCCGGCTCGTAGATTATCAGTTGCAGAATGGAACCGATTATCTGGTTGTGTTAGGTACCACCGCTGAAACCCCTACACTTACGGAAGAAGAAAAGAAGAATATAATCAATTTGGTCGTGACGAAGGTAAACGGACGCATTCCCATCGTGTTGGGGGTTGGCGGAAACTGTACGCGTTCGGTTGTCGAGAAGTTGAAAAACGATAATTTTGACGGTATAGATGCGATCCTGTCTGTCGTACCTTATTATAACAAACCATCCCAGGAAGGAATCTATCAGCATTATAAAGCGATTGCGGAGGCGACTACGTTACCGATAGTCCTGTATAACGTTCCGGGACGTACCGGTGTGAATATGACGGCCGAAACTACGCTGCGTATCGCCCGTGAGTTCAAGAACGTGATTGCAGTCAAGGAGGCTTCCGGCAATATCACCCAAATGGATGATATCATCAAGAACAAACCGGCGAACTTCAATGTGATTTCAGGAGACGACGGTATTACGTTTCCGCTTATTACGTTGGGAGCTGTCGGTGTGATTTCTGTAATCGGCAATGCTTTTCCGCGTGAGTTCAGCCGTATGGTGCGCTTGGCATTGGCTGGTGACTACGATAGCGCCCGCACGATCCACCATAGTTTTACGGAGCTGTTCAGTTTGCTGTTTATCGACGGCAATCCGGCGGGAGCGAAGAGTATGCTGAATGCGATGGGCTTTATTGAAAATAAATTACGCTTGCCTTTGGTTCCGACCCGTATCACCACATTCGAAAAGATTCGTGATGTATTACGTCAGTTGAGCATTAAATGTTAAGATATTTCAGACTTGTAGGGGCGGGGGGCTACTCCGCCCGATATCAGTCCATATAATCCCGCATTTAATTTATGCCCCTGTACTCGTTAGGCGTATATCCGACGTTTTTCTTAAATACGCGAGTGAAATGCTGAGGATATTTGAACCCCAGTTCGTAAGCGATTTCACTGACGGTCTTGCTTGTGCCCAGTATCTTTTCTTTGGCGATGTCGATCAACCGGAGCTGGATATGTTCTTGTGCGGATTTACCCGTTTCCTTCTTTATCAGGTCGCCTAAATAGTTGGCGGAAAGATGCAGCTGGTCGGCGCAGTAGCGTACGGACGGCAAACCGATCGTTTCCGGTTTGTCGGTCTGGAAGTAACCGTTCACGACATTCTCGAACTTGGAAAGGATATCCTTGTTGACGTTTTCACGGGTGATGAACTGGCGGTCGTAAAAACGGATGCTGTAGTTAAGTAAAAGCTCGATGTTAGAGACAATCAGCATTTTGCTGTGTTTGTCGATACCCCGGTTAAGCTCTTCATTGATGTTATTCAGGCAGTCGATGATGACGCCACGTTCCTGTTCGGATAGATGAAGAGCCTCGTTCACCTCATACGAGAAGAAAGAATAGTCTTTCATATTGCGTCCGAGGGATGTGCCGCGGATCAGGTCGGGATGGAATAGCAGAGCACGGCCCTTCGGCTGAAAATATTCGCCGTTGTCATCGATGCCGATCACCTGTCCGGGAGCCAGAAAAACCAGCGTTCCTTCCTGATAATCGTAATAGTTGCGTCCGTACCGCAAATCTCCGCATTTGACCTCTTTCAGGAAGACTGCATAGAAACCGTAGCTCATGCGTACGTGCTTCATCATCCGGGACGATTTCGACAGGTCGAGAACACTTACCAGAGGATGCAGCGTTTCCTGGCCTACCATTTCATTGTACTGACAAATATTGTCCAGCTTAATAATTTCTCCCATAACCATCTTTAATTTGTTTCCTCACAAAAATAATATATTTTTTCTTCTTATCCCATCTGTATCAGTATTTCGGTAGGGCAAAACCGCATCAGAAACCACAAGGAGCAAATCAATTCATCTATACATATCCGCAAATACTGATGCATCTACTTTTTCCGTTTGCGTCAGGATAATCGTACCGTCCTTGCCGGCAAGGAATACGCGGGGTATGGTGTTGTCGGCAAAGAGGGAGTAGACGTTCAGGTCCGGATCGGCGAAAAACTTCATATTGTACTGATGTTCCCGGAAATAGGCCGCTACCTGCTCTTCGGTTTCTCCACGTGCGATCAGGAGCACACAGACGGAGGGATCGTCTTTGTATGTATGATATAAAGTGGAAATATCCGGGAAGGCCTTCTGGCAGTCGGAACAGGTCGTACTGAAGAAAATAATTAGGGCAAATTTATTTTCCAAGTCTTTTTTCGATACCGTTCCATCCGGATTGGAAATGCTGAATTCGGGTAACGGGTCGCCTTCCTCCAAAGCAAAGCCACCCGCAGGCGGTAATTCCTCGTGGATGCAGGCGGTGAGGGATAACAGGCTGATTATGTAAAACAATAAATATTTCATGGGGCAAAGATACGGGTTGGTCGCCATACTTTGTGACTTTTTGCATGGCTATTTGCATATTATCCTGTATATTTGTACCGGAATTTCAGATATCAAAGAACAAAACAGCAAGAAATACACTTGGTCATACAATCTAAAAATATGGTGCGCGTGATGCGGTTTATACTGGTCGGTACGCTGAATGCGTTAATTACTGTCTTGATTGTCTGGCTGATGATGGACAAGCTTGGTTGTAACTATATTGCTACCAATATCACCGCTTATGTGATTGCGCAGATCAATAATTTCTTCTGGAGCAAATATTGGATATTTTCATCCCGCACGGGTAAGTTTCGCCGTGAGATTCCCCTTTTTCTGATCGCTTTCGGATGTGCTTATTGTTCCCAATTCCTCGCTTTGCTTATCATGGTGGAAATCTTTGACCTGAACGAATATCTCGCCCAGTTCTTAGGATTGTTTATCTATGGTGCAGTCAACTATATGATGAACAAGAAAATTACCTTTCAACTCACCCCTTAATTCTTAATTTTTAATTCCTCAGTGCGCCCGTTCACGAAACTCCGACGGTGTCACACCCTCTTTCTTCTTGAAGAAAGTGGAGAACTGTCCGGCATTCTCGAATTTGAGACTGTAGGCTATTTCCGAGATATTCATGCTGCTGCTGGTAAGCAGTTCCTTTGCCTTCAGGAGTTTTTGCTGCAATTGGTATTGGGCGGGCGATACGCCTGTATATTCTTTGAACATACGGCGAAACCAGGAGTAGCCGAGTCCCAGACGGGAAGCTATTTCTTCCGGTGTCAGCGGGTTTTCCACCTGCTCTTTCATCAAGATGCGGGCTTCGTTGATCTTATCCACAACGTAGGTATTCGTGAAGGAGTTGTTTCTTCTTTTATAATAGACCGTACCCAATATATGGAGGACGATACTTGAAATCATCTCCTGGTAGCCCGTCTTTTCCTGAGAGGCGAATTTCAGTATGTCTTCATATAGTCCGACGATCGTTGCACTGAGCCCGATGTGCTGTAACGGTTCTTCGCGTGTAAAAAAGCGTTTCTCCACACGCCGGTCGATGTGGACACCGCGGAAACCGACCCAGTATTCGTTCCAGCCTGTCTCGCTGTCAGGATAGTAGCTGTGCCATTCTCCCGGAAAAAGCAGGATCATCGTACCTGCGTTTATCTTTTGCATCTTGCAGGATTGCGAAGAGAAGTAACCGCTTCCCTTCGTGATATAGACCAGCTGGTATTCGTTCAGGATTCGTCCGGTCTGCGGCTTGAAGTTATAATTGTCCGGATGCTTCGAAAGAGGATAGTTCCCTTTCGGGGGAATAAACTGGTAGCCGACGGTTGTGACGACAATTCCCCACTCTTCGTCTATCGCACTTATCGTCAGATACCTCAATTGATCGCTTAATCGTTTCTCCATCTCCTCTGTCAGATTTGAAAGGTTTAAAATCATTTTCAAAAGCAAAGATAGTAATTTACCGTTTACTTTTGCAATCATAAAACAAACAACTTTGTTGTACCATGAAGAAATATAACTTTTTAGCCTTTGATATAGGAGCGACCAGCGGACGTGCCGTATTAGGCACTTTGGTTGGTGACAAATTTGAAATGCAGGAACTTCACCGTTTCCCGAATGCGATCATGGAGTTGCATGGAAAATATTACTGGGACATATACCGGTTATATGATGCCTTGAAAGAAAGCCTTACGATTTGTGCACGCCGGAACCTGCTCCCGGACTCTATCGGGATCGATACCTGGGGGGTGGATTTCGGGTATCTGGCGGAAGACGGTACACTGTTGGGCCTACCGCGTGCGTATCGTGATCCTTATACGGACGGTGCGCCGGAAGAGTATTTCCAGCGTATTCCCCGGTCGGAAGTCTACCGGCTTACCGGCATACAGATCATGAATTTTAATAGTATTTTCCAGTTGTTCCGGGCTAAACAGGAAGGTTTTGGGCCATTGGAGGCTGCCGGAGAGATACTGTTTATGCCAGACCTGCTTTCTTATTTGTTGACAGGTAAAAAAGTTTGTGAATATACGGATGCTTCTACTTCCGGACTGTTAAATCCGGTGACGAAGGAGTTTGAGGCTTCTCTGTTGGAAGCGGCAGGTGTTGCGCCCTCTATCATGCGTCCGGTAGTGATGCCGGGAACTTTTGTCGGGGAGCTGGCCGATGCGCTTGCACGGGAAACGGGGATCGGCAAAGTGTCGGTCATAGCAGTTGCCGGCCACGATACGGCTTCGGCTGTCGCGGCTGTCCCAGCGGCGGACCGGGAGTTTGCCTACCTTAGCAGCGGCACATGGAGCCTCATGGGGATCGAAACGGAAGAACCGATTATCTCGGAAGAATCTTTCCGGCATAATTTCACGAACGAAGGCGGGATAGACGGGACGACCCGTTTCCTGAAAAATATCACAGGGATGTGGTTGCTCGAACAGTGTCGGAAAGAGTGGGAGAAGGCCGGGCGCGACTATTCCTATCCGGCGATAGTCAAGATGGCGGAACGGGCGACGCCTTTCCGTCGTTTTGTGAATCCCGACGATCCGTGTTTTGCCAATCCGCCGAGCATGACGGAGGCAATCAAGGCTTATTGCCGCGAGACGGGGCAGCCCGAACCGGTCGAGGACGACGAGTTTATCCGCTGTATTTTTGAAAGTCTGGCATTCCGGTATAAGGAGGTGCTGGCATTATTATCCGAAATGGCTCCTTTCCCGATCCGCAAATTGCATGTGATCGGGGGAGGCTCGATGAATAATCTTCTCAATCAATTTACGGCAAATGTAATAAACATGCCGGTTGTGGCAGGGCCTTCGGAGGCGACGGCAATCGGCAACTGCATGGTGCAGGCGAGGGCGGCAGGATTGGTGGCCGACCGCTGGGAGATGCGCCGTTTGATCAACTCTTTCCTTTCGCCGGCTGTCTTTCTGCCGGAAGGTAGCGGCGAGTGGGAAGAGGCTTTTAGGAAATATAAATCTGTAACCTCAAAAAAATAAGACCATGACAAAAGAAAACATTATCAGACAAGCGTATGAGGCAGCTGCTGAACGCTATGCAGCTGTCGGTGTGGATGCAAGGGAGGCAATGGACAAATTGCAGAAGATATCTCTTTCGATGCATTGCTGGCAGGCGGACGATGTGAGCGGTTTCGAGAACCAGGGAGGTTCGCTGACGGGCGGAATCCAGGTGACGGGTAACTACCCGGGACGTGCCCGCACGATCGACGAAGTGCGGGCCGATGTCCTGAAAGCAGCTTCTCTGATCGCCGGTAAACACCGCTTGAACCTGCATGAAATATATGGCGACTTCCAAGGCAAGAAGGTCGACCGTGACGAAGTGGAACCTGCTCATTTTGAGAGCTGGATGCAGTGGGCGAAAGAGAACGGGATGAAACTGGATTTCAACAGCACTTCTTTTTCGCATCCGAAGAGCGGCGACCTGACGTTGGCGAATCCCGACGATGCGATCCGCAATTTCTGGATCGAACATACGAAACGCTGCCGCTGGATCAGCGAGGAGATGGGCAAATACCAGGACGATCCCTGTATTATGAACCTGTGGATTCACGACGGCAGTAAAGAAGTTCCCGCCAGCCGTCTCAAATATCGTCAGATACTGGAACAGTCGCTCGACGAGATTTTTGCAACTGAATATAAGAACATGAAGGATTGTATTGAGGCAAAACTGTTCGGCATCGGTCTGGAAAGTTATACGGTCGGTTCCTATGATTTTTACTTGGGCTACGGTGCGAAGAAGAATAAGATTGTGACGCTCGACACGGGCCATTTCCATCTGACGGAAAGTATCGCCGACAAGGTTTCGGCCCTGCTTCTTTTTACACCGGAGATCATGTTGCACGTGAGCCGTCCGATTCGTTGGGACAGCGACCATGTGGTGATCCTGAGCGACGACTTGCTCGATCTGGCACGCGAAATCATCCGTTGCAAGGCATTGGACCGTGTGCATATCGGCTTGGACTACTTCGATGCGACGATCAACCGTATCGGGGCGTACGTGATCGGTTGCCGTGCAACGCAGAAGGCCTTTATGCAAGCCCTTCTCGAACCGTCGGCAACTTTGCAGCAGTACGAAGCCGAAGGTAAATATTTCCAGCGTTTAGCTCTGCAGGAGGAAATGAAGAGCCTTCCGTGGACAGCCGTCTGGGATATGTTCTGCCTGCAAAACGACGTCCCGGTAGGTGAGGATTATATCGCCGAGATAGAAAAATACGAAGCGGAAGTAACAAGTAAACGTTAACCTTAGGGGCGAACACACAGGTTCGCCCTCTAAAAATAACATATATGGAAATAATCATCGGATTGATCATAATCGCAATCGGTAGTTTCGGGCAGAGCAGTTCCTACGTTCCGATCAACAAAGTCAAGGATTGGAGCTGGGAAAGTTTTTGGTTGGTGCAAGGCATTTTTGCCTGGCTCGTCTTCCCATTCTTAGGAGCGCAGCTTGCCATTTCCAATGGGAGCAGCCTCTTGGAACTGTGGAGTGCCGGCGGAGCTGCGGGGGCCGTTATCTACGGAATCCTGTGGGGGATCGGCGGGTTGACCTTCGGGTTGAGCATGCGTTATTTGGGGGTTGCGCTCGGCCAGAGTATCGCGCTTGGAACGTGTGCCGGTTTCGGGACGCTTTTCCCGGCAGTTTTTGGCGGAACGGATTTGTTTCATGGCGATGGCCTGGTCTTGCTGATAGGTGTGTGTATCACGCTTGCCGGTATCGCCGTGATCGGGTATGCCGGAAGTCTTCGCGCCCGTAATATGACCGAGGAGGAAAAGAAAGCGGCTGTAAAGGATTTCGCGTTGACGAAAGGTTTGCTTGTCGCTCTTTTGGCCGGTGTGATGAGTGCCTGCTTCAATCTGGGCCTGGAATCCGGCGCTCCGATCCTTGAGAAGGCGAAACAGTCCGGCGCAAGCGAATTGTTCGCACTGAATCCGGTCATCCTGTTGGTGACGATCGGGGGTTTTATCACGAACGCCTCTTATTGCCTTTTCCAGAATGTAAGGAACAAGACGGGGAGAGATTATTTCTCCGTATCAGGCGGTACTTTGCTGAATAATGTCTTATTTTGTGCGCTGGCAGGTGTTTTGTGGTATTCGCAATTCTTCGGGCTGGGAATGGGAAAGAGCTATTTTGCCGAATCTCCGGTGATGCTGGCCTTTTCATGGAGCATCTTGATGTCGCTGAATGTGATCTTCAGCAATGTGTGGGGCATTATATTGAAAGAGTGGAAAGGGGTGAGCCGGCAGACGATCGTCGTTTTGGTTTGCGGCATGTGTCTCCTGATATTCTCACTTTTGCTGCCTAATTTGATTTAAGATAATGATCGGATTGGAAATGGATAGGCATGGGACGTTAGTTCGATAGGTATGGAACTTAATTTCCATAGGTATGAAATTAAGCTCCCGTGCTTGTCTATTTTTTGCCGGGTGAAGAACAATTTTGAGCCGGGGGCGTGTCCCTCATAAAAAAGATATATAAGTAAAATGAAAACAATCAGAAACAATGAAAAATTGATGGCCGAGATTGGCCGTATCGCTGAAGTGGCCGGCTATCTTTGGACAAAAGGATGGGCGGAACGTAACGGTGGTAACATTTCCGTAAACCTGACCGACTTGATGAACGATGTCGAAAAAGCACTTCCCGCACTGGGACCGGCTATCCCTTTACAAGAAGCGATGACCGCTCTTGCCGGACATATTTTCTATGTCACCGGTACAGGAAAGCGGATGCGTTATGTAGCACAGGAACCGTTGGCCAACGGTTCCTTGATCCGTATCGCCGGGGATGGAAAAAGTTATGATATTATTGCTGAACAATTGATTTTGCCTACTTCCGAGTTGCCTTCGCATTTGATGATGCATAATTATCTGCGTGGCCTGGGCCGTGATAACAGAGTCGTTTTGCATACGCACCCGACCGACCTGATCGGCATGACGCATTGTAAACCGTTCCTAGATTCGGATGTCATCACCCGTACGTTGTGGAGCATGATTCCCGAATGTCGTATCATTGTCCCGAAAGGAGTCGGTATTGTTCCCTATGAAATACCTGGGACACTGGATTTAGCACGTGCAACCATTAAACAATTGGAAAAGCACGATGTCGTATTCTGGGAAAAACATGGTATTTTGGCAGTCGGTGAAGACCTGATCGAATGTTTTGACGCAATCGACACGCTAAGCAAGTCCGCCCAAATCTATTTCAGCGCACGCATGGCAGGATACGAACCCACCGGCATGACTGACAAGCAGTTGGATGATTTGGTTCCGGCCTTCGGTTTGTGATAGGTTACGATCGTAAATGATGATTTATAGGTGTGTTTATAGCAACGAGGTATAGCTTTGTTTGTCACTACACCGGTAAATCATCATTCATATAAATACCATATACCATGAAAACATTATTTATTCTTATATCTCTATTCTTTGCCGTATCATTGTCCGCCCGGCAGCGCGATAGTCGTGTACGCGAATATCTACCTCCCGCACGCATCGTCTGGCAACAGGAAAGCCAGTTGATACAGGGCGCAAACCATTTGCTTCTTTCTGGAAACGGACAATCCAATCTTGTGAATCATAACATCTGTAAGCTTTCGAGCACCGACCGGCAGCATCCTGCCATCCTTCTTGATTTTGGAAAAGAACTGCAAGGCGGCTTGCAAATAGTAACCGGCATGCCGGCTTCGCACGAACCAGTCGCCGTCCGGATCCGTTTGGGTGAGTCGGTAAGTGAAGCCATGTGTGATATAGATGGGGTGAACGGTGCTTCCAACGATCATGCCATGCGCGATTTTACTATTCGCCTACCCTGGTTGGGGGTTATGGAAGTGGGTAATTCCGGGTTTCGGTTTGCTCGGATTGATCTTTTGGACGATTCCGTCGAATTGCATATTAAAGAAATACGTGCCATTTCCGTTTTTCGGGACATCCCATATAAAGGCTCATTTCGTTGCAACGACGAACGGCTGAACCGGATTTGGCAGACTGGTGCTTATACGGTACATTTGAATATGCAGGAGTATATTTGGGACGGCATCAAACGTGACCGTTTGGTCTGGATTGGTGATTTGCATCCGGAAGTGATGACGGTCAACACTGTTTTCGGATATAACGAGGTGATACCGAAAAGCCTTGATTTTATCCGCGATGCAACGCCGTTGCCTGGCTGGATGAATGGGATGTGCAGTTACTCCATCTGGTGGTTGCTGATCCAGCGCGACTGGTATTACTATCAGGGGGACTTGGCTTACTTGAAGGAACAGAAAGACTATTTGACCGGTTTGCTCCGTCTTTTGATCTCCAAAGTCGGTGACGACGGCGTCGAGAAGCTCGACGGAGGAGGACGTTTCCTCGATTGGCCGTCCAGTGAAAATCCGGTTGCCATCGATGCCGGCTTGCAAGCCTTGATGCTACAGGCGATGAAAGCCGGAAACGAACTTTGTAAGGTGTTGGGCGAAGATGCGTTGGCGGCAGAATGCGAGGCTGTAGGAAACAGGATGACCAAGGCCGCTTCGAAGGTGATAAAACCTTTCCTGAAGTCAGGTGTTGCTCCGGATGCTCCTGGATCGAAACAGGCAGCTTCCTTGTTGGCGTTGGCCGGACTGATGAAGCCGGAAGAGGCCGATCGGAGATATCTCGCAGTTAATGGAGGGCATGGATTCTCTACTTTTTATGGTTATTATATGCTTCGAGCGATGGCTGCTGCCGGCAATTATCAAGGGGCGATCGACGTGATACGCCAATTCTGGGGTGCGATGCTCGATTTGGGTGCAACTACTTTTTGGGAAGATTTCAACTTAGACTGGTTGCCCGGCGCTTCTCGCATCGATGAATTGGTTCCGGTAGGCAAGAAAGATATTCATGGCGATTACGGGGCTTATTGTTATAAAGGTTTTCGCCATAGCCTTTGTCACGGTTGGGCTTCTGGTCCGACTTCCTGGCTGAGTGAATATGTGTTGGGTGTTCAGGTTGTGGAGCCGGGTTGCCGCGTTGTCCGGATCACACCACATTTAGGTGACTTGGAGTGGGTGGAAGGAACGTTCCCGACTCCTTACGGTGTGATCACTATCCGTCACGAAAAAGGCGCTGACGGGAAAGTACGGAGTCGGATCGATGCTCCGTCCGAAGTAAAAGTTGTACGATAATCAAATCAGATAAAGATATGGTAAAAAAAAACACGCTGTTGATCTGCTCACTTGCCTTCTTCTCGCTGATGGGTTGCAAAGGTAAAAACGAGCTTACGGTTCCGGTGAACCTGCGAACAGAATACCTGCGCGAACCGATCGGTTTGGATACGAAAAGTCCCCGTTTCACTTGGGAATACAAAGGAAGTGAGAAGAACTTTTTGGCTTCCCGTTCGGAAATCCGTATCGGGACCTCGCCGGATAACCTGCAACCGTATACCGATAATATGACATTGGAACCGCATACCCGTTACTATTGGAACGTGACGGTATGGGATCAGGATGGAGATATTTGCGAGACTTCGGAAACGGCTACTTTCGAGACTGCCAAATTCAAGTCGTCCGACTGGTCGGGAAAATGGATAACCGACAGTCACGATAAGGAGTTCGAGTCGGCTCCTATGTTCCGCAAAGCTTTTACATTGGGAAAAGAGATTGAAGAAGCCCGCGTGTATGTGGCTGCTGCCGGTTATTACGATTTGTTTATCAACGGTAAGCGGGTAGGAGAGAACTATCTTGATCCGGGCTATACGCATTTCGACAAACGTATCCTATATGTGACACATGATGTAACCTCTCTTTTAAAACTGGGTGGCAACGCTATCGCTACCGTTTTGGGTAACGGCTGGCACAATGTACAATCCAAAGCTGTCTGGAATTTCGAGACTGCCCGTTGGCGTAACCGTCCTCGGATACTCTGTGAATTGCGCCTACGCTATACCGATGGTACGACTGAAGTCATCGCCACCGATGAAAGTTGGCGTACCGCGACCGGTCCCTATACCTATAACAACATCTACAGCGGTGACAAATACGATGCCACGTTGGAAGAAAATGGTTGGAACGCGGAAGGGTTCGATGACAGCAAGTGGGGGCCGGTACAAGTTACGGAAGCTCCGGCTCCCTTATTGGCCGCCCAGCAGATGCCGGGTATCCGGATTACGGAAGAATTGCAGCCTGTCTCGATGAAGAAGTTCAGCGATAAACTTTATGTATTTTCATTCGAAAAGAATTTTGCCGGTCTGTCCCGATTAAAGGTGAAAGGTGCTCCCGGTACGCGGATCACTTTGAAGCATGGAGAGTTGCTGAAAACAAACGGTCGTCTGGAACAGGGAAATATAGATGTCTATTATCATCCTGTGAAACCGGGAGAGGTTTTCCAGATGGATGTGTTCACACTGAAAGGAACAGGTGAAGAGGAAATCTTTATGCCTTCATTCGCCTATCATGGTTTCCAGCATGTGGAGGTTGAAAGTTCGGCTCCCGTAGTCCTGACAAAAGAGAGTCTGACCGGACTGTTCATGCACACGGCGGTAGAGCCCGTAGGCTCCTTCTCCTGCTCCGATCCGTTGTTGAACAAGATATGGAAGGCGACAATGGAAGCCTATCGTAGCAACCTGCACAGTATTCCGACCGATTGCCCGCAGCGTGAAAAGAATGGCTGGACGGCCGATGCGCATGTAGCAATCGACCTCGGCCTGTTAGGTTTCGACGCCATCACCTTGTATGAGAAATGGATGAACGACTTCATTGATAACCAGCGCGAAGCCGGTGAGATCTCCGGCATTATCCCCTCCAGTGGCTGGGGATATGGTGAATGGCCCGGCCCGGTATGGGATGCCGCCATGTTTATCATCCCGAATGCTTTGTATAATTATTATGGTGAGACACGCAGTATCGAGAACCTGTATCCTACGATGTTGCGCTATTTGGATTATTTGAAAGCAAAAGAGAAGGACGGTGGTTACCTGACTTTCGGTTTAGGAGATTGGGTGTATTGGAAGTCTACGACCAATAACACTTATACCTCTACCGCTTATTATTATTTGGATTACATCTTGATGGCCCGTTTCGCCGGACTATTGGGTAAAGATGCCGCCCCCTATCGGCAGAGAGCCGACGAGTTGAAGGCCTTGGTCAACCGTAAGTTCTTCAATCCCGAAACGGGGGTCTATGCTGAAGGAACCCAGACGGCACAGGCGATTGCCCTCTATTTAGGAATCGTACCGGAAGGTAAGGAGCAGTTGGTCGCCGATAAACTTTGCGAGGTCGTGCGTGCCAACAACCATTTCCTCGATTTCGGCCTGCTCGGAAGCAAGTCTGTTCCGGCCATGCTGACCCGCTACGGCTATGTCGAGGATGCCATGAAGATGATTACGAAGACGGAAGCTCCCTCTTGGGGCTATTGGGTGGAAACGATGGGATATACGACGTTGCCTGAAACCTGGACGTTAAGTCCTGAGTTCCGCGACGCCTCCCTGAATCATGTCTTTATGGGAGATGTCTCTGCTTGGATGATGAATCAGCTTGCTGGTATCAACTACGATGCTGTTGAACCAGGTTTCCGCCATATTCTGATTACGCCTCATTTCGTGGAAGGAATGGATTGGGTGAAAGGTGAGTATCATTCTGTACGGGGCTTGATTTCGAGCGAATGGAAACGGGAAGGAGGCAAAGTTACTCTTACCGTGACGATCCCGTCCGGCTGTACGGCGGATATCCGTGTCGGCGATAAGACGGAAACAGTCGGGTCTGGTACACATGTGAAAACTTATTAAACGAGAATACCATGAAACATTATTTTCTGTTGTTACTGTTAATCGGATGTATCGCTTCCGGCCAGGCTGAATCCGGCTGGAAAGCCCATTGGATCAATACGGAACGTTGTCAGAGCAAGACGAACACCTGGTTGGCTTTCCGTAAAATCGTCCATATAGACAAGGTTCCGCAAACTCTTACCGCCCGCATCGCTGCCGATAGCAAATATTGGTTGTGGATAAACGGTCGCCTGGTTGTCTTTGAAGGTGGGCTTAAACGGGGACCTTCTCCGTATGACACCTACTACGATCCGGTAGAGATAGCTCCTTATTTGCAAAATGGCGAGAATACGATTGCTGTGCTGGTCTGGCATTTCGGTAAAAGCGGATTCAGCCATGTGAACAGTGGTCTGGCTGCCTTGCTGTTTGAAGCTATCGCTCCTGGTGTCGAGATCGTTTCCGACAAGAGCTGGCAATGCACTGTATATGATGCCTATCAGGATACTGAGGCGCCCTATCCGAATTATCGTTTGCCGGAAAGTAATATCCGTTTCGATGCCAGGATGGAAATGTCCGGCTGGAATCAGCCCGGCTACACAGGCAAGATGCCGAATGCTGAAATTATTTCGTCTGTCGGGGTCGCCCCTTTAGGAAAATTGGTCGAGCGTCCGGTACCCCTATGGAAAGACTATGGCTTGAAACCGTATGTCAGTGTCCGCCGGTCGTCTGCCGGCGATACGCTTTATTGTCGCCTGCCTTATAACAGCCAAGTGACTCCTTATCTGAAAGTGGAAGCTCCTGCCGGCAAGGTGATCCATATCCGGACGGACAACTATGAGGGCGGTTCTCAATACAACGTCCGCGCTGAATATGTCACGCGCGACGGCGTGCAGGAATATGAGAGTTTAGGCTGGATGAACGGTCACGAGATGCAATATATCCTGCCGGAAGGCGTGAAGGTGCTGGATGTGAAATTCCGGGAGACCGGTTACGATACCGAATTTACAGGTTCTTTCAGTTGCAATGATCCGTTCATGAACGAACTTTGGAAACGTTCGGCCCGCACCTTATATATAACGATGCGCGATAGTTATATGGACTGTCCGGACCGCGAACGGGCGCAATGGTGGGGTGATGAGGTGAACGAATTGGGCGAGGCTTTCTATGCCCTTTCTCCCTCTAGCCATAAACTGGCGCTGAAAGGCATCTACGAACTGATGAACTGGCAACGCGAAGACGGTGTGATTTTCGCTCCGGCCCCGGCTGGTAACTGGCGGAAAGAGTTGCCATTGCAAATGTTGGCTTCGGTAGGTTGGTACGGTTTCTATACCCAGTATTATTATAGTGGCGACAGTAGCTTTGTTGCCGGTATTTATGACCGAATGCACCACTATCTGCACGAAGTATGGCAAGTAGATAAGAGCGGCCTGGTTATCGAGCGTGACGGCGATTGGAGCTGGGGTGACTGGGGAGAAAACATCGATATGGGCGTGTTGGTAAATTGCTGGTATTATTTGGCCTTGAAAGCAGAGAAAGCTTTTGCCCTCCAGCTTGGAAAAACAGCCGATGCCGATGAGATCGGCCGTATGATGTACAGTATAGGGAAATGCTTCGACACAAAGTTTTGGACAGGATCAGCATATCGCTCTCCCGGCTATAAGGGAGAAACGGACGACCGTGCACAGGCGATGGCTGTCGTTTCCGGTTTAGCTTCCGCTGATAAATATCCTGCTCTGGTAAAAGTCCTGAAGAAGGAATGCCATGCCAGTCCCTATATGGAAAAGTATGTGCTCGAAGCCTTGTTTCAAATGAATGAACCGGCCTTTGCTTTAGAGAGGATGAAGCAGCGCTATGCGAAAATGATGGATTATCCTGAATATACGACCTTGTTCGAAGGATGGGGAATCGGTCCGGACGGTTTCGGAGGCGGTACGATCAACCATGCATGGAGTGGTGGCCCTCTTACGTTGCTGAGTCAGAAAGTGTGCGGTATAGAACCTACCTCTCCAGGTTTTCGTTCTTTCAAGGTTTGTCCCCAAATGGGCACTTTGACCGAAGCCTCTGCTACAGTAGATACGCATTTCGGCAAGATCGAGGTGTCGCTGAAACGCAAAGGTAAAAAGATACAGGCCACCCTTTCCGTTCCCGAAGGAACGACTGCCGAAGTCATCTGGCCCGATGGCTCCCGCAAGAATTTCGATCCGGGGCGTCATCAGGCGAAACATGTAGGCCTGTTGAATGAAACTGAATATTTCAACAAGATGTACAAAGATAACGCAACCTTGCTAAAAATCAAATAGTTATAAAACACATTTTCTTAGTAAGGTAAGGAAAGGAAGCAAGAAAAAGCATATTTGAGTAAGAGTTAGGTTACCAAATCGTAACTCAGTTCAAATACCTCAAATATGGTTATAATAAGCTATATTACAGTTGTTTGCACATTTTTGCATAACATCAAATAACTCAACAGTAATTAAATTTGTAACTAAAAAAGTTGAGTTATGAAAAGTACATTCAAAGTATTATTTTACGTAAAGAAACAGTCTGTAAAAAACGGAAAGGCACCGGTTATGGGCCGTATCACCATCAATGGAACCCAAGCCGGTTTCAGTTGTAAGAAAGAAGTGTCCCTCGCTTTGTGGGACGTCAAAACCAACCGGGCCAAAGGCAAGTCCGAGGAGGCCCGTACACTCAATCAGGAGCTTGACAATATCAAGGCGCAAATCACCAGGCACTACCAGTACATCTGCGACCACGACAGTTTTGTCACAGCCAAGAAAGTCTATAACCGCTACGTCGGCTTCTCAGAGGAATGCCACACTCTTATGAACCTTTTCAGGGAACAGCTGGAATCGTATAAAAAGAAAATCGGCATAGAGAAAGCCGAAAGCACTTATCGCGGTCTGGTTGCCGATTACAAGAATCTCCTGCTTTTCATGAAAAGCAAGAAGAATACAGAGGATATTGTCATTGAGGAACTTGAGAAATCATTCATCGAGGATTACTATAACTGGATGCTCGGCACCTGTGCCTTGGCTAACTCCACTGCCTTCGGACGTGTCAATACCCTGAAATGGCTGATGTATATCGCGCAAGAAAAAGGCTGGATACGAGTCCATCCGTTCGCATCATTCGAGTGTATGCCCGAATACAAGAGGCGTTCTTTCCTTTCCGAAGAGGAACTGCAAAGGATAATCCATATAGAACCGAGATACAAACGCCAGCGTGCCATGCGCGACATGTTCCTGTTCATGTGTTTCACCGGTCTTTCCTACGCAGACCTGAAAACTATAACCTACGCTAATATTCATACTGACTCCGACGGCGGTACATGGCTGATGGGCAACCGTATAAAAACGGGAGTGGCGTATGTCGTAAAATTGTTACCCATTGCCATCGAGCTGATTGAAAAATACCGGGGTACGGATGAAAAGAAAGACTCTCCCGAATGTGTCTTTCCGGTAGGCGAATACAATGCCATGCGGCTCAGTCTTGGAATCATAGGCAGGAAATGCAACTGCCGGGTCGAGGTCACCCCGCACATCGGACGCCACACGTTTGCCGTTCTGGCCATACTCAAGGGAATGCCGTTGGAAACCCTTCAGAAAGTGTTGGGGCATAAGTCCATCCTCTCCACGCAGGTATATGCCGAACTGATTAATCCGAAGGTAGGCGAGGACACCGACAGGATTTGCGAGAAAATCGGTCACGTTTACAAACTTGCCATGTAACATGTCAATAAAAAAGCGTCCGGAAGCCGATAGGCCGAAGGACGCTTTTTTATTACATACTTGTCTATTTTCTGAACCGTCTGAAATCCCTGTAATTCTTTTTCAATACTTCATACAAGGCACTCTCCGGGTAGAGAAGTTTCCCCCCGATAGTGGTATAAGGCACCAGGCTTTCATCCCTCAGCGTCTGCAATGTCCGCCGTGAGATATGCAGCAGGGTGCACACCTCATTCCCCGTCATGTAATGCTCGTCCGCAACCGTCGGGCGTATCCGTGCCGTAGCCTCTTCCACCGCTTTCCCCGCTTTCTTTATCCATCCGGTCAGTTCCTTGAACTCTTCCGAATCCCTTGTGATAATCTCCGCCATGCCTTACTTCCTTTTGATCTGTTCGTTTTCCAGTATCTCCCGAATATCCGTTTCTTGGTAGAAGAATTTTCCCCCTACGTTCGAGTGGGGGATTAGCCCATTATCCCGGTAGTTTTGCAGGCACCGTTTCGATATGCCCAGAGCCAAACATACGTCCTGCGCATCCATTCACTTGTCCGCTGCAGGCGGGGCAATCTTTTTCTGGAAGTCACTCATTTGTACGGCCAGCGTGCTGACCAGCTTTCTCAACTCCTGATACGCGCTTGTTTCAATAATCGTCAATTCCATACTAAAATTCTTTTTAAGTTTCTGAATATGTAGCAAAGTAAAGCACATTTTATATCCTTTTCAAACGGACAGTATCAGAGTCTTCCGCTGGCGTGCATTGGCGTATCTAACGATAAAAGAGAAGAGCTCGTCACTTGCATCCATACGACAACGGAACTTCCTTCTCCTTACTTGTTTTCCATGCCTTCTCCAGCATCACATCATACACATCCCATCTGTTCCGACCCGACAGCTTGTCTTCTATCTTTTCAATTTTCCCGTGATAACTGAACTAATCGGAGGATTCATCAACCACTCCGTCTATCGATAGCTTTTGTCCATGATATACAGCAGTGTCATCCGATCATAATTGTATGGGCTCCGCGTCAGGTTCAGCCCCTTTCCAGCGTCAATCAGCCTATAATAGTTCTCCCATGTGGAGGTAAGATCATAACTTTCATTGTCCGTTACATTTTTTAATACTGACCTGCCTTGAAATGCCTACCTTATCGTTTCTCCGTTTTCCTACCAACCGAAATGGTCATGACAACGATTCACTTTTCCTTCTATCAGCGAGAGCTATCCCCTCTGTTTATGGACAGCCGGGAATTTTATCACCAATTCAGAAGAAATCGTATCATGTTTTTAGGCTTTACAATTCAGCGCTCCATTCATCTTACCGAAATAAGAAGAAGTGTCGTGCTTGAAAGGATAAATACATAAACCACCGATAATAAATTAATTAAAAACATTTGAAAATGATATGTGCATAAAAACACTGTGTACCGGACATATTCTAATCCAAACGGTACTTTTTCAATTTCAGATAAAGCGTGCTCCGACTGATGCCCAGTAGCCGTGCGGCAGCCTTCCTGTCATTGCCCGTTGCCTCCAATGCTTTCAGAATGATTGCCCGTTCCGTCCGCTCGTCATTAAGTGAATACTCTCCCGGTTGCCTGCCTTTATCGGGAATGTCTATCTCCCTGGTGGTTATCCAGTCATCTTTCGCCAATAAGGTGGCCCGTCTGACAACCATCCTCAATTCCCGTATGTTTCCCGGCCACGAATAAGATTTCAACCGTTTCTGTACTTCGCGGTCAAAGCCTTTCACTTTCCTTGAGAACTCTTGATTGGCGGCATCCAGCATGAATTCCGCCAACGGGATAATATCCTCAATGCACTCTGCCAGCAATGGTACATGCAACGGAAATTCATTCAGACGATAGAACAGGTCCTCCCTGAAACGTCCTTCGGCTATCGCCTTCTCCAGGTCCTCATTGGTAGCGGCTACCAGACGGATGTCCGTCTGAATCTCCTCTTTACCGCCTACGGGGCGGTAGCGTTTTTCCTGCAAGGCACGCAACAGTGCCCTTTGTACCTCGGCATTCAGATTGCCCACCTCGTCCAGAAACAGTGTCCCATGGTTGGCGGCGGCAAACATGCCCGTCTTGTTTTCCGTCGCTCCGGTAAAGGCACCCTTCACATGACCGAACAGTTCCGATGCCGCCAGTTCCTTCGGAAGTACCCCGCAATCCACTGCGATGAAAGATGCATCCGACCGACCGCTCAACACATGTATCTGCCGGGCCACATACTCCTTGCCTGTCCCTGATGCGCCACGTATCAGCACGGCTAACGTATCCACCGGAGCCACCAGCCGGATATATGCTCCTGCAATCTCAATGCCAAAGGGCTTTTGCTTGTATAGAATCTTTGTTTTGTATTGCCGTCCCTTCTCTTACGTTCCAATGCTTTCCGGATAATACTGAGTACCTTTTCTGTCTGCACAGGTTTGGGCAGATAGTCCACGACACCTTTTTTAACCGCTTCCACTGCACCGGGTATGTCCCCGTAGCCTGTCATGATAAGGAAAGGAATACGATAGCCATGTGTATTCATCCATTCCAGCAGTTCCATGCCATTGCCGTTGTCGAAACGAAAATCCGACAATACCAGATCCACATCATGATTGCCCAAAAACTCCTTTGCATTGTCCACGGATAATACATAACGGGCATTGATACCGTTTTTCACCAGCCAGTTTGTGGTAGCACGTGCATACACACGGTCATCCTCTACTATCAATACAGTTTCCATATAGCCTTTTCTTTATTCTTTTTGCTTTCTTTAGAGCATATTCCACAGCTTTAATCAGTTCCTCTATTCTTTCGTCCGATAGGCCACCCCATTTTTCGGAAGGCATGGAAGCCATTTCCCTCAGTTCACTTTGGGGAATGTTTATACGGATCATTTCCCAAAGCGGTGCGGCTTTGTGTATGATACTCCCCAACTTCTTATAATCTCCCGTGGAAAAAGCGTCCCTTATTCCGGCAAGTTCATCCATGGTATCCTCTATAAATAGGTCCAGCATCTCTTCCACGTTTTCCTCTCCTTCCATGATGGCAGCAAAATCAGATCGATCCATTTGTGAAACTGCCGCCAGCAACTCTTCCTCAGAGAAAGGCTTATACAGACAGTCGGCAAAACCTGCGGTAAGATACTTTCCCTTTTTATCGGAACGTGCCGTGATGGCTATGACGGGAATCTCCCATGCCCGGGGAATGTTCGATGTCCTCAACAGCTCAAGGACCGAGAAGCCATTTGCACCGGGCATCTGTATGTCGGTCAGCAGAAGGTCGTATTTCTGTTTGTTCAGACAATCCATCAACTCCCGGACATCGGTGCAGCAGTCACAGTGAATCTGACTGCGGGAAAGCATTTTACTGATGACTTCCAGCTGGATACGGTTGTCATCAATGACCAGCACACGGATATCAACGGGCAATTCACAAACAGGAGAAAACTTCTCTTCCGGACAGACGAGTTGTTCGGCCGGTAGTATAGGCAGGAAAACAGAAAAACGGCTGCCTTTACCGGGTACACTCTCCACTTCCACATGCCCCTGCATTGAGGATACGAGTCGGGCCGTAATTGCCAACCCCAACCCGAAGCCGGGGATATTACGCGCATTGTCGAGCCTTTCGAAAGCTCCGAATATCCGTTTTTTCTCCTCAAGGCCTATTCCCATACCCGTATCCAGGACAGAAATGTGGAGATCTCCCGGCCGGTATTCCACCTCAAGAAGCACCTTCCCGTGAAATGTGAACTTCAAGGCATTGGACAGCAGGTTGCCGACTATCTGCCGGATATGCGAGCTGTCACAGTTGACCATAACATCCAGACCGGAGAAAGATGCGGTGAACGCAAGTTTTTTCTGCCGGGCGGCAAGACGGTGGCTGTCCGCTATTTCTTCAAACAGAGTTTTCAAGCTGAAGAGTGTGTTTTTGGAGTGCGTCCCACCTTCATCCATCCGGTGATATTCCATCAGCGTGTCTACCAGAGCGAGCATATAATCGGACGAATGCAGGATATTGCCCAGATAACCGGCTCTGCGACTACCATCGCTTTCCAAAGGTAACTGTTCCGCACAGCCTCTGATAGCTGCCAGCGGAGCACGCAGGTCATGGGTCACCGAGGCCATCAGCTCCTTACGTGAACGGAGCAATTCTCTATTCCGATTGTCGGACTGTTCAAGTTCCCTCTCGTACCGGAGACGGCGGTTCAAATCCCGGTGGATGAGGATATACAATACAATTGCCAGTAAAGAGACAGACAAAGCCAAGCCGGCTATCACATAGTAGGAGTTATTCCGTTCAAGGACAAAGGTTCTGTAGCCTGCAGCAAAACGTTCGTTATTCTCCCGTTCAAATTCAGAGACCATGCTGTTCATCCTTTCGTTCAGCTCCATGCTGCCAACGTATAAGCTGTCCATCTGTGCCTGTATTTGCACTAATCTTTCAGCCTGTTCCAAGGAAAACCTTTTATTTAAAGAGTGGAGCATACGTGTTGTCATTTCGATTGAAGGGGCAAATGATAAGGGATATTGTTTACATTCAGCCTCTTCCCGCTGTTGCAAATAAACAGATTGGTTCTCTTTTTCCCTAAAAACGTTCCAAACATTTTTTTTCTTTTTAGGAATGTCTTTTGTATTGAATTCTAAAAAGGACATATTTTCCTTTGGCTGTACAGCTTGTTTCTGAACGGTCTGTATAATGGAAGGGATACTTTCCTGTACAATGTTACCTATATCCAGCAATTCATTGAAAGCATGTATTGTCTTAAAAAGAAGGATTTCTTTATTCCAAAGAAGAAGGCACAATGAGTCAATGTGGCTTTTCTGTAATGGAGTATGGATATGCTTCTTTAAAAGTTGCAGACCGTCGCAAATCTCATGTCGTTTGCGACGGTATTTCTTCAAGTCGTCATTATCCCATGTTATGGCAATTTCCGCATAGGTAGAGAGCTCCAACAAGCTAATGTAGTTTTTTATTGCCAAACGATGTATCACCGCCAGTTCCTTTTCTTCTTTACGCAGCATGTGTCTCACCCCCTGTTCCTGACGGAACTGATAGACAATGAAGGCTAATAGTAAAATTAAAATAACATAGCCGAAAAATATTTTTAACTTTAACCACATAATAAAACCAACTGTAAAATTTTATACAATATCCATACCTAATAGAGTATAAAATTTGAAAAGTCACAATACAACCTGATTAGTGTGTAATGGAACTTTCATATTAAATCATCTTTTATATTAATGATGTATTAGCCGAAAAAATGGATTCTACGTTTTGAAGAATAAAATGGAAAAGCTACTGAATGTAGTATTGTCTTCTGTCAATTAGAAAACAATGTTGGTAAAGCATTGTACAAATATTCTGCAATAGCTCGAAACTCATGCCGAGCCCCTTCTTGTTCATGAAAAGTCAGATGATTTACATCAAACACATCCGTAAATTTGGCCATGGCTTGTACTTGCGTCCATATCCTGTCGTAAGCTACATCATCTGTCCCGCTGCATGCCCAAATGTAGAAATCATTTTCCAGTGATGATGAAGAACGGACGATATTGGCCAGATGAGCCGCTGTTTCATCGGGATAATTCATTCCGGCAAAACGTCCCAATGACCATCCGTCGGAACTGATCGGCAGGAAATACTTGAAATAGTCCAGTGTATATTCCAGTGCATACCAGGTGGTTACCGCTCCCATGGAAAACCCTCCGATGGCCCGATGATTCCTGGAAGCCTGCAGCCCCTCTAAGTCCGTTTGCTGAGTGTATGTACAGTAACGGCTCTCTACCAATGGAATCAGGTCGTTGACCAGTTCTTGAGGAAGAGCCTTGCAATAGGGGTCAGCATCAGGATAGTAATCGACAGGAGTGCCATATACATAACTTGTGGATACCACGATAACCGGAGACATGTCTCCCTTTTCGATCAGGTGGTCAAGCAAGTTCCGCATCATGCCGTTCTCGTTCTGAAAGAAGGAGGCAGCTGTTTCTCCATGCCCATGTACGAAATAGAACACATCATAGCATTCATCGGATGATTCCTTATACCCATACGGCAGGTAGAGATAGGCCGTATTTGAGCGCATTTCACCGTTCCCATCCACATAGTTGCGGGTGTCATAGTCAATTTGCACCACGCTTCCTTGGGAAGCGGTTTCCTCCAGATATTCGGCTGGAACAGGTACGGTCTTGTTCAAGAGTGAGGGATAGCCGGAGGAAGTCTCAGCTTCGGTTACCTCCTCGTTGCCATTGCAAGCTGTCAGACACAGACAAAGCAAGAAGGTTTTAATAGTCATAGAAAATGTACACATAGTAAATTGTTTATAAGTTGCTTAAATATTATTCTTTGATTGTATATTATACCACGTTTGCTGGATCATTATACTAACGTATCGTGTAGGTAAGACTAAGCATCATATATGGCTCCAACACATTGCTTGATATATAATCACAGTAGTTGCTTTCTAACCGATGTGTAAAATTCCGGTTCTGTTTGAGTACATCAAAAGCTTCCAATTTGATTTCAGCAGCATTGTTTTTCAGGAATTTCTTACCTAAAGACAGATTCCATAGACAGTAATCTTTCGTACCCGTATCCAGACCTGTGTAACCTATATAGCTAAACGTACTGCGCAAAGTAAGCCCCCAAAAGAACATACAACCCAGTTTGACAGAAGCGGTATGAGTGATGTAATCGTTGCTTGTAGCTTCATCAGATGAACTGAATATATTGTTGATGGCAGCAGAGTAAGAGGTTGTAAAATCTATATTCTTATTGATATTGCTTCCGATAATTATTTTAGGTATTAAGTTCAGTTCACGTGTGTCGCTTGTCACCCCATTAAAGACAGTGGGGGTATTGGTGTAATTGGCAGCTACGCTGACATTGATATTGCTGCGGATCAAATCAAGAGGAAATCCGTAAGTCAACATGGATTGCAGTGAATAGTAGCCATTCAAGTTTATCGGTCGGGTAAACTGTGCCCCCTTGTTGAGTGTAACAGAAGGCATCAACTCTATATTCTCATTGGCTACAAACGTGCTGTCTCCAATGTACTTCTGCTTATAGGTGGCTCCCAGCATGGCGATAAAAGTATGTCCGGACTTTGTCGTATGTATATAGCGAAGATTGGCTATATGCGATAATTCCTGATCCAGATAAGGGTTCCCGGCAAACAGAAACAGGGGATTTGAATTGTTGACCACAGATTGCAAATCCGTTATGGACGGCGAAGATGTGATGCTACGGTAACGGAACTGCAACGAATTGGTTTGGTCTAAGACATAGTGGAACATCAGTGAGGGAAGGACTGAAAAGTAACTGCGGGAGTGATGTTCGGATTGAGGATAGGTTAAATCTCCCTTCAAGTTTGCCCATTGGGTTTCCAGTCTCAACATGGCATTCCATCTGTCGCTCTGATAACGAATACCTACATTCCCGGATTGGGTCAGATAATCCGACCGATACATGCTGGAAAGATTTTCATCCAGTTGCTCGTAGGATTCCTCGTCCGGTCGTGACACAAAAGTCTTTTGTCCGTTCTCCGAATCAGAATAATTGAGCTTATATCCCAACTGCAACTGAAGCTCATCGGATATTTTTTCCGTAAAAGTCAGGTTGGAACGGAAACTGTATTGTTTTTTGATGTTATTCTTCAATTGGCTATGTTCTTCAGGAATGTTCTGTTCCAAAGAACTGTACAATAAGTCTGTAAAATCTGAACGGTTACTGCCATCCGTATTGCTCATGCGTCCGCTCAGCATCCATGATAATGTTCGTCCCGGTTTTGTGAAACGATGACGGAACAGCAGATCCGCACCAATATTATAGGCTTTGTTTTCTCCAACTGCTGTGGTGCTTGTTTCATTGCTCAAGGTCCCGTCAGTTTTGTTTGTCCCTTGCAATGAATTGTTGCTGTCCATATTTTGAAAGCTCAAAGATGGACGAAAAAGCAACGAACTCCGTTCGTTTATCTGGTAATCCAGCTTGAAATTGAACCGATGATTCCAGTTGGTCAGGTAATTCTCTTTATATTCTTCATAAGACATTCCAGCCAATGCTGCATCCAAATAATTACGGTTTGTTTGTTGAAGGGTCTGATTATCTGATTTATTGAAAAAATAGCTCGAAGTTATCTTTAACTTTTTCCCCCATTGGTCTACATAATTCAGTCCCAGCCCATTGGTGGATGTAAGTCCGTCCATGCTGCCAATCATGAAGTCTGCTACGGAACTTCCACTTTGGTAACCTTTTTTTCCGCCTCCATTCCGGAATCCTTTTCTTTTGTTTCCAGAATTTGAAGATAGGATTCCTGTCAAATCTTCTTGTGAAAAATTCTGCTGATTTACATTGTTGGACATGCCTAATACTGATATACGTTGATTTTCATTAAAGAAATTCAGATTCCCATTTACCTTATAACGTTCATCAGTACCATATCCCGCAGTCATCTCTCCAAAAGTTCCTTGTCGGAATCCCGTTTTCGTGACGATATTTATAGTTTTAACTTCTTCGCCATCGTCAAATCCGGTGAACTCAGACTGGTCACTTTTCTTGTCAAAAATTTCGATACTGGCAATAATGTCCGAAGGCAGGTTCTTGACAGCCAGACTGACATCCCCTTCAAAGAATTCCTTGCCATCCACTAAAATCTTTTCCACTTGCTCTCCCTGAGCCTGAACAGTACCGCCCTCGACAACAACACCGGGCATCTTTGCCAGCAAATCCTCAGCCGAGCTTCCCTGCATTACCTTGAACGCCTCCGCATTGTACATGAGACTGTCACCACGTTGTTCGGCTCGGGTAGCACGTCCCGTAACTGCAACTTCTCCCAGCAACTGTGAGTTTTCCTGTATATATACATTGATTTTGTTGGAAGTATTTGCTATTTTAACAGTTTCCATAAAAGCTTTATAGCCTACATAAGAAATATTCAGGACATAAGTACCTGATTTAAGCTTATTGAAATAGAATTGCCCGCTCAAATCGGTAGTTGTAAATAAGGCACTTCCATTTTCCGGAACCAATTTGACAGTTGCAGAAATTAAGACCTCATCCGAAGCCTTGTCTTTTACGACACCACTTAGGCTTTGAGCCGAAACGGACACAGCCAGGCATAGACATGCCACAAGCAAAAGTATTCTTACCATAAAAACAGCTTTGATTAAAAGAAGAAATTGATCATTCACCTCCAAAGGAAGCCGGAATCTTATTTTTTCAATAAAAGCGGCTACCGATGACTCTTTTATCGCAAAGAACATTGGGAAATTATATATACCGGCTATTCGCTTGAGCGTATATGATTGAAAATCCAATTGAGACGTTTGTCCGTATAGCTCTCTGTGCAAGTCTTAATATGTGACCAGCCGTTTTCCACGTCAAGTATAGTTTCCCCATTCAGCTCCTTTAACCGTTCCATAAAAGAAGTGACTGGAGCAATGTCCATTAGGTTATCGCCAGTCCCCATCACCGTGCAGACCGGAGTATTGGCGAGCAGAGCAGCATCTACCGTGTCCGGATTTCCGGCTACCGGCATAACGGCGGCAAACAAGTAAGGATAGGCAGATGCCATTTTCCAAACTCCTGTTCCTCCCATAGAACCGCCCATTAGGTAGATACGGTCTGGATCCACTTTTCCCTTGTTCATGTATTCATCAACAAGATTTTTTATAATCTCATTTGTCTGGACTCCCCACGTAAGGGAGTCCGGACATTGAGGTACAATCATAAAGGCATTAATACGGTTTCTGCAAAGGTAATCGGCAATCGTATAGATTGCATCTTCATTCATTTGTCTGACATTATCACTTCCACGCTTTAGTCCGCCATGCAAATAGATTACCAATATCGGTTTCTGTTGTGTGCCACCGGCTGTTATCACCGTTTCCCTGTAAGGAAGTGTGATGTTATTATATGACCATACATTGAAACTGAAGTCTGAATCTGTATATCTGCATGGTGTAGCTGATGCCCAAATGCTCATGTACAAAAGAATAGTTAGGATTATCATGCGCTGCCGCTGTATTCGCAGTAAATCATTCTTTTGACTGACCACGCTTTCCTTTCTTCATGTCAGCGATTGACTGTTCTATCATCTGCTTGTAGGTCGTTTGCTGTTCGGCAGTCAGCAGAAGGCAGATGTCCGCCGTCAGTTTTTCGAGGGCTTCCCTGCGCTTTTCACGGGGATATTTCTGCTTGTTGAAATCCGCATACAATTCACGGATTTTCGTTTTCTGCTCATCGCTCAGGGTCAGCTTTTCATCCATTTCCTTGATGCGCTGTTCAGTCCGCTGTTGCGCAGTGAGCTTGGTTTTACTTTCCTGTGCAGACACCTGCAAGGTGGTAGCGATGGCAATGGCCATCATTAAAAACATTCTTTTCATACTAAATTTCTATTATGAGTTGATAAAAAAGTAGATAATAACCTCTGTCTATTTGGATTGGGGAGTATCTGTTCTGACCACCCGGAACCCCACATTGGCATAGCCTTTGTTTCCGGATCGCACATCGTCCGATTTCTCGCTGCGGCAGTCGTCACGTTTGGCATCCCAACTGCCCCCTTTCACAAGATACTGTCCGTCGGCATCCGTTGTAGTGGTCCACTCCCAGCAGTTACCCCAAAAGTCAATCCCTCCGCAGGCGCCGGTAGATTGCTTGTAGGCATCTACGGCAGTCAGTCCCGACTCCACATGATTGGCATTCATGGCTACGTCTTTGGGCATGTGTCCGGCACCCAAGATCCATTCTTCTTCACTGGGCAACCGATAGATATGCTTGCTGTCCTGAGCCGTCAGCCATTGGCAGTAGGCTTGGGCATCCTGGAGGGAAATGTTCACTACCGGATAATTGTCCTGCCCTAATTTGTAAGTGAAACCGGGCTTAAAGGCAGCATACTCGGCATTGGTGACGGGAGCATACCCGATATAAGCCGTCGCATCGGAAGCCCCACGCAACACCATCCACGCATCCTTCGGATTATCGTCCCTTCGGGGGTCGATGAAACGGAGGAACTGTTGCCGGATTCGTGTTTCACGGTTCTCCACCATCTCATCAACGATACCCTGCATGTGTTCCACAATGCTGTAAGTACGGGCTTCGCGTTCCAGTTCGCGCAGCTTGTTCTTCTTTCTGGCCACTACTTTGTCGTAGCGTACCCCCATCTGGTCGAGTAACGCCTGTCTGTTGGCTTCCGTCGGATTCTTCCGGTATAGGACAAAGAGCTTATGTGTCTTGGAGTCCATTTTAGGCCGCCCCTTTTCCACCAGCGGTGCACCGGGCTTGTCAAACTCCAGTTCACTTTCCACCAAATCATCAGGACTGATGAACTCACCCAACTCTACTTTCTGATGTACTCCGAAATAGTGTGCCACCAGACCGTCCTTGTAAATGGAGAACCTGTATCCTCCATACAGATTGCAGGGGAGGGTGGAAATGTAGTAGTCCTTTCCGGGGGTGAACCCGGACTTCTCACTGGAGATGTAGGTAATGATGGTGCTGGTATGCGCCATATCACCGACTACGGTTTTCCCAAAAGCATCCTGGCGGGTGATTGCCGTACCAGCCAGCGGAAGACCGTCCACACTTTCCACTTCTATCTTCACCACACCTGCCATCGGAAGGTTAAATCGGATGCCACAACGCTGTTCGGCACTCCCTTCATACCCGTCTTCCTGGTCGGTCTGATGAATCGATACTGTTATTTTTGAGTCACTGTCATCCTTCTGTGCGGACACAGCAGTGACCGTCACAATGGCAACAGCCATTGCTAAAAATATTTTTTTCATCATGTAATGTGATTAGATAATTAGATGAGATCTGTTCTTACGACTCTGAAACCGACGTTGGCATAGCCTTGACCTCCGGAACGAACGACGTCTGATTTTTCGCTGCGGCAATCATCGCGTTCCGAATCCCAGCTGCCGCCTTTGATGATATACTGCCCCTCAGCATCCGTTGAAATAGTCCATTCCCAGCAATTGCCCCAGAAGTCAATACCTCCGCAAGCACCGGTTGTCTGGCTATAAGCATCTACCGCTGTCAGACCCGTCTCCACATGACCCGCATTCATGGATACATCCTTGGGCATGTGTCCGGCACCTAAAATCCATTCTTCATCGGTCGGCAGACGATAGCTATGCGTCGGGTCATTCTGTGCCAACCAATCGCAATAGGCCGTGGCTTCCTCTACGGTGATATTCACCACCGGATAATTATCCTGTCCGACTTCATAGGTAAAATCCGACTTGAAGACTGCATATTCCGCGTTGGTAACGGGAGCATAACCGATGTAGGCATTGGGAGCGGAAGCCCCTCTCAGCACCATCCACGCATCATCCGGATTGTCGTCATTTCGGGGATCGATGAGACGCAGGAATTGCTGTTCAAGCCGGATGTCACGGTTTTCTACCATCTCGTCCACAATCTCCTGCATTTCTTCCACCACATCCAAGGTGAGGGCTTCTCTTTCCAGTTCGCGGAGCTTCGCTTTTTTACGGGCTACCACTTTATCGTAACGAATACCCATTTGATCCAGCAAAGCCTGCTTGTTTTCCTCTGTAGGGCTCTGCTGATATTGACGGAGAAGTGCCGTAGTCGTGGCATCCAGTTCCGGTCGTTCTTCTTCTACAAGCGGCGCATCCGGGTCGTCGAACTCCAATTCTTCCTCTATCAGGTCAGCGGGCGTGACGAATGAGCCCATTTCCACCGTTTGATGAACACCGAAATAATGTGCCACGAGGCCTTCCCGATAGATAGACAGGCGATAACCTCCATAAAGGTCGCAAGGCAAGGTAAAAATGGAGTAGTCTTTTCCAGGGGTCAATCCGTTTTCATCCGGGGCATTGAACACCAGGATGGAGTTGGCATTTTCAACTTCCCCAGTCAATGCTTCCCCTAAATCTCCCCATTGGATGCCTGTTGTTCCGGCCAAGGCATAGCCGTCTACACTTTCCAACTCTATTTTAGTGATTCCAGACAACGAGAAATTCAGTTTCAGGCCACTGTAAATACTGCTTACATCCTGCGAACTTGGAAAATTCAATGCAATAACCCCATTTTCATCATATCCGTCGCTTCCAGCCACTTGTTCGGCAAGAACGGTCAAGGTTGGATTTCCGCTGCCGGATACTTCTCCCGGTTGGTCTGTAATCTCATCACTGTCACAAGAAGACATAGCTGTCGTCATGAAGAACGACAAACAAAATATGCCAAAAGCTTTTAATTTCATAATTTTCATTGTTTATTTACGTTTATCTTTATTTTGAGAACGTTGAAACAGCCGGTTCATCATTCTTCTTTCCAATACATATACTTTCTCTATTTGCGTGGGAGTCAGAAATTTGCTGTACTTCAAATAATACTTCTTACGTAGGTCAAGTATCTTCTGACTATGGGCAAACCTTTCGTTCATGGCTTGTTCAGCCTCTTTATCCGAAAGATGGGCTTTCTCTCTTTTCGGTCGGGGACCTAATGCCCAGATTTCTTTCTGGAACTGGCAGAAAGTTTCTACAAACTGTTGGGCCGTTTTTTCATCCATAGCCATTTCATTTGCGATGAACTGAGCCTGTGTCTCGGCCAGTTGTTCACGGGTCATACGCTGCTGCTCGCTCTTTTGGGCATACGTATTTACATGGAACACAATCATGACCAAGGCAAATACAACTACTTTAGTGATATTCTTCATTTCCTTTGTTATTATTCGTTCATAAACAGATCATACTGATAAGTCGCAAACAGGTAATCCTGATCGCTGCTGCTCAGATTGGCAAAAGCCTTTTCCACATCTTCAAAACTATTACTTGAATCATGGGGTAATAAGTTGAAGACGACCAATAATGCAATACTTGCCGCCACAAGTCCTCCCGTCACAGAATACCAAAGGCGAAAGTTGCGTTTGGGCTTGGAAGGAAGCATCTCCAATTTTACAGTTTCCCATACATTGTTTTCCATATCATCCAAGAAACCGTCCGGCGCGGTATAAGGCAGCCGTTTACCTACGCGGTCGAAATCAAAATCTTCTTTCATACATCTAATTGTTAGCATTCATGTATTTGACAATCTTATCTTTGGCAATATGATAGCTGGACTTTACACCATCAGTTGTTGAACCGATAATTCCGGCAATCTCATCATATCCCAAATCATTATAGTATCGTAAGTTAAAAGCCAGCTGTTGCTTGGTAGGCAAGGATAAAATGGCTTTTTGCAACTTTACAGCTTCCAAATCATTGTAATCGACAAATTCATCAGCCATCAGATTGCTTAGCTCACTCGAAGAATCATCCAATGACACCCGTTCCTCTTTTTTATACCGATCCAACAGGCGCAAAGCTTCGTTGGTGGCAATACGGTATACCCAGGAACGTAAAGTGCATTCGCCTTTAAAATCGGATAATGACCTGAATACCCTTATAAAAGTTTCTTGCGTTGCATCCTGTGCATCTTCATGGGTTACAACCAACCTTCGGATATGCCAGTAAACCGCTTCCTTATATTTTGTCATCAGATAGCGGAAACCTTTCTCCGGTTTCTTAGCCGTTAGCTCCACCAGTTCCTTGTCATCCTTTATGCTCATAAACAGTCGGGGATTCACTTGCCATATAGATGGAAGGTGTATTTAACTTAGTCATATCCGTAATCTGTGAGTTAATGACCATACAATGCCTGTGGTGATGGGGATGACGAGACTTGCGTACAGTCACACAGGATTGCAGCAAAAACAAGACTGTCACTCCCAGCATCAGTAGTTTCCAAATCTTTTTCATATCCTATTATCTTTTGGTATATATTTTCTTTTTCCCTCTAATTACGAGTTGTATGGGATTTTTCTTATCCATGGCAAAAGCATCCAGTTCAGCTTCTGCCGCAGCTCTACTGAGTTGCGTCATCTTGGCATATTGTTTAATCGTCAGATATTTGTTCGTTTTCAAGTAAGCCATAGCCATTGCCAATCTTTCCTTTCGATTGAATCGGTTGCTGATATAATGGAGCATGTCCGGTTTAACCACAACGGTAACAATCCGATTAGAAGGATAGTAACAATAGTGACGCCAATGTTGGGCGTTTACAGCTCCGCAAATCAACAACATCACCAAAATTAGCATTCCTACCTTTTCTTTTATAGTTGTATACATAGTTACTATTTTTTATTAGACAATTTTATCTTACATACCTTTTCATGAGCTCATTTAAATGGATGTTCTGTATAAAAGACCCGATAAAGGAATGAAAGTAAAATCAAACAAGTAATATTTTTGTTTTTTAATTTAAATATTTTACTTGCTAAGAAATATAAGAAACACAATTTCTATTGATTAAATTCGGCTTTTTTCTGTATTACATTACTTGTAAAATTCTATTATACCATTCAAGCAACAGCCCTTGAATCCTGCCGTATTTCAATTCTCTTTTTCCCATATAACGATTTTCCCATTTTTATTTATCCCGTCGGTAGCTCCACCTTGCCGGGTTCAGGGTGCGAAGCTACGGACAGGGCCCCTAAAAATCTGCAAGGCCGCTTCGCGCCCTGCGGGTTTTGGCGAAAATTTTTCAATCCGTCCAGCCGGGCGGTTGAAAATTTTTCACCAAAAGCCTTGCATATTTTCTCCCCGTCCGTATCTGCCCCCTGAAACGAGCAAGGTGAAGCCACCGACAAGGCATAAAAAAAAAGTCAATGTTATGAAAAAGAGAATTGAAATACGGCAGGATTTGAAACGAGGCTTCGGCTCCGCTCCAACCGGCATTAAAAATTTGGTGAAGTGGTCGCCGGTCGGTTTCGTGGTCTATGTGGCGGTGCGTTTCGTATGTGCCTTTTTGGGTGGTGTGCTGCCCATGTCGGCAGTTTTGGCGGTGGTGGTTTTCCTCATCCGTGCCGTGTGGCGTATCCTTTGCGTGCCCGCTCTTTTCATCCTTGTTCTTTGCGTGATACTCTGACAGAATATGAATCATTTTAAAATCAAATCATTATGAACAAAGTACATTTATTGGGAGCTAACAGAAGTTACGACAGAAGCGTTCAGACCGTTTCAGTCAATCAAGTGGTAATTATGGAAGGCTACAGCTATGACAGCTATGTTGTGTATGAAGTAAGCCGCAACGGGTGGGGAATAACCTATCATCTTATCAATTTGCGGACATACGAGTTTCATACATCCGACCTTATCCGCCCGTTATCGGAGAAATTCGGGATAGGAATCTATTACGATGATGCGAACCCCAAGTTCTTGGATCCGTTGGAAACAGCCGCTTTACTCACCAAGGCAAAAGAGAAGAAAGCCGAAGAAGAAAAGAAAGCGAAGGAAACAAGAGAGGAATACGGACGTATCGCCAAAATCGGTGCGGAGCGTTTGCGCCCCCTTGTCCCGACGGATGCAAAGGCGGTCATTATCGGCACACTACGGGTAAACGAGTGCGACAGTTATACGGACTATTACGACTATAGTATAGCAAGAACCGTCATTTTAGGCTTTTCCAAACATACACGCAACCTCTTTTCAGAAATGCGCAAGCATGCCGCCAATTTTGAGGAAACGGCCTATTTGGCAGAATATAACGCAGATTACGAACACCGTGAAAATTACAGCATGGGGGACGGCATGTATTTGGGCAGGAACAAGTACAGCGGTTGGACGATTGAGAAAGAGCCTATCTGTGACCTTGAAAAGTTCATAGAACGGTATGCGCACACCGCAGGGGATGAAGCCAACCTTTGTATGAAAGCACCGCAGAGGGAAAACGAAGCACAACAGCCGACAGCAACCGCAGACCCTTCAACCCTCAGTCTTGAAATCGTGGAATACAGCGAGAAGGCGATTGCCGTATTCGGTGACACCAAGCCGATAAAGGACGTTCTGAAAAACTTGAACGGTTTGTTCCGTGCAAACCTCACTTATAAGGGCGAAAGGCGTGCAGGGTGGATATATTCCAAGAAGCAGGAGCTGAAAGTAAGGGAAGCACTCGCCACGTGCATCCGTGTATGACAGCATGAACGGCAGGGCGGAGCAATCCGCCCACCTATCAATGAACCCATAAAAAAGTAACGACATGAGAACAGAAACAAGAACATACACCCTCTATCGGATAACCGAGTTATCCGAGGAAGCCAAAGAAAAGGCGTATAACCAGTGGTTATGCAATGGATACTTTTACGGTTGGACGAACGAGAACCGCCAAACTCTTGACACCTTTTGTGAACGCTTCGGCATTGTGTGCCGTAATTGGAGATATGACGCATGTAATTATAGCTATGATTACCGGAGCAGGCAGGAAGACTGCATAGACAGCCTAAGCGGTTGGCGGTTGGCAACCTACCTGATGAACAACCATTGGAACGACCTGTACACGCCAAAATATTTTTGGAAAGGGACGAAAGGACGAAAAAGCAGGATATTTGTAGATGCCTGTTGTCCCCTTACGGGCTTTTATATAGATAACCGTATTCTTGATCCGATTTATCAGTTCTTGAAATCCCCCACCGAAAATATCACGTTTGACAGCCTTATGAACGAATGTCTCGACAGTTTTTTCCGTGCTTGTCGGGATGATATGGAAAGCACCCGGACTTTGGAATACTTCACGGAAGAAAGCGACGCCAACGGTTGGGAATACCTTTCAGACGGAAAACCATTCAATTAATTATCAACATTTAAAACTTATCATTATGAAGACGAACAAGAAAGTACAGACGAACAGCGTACAGAAATCAGAGAAAGAAAATGCAGTAAAGGTGACCGCTTTGGCAATCATCCCGAAACCGATGACACTACTCACACCGCAGGACGTGCCCACGGCTACCGAAGTGACGGAAGCACCCGAAACGGCAACCGTTCCCACCGTTACGGAAGAAGCACCGCAGCAGGCCACGTTCAAGACACCGCTTTCAACGGCCACAGCCGAAACAGACCTTGACATCACCACCGTACACCCAAGTAGGGACAACCACCGCAAGACGTTCAATGACGCATCATTGCAGGAACTTGCGGAAAGCATTCGGGAAGTGGGAATCCTGCAGGCCATTGCGGTACGCCCACGCACGGAAGGCGGTTATGAAATCATATACGGTGAACGCCGTTACCGTGCCTCATTGCTTGCAGGAGCAAAGACCATAAAGGCAACCATATATAACAATGTGACGGATGATGAAGCGGAAGACATGTCGTTAAGCGAGAACTTGCAGCGTGAGCAGGTACGCCCCACTGAAGAAGCAAAAGCGTTCAAGCGGTTGCTTGAAAAGGGCAGATATGACATGTATTCACTGACCGCCCGTTTCGGACGGAGCGAGAAATATATCTATACCCGATTGAAACTGAACGAACTCTATGCGCCTATCGGTGAACTGTTGGACAATGAAACAATCACTGTCAGCGTAGCCGAGGAGATAAGCACCTATGAGCCCGATATACAAAAGGACGTGTACGAGAAGCACCTCAAAGAGGGGAACGGTGAGGATTGGACGGGATATACATTGAACCTCTTCAAAAGGTACTTTGAAAAATACTATACCACCGACCTTGGGCAATACAAGTTCGACAAGACGGAATGCAAGACATGCGTACACAACGCAGCCAATTACAACCTCTTTGCCGAGCATAACGGGTGCGGACACTGCACCAACCGCAAATGTCTGGAAGCCAAGAACGCAGCCCATGTGGCAAAAGAGACGGAGAAACTTTTGAAATCCGATCCGAAGCTGGTTGTCGCACGCCCCTGCTACGGAAGCCGTAACGATATGGCACTACAGAAATTGGACAAGAAAGGGCATGAAATCAAGGAACTTGACTACAACGTATCGGCAAGGGAATTCCCCAAAGCACCCGAAGCACCGAAGAAAGAGCAGTTCACCCAAACGAAAGAGTACGAACAGGCGGTGCAGACATTTGAGCGCAGAAACGAGGAATATGCCCGAAAGGTGGAGGAACTTGACCGCATGAAGGAGGAAGGCAGGATAAAGACCTATGTAAAGGTAGGACAGACAGAACCCGAACTCTGCTACGTGGAGATAAACAGGAAGGAAACCGCCCCCGTCACTATCGGGACATTGCAGGAAAGGGACAAGCGTTTCAAACAGCTTTCCATCGAAAAGACCGTTGCCGATACGAAAAAGATTGTCCGGGAGAACGACTATCCCGAAAGCCCGTTCACGCAGTACGAAGACGGTATGGTTTATTTCGCCATGCTTGCCCAACTTCAAAGGAGACATTTCCCGCTTTTCGGCATCAAGGACCAGCCTTTCGCATTGGACGAGAAACAGCGGATGAAAATCGTTGCCAAACTGACGGACGCACAAAAGACGGTAATCAAACGGGACTTCATCAGCCACTTCCTTTGTGAGAACGGCCACGGAGACAACAACGCATCCAAGCTGCTGAGGGACTTCGCAAACATGCACTTCCCCGACCAATACGGACTTGCCAAAGCCACCCACGAGGAAGAATATCAGAAACGCCATGAACGTTTGGAGGAAAGGATAAAGGAAATGAAGAAAGCGGAAAAGAAAGCTGCCAGGGAAGCCGAAAAACAGCAGGCAGCGGAAAAGACGGAGAAGAAAGTCACCGCCCCGAAAACGGAGAAGCCCGAAAGCGGAAAGGCAGCATAACCCCAAGCTGAAAATGTGTGCCGGAAACAACATCCGGCACATCTTTTTCACCGCTCCAAGAGAACAGAGGGCAGGGCCGGACGACCCCACCCACACCGCCACCGTAAAACCTTTTAAAATATCAGCGAATGAAATATATAAGAATGTTCCCGGACGTGGAGTATTCCACCGACAGGGATTTTTTCCTTGAAAATCAGATTGTCTGCATTGTAAGCAGGGAGGGCACGAAGTTTTGCAGCCTGATAGAGAACCGTCTGTTCATGCGTTCCCAAAGCCGCCATATCAGCAAGCGGATGCAGCTGCATATCATGTGTGAAATCCACAAGGAAATCTGCCGCCTTCGCTATGGCGGCGAGCCGGTGGAATGACCTGCCACACCCCACACCTGAATACTTCCTCTTAAAGAATAAGATAATTCTTATAGTATTTTTCCACTAATACGATAATAATAGATTTATTGATAACCAGATGAATAGCTGTTTATCTTTTCAGTTATCCGTTCTGTAGTCTGTTTATCCGGTTAGCTATATAGTTATCTATCTATTCAGCTACATAGCTATTTAGCTATGTGGCTATGTACATATTCAAACGGCAGCCCACATATCCATATAATCATATATCCATTCGGCCGAATATTTGCCTCCCTATTCGGGTAACCATCTTAATATTTGCCTGAACAGCAATTCAAATACCAGACCATTTACTTATTCAAACGGATAACTGAATAACTGCCCGGCTATAAATAAACCTTAAAAGAGTATCCATAAAGTATTCCCTGGTTTCAAAGTCATTCATTAGCGGGTGTTGGTGGGAACCGCCATAATGTGCGGATAGAAAAAACTCTCTACCTTTGTTGCCGGGAGAACGCAGCCCGTTCTCGGCAGAGAACGTATGATAATCCTTCAGACCTTTAATCCGGCATAGCCGGATTTTAATATGCGCCAGCATATAGCGAGGTGTACTTTCAGCGGTTGAAAATATTTCCACCCGCTGAAAGTCTCGCCCCGAAAGTGCTTTCGGGGGCAAAGGTTCTCCCAAGTCGAACCTTTTAAAATTTCATGTTATGAAAGATGAAACAAGAATCCGTGGCGCCGCAGGGCGCAAGGTGCTGGCCGATCCACGCACGCACCGCTATTACCTTTGTTTCAATGACAGTGAGAACGAAAAGTTCCTCACGATGTTTGAACAATCCGGCATGAAGAACAAGGCCGAATTTATCTTCGCCCGTATCTTCGGTTGAGAGTTCAAGGTAGTGAAGATTGATAAGGAAGCGCAGGAATACTACGCCCAGCTCACCGCTTTCTATCAGCAGTTCCGACGCATAGGCAACAACTACAACCAATGTGTAAAGACCATCCATACCATTTACGGGGAGAAGAAATCGCTTGCGTTTCTCTACAAACTCGCCGAAGAAACCCGTAAACTGGAAGAAGTATGCAGGCAGGTTATCGAACTTACAAAGCGGTACGAAAAGGAGTATCTCACTAAAAAGGAATAACGTTATGGTACCGAATATCACATCGGGCAGTTCATTCTACGGAGTGATTGCCTATAATAAAATAAAGGTGAACGACGGTACGGCAAAGGTATTGTGACACCCGAAAATAGCGGCGGACACTTCCGGCAATGTGCCGATTGAAAACTGCGTGCAGGCTTTCGAGCCTTATATCGCACTCAACTCGCACGTCAGGAAACCGGTTATCCACATCTCCCTGAATCCATCCCCGAAAGACATTCTTTCAAAAGAACAAATGACCGTATTGGCGCAGGAGTTCATGGAAAAGTTCGGTTACGGGAACCAGCCCTATATTGTATGGTTGCACGAAGACATAGACCGCAAGCACATGCACATTGTCTCGGTACGCATCAACGAGAAGGGAGAAAAAATAGACCACAACCGGGAGGCTATCCGGGCACAGAATATCTGTCGGGATATGGAAGTGATGTACGGCCTTCATCCCACACTCGGAGAACACAGTGAAAGGGAATTACTATCCTTGCAAAAAGTAGATTATCCGAAAGGTGACGTGAAAGCGCAGGTGAAGCATACCGCCCGTACTCTACTGGAATGTTACAACTGCCATTCGCTTGCCGAATACAACACCCTTCTGAATTTGTATAACGTCACTGTTTACGAAGTCAGGGGAAGCGTGGACGGAAAGGAATATCACGGCATCATGTATGGAGCTTTGGACGATGACGGGCAGCAGGCGGGAACACCTTTCAAGTCCAGCAAATTCGGAAAGGTATTCGGTTATGAAGCCCTGCAAAAGAAGTTTGCCGCCACCGCCGAAAAGGTGAAGAGGAACAGTCTTGCCGAAAGGGCACGGCAGGAAATAGTCAAAGCCATGCAGGACATAAGTACGAAAGAAGCGTTTGCCCGCAAGCTGAAAGATACGGATATAGAGGTGTTTTACCGTATCAATCCCGAAGGACGCCTGTACGGTATCACTTTCATAGACCATACCAGCCGGACAGTGTTCAACGGCTCGCGTTTGGGCAAAGCCTTTTCAGCCAATGTATTCAACGAACTGTTCAACAATCCGGATGCGGACCGTACAAAGCTGATACCGTCACCGGAGCAGGATACGCCCCGGCAGGAACGGGAAACGGATGCGGAAGAAAGGCAGGAAAGGGAGGAATACCGGCAGCAGGAAAATCAGGTCTACCAGAGTGAACCGTCCGGTAGTCTGATTGATACGTCCGCACTCGGTGCCATTGACATTTTCTCCGTACTCATGGAAGATGACCATACGCACGAGTACATCGATCCGGCCTTCCGCTTCGGGCGCAAGAAAAAGAAGAAGCGCAGGCGCAGGTTATAATATAATAATGTATGGAATAAGAAGTCTAATTTTAATAGTTACAATTATGCAGAATGAAGATGATTTAAGAGGTCTTGCCAAAGTCACGGACTTTATGCGGGCCATCAGTTTTTTATTTTTGGCGATACACATCTATTGGTTTTGTTACGGCTGGCTCCACGAAATGGGCTGAACGCTCGATATAGTGGATAAGATACTGTCCAATTTCCAGCGTACCACCGGATTGTTCTCGTCCCTTCTTTACACCAAACTGTTTTGTGTCCTCTTTCTCGGTCTGTCCTGCATGGGCAACAAGGGAGTGAAGAAGCATGAAATCACATGAAGGCAGATTATCATTGCGGCCATAGCAGGTACTATACTTTTTTTCTTGAACTGGTGGTTACTGTCCATTGATGCATCATCCGGTGTATATGCGGTACTTTATACCACAACCTTGGTCAGCGGCTTTTTTAGTCTGTTGGCATCCGGTTGATGGATAAGCCGTCTATTGAAAAATAGTTTGTTGGAAGACGTTTTCAATACGGAGAATGAATCATTCATGCAGGAAACCCGCCTTATGGAAAACGAGTATTCCATTAACCTGCCGACTAAATTCTGGTACAGGAGGAAGGAATGGAAAGGCTGGATAAACGTAGTGAATCCTTTTCGGGCTAGTATGATTTTAGGTACACCGGGTAGCGGTAAATCGTATGCCGTAGTCAACAATTATATCAAGCAGGCAATCGAGAAGTCCTATGCGCTCTATATATACGATTTCAAGTTTGACGATTTATCAGTCATCGCTTATAACCATTTGCTCAAATACAGACACCGTTATAAGATACCGCCAAAGTTCTATGTTATCAATTTCGATAACCCACGCAAGAGCCATCGCTGTAACCCGCTGGCACCGGAACTGATGACGGATATTTCAGACGCTTACGAGTCGTCGTACACCATAATGCTTAACCTCAATAAGTCGTGGGTGCAGAAGCTGGGGGACTTCTTTGTGGAATCCCCGATTGTATTGTTTACGGCGATAATATGGTTTTTGAAAATCTATGAAGGCGGCAGGTTTTGTACATTCCCCCATGCGATAGAACTATTGAACAAAAGGTACGAGGATGTATTCACCATTCTGACAAGCTATCCCGAACTTGAGAACTACTTGAGTCCGTTCATTGACGCATGGAAAGGCGGAGCAAGCGAACAGCTCCAGGGCCAGATAGCGAGTGCTAAAATCCCGTTATCCAGACTGATAAGTCCGCAACTCTATTGGGTAATGTCCGGCAGTGACTTTACGCTGGATATTAATAATCCCAAAGAACCGAAAGTGTTATGTGTGGGCAACAATCCCGATAGAATTTCTATTTACGGGGCAGCTTTAGGTCTGTACAACTCCCGTATTGTGAAGTTGATAAACAAGAAGAAGCAACTTAAAAGTTGTGTGATTATTGACGAGTTACCAACCATCTTCTTTAAAGGTTTGGATAATCTGATTGCTACAGCACGAAGCAACAAGGTAGCGGTTGTATTAGGCTTTCAGGATTTCAGCCAGTTAAAGCGCGATTACGGAGACAAGGAGGCCGCCGTAATTATGTCAACTGTGGGCAATGTATTTAGTGGTCAGGTAGTAGGTGAGACAGCAAAAACATTATCAGAGCGATTTGGAAAAATCCTGCAAAAACGAGAGTCTATGAGCATCAACCGTAACGATACGTCCACTTCCATCAGCACGCAACTGGACAGCCTGATACCTGCCAGTAAAATCAGTACACTCTCACAGGGTATGTTTGTCGGTGCCGTAACGGACAATTTCGGAGAAACGATAGACCAGAAGATTTTCCATGCGCAGATAGTAGTGGATAATGATGCGGTACAGAAGGAAACAGCCGCCTATCAGCCCATCCCTGAAATCAGCAGTTTTCTGGACGAGAACGGTAACGATACAATGGAGCAGCAGATACAGGCCAACTATCGGCAAATCAAGCAGGATATTGTGGAACTTGTAGAGAACGAGTTAATCCGCATAGAGAATGATCCGGAACTCAAACAGCTGTTAGGTGGTGATAATAAGACATAAAATCAACATAACAATGAGATCTGTATAGTACAATATCAAAATCACTATAAGCTAATTTTACTGCAACGTTTATAGTGATTTTGACATATCATCTAATATCTCTACACTTAAAGAACATTATCTTCCTATCACTAAAATCTCTTCTCTTCCTTCATTATGTTTGTTTAATGCAAAAGAATGTTTTCCAAGGGAAACCACTTCAACATTATTTTTAAATTGCATAACCACTTCTTTTAATTCATCTGGAGAGGGATATCCATTACTAGTATATGATAATACTATGATAGAATTTCTATGTTTTGATATTAAATTATGCAACTCTTCCAAAAACGTTTGCTTGCATTCAAATTCTTTATTTTTATTAATGCAAATCTCTTTATTTTTTTTATTTAAGTCAATATTATTTTCTATCAAATCATAATTTACTAATCCTTCCAAAAAATGATATCGAGAATGGTATGAAACCATAGAACCATCATTATTAAAGTATGGAGTATCAATATATACTACATCTGCTTCCACATTGCAATTTAATGCAGAAGTATTAATGATTTGAATATTTTGTTGTTCAGAAAACTGAAATTCATTTAGTTCTTTGGTGAATTTTATAAATAAATCATAAAATGATTGCTCCCATGTAACTTTATTCCCGAATTTTGATTTAGTATGATTAATTCTTAAATTTAGATTGTTCCTGTGAAATAAATTAAAGGGTCTTTTTATGATACATGACTGTATTAATATATAATATGCAGAAGCCTGCATATTATCAGGTAGATAATGAATGTTTTGTGTAACAATATCTATTATCTTATTTTCTGCATTAGTATAATAAACACCTTCAAAATTATCTTCAATTATTTGCTTATAATCCCTTTCTTTTCTAACATTAAGCAAATCAATAGCATCAATCTCTTTAAAAGTATTACGGGGTGTATCTAACAAAGCCTTTGCTATTTTACAATTAAAAAGAAATATATCGTTGTAAATAACTTGTTTCCTCTTTGTAAGCATGTAGTATGATAAAATCCCAGTTCCCCCAAATAAATCTAAAATTGAATTGAATTGGATATTACGTTCTTCGAGTGCAGACCAAATATCCTCAATAAGTTTACGCTTTGAACCGTAATATCGAGTCACTGGCAATTTCATACTTTAAGAATTCCTTTCATCGTCTTTGTTAAAACTTGAAATGATGGTTCTGTTATACAAATTAAATCTTTTTCAGTATCCATTACAGGCACTTTAAAGTAATAAGGAAGACATCCTAACCCTTCACGAGATTTATTATACTCGTTAGGAATATCTTCTCCTTTTATACTATATCTAAAAACATCTAGTTCAGGATCACTATAACAACCAATTATAATAAAATGGATTTGAGAAGGAATATCATTAAATGCATCATACCACTGCTTGCATTTTTTAACATACTTATTTATATAAGAAGTTGTCAACTTAGTTTTAGCTTCAATAAAAAAAAGACCTTCATCAGATTTTACTATAAAATCTATTTCATGTTTGTTATGTGGTAGAGATTCTGTATTATAATTTGAAACAAACTCAACATTGTTATATTCACAACTAATTGTTCTCAAAATATTAAATAAAAACTCTTCATAAAATTTTTCAATAAAGAAATAAGCAATCTCTGGCTTAAGAACATTTACGATTTTCTTTGATTTCTTGATACAAGAAGAACTTTTAGTCCAGCAATGGAGATTAGGACGTTTTTGTTCAATAAGATGTTTCAAATTATAACTAGAATCATCTGCCCCTCGAGCTGTATTATATGCACCAAGTAGAGTTGAATCGACATCAACATCGTGAACAAATATGTCGTAGTTATTTAACCCATCTATTTTTTCAAATTTCACTAATGGATCAAAAAAACGTTTATACTTGTCAGGAATCTCTTGATCTTTAATGTATAAATTATTTTCCAAATAAGAAAGAAGACAAGAAAAATCATCCATTTGAGTAGTATCAAGAAAATCCTTCAACAAACCTTTTTGCGGTGACTCTATTTTTTTAGATTCAGCAATATTTCTAAATACATTCATTTTAAAGAGTAGCCAATAATAATCAAATCTCTTTTGCTTATCAATAAATTCATCGATGTCTGTTTTTAGAACAAATACTAAATCGTTTATCTTTATTCCAATAGCTTTGTCTATGCCTGAATCATTTTTACTTTTATGCAATAAGTAACAAGATGTATTTTCATCTAAATTAATCTCTATTTTATAATTTTCTTTTAATGATTTTTCATTGATCCAAACTCTATCTATACTAAATATTTCTTCATACAAAGATTCTAATTTTAATAGAGAACAGGGATATATAGGACTCCATATAGTCAAATTGTCTATATCCTCATCATCACCAAGAAGAGTATTATAAAAATTTGAATTATCCATAGATTTTATACAATCTAATAACCCTGCCTTTCTATCTCCTTTATCTATTAAGTTTGTTAAAACTTTCTTATCTGCAAAAAGACGTTTAATTTCATTTTGAGATTCCTCTTGCTTGGACTGTGTATCTTGAATCAAGATAAAAGGTTCACTAATGATAAGCAATGTCGATTTAAAAGAGAACTCATTCAAACTAGATGCACTTAATATATCTTTATTATATTTTTTACATAATAGAGAAAATGCGAATGAAAATAAAAAATCCTTCTTACTGTGCTCTGTTGAAGATATTGATTTTATTTTCAAAACTTCATCGCTAAATGAAGCGTCCATATCCGAGAAATCAATATTTAACAAAAGATCATCACCATACATTTCTCGCAAAATATTCCAATAGGGCATCAATAAGTCCTCCAAATGTGTAGTTAGTCGCTTTACACAATTATTTTTTATATTCTTGAACATAACTATAAATTGCCGTTTGTATATAATGAAATTAATTCTTTTATTTCACCTTCTTTACTGGTATAATAGGTGTAATACATTCCGAGTAAAGTCATCAATTCCATAGGATCATATGTGACTATTTCTTTCACAATTATAGATTCTTCTTGCAAAATTGCAAAAGAAATATCTAAGGATTCTGGCCGATATATTACTAATTCATAATTAGGATATGCGGATTTAACATTCTTAATTCTACTTATATTTGAAGCTACATCTCCTGTAAACAAAAAGACTTGAGCATTTTTTATTGCATGATTTAATAACGTTTGATACGTTTGCACTTTAACTTCAAAATCTTCATTTACAAAATTCAATATATCAACATAATTCTCTAAATTACTAAAGAATTTTTGATTAATTCTCATAAAACCTTTATTTTCCTCAATCTCTTTTTTAGTTTCTTCGAAATTAGTAGATAAGTTGAGTTCAATCATTTTTTCTTTCCATCCAACAGATTCATCCGTTTGCAATTTTTTACAAATTAATTGAATAACATTATTATTGTTGGAAAAATGTTTGCTCTGCACAAATGAAGCTATTTTTTTGATAGTTTCATCCGATTTATTGGATTGAATAAGTTCATCCAAATATTTAGTTAGCTCAATCACATCACTGATTGAAGTAATACTACCTAATTGAAGTATGTGTGGAGATATTCTTCTTTCAAATGCAGTGTTATAAGCAGCTAATGACATTCTTGAACTTGCTCCAGATGCTTCTGTTGCAGCAGTTATAATGTAGTGTCCTTTTATATCAGAACTTAAATCTATCAGCTCTCTGTAAGAAGTCAATAATGAATTAAAGCGGACTTTAGATTTTTCTTGTATCTTCTCTAATTCATCTATTTCAAAAATAATATAATGACCCGAAGCCGCTAAAACATTTAAAAAGAAAACTAGAACTTCTCTTCTATTGTAATCTGTAAATTTATCTAGGCTTAACTTATCAAAACTACCTTTGTTATAAATTTTACCAGTTCCAAGAGCAATCAGTGTGTCCAAAATCTCATCATTGTCGATATAAGTATTTATTGTTATTACATATTTTTCTAGTACAGAATAAGATCCCGAATAATTACGAGCCAAAGATTCAATTTGAATAGATTTTGTTTTAATTACATTTCTTAATGAGGATTTTATCAAATCGAGAAAATTCTCTTGCAAAATGTAGTGGAGAAAAAGAATAAGGTCATACTTATCCACATCAGCTCTCCAATAAGCTACATGAATATTATATTGTTTGTTGCACAAGAAGAAATACTCCAAATATTTCATTAAATTGGATTTCCCATTACCATAATCAGCGGTCACAAAACTATATTGAAAAGCTGTATCTATCAGTTCCATTTTTTTTGTAATATTCTTCTTTGCTTTATCCATATCTAATATAAAGAAAGGAAGATTTGGAGCTAGACCATAACATAAATCATTTTTAATACTTGAAATATTTTCAGGCATTGGCTCCAATTTAGTCCAAAGTTTATCTATTGCAATCATTTGTTTATAATTCGAATTTTTATTACTGGATTTCCATTCACAATAAATCGTCTTCTTGCATCAATTGATGATACTATATTAGAAAACAATATAAGTTTTAATTTTCCATACTCACGATAATAACTATTAATCATATCTTCAAAAGAAGAAAAAGATAATTTAAATTTGGATTTCAAATCATACAAATTCACAAATCCTAAATCATGTTTCCCTATGTCTATCAGATTCATATACTCACTTTCAATAATGCTGTAAAATGATAAATATTTCATCGTTTTTTTTATATATTGTTCTAAAAACGCTGACATATTTTCTTTATGATAGAAATATTTATCTTTATATTTAAAGGTCTCCAAAATGCATCTATAATGTTTTCTTATTTTCCAATAACTGTCAACTACATTTAATTCTTCAATCCATGCCAACCTAACCTTATCATAATTGGCAGACTGACTCTTTTTAACATAATTAAAATAGTTTACATTGCAATGCTTTTCTAAATATATTAAATGAAAATCTTCTATATCATTTAATGCTTTACGCTTAAATGGCAAAGATAATAGCAATGGTAAAAACACATCTGCGTCATGCAATATTATATGCAAAAATATATTATCCTTTTCTGTGCTAGATAGAGAGTAAAAACGCTTGTTTGCTGTTAATAAATCATACGCATCAGGCTCTAATTTATAGTATGAATTTAAATATCTCATTTTTTTTGCAAGCGTAATATAATATGAAGTATTTTTATAAGTAGAATATACAATTCTTTCTTCTTTATTTTTTCTTTTATTAAGTATTTTAGAAATAGCACTTTCTAATTCTTCAATGTTGGCTTTGTCTTGAAGCCAATTTAACACGATTTTGGCTTTTGATATGGAAACCATACCTTTATATTTATCTTCATCTATTTCATGGCGCTTTACAACTTCATGGAGATGATATCTAAAAAATTCTCCATAAAAATGACTCGGAAGTATAGATATAGAGTGATCCTCCATATATTTTACAAAGCGACAGACCCATACAATGCTTTTTAAGGGCATATTGTACGGCCGATGTAAACCATCTAAATATACAAAGTCTATATTTTCCAATTTTTTTTTAATTTAAGAAACCTCAAAATATTTATTACTCATCTCAAATGTCTAATATTATCAGTGCATAATTCACTTTTTCACATGCCTAAATAAAGTTCCACACTACAATATTAACGATTCTATGAAAAAATATTTTCTTAATATGCACAAAGATAGTGTATTTACTGATATTTTAAGTGAAAGCAGTTAGAAAATCACATGTGCAATTGAGTCTTTTGATTAATAATGCAATGATATCTTCTAATGTAGTGATTTACAATCATAGGAGTAGAATTCAACAAGTGAATTTAAATTATCCATAAAGATATACTTAAGGAGACCTTCGTTTATATCTCCAAATTGGTCATTTCACGCCAATTCCCGCCATCCATGTCCCACATCGGCAGAAACGTAATACCCTATCAATTAAACCTCTACATTCGCACCGACGGGCTAAAGTTTACCCGGTAATTTAATTTATTGTATCACTTAATTTTTTAATTTATGGCTAAGAAAAAGCAAGAACAACAAGAGCAGAGTTAGGACGAGCATGTAATGGCAGTCCTTGACAAGAGAACGAACAAGACCGCCGTCATTTCCAAAATGAACGAGCAGGACGGAAGTATCGAAGTCGTACCGCCCGACAAGAAGAACAGCAACAGTTTTCTCAAACTGGACCGTACCTCACCGCTGGAACTGTTTTTCACGAACTTCAAGAACCAGTATGAAAATCCCACAAGTTTCAGTTTCTTCCTCGTCCCTCTCGCTGTGTTGGACAAGACGCTGAATGCGGTCATCCAAATCCGAAAAGGGGAAGATCCCGGGCCGGACGGCAAGAAGCTGGTGGAAAACAGCGAACTCAACGATGAAGGGCGTATCGCCAAACTTGCCCGACGGTATAAGTTTGATGAGCACCAACTGCCGTGGAAAGACCTGAACGCCCTCGGTCTGGATAAAGAGACACTGTTCAACAATCATTGATTACCTTCCAGTCAATCGAGTCTTTCAGATTGATTATATCCACAATCGAATAATGCTTTGTCCCGTTTTCCTCTTCGGCAAAACGCAGACGCCCGCTTAAACGTTGTTTCTCAATTTCTGCCGGATCGGGGTTTATCAGTTCACAGACTTCATCCGGCAGCATGGACAATGCCACATCGTTCTCCTGACAGATATGTTGCAGGACGGCCAGCATGTTCAACGACTTCTTATAACTTCTCACGAGGGCGGCGAAAGAACTGCTTTCAATCTTAATCATCTTTTTCATAACGGTTATTTTTTAGAGTTTTCTGATTTTTCCAATAATACGGCACGCAGGACATCTGAACGGCGGTAGTAAATCTTTCCCTTGTCTCTGTAAAAGGGAAGCGTACCGTCATTGCGCCTTCTAAGCAGAGTTCTGTCCGACATCTTTGTCAGCAGACGCACGCCTTTTGAATCGAGTATCTCGCTATCCGGCAAATTCTCAACGGCAGGAGAGAGTAACTTCTCAATGTTATTCACTTTGGCAAGTATGGCACTAAGCATGTGGTTTGTCTGCCCACCCGGTGCAGTTCTTCTATTGTTCATAACGACCTTATTTTTATTGTTTATGGTGCAATATTACGGAGATATTATCAGGCCATTGGTTACTCAACCGTTGAGCAACCGCCAAAAAAAGACAGAAAACGCCAATTTAGGACAAAAAAATAGCCGGAAGCAATTTCCGGCCATTCTTAAAGGAACAAGCATCTGATTGTTATGCCTGTTGTTGGATAAAATGTTAATACACAAATGTATACGAAAATAATCCCTATAAATTTGGCTATGTTCCAAACAATGCCTATATTTGTATATGAGTTATTTGAAACTATGCAAAGCAGTGTAACCGAAAGCAGGACTTTTGCTACCAAATCGTTACCTGCATCTTTTAAATACTGTAATTACCTTCTGATTTACAGTAAATTACAACAAAACACTAAGTTGCTAAAGGAAAAAAATAGTACTTTTGTATCATTCTTTCTATTACTCCTCTGCGGGTAAGCCGTGGTAATTTGTAAAAACATCTCCCTCTTCGAGAGGAGCGTGGGGCATGTGATCTTCGTTTATCGCCTGGCAGCATTTTTGAAGATTGCATGCCTTTTTTGTGTCCTGCTCAAAAAGGGAAATACTGTCAGGCTACTGCAATCGGTAAGTTAACGGGACTGTGTATTGTACGCGGACGGCTTTCCCACCTTTCATCTTTCCCGGAGTCCATTTGGGCATCGACTTGACAACCCGTAAGGATTCTTCGTCCAATGAGGGATATAAAGCCTGTGTCACTTTGGCGTTTGTAATACTTCCGTCTTTTTCGATAACGAATGTGACGACTACTTTTCCCTGTTTTCCCTGTTGCTGGGCTTCTGCCGGATATTTTATGCTTTTAGCAAGAAACTGCAATAATGCATTTTGCCCACCCGGAAATTCCGGCATGATATCACATGTGTCATAAATCTTGTCTTTTTCCGGTGGAAGCGGATTAGCTGCTTCCATTTTGGAAACAGTAGTGGTGGCGAGAGCAGTCGGCTGTTGGATAACCTCTGCTACCTTTTCATTCAAAACACGTGCCATTGCATCGATATTATTGAGCAATAGCAAGCCTGCGGCCATTGGAACCAGTGCCAGGTATTTCACTTTTCTGGCGTTGTTCGTCCTTTTTTTGTTTAACATAGTAATTCTCTTTTTAAGTGGTAAGACACTGAAATTGTTATATAAATTTGCAATAGCCGTATTGGGATGTTTTACTCCGATCAGATGGTACTGGTATTCTTTTTTGTCGAATCCGGCAAGCATGACCTGCTCATCTGCGATAAATTCATGATTTATACCGATCTCTTTCTTTAGCCACCAGGCAAACGGGTTTAGCCAGCAGGCGATACAGATGATTTCACCAGCCATCATGTCGATCGAATGCCATTGGCGGACGTGTGTTTGTTCATGGATCAAAATGTCATCAAGCCTTTCCCGTTGATGCGGATCGGATGAAATGAAAATCCAGCCGAAAAAGGAGTAGGAGGCTTCCGCTTCCGGAAGGATACAGACTTCAGTGCCGTTCAAAGTAATTTTCCTGCATTTCCGGTGTAAGCGGCAAACAGTGAACAGCTCTGCCAGACATCTGGATAGCAACAGGTCGGCTCCTGCCAGCCAGATAACTTGCATAACCTTGAGCCCGGTTTCTTTCCAGTCGGAGGCGGCTATTTCATTGCTTGCTGTCAGGACTGTTTCTTTAGGTAGCAACCCTGAATAGTAGCCGACTATACCTGCTACGCTTGTCTGGGTGGATAACCAGCCGCTTAAATCCGGTAAAGGGTAAAGGAACGCGATCAGGTAAATCGACAATAACACCCCTCTGCGTAACCTGAAGAACGTATCGTCACGGAATAATAGGCGATAACAGATATATAAAAATGCCAACGCCAGATTTACCTTTAGAAAATAGATTAGTATCGGAGTTATCATATTGATATCTTTATAATTGATTATTCTTCCTTTTCGATCTGATCCATCAAGTCCTGCAAATCGCTTTTGGATAATTTACGATCGCGGACAAAGAAGGAAACCATTTCTTTATAAGAACCGGTGAAATAATTTTGTACGACATTCGACATGAAAGTACGCTTGTATTCCGCTTCTTTCACACGTGGAGAAAAGAGTGTGATCGTTCCGAATTTCTTCGGGGTGACGTACTTCTTTTTTTCAAGGTTCCGGACCACCGATGCCACGCTGGTGTAGGGCGGTTTCGGATCGGGCATTTCGTTCAGTATGTCACGGATGAAACATGATCCTAATTTCCAGATATACAACATTACGCTTTCTTCTTGTGCAGTCAGTCTTTCCATTGTCTTGTTGTTTTTTGAATTTCAGATTACTATCTTTTCGCAAATCTACTTTATTTTAGTAGATAAGGGTACGTGTCTTATGGTAATAATTGTTAATGAGGGAAAAAGGGCTTCTTGCTTCTGGTGTTGTGGAGGATTTCATTTTCATGCCTGTGTGTTTTGATTTGGACTAACGGATCTTTAGGAAAAAGTACGATAAGAAGAAGGGAGGCGATAAGCCCTGTTCTTGTTTTTCGCTTTTTATTATGTATCTTTGCCCGACAGAATCAAAGAAAAATACTTACCGGATGATAGACTTCAATATGATACCATCTCCCTGTTATGTGATGGAAGAAGAGTTGCTCCGCCGTAATTTGTCACTGATCAAGAGCGTGAAGGAGAGGGCGGGAGTTAATGTAATCCTGGCTTTTAAGGCGTTTGCGATGTGGAAAGCGTTTCCGATCGTGCGTGAATATATTCCGTATTCGACAGCAAGTTCGAAGTTTGAGGCCAGGCTGGCTTTTGAAGAGATGGGTAGCCGGGCACATACCTATTCGCCGGCATATACGGAAGCGGATTTCCCGGAGATTTTAAGATACAGTAGTCATGTGACGTTCAATTCGCTTACGCAATTCGAACGTTTCTATCCGATGGTGCAGGCGGACGGAAACCGGGTATCGTGCGGTCTGCGCATCAATCCTGAATATTCGGATGTCGAAACGGATTTGTATAATCCTTGCGCTCCGGGCTCCCGGATGGGAGTGGTTAGCGACCTTTTGGATGGTCAGTTGCCCGACGGTGTCGAGGGCTTGCATTTTCATACGCTTTGCGAATCGAGTTCGTATGATCTGGAAAAGACGTTGGGAGAAGTAGAAAAGCGTTTCGGCCGTTTCCTGCCGCATATCAAATGGTTGAATATGGGAGGCGGGCATCTGATGACACGAAAAGACTATGACACGGAACATCTGATCGGGCTGTTGCAGGCGTTCAAGGCCAAATATCCGAACCTCGAAATCATCATGGAGCCGGGAAGCGCATTTGCGTGGCAAACCGGATTCCTGCTGACGACGGTGGTGGATATCGTGGAGAATCATGGTATCAAGACCGCGATCATAGATGCCTCTTTCACTTGCCATATGCCGGATTGTCTGGAGATGCCCTATAAACCGGTGATTCGCGGGGCTATAGAGCCGGAAGAAGGAAAGCCTGTTTATCGTATTGGAGGAAACAGCTGTCTGAGTGGTGACTATATGGGCGATTGGTTTTTCGAGCAACCCTTGAAAGTGGGTGATAAATTGATATTCGAAGATATGATCCATTATACCATTGTCAAAACGACCATGTTCAACGGAATCCCGCATCCATCCCTGGCTTTGTGGAGCAAGGAGGACCGGCTCGTGATGTATAGGGAGTTCGGCTACGAAGACTACAAGGGAAGAATGGACTGAATCAATTGACAATTAATAAAGAAGAGGAATGTCTGGATTGTAAATCAGGTTGTGCAAATAAAATTGTCGATTGTCAATTGTCAATTGTCAATTATTTAGTAATTTAGCGCACTCATTCAGAAAAGAAATAATTAAGCAATAATTAAGGTATGGGTATTTTTAGCTTTTTCAGTAAGGAAAAAAAGGAAACTCTGGACAAGGGGTTATCTAAGACAAAAGAAAATGTATTTTCTAAGATTACCAGAGCCATTGCCGGTAAAAGCAAGGTGGACGACGAAGTTCTGGACAATCTGGAAGAAGTACTGATTACTTCCGATGTCGGAGTAGATACTACACTGAAAATCATATCCCGTATCGAAGACCGCGTAGCCAGAGACAAATACGTGACGACCAGTGAGCTGACAGCGATCCTGCGTGAAGAGATCGCTTCCCTGCTTACAGAAAATCATACGGAAGACCTGGAGTCGTTTACGGTTCCGGAAGACAAGAAGCCGTATGTCATCATGGTCGTAGGCGTGAACGGGGTAGGCAAGACGACCACGATCGGCAAACTGGCTTATCAGTTCAAGAAGGCCGGTAAAAATGTGTATTTGGGAGCAGCCGATACGTTCCGCGCCGCAGCTGTAGAGCAATTGGTGATTTGGAGCGAACGGGTAGGAGTGCCTATCGTGAAGCAGAAGATGGGTTCCGACCCAGCTTCGGTGGCATTTGACACGTTGAGTTCGGCAAAGGCGAACGGGGCGGATGTGGTGATCATCGATACTGCCGGTCGCCTGCATAACAAGATCAATCTGATGAACGAGCTGACCAAGATCAAGAATGTGATGAAGAAAGTGGTTCCCGATGCACCGCACGAAGTCTTGTTGGTATTGGACGGTTCTACCGGACAAAACGCATTTGAACAAGCCAAGCAGTTTACGGCTGCAACCGAGGTGAATGCTTTGGCGGTTACCAAATTGGACGGAACGGCCAAAGGTGGCGTCGTGATCGGTATTTCGGATCATTTCCGTATCCCTGTCAAATACATCGGCTTGGGAGAAGGAATAGAGGATCTCCAGGTTTTCAATAGAAAAGAATTTGTAAACTCCCTTTTCGGAGAATAAAGGGAGTTGTACCATAATATATGAGGAAAAATAAGGTAGATATTATAACACTGGGATGTTCAAAGAACCTGGTGGATTCGGAGCAGCTTATGCGCCAGTTCGTAGCGAACGGATATACCGTCGAACATGACCCCCATAAGATTAACGGTGAAATCGTTGTTGTGAATACCTGCGGTTTCATCGGAGATGCCCAGGAAGAGTCGATTAATATGATACTCGATCTGGGAGAGGCCAAGAAGAAAGGGAAGATCGGTAAATTGTTTGTCATGGGATGTCTTTCCGAACGGTTCCTGAAAGACTTGGAAAATGAGTTACCGGAAGTCGATCGTTTCTATGGAAAGTTCAATTGGAAAGAGTTGCTGAACGATTTGGGTAAATCCTACCACCGGGAATTGGCTGCCGACCGTGTTTTGACGACTCCCCGGCATTACGCCTACCTGAAGATCGCCGAAGGGTGTGACCGTACCTGTTCGTATTGTGCCATTCCGATCAGTACGGGGCGTTACCAGTCCATACCGATGGAAGAGATCGAGAAAGAGGTTCGCCTGCTGGTGAAACAGGGTGTGAAAGAATTTCAGGTGATCGCCCAGGATTTGACTTATTACGGTTTGGATTTGTATAAACGCCATGCGTTGCCGGAACTGGTGGAACGCATCTCCGATATTCCGGGAGTGGAATGGATCCGCTTGCATTATGGTTATCCGTCCCATTTCCCTTATGACCTGCTCAGGGTGATGAGCGAACGCGATAACGTTTGCAAATACATGGATATCGCCCTTCAGCATATCAGCGACCCGATGTTGAAGAAAATGCGCCGTAACATCACGAAAGAAGAAACATATGCCTTGATACGCCGGATGCGGGAAGAAGTACCCGGCATCCATCTGCGTACGACCTTGATGGTCGGCCATCCGGGAGAAACCGAGCAGGATTTTGAAGAGCTGGTCGAATTCGTAAAAGAAGCCCGTTTCGAACGTATGGGCGCCTTTGCTTACAGTCATGAGGAAGGAACCTATTCGTTTAAACATTATACCGATGATATCGATCCGGAAGTCAAACAAGACCGTTTGGATTATCTGATGCGTATACAGGAAGGCATTTCGGCCGAAGTGAACGGTTCCAAGATCGGAAAGGTATTCAAGGTGATGATCGATCGGGAAGAAGAAGATTTCTATGTCGGCCGTACGGAATTCGACTCGCCGGAGGTCGACCCGGAAATACTTGTTTCTAAAGAGAAGCAATTGATCCCCGGAATGTTTTATGACGTACGGATTGACGATGCGCAGGCGTTTGACCTGTATGGAAGCGTACTTTAATTTGGCATAAAAACTGCAAAGATGTTTGTCGGTTTACGAAAAAATAACTAATATAGCTGCATAATCTATTAATGGACGCGGATATGAAAAATAAGGAACTGGTTACTGAACTTGCCGCCCGTATGGGTTGGACTGCGCAGGAAGTTGCTGAAACGCTTTCTGTCCTGAGTTCCGTCGTCAGTTCGCGTCTGGTAGATAACGACACCATATATTTGCAGGGCTTCGGTCAGTTTGAGGTGAAAAAAAAAGCGGAACGGATCTCTGTCAATCCTTCAAACGGAAAACGGTATTTAGTCCCTCCCAAACTTGTCCCGGTGTTCAAACCCGGAACGACCGTCAAGAATAAACTTAAAGAATTAGGCGATCATGAATAACCGGCTGGCGATACAGGATCTGGCCGGTCTGTTGGCCGAATATACAGGTAAGGACAAGAATAGTTCCGAGCGCTTTTTGAGAGAATTCATAGCGGTCGTGTCGGAAGGTGTCTATACGGATAAACTGGTAAAGGTCAAAGGGATCGGTACTTTTAAGATCATTCCGGTGGAGAAGCGTGAAAGCATTCATGTGAATACGGGTGAACGTTTTGTAATCCCGGAACATTACAAGTTTTCCTTCCTGCCGGACAAGGAATTGCGGGAGCTTGTCAATAAACCGTTCTCTTTTTTTGAAACGACCGAACTGCGGGAGAATGTCGATTTTACCGATATGGATGTCGTGTTGGACGAACCGGACATAAAAGAGACGGAAGACGAATCGATTGAGGAGATGATACCGGAAGAGAAACATCTTCCCGAAGAAGAACCTGTTGTCTTCTCGGAAGAGGGATCTGCTGTTCCTCCGGAAGAAGACCCGGTTGTCTTTTCAGAAGAAGAACCTGCCGGGCAGCCCGAAGATGAAGGGATGGATACCCTTGAACCGGTTGTGGACGAACATTCAGATAGTTCCGGACCTGACAGTCCGAGCGAAGAGGTAGAAACTGGTCCGGATGCGGAAAGAAAGAAGCCCCGCACGAAGCGGATTGCCGTTGTTTCTATGTTTGTATTCCTTCTTATGCTATTCAATATCGGGCTTTACCTGAATCGCGCGTACTTTTTCAAAAAGGGAAAAGAGCCCTTGAGGATTGATACGGTCTTTCCCAAAGGAGAGACTGTTGCGACCGAAGCCGTTCCGGATACGACAATCGTTTTTGCCAATGAAGATTCTTCCCAGACTGTGGGTGAAACAACGGTGGAAAATCCGGAAGTTGAACCCGAAGCCACTTCGCCTAAAGTCATTGCCCGTGTCAAGATCGAGCCGGGAAGCCGCCTGACGCTGATCTCGTTGAAATATTACGGAAGCAAATTGTTCTGGGTATATCTGTATGAATATAACAGAGCTGTCATAACAGACCCGAATAACGTGCCTATCGGCACTGTGATCGAGGTGCCTGCACCGGAAATGTACGGCATCGATCGTCGTGATCGTTCTTCCATTGAAAAAGCCGCTGCCCGCCAGACTGAGATACTGAGTGGCAAACTGTAATAAAAACTCTCCCTTTTAAGTAAAATAAAACAAAATAGTTCTGCGCAGGTTAGTATTATTTAACTGCGAAAGTGCAGAATACGAATTTAACATTTCTAATTTTGTGCATCTTAAAAAAGCAAGTAAAAAATAGTAACAATATAATTGAAAAAAATCTATGAGTCAGACAGTAGACATTCGTGAGTTGAACGAGCGAATTGAAAGTAAAAGTTCGTTTGTGAACATGATTACGATGGGTATGGACCAGGTAATTGTTGGACAGAAACATTTGGTTGAATCATTATTGATCGGTCTGCTTTCAGATGGCCATATCCTGTTGGAAGGTGTGCCTGGATTGGCAAAGACATTGGCCATTAAGACACTGGCATCATTGATCGATGCGAAGTATAGCCGTATCCAGTTCACGCCGGACTTGCTGCCGGCTGACGTGATCGGTACGATGATTTATAGTCAGAAAAGCGAAGAATTCCAAGTCAAACAAGGTCCAGTCTTCGCTAATTTTGTATTGGCGGATGAAATCAACCGTGCTCCGGCAAAGGTGCAGAGTGCCCTTCTGGAAGCAATGCAGGAACGCCAGGTGACAATCAGCGAAAATACATACGGATTACCGTCTCCTTTCCTGGTAATGGCGACCCAGAACCCGATCGAGCAGGAAGGAACCTATCCGCTGCCTGAAGCACAGGTAGACCGTTTCATGCTGAAGGTCATCATCAACTATCCGAAGAAAGAAGAGGAAAAGCTGATTATCCGTCAGAATATCTCCGGAGTGAAGCCGGACATCAAACCGATCCTGACGAAGGAAGAGATCCTCGAAGCCCGTAAGGTTGTCCGTGAGGTTTATCTGGACGAAAAGATCGAACGCTATATCGTAGACATTGTGTTTGCTACCCGCTTCCCGCAGGAACATGGTTTGGCAAACCTGGCTAACATGATCTCCTTCGGAGCCTCTCCGCGTGCGTCCATCAGTTTGGCGCTGGCTGCCCGTGCGTATGCCTTTATCAAACGCAGAGGATATGTGATCCCCGAAGATATCCGTGCCGTATGCCACGACGTGATGCGTCACCGTATCGGTTTGAGCTACGAAGCGGAAGCCAATAACCTGACATCCGAAGAGGTGATCAGCGAAATCCTGAACAAAGTCGAAGTCCCTTAAATAGTTGAAAGTTGAAAGTTGAGAGTTGCGTAAGCAGCCCGTTTTTAGCTCTCTTATTAACTTTCAACTTTCAACTCTCAACTTTCAACTGAATAATATGGAAACAAGTGAACTATTAAAGAAGGTTCGACGGATTGAGATAAAGACGCGCGGCTTGTCACGCAATATTTTTGCCGGGCAATACCATTCTGCGTTCAAAGGGCGTGGTATGGCGTTTAGCGAAGTGCGCGAGTATCAATACGGAGACGATATCCGTGATATTGACTGGAACGTGACCGCACGTTACGTCCGCCCATACGTGAAGGTGTTCGAAGAAGAACGGGAGCTGACGGTGATGTTGCTGATCGACGTGTCGGGCAGCAGGGACTTCGGTTCCGTGAATGTAATGAAGAAAGAAGTCATTACGGAGATCGCGGCGACACTGGCTTTCTCGGCTATCCAGAACAACGACAAGATCGGTGTGGTGTTCTTCTCCGACAAGATAGAGAAATTCATCCCTCCCCAGAAAGGGAAGAAACATATTTTGTATATCATTCGCGAACTGATCGACTTCCGGCCGGATAAAAAGCAGACCAATATCGCACAGGCATTGAAATATCTGACCAATGCGATCAAGAAGCGCTGTACGGCTTTCCTGATCTCCGACTTTATCGACAAGGATGGTTTCAAGGATGCCTTGACCATCGCCAACCGCAAGCATGACGTGGTGGCCATACAGGTGTACGACCGCCGCGAGACGGAACTACCGGCTGTAGGGTTGATGAAGATCAAGGATGCAGAGACGGGACAGGAACGCTGGATAGACAGCTCGTCCGCCCGTGTACGGGCCGCCTACAAGGAATGGTGGGACCGCCGGCAGGCAGCCATGAGCGATTCGTTTAAGAAATGTCGTGTCGATTCGGTTTCCGTCCGTACGGAAGATGATTATGTGAAAGCATTGATTGCTCTTTTTGACAAACGTAATTAAAGCAAACAAATGAAATTAATAAAGAAAAGCATTCTGTTACTTGCACTTGCCGGTGGAACATTCCTGTCCGGCGGGAAAGCATATGCGCAGCAGACGCTCGTTGACGTTCGTGTCGACTCTGCCGCCATACTGATCGGAGAGCAGACTGTTTTACATTTGACGGTAACGGCAGACAAAGATAAGGCCGTCCAGCTTGTCATTCCACGTGACACGTTGATGGCAGGAGTGGAGGTGCTGGAAATTCCGAAAGCGGACTCCACCTTGATCGAAAACGACCGCCTGCTGATCAAGCAGGACTTGCTGGTGACTTCTTTCGACTCTTCCCTTTATCTGTTGCCTCCATTCATGGTGATCGACGGGGCGGATACCGTTTACTCCAACCAGGTGGCCTTGAAGGTGTCGACGGTTCCTGTCAATGCCGACAAACCGGAGGAGTTTTACGATATTAAAAACGTCTGGAAGCCGCCTTTTGTATTGGCCGATTACTATCCCTGGATATTCGGCGTGTTGCTGACTCTGTTCCTGATCTGTGTGGTTGCCTATGTGATCAAACGTATGCGTAACCGTCAGTCCATCCTACCGTTCAAGAAGCCGGAACCTAAACTTCCGCCTCACGAACAGGCGATCAAGGAACTTGACGAGATCAAGCAGCAGAAGCTCTGGCAACAGGGGCGTAGCAAGGAGTATTATACATTGATTACGGATACGTTGCGTCGTTATATTGTGGATCGTTTCGGTATCAATGCGATGGAAATGACTTCCGGTGAGATACTCGATATCATCCGTAAGCAGCAGGAGGCGACTTCTGTCTATGAAAGCCTGAAGCAGATCATGCAACTGGCCGATTTCGTGAAGTTCGCGAAGATGAATCCGCTGCCCGATGAAAACGACTTGAGTTTGATGAACGCTTATCTGTTCATTAACCAGACGAAGGTGGAAGAGATTCCCGTTCCCGGAGAAGGTGAAAAGGCTGAAGGTGAAGTAAAGTCTGTAGAAAAGAATGATTCAAATATAAGTAAAGAATAAGATGATATTTGCAAATCCTACATATCTGTATTTGTTATTGTTGCTGATCCCAATGATCGGATGGTACGTCTACAAACTGAGCAAGAATCAGGCGAGTTTGCAGGTGTCCTCTACGGAAGGTTTCGATGCTCCGGGAGCAAGCTCCTGGAAAGTCTGGCTCAGGCATGTTCCTTTCATTTTGCGTATGGCGGCAGTAGCTGTCCTCGTCGTGATATTGGCGCGTCCGCAGTCGACTAACAGTTGGCAGAATTCTTCGACGGAAGGTATCGACATCGTGCTGGCAATGGATATCTCGACCAGTATGATGGCGCAGGACTTGAAACCGAATCGTCTGGAAGCATCCAAAGATGTGGCGTCCGCCTTTATCAACGGTCGCCCGAACGATAATATCGGATTGGTTGTATTCGCGGCGGAGAGCTTCACGCAATGTCCGTTGACAACCGACCATACGGTTCTGTTGAACCTTTTCAAGGATGTCCAGCCTGGTATAATCCAGGATGGGACGGCGATCGGTCTGGGGTTGGCGAATGCAGTCAGCCGTATCAAGGATAGCCAGGCCAAGTCGAAAGTGATTATCTTGTTGACGGATGGTGTGAACAACCAGGGCGAGATCGCTCCGGTGACGGCCGCCGAGATAGCCAAGACGTTCGGGGTCCGTGTCTATACGATTGGTGTCGGAACGCAGGGCAAGGCTCCTTATCCGTTCCAGACGGCCTTCGGTGTCCAGTATATGGATGTTGATGTGGAGATCGACGAGCCGACCCTGAAGCAGATTGCCGCTACGACCGGCGGACAGTATTTCCGTGCGACGGATAATGCCAGCCTGAAGGAGATCTATTCGGAAATCGATAAGATGGAGAAGACGAAGATCAGCGTGCAGGAATACAGTAAAAAGCAGGAAGAGTACAAGAATTGGGCGATCCTGCTGTTCTCGCTGTTGCTGGTCGAGATATTATTGAGAAATACATTGTTAAGAAATATACCGTAAATATAAAAGGCTTATGTTTCGTTTTGCACATCCGGACTTTTTATACTTGCTCTTCCTGCTTCCTGTGCTGGTTGCATTCTATGTGTATGCAATCGTCTTGAAGAAGAAGGCAATCAAGAAATATGGTAATCCCGAATTGTTGGCAGATTTGATGCCGGAGGTTTCTCCCAAGCGTCAGCATCTGAAGTTTTGGCTGTTGTTCGGAGCCATTGCGATGGTTATCATAGTTATGGCCGGACCGCAGTTCGGCTCCAAACTGGAGACAGTGAAGCGTCAGGGAGTGGAGATCATGGTTTGTCTGGACGTATCCAATTCGATGTTGGCGGAAGATGTCTCGCCGGATCGCCTGTCCAAGGCCAAGCAGATGTTGTCCAAGCTGACTGACGGCTTTTCTAATGATAAGGTCGGACTGATCGTTTTCGCGGGAGATGCTTTCACGCAGCTTCCTATTACTTCCGATTATGTCTCGGCCAAGATGTTCCTTTCATCCATCAACCCGTCGATGGTGTCGACACAAGGTACGGCCATCGGCGCAGCTATCAACCTGGCGATGCGTTCCTTTACACCGAGCGAGACATCGGACAAGGCGATTATCCTGATCACCGATGGTGAGAACCACGAAGACGATGCCGTGAAAGCAGCTGCCGCAGCAGCAGAAAAAGGCATTCATGTGAACATTGTCGGCATGGGCGACCCGAAAGGTTCTCCGATCCCTGTGGACAGTAGCAACAACTACATGAAGGATAAGGATGGGAATGTGGTGATCACGAAACTAAATGAAGAGATGTGCCAGGAGATTGCGGCTGCCGGCCATGGGACGTATGTCCGTGCCGACAACACCAATTCAGCGCTTCGTGCACTTCAAAAAGAGATCGATAAAATGAATAAATCGGAACTGGACAGCAAAGTCTATTCGGAATATGACGAACGTTTCCAGACGTTTGCCTGGATCGCATTGATTCTACTTTTAGTGGATTTCATGACGCTGGACCGCAAGAACCGTGTATTCAAAAAAGTAAAATTATTCTCTTAAAATGCTATGGATAAGATGAAACGTATGCGAAAATCGATTATATGGATGGCGGCATTCATGTTCTGCTGCGGGGCTGTGTTTGCCCAAAAGGCGGAACGTAAGAATGTGCGGGAGGGGAATAAACTTTATGAGACGGAAAAGTTTACCGAGGCGGAAATCGCCTACCGGAAAAGTTTGGAAGTGAACCCGCGTTCGTCCGAAGGAACTTATAACTTGGGGAACGCTTTGTATAAGCAGAAGAAATTCCCTGAAGCTGCTGAGCAGTACCAGTTGCTAGCCGGACAGGGAGAGAAGATGATCGAAACGCCCGAAGGTAAAGCTCGCTTGGCTGAGATTTACCATAATGTCGGAAATATTGGCATGCAGAGTAAAGAGTATGCCAAAAGTGTCGAAGCTTATAAACAATCTTTGCGCCTGAATCCGAAAGATGATGAAACACGTTATAATTTGGCTTTGGCACAAAAATTGTTGCACGATCAGCAGAATCAGCAGAATGAAGATCAAAATCAGGATCAGAACGAGGACAAGAAGGAAGATCAGGATAAACAGGATCAACAGCAGCAGAACCAAGATCAGCAACAACAGCAGGATGATAAGAAGCAGGATAAGACACAGGAACAACAGCCGCAGCAGCAGGAACAGATGAGCAAGGATAACGCTCAACAGATGTTGGATGCCTTCCTGCAGGATGAAAAAGACACTCAGGAGAAGGTGAAGAAAGCGCAGGCTCAACAGCAACAGCGTCGTCGCACGGATAAGGAGTGGTAAACAGAAATTGAAAATTAAGAATTAAAAATTAAAAAATAAGGATTGAGGAATGAGGAAATTAGTTTTCTTATTTGTTCTCTTTGCAACTTTCGGATTGGCAGCCAGAGCGGCGGATGTGACGTTCAAGGCTTCTGCTCCGGAAGCTGTTGTTATGGGAGAAACTTTCAGATTGTCGTACACGGTGAATGCGGAAGGTAAGGATATACGTGTACCGGAAATACCGGACTTTGAGGTATTGATAGGTCCGTCTACTTCCACAAATATGAGTACCCAGATCATTAACGGTAAAATGACAACCGAAACGTCATTGACGTTCACCTATATTCTCCAACCGAAGAAAGAGGGTACTTTCAATATCGCACCGGCAACAATCAAGGTCAAAGGCGCCAATTACACATCTAACGCATTAGTGATAAAAGTGCTTCCTCCCGATAAGGCGGAAGAGGCAACCAAAGGCGGTTCGACCGGTACTGGTATCAGTAAGGACGATGCTTTTCTGACAATCGATGTTTCTAAACGGAATGTATATGAACAGGAAGGTATTTTGGTTACGTTTAAATTGTATGTAAGAAAAGATATCGGAGGGATCGACCAGCCTAAATTCCCCGAATTTACAGGTTTCCTTGCCCAAGAGGTAGAATTGCCGCAAAATAAGCAACTGGTAATGGAGAACTATAAGGGAAAGAACTACGGGACTGCCATTATAAAACAGACGGTGCTGTACCCTCAGCGTTCAGGGAAGATTACGATCCCTTCCGGGAAACTGGATATTGTTTTACGTGTGCCCGGACCGGCCAGACAGAGAAGCAGTGTATTCGATGATTTCTTCGGTTCGTCGTCTTATATAGATGTAAAGAAAGAATTGACAACGCCCCCTGTAACGATCGATGTCAAGCCGTTGCCGTCGGGTAAACCGGCGTCGTTCTCCGGTGCGGTAGGCAATTTCACAATGACCTCCAGCATCAGTTCCAATAATGTAAAGACAGATGATGCCGTTACCGTGAAGGTGAAGATTTCCGGTAATGGAAACATCAAGCTGGTAAAGAATCCGGAAGTCGCTTTCCCGAACGATTTCGACGTTTATGATCCGAAGGTGGAAGTGGACATCAAGACTACCGCGGCAGGAACTTCCGGAACGAAGACGATCGAATATATGGCCATCCCGCGTTACGCAGGCGATTTTGAAATTCCGGCTGTCGCATTCTCTTATTTCGATACGAAGACCGGTTCCTATAAGACAATTACATCCGAACCATACAAACTTCACGTAGAGCAGGGCAAGGGGGGTGGAACATCTTCTCCTGTCGTTTCTAACTTCAGCAACAAGGAGAGTGTTAAATACCTGGGTAAGGATATCCGTTATCTGAAAGTGAACGGCATTCATTTTGTTCCGAATAATGAACTGTTCTTCGGCTCATTCATGTACTATATGTGCTATCTGATTCCGGCAATCCTGTTCATTGTCTTCTTTTTCATCTACCGCAAGCAGGTGAAGGAAAATTCCAACCTGGCATTGGTCCGTACGAAGAAAGCCAATAAGATGGCGGTAAGACGTCTGAAAAATGCCGGCAAGCTGATGAAGGAAAACAAGAAAGAAGAATTCTATGACGAAGTGCTTCGTGCCTTGTGGGGCTACTTAAGCGACAAGTTGAGTATACCTCAGGCCAACCTGACAAAGGATAATGTCGAAACGGAACTGGCAAAGTATGGTGTGGATGACGCTTTGATTAAAGAATTTATGGATATCCTGAACACTTGCGAGTTTGCCCGCTATGCTCCGACACAGGCTTCGGATGCAATGGATAAGCTATATGAACAGACAGTGGATGCCATTGGTAAAATGGAAAATACAATTAAAAAGTAACGCGATGAAGATGAATATAAATATGAAAAAGATCGTATTCTTTCTGCTGGTTCAATTCGTTACCTTAGGGGCATTTGCTCAAGAGGCGACGATTAAAGAGGCGGAAGTTGCCTATACGAAAGAAGACTATGGCAAGGCTATCGAACTCTACGAAGGGCTTCTGAAAACGCATGGCGAATCGGCTGAGATTTACTATAACTTAGGTAATGCCTATTATAAGGAGAACAAGATTGCCCCGGCCATCCTGAATTACGAGCGGGCTTTGCTACTGGATCCGGGAGACGGGGATATCCGTTTCAATTTGCAGCTGGCACGTCAGAAGTCTGTAGACAAGATCGAGCCGGTGGGCGATTTCTTCCTGCACCGTTGGTTCGACAAGGTTCAGAACATGGGGGCTGCCGATTCGTGGGCGCAAATCGGTATTGTTTGTTTTATCCTTTTTATCGGCTGTCTGATCCTGTTCTTCTTCTCCAAGTGGATTCATTTGAAGAAGATCGGGTTTTATCTGGGGCTGGTATTCTTGGTGTTGGTCATCTTTGCCAATATCTTTGCCGGCAACCAGAAGGACGAGCTGGTAAACCGGAAGAGCGCGATCGTGTTTGCTCCGACAGTGACAGTGAAAAGTTCTCCCGATGCAAGCGGAACCGACTTGTTTATTCTGCATGAAGGAACGAAGGTCTCTATCAAGAGCAAGTTGGGAGACTGGAATGAAATAGAAATGGAAGATGGAAATGTAGGATGGATGCCCAGCAAAGACATGGAAATCATTTAGGATTTGTGATTTATAACTTATGATTTATCATTGACGCATAAATTATAAATCACAAATCACAAATCTCCTTTTTCAATGGTTGAGAAAATACTAATTTACGAACGCGACGCGTTCTTTGCGCTTAACGGCAGCGACTCTGCTTTTCTGGATCGTTTTATGTGGATTTTCACAGGAAAGGCAGTTTGGCTGCCGTTAGCCTTTCTGATCCTGTTGGTTCTGATCTATAAAAAGAACTGGCGTGAGTCATTATTGATCCTATTGGCGATCGTATTGGTCGTTACGCTGTGCGACCAGTTTGCCTCTCACGTCTGTAAGCCTGTCTTCACACGTTTCCGCCCGACTCACCATCCTGATTTTATGGATCAGGTGAAAACTGTTTTCGGATACCGGGGAGGACTTTACGGATTTATCTCCAGCCATGCTGCGAACGCTTTCGGTTTTGCGACTCTTATGGCATTGATCATGCGGGATAAGTTGTTCGGCTGGACAATCTTTTTCTGGGCGGTTCTTACCGCTTATACACGGGTTTATCTCGGGGTTCATTTCATTTCGGATATCGTGCCGGGTGCTATTTCGGGTGTGTTCTTCGGTTATCTGGTCTACAAGCTCTATTCTTTCAGTCGTTCGAAATTACTTCCTGTGGGGGTGAATAAAGGGGAACCGCTGTATTCGAAGAAACGTATCCGTCTCATAGTCTATGCAATATATGTGACGGTCCTGATCATTATTATTTTTAATGTGCCGCTTGCGGCTTGCCTGCAAAAATGATACATGTCGTAAAGCATATTTATTTATATGGAATAATTTTGTTGCTGTAATTTATAATGACTAAGTTAGTGGCATGAAATTAAACAAAGTAATTAACCTTCAAAATAAGGAAGCCATGACAAAAACTATTACATTTAATGAACTTCGCAGACTGAAAGACAGCCTGCCTGACGGAAGTACTCACCGTATTGCTGATGAACTGGGAATCTCTGTTGAAACAGTTCGCAACTATTTCGGCGGGCATAATTTTAAAGATGGCAAAAGTTGTGGAATACATATTGAACCGGGACCAGACGGAGGCTTGGTAGTATTGGACGATACCACAATATTCGAGCGTGCTTTGCAGATACTTGCTGAAAACGAGGAAGTGTCGGAAGCACAGCAAGCGTAAAGAAATTCATTTTACAAAGAAATCCCATAGCTGAATCTGAAAAGACGCTGTGGGATTTTTTTTTCTCAACATTTAGTGATTTCCGATTGTTTAATTTATAAAAACACACGAGTATGGAAGATAAATTAGTAACGTTAGCGATTCACACGTTTGAGAAAGCTCAGATTCTCAAAACGATGCTTGAAACAGAGGGGATTGAAGTTTACATACACAATGTGAACCAAATCCAACCGGTAGTTTCGGCTGGTGTACGTGTGCGAATTAAAGAAAGCGATCTGCCTCATGCCTTGCGTATCATCGAAGACAGTAAATGGCTTAGCGAGGATGCCGAACAAGAGGAAAAAGCCGGTCATCAGGAAAAGAAGATATTGATACCGATAGACTTTTCCGACTATTCTATCAAAGCGTGTGAATTGGGAATCAACTATGCCCATAAAGTCGGAGCCGAAGTGATGATCATGCACGCTTATTTCAGCCCTTATTTCCCGTCTGCTATTCCGATGGGCGACACATTGGCTTATCAGGTGAACGAGGAAGAGACGGCGCAGAATGTCCTGAAGCGTGTCCAGATCGATATGGAAAACATCTGTACATTGATCAACCGCAAGATACATTCTGGTGAACTTCCTAAAGTGAAATACAATTATGTGCTCCGCGAAGGTTTGCCGGAAGAAGAGATCATTGCCTATAGCAAGGAATACCATCCGTCATTGATCGTGATGGGGACTCGTGGAAAGAGCCAGAAAGATATGGACCTGATCGGCAGTGTCACGGGTGAAGTGATCGAGGTGAATAAGGTTCCTGTCCTGGCCATTCCCGAAAATGTGCCTTTTGAAGATTTGAGCGAAGCTAAAAATATAGCTTTTGCCACTTCCTTCAATCAACGTGACTTGGTGGCATTCGATGAGTTTATGGAAATCATCAAACCGTACAATGCCCACATTCATTTGTTCAATATCTCGACAAGTAAGAACGAATGGAATGAAATACGGCTGACCGGAGTCAACGAGTATTTCAAGAAGCAGTATCCGCAAGCACATATCACCCATACGGTGCTGGCCGACGGCGACCTGTTGCTGGCAATCGAAAAGTTTGTGCGGGACGAACATATCGACGTGATAGCGCTCAGTACCTATCGCCGGAATATCCTGGCACGTATGTTCAATCCTTCGATCGCCCGTAAGATGCTGTTCCATACCGACACGCCGTTGCTGGTGATGCATGCATAGGTCATGGTGAAACAGTTGGTGTTTACTACTAAACGGTAGATGACACGGGACACCCGGATAAACGTAGATTTTAGGGATCTACGTTTATCCGGGTAATCTATATAAAAGTTTTGCAAAACAACTATCATACTATCATAATTGAATTTATATGCTTGTAAAGCAGTATGTTATTTTATGATAGTTCCTGTTTTCAACTATCATTCATCTATCATAACCATCATAGTTAAAAACAATAAAGCATTATATGTCAACCTTCTATCAAATTCCAGATATCTTCTGAAGCTGATACAAAATAGATTAAATAGGCTTGTTTTTTCATGAAGACAAGCTGTTCTTTTACCAAAAACAACTTGAAAAGTTTCTTCAGA
>ULUC01056671.1_pt1 | contig 136651 bp, 124 predicted proteins | sample 1958151 | NCBI WGS metagenome assembly ULUC01 (sample SAMEA4835750, study PRJEB28245) | human gut metagenome | biome: gut microbiome; material: fecal sample | place: Denmark | collected 2008
TTACAAGCCCATGACCTTTAGGTCGTGGGTAGTTGACACAAAAATCTCTCCGGTAATGTCACTTTAAAATCTTTTGCCAGCGCGCGGAAATCCTCCGGCGTAATCGTCTGAAGCTTGTCCGAAACCACCTCGGCCGGATGATAATATCCATTGTCCATCAAGCTGATAATACCGTTTTTCGCCGCATAATTCAAGCAAAATTCGCTCGAACCGAACGTATAGGATTCCAGGCCGATGCCAAATACCTTGGACTCGAGGCACACATAAACCTTGAAGCGGTCATACGGAATCGATAAAATCTGATCCAGCGAATCCTTAAAACGTGCCCGCGGTCCGAGTCGGTCTGCTAGAATATCCTTATAGCCGTCCGGAATCCAGATGTTCATCACACAGGACTGCCCCAGTTCTTCTGCAAAATACCGGGAAATGCGGATACATGCCTGCCCGTGTCGAATCCAAAACCGGCGAATTTCTTCGTCCGGGATGGATAGCGTAAGCTTTGCTGCCTTTTCATGGGAGAAAAAAGTTGGGTTAAAATCGATTCCCATGTTTCTTTCTTTTGCATACTCGACCCATTTGTGATTGTGCTTCTGAAATGTCTGTGCTACAATAAAATGCGTATGGCCTGAAACAATTTTTTATACCGGAGGACGAAAATGAGCGGATTTTTTGGAGTAGCATCAAAAGAAGACTGTATTTTTGACCTGTTTTTCGGAACGGACTATCATTCCCATCTGGGAACAAGGCGTGCCGGAATGACGGTTTATCACCAAAAGGAAGGTTTTCATCGGGCAATTCACAACATTGAAAACACTCCTTTCCGAACCAAATTTGACAAAGACTTGAACAACTTAAGCGGACATCTCGGAATCGGCTGTATCTCCGACTATGAGCCTCAGCCCCTGCTGATCCGCTCTCACCATGGCACATATGCAATCATGACCATCGGCAAAATCAACAACATCGATACGATCGTCGATAAGATCATGAACTCATCCCCGACCCATTTCTTTGAATTGAGCGGCGGTGAAATCAACGCAACCGAAGCCGTTGCTGCTCTGATCAACCAGAAAGAAAACCTGATCGAGGGCATTCAGTACGCGCAGGATATCATCGACGGTTCCATGTCGATCGTCCTTTTAACCCCCAAGGGAATCTACGCAGCCCGCGACAAGCTGGGACGTACCCCGATTTCCCTCGGACGCAAGGAAGGTGCGCACTGTCTCGCTTTTGAAGGATTTTCCTATTTAAACCTCGGCTATCAGCCACTGCGGGAGCTCGGTCCCGGAGAAATTGTCATCATGACTCCCGAAGGGGTCCGCACGCTGGTCGCTCCAGGCAAAAAGATGAAAATCTGCACATTCCTCTGGATTTATTATGGATATCCCTCTTCCACCTACGAAGGTATCAGCGTGGAGCGCATGCGTTATAACTGCGGCGCTGCCCTCGCAAAAAGAGATGCCGGCACGATTCATCCCGATATCGTCGCAGGCGTACCGGATTCCGGCGTTGCACATGCCATCGGTTACGCCAATGAATCCGGTATTCCCTATTCCAGACCGTTCATCAAATATACGCCTACCTGGCCGCGTTCCTTTATGCCGACCATGCAGAGCCGCCGAAACCTCATCGCAAAGATGAAGCTGATCCCGGTTCATGACCTGATTCAGAACAGAAGCCTGCTGTTGATTGACGACTCCATTGTCCGTGGTACACAGCTGCGGGAAACAACTGAATTTTTATACCAAAGCGGTGCAAGAGAGGTACATATCCGTCCCGCATGTCCTCCCCTGCTCTATGGCTGTAAATACTTAAACTTCTCCCGTTCCTCTTCGGAGATGGATCTGATCACCCGCCGTGTCATTCAGGACATGGAGGGCACCGATAAGTATCCGAACCTCGAGGTTTATGCAGACCCAGAATCCGACCAGTATCAGGAAATGATCCGCCGGATCTGCAGTCAGTTAAAGTTCACAACCCTGCGCTACCACAGACTCGACGATATGATCGAATCTGTTGGCCTGGACAAAGACAAGCTCTGCACCTACTGCTGGGATGGTCGAGAATGAAGCAAAAAAGAGAGCCGTAAGGCTCTCTTTTTTGCGCTACTTCTCAATTCCCTATGGGAATTGAGAAGGTTCCACTTTAAGGCACTACTTCTAAATTTCCGCAGGAAATCTGAAAGGTTCCACTTTGGGGCGCTACTTCTAAATTTCCGCAGGAAATCTGAAAGGTTCCACTTTAAGGCGCTACTTCTAAATTCCCGCAGGAAATCTGAAAGGTTCCACTTTAGGGCGCTACTTCTAAATTTCCTGCGGAAATTCAATCACTTCCGGACATCGCTTCCAGCTTCTCCAACATCTCCCGATATTCTTTCGGGGAAATCCCATATTCCTTCCGAAATGCCCGGTAAAAAGCGGAATAATCCCGAAATCCAAACACCGGGTAGACGCTCGTGATCTTATCGCCGCTGCGGATAGCGCTTTTGCAGGCATCAAGCCTTTTTTTCAGAATATACTGATGTACAGAAATCCCCGTCTCATCCTTGAACACATGGGAAATATGATATTTGCTCACATGAAAGATGTGCGAAAGCTCGTTCAGATCAAGGTTTTCTTTTAAATGCTCTTCTATATAATCCATCATCATTTCATACAGTCCCTGCATCGCCCGCTCCCGGACCGGGTGCTCCTGTGCGTATGCCTCGCGATTTAAATGCAGCACAAGTTCACCAATACAGAGCGGAATCTTCGCATCCTTTCCAAACCTGTCCTGCCGCACCTCTTCTAAAAGCCGGAGCACCTTTGCCTGCGTTTCCCTAAATGCGATCTCCTCCTGATGCAGCACATATTCCTGACGCTTTGTCGCCCGCTCAATCAGATACCCATAGCTGTCTGACTGTTTTTGCAGCTGATCTGCATAACTACAGCTGATCCAGAACACAAACCGTCGGTACGGCTTATGTGGATTCTGGATGATCGCACAGTGCGGAATCTGAGGCGGAATCAGGATGATATCTCCGTACTTGAGCAAATAGGAACGCTCTCCGATCTTCATACAGACGTCCCCTTCCAGGAAAAAATAAAATTCATAATAATCGTGGGAATGCGTCCGCACCTCTGCCATCCCGCTATCGCTGTAATAATAAACTTCAAAATCCTGCGCCAGCATGTATTGGCGCGTGACAAATCTGCTCTCTAATTCTTTTTTCATAAGGCGTCCTTTCTGTAATACATCAAATTCTTTTACCACAAAACTAGCACGAAATCGCAACTTTTACAATATAGCCAACTTCTCTTACAATCGTCTTTTTGCTATAATGGGGATATCATAGGAATGCATGATATTCAGACAGCAACCATTGAAAGGGGGAACTTTCTCATGCTACAGACAGGGGCACAGCTCTACACCGTCCGCAGCTACACACAGACGATCGAAGACTTTACCTGTACCATTCAAAAAATCGCTGACATCGGTTATAAAGCCGTCCAGCTTTCCGCCGTTTCCAAACAGATTAAGCCGGAGCAGATCCGTGAAATTTGTGACCGCGCGGGCATTTCCATTGTCCTGACCCACAACGATCCCGAACGGATTCTGCACGATACCGACGCGCTCATCAAAGAGCACGATATCCTCGGCTGCAGCTATATCGGTCTTGGCTGCATGCCGGACAAATACCGCACCAAAGAGTGGCTTTCCCACTTTATTTCCGATTTTAAAGAGCCTGCGAAAAAAATCGCGGCGGCAGGAAAGCTTTTCATGTACCACAACCATAACCTCGAGTTCGAAACTTTTACCGCGGAAAATCTTCCAAATGCTGCGCCCAACCGCCGGATTTTGGAATATCTCCTCGAGGGCTTTGCACCGGATGAAATGGGAGTCACGCTCGATACTTACTGGGTTGCGGCAGCAGGCGCTGACGTCTGTGACTGGATCTCGCAGATGAGCGACCGGATTCCCTGCGTCCACTTAAAAGATATGAAGGTAAAAAACCGGCAGCCGGTCATGGCTCCGGTTATGGAAGGCAACTTAAACTTCTCCGCTATTTTCCATGCGCTGGAAGCTTCCAACTGCAAATATATGCTCGTTGAGCAGGATGACTGCTATGGGGAAAGCCCCTTCGACTGCTTAAAGACCAGCTATGAAAATCTGGCAAATGCTGGCTACCGCTAAATCAGACTTTCATCCGGCAGCAAATGCCTACTGCCGGAGCTAAATCGACACAGGCGAATTTTGCATTACCGAAATTTCTGTATCAAGAGGAGGTACTTATGAATCAGGTAAAACTTGGCATCATCGGACTTGGAAATATGGGCAGTGCCCACTGCAACAACATCCTCGCCGGTCTGACGCCCGAACTCAAACTGACCGCCGCTGCAGACCTGCGGCAGTCCAGACGCGACTGGGCAAAGGAGACGCTGCCCGATGATGTCGTTCTTTTTGAAAACGGCGACCAGCTGATCGAATCCGGTCTGTGCGACGCCGTTATCATCGCAACGCCCCACTACGAGCATCCGCGCCTTGCGATCCTCGCATTCGAACACGGGCTTCATGTCATGAGTGAAAAGCCCGCAGGCGTTTATACCAAGCAGGTTCGCGAAATGAACGAAGCTGCCATCCGCTCCGGCAAAGTGTTCGGCATGATGTTCAACCAGCGCACCAACTGCGTTTACAGAAAGATGCATGAAATGGTACAGAGCGGCAAATACGGTCAGATCAAGCGCGTCAACTGGATCATCACCGACTGGTACCGCACACAGGCTTACTATAACTCCGGCGGCTGGCGCGCAACCTGGGACGGCGAAGGCGGCGGCGTGCTGTTAAACCAGTGCCCGCACAACTTAGACCTCCTGCAGTGGATCTGTGGACTCCCCTGCCGCGTCCGTGCCTTCTGCCACAACGGCAAATGGCATCAGATCGAGGTCGAGGACGATGTAACCGCTTATCTCGAATTCCCGAATGGCGCAACCGGCGTTTTCGTCACGACCACGGCAGATGCTCCCGGCACGAACCGTTTTGAAATCACTTTGGAACGCGGCAAGCTCGTAGCAGAGCATGACAACCTGACGTTCTTCGAGCTCGAACAGAGCGAACGCGACTTCTGCTTTACGGCAACAGGCGGCTTCGAACAGCCCGCCGGACATGAGGTCACAATCGAACTGGACGGCAAAAATCCGCAGCATGTCGGCGTATTGAACGCTTTTGCAGGCGCGATCCTGCGCGGCGAACCGCTCGTTGCAGACGGGACCGAGGGGATCCGAGGTCTGGAGCTTTCCAATGCGATGCACCTTTCCTCCTGGACAGACCAGACAGTTACCCTGCCGATCGATGAAGCGCTTTTCCTTGAAAAATTAAATGAGCACCGCAAAGCCTCCAAAGTCAAAACCGAAGTGACCGAAGCGACGTTCGATACCTCTGACAGCTATGGAAGCAAGGTTTCAGACAATACCGACAAAGGAGGCGTAAAGGCATGAAAACCTGTCTGGTTGGCTGCGGCGGTATTGCCGCCGTACACGGCAGCGTCCTGACCTCCGGCATTGATACGGAATTTGTCGCTGCCGCCGATATCAAACCCGAAAAAGCGCAGACTTATGCGGAAAATTTCCATACCAAGCCCTATCCGTCCCTCGAAAGCATGCTTGATGCAGAAAAGCCGGATGTCCTGCATATCTGCACGCCGCACTATCTGCACGTTCCAATGACGATTTATGCCCTGGAACGAAATATCAACGTCTTTATGGAAAAGCCGCCTGCGATCTCTTTTGACCAGCTCGAAGAGCTGAAAAAAGCTGCTGCAAAATCTGAGGCACAGCTCGGCTTCTGTTATCAGAACCGCTATAACGCCAGCATCCGCGCGGCAAAGGATCTGATCGACTCCGGCAAAGCCGGAAAAGTCCTCGGCGCACGTGCGTTCGTAACCTGGTGCAGAGGCGCAGCTTATTATACCGAAAGCGGCTGGAGAGGCAGCTTAAAAACCGAGGGCGGCGGCGTTTTGATCAACCAGTCCGTCCACACACAGGATCTGCTCTGCTTTTTGCTCGGCGACCCGACTACGGTCGATGCAACGATGACCAACCACCATTTAAAAGACGTAATCGAAGTCGAGGATACGCTCGAAGCCTATATTGACTTTAACGGCGTCCATGCAAGCTTCTATGCGACGACCTCCTACTGCGCAGATGTCGCACCGCTGATCGAAATTGCCTGCGAAAATATGACAATCCGCGTGGAAGACCCGCACGTCACGGTATATCCCAAAGACGCTGCGCCTTATCAGCTTTCCGTCGAAACGCTGGTCCCGATCGGCAAGAGCTACTGGGGCACCGGGCACACCGCATGCATTTCGGATTTCTATCAGTCACTGCGCGACAACCGGCGCTTTAGCTTAAACCTGGAAACAATGGAGCCGAGCATCCGCCTGATGCTTGGAACGTATGAGTCCGCCCGCAGCGGACACAGTGTAACACTCATCGAACAATAGAATGCACGCTGTCTCTCCGCCCCACACAACAAAAAACAACGAGGTAACCCGTCATGAACACACAACATAAACTGCTCTCTTCCTGCCCGGTCAGCTGCTTTGCTGACGAAATCGCGGAATCCCTAGACCGCCAGATCGAAGTGCTTTCCCGGCTCGGCATTTCCTACGTCGAGCTGCGCAGCGCGGACGGCATAAATGTATCCGATTTTACGATGAATTTTGCAAAAGAGGTAAAGAAAAAGCTCGATCAGGCAAATATCCGCATTTCCGCCATCGGCTCTCCGATCGGCAAAATCGGAATTAACGATGATTTCGATGCGCACCTGCAGAAGCTTTCCCATACGGAACAGATGGCAGACATCTTCGAAACGCCCTATATCCGTATGTTCAGCTTCTATATCCCGGAAAACTATGCTGCGGCAGACTGCCGCTCCGAGGTGCTTTTCCGGACGGAGGCGATGATTGCAGAGGCTGCGCATAACAATATCACCCTGCTGCATGAAAATGAAAAAGGTATTTACGGCGACAACGCATCCCGCTGCCTCGACCTGATGCAGCAATTTGCAGGAAAGCACTTCTCCTGCACGTTCGACTTTGCGAACTTTATCCAGTGCGGTCAGGATCCGTTAGAGGCTTATGAAATGCTCTCCCCCTATATTTCCTATGTCCACGTCAAGGACGCGCTCTTTGCTACCAGAGAAGTTGTTCCGGCAGGCACAGGCGACGGACATCTGCCGGAAATTTTCCAAAAGCTCGATGCTTCCGGCTATCACGGCTTTTTGAGCCTCGAGCCGCATTTAGCCAATTTCAGCGGTCTTGCAGCATTAGAACACAACGCTGCGATTCGCACCGAAAACAACACGGAAAAGGCGTTCTGCGTTGCCTGGGAGGCATTCCAGAAGGTGCTGGGATAACATCAAAGAGCTGCCATACGGCAGCTCTTTTTCGTGGCATCTTATCTCACAGAATTAAACCTGTATTCCTCCTTGATCCGGCGAAGTCTATCTGCAGTTTTCTTAATAGATTTTAATGTCTTTTAAAAATACTTCATCCCTCGCCGCAGTGATCTGTACCTGAATCTGACAGATGCGGTCTTCCATGTCGTTAATCAGCGGGTTCTGCTCGCCGAAGGGATTCTGCAGCTGGCAGATTTTGCGGTTTCCGATGACAGTGCCCTGATACAGCGGATACTGATTGCCGCTGCCGGACTGCGCCGTAATCCGAAAGCTCTCTACGCGCTGACCCTTGGTCAGATCTTCCCGCAGCGAAACATAGCGGATCTGGTCGGTGGGTTGCTTTAAGGAAATCGTATAGACCTTCTGCGTTTTGGGACTTTCCTCTTCCCGGACTTTGACATCCAGCTCAGTGCCGAACTCTTCTTGCAGCAGTGCGCCGAACTCTTTGAGACGCTTTACGTCCCGCTCATCAATACGTCCGTCTGTGTTAGGCGGCAAATTCAGGTGCATACACGCATTCGACCCGACGCTTCCCAGATAGGTAGTAAACAGGCGTTCCAGGGAGTGAGGCTCCTCTTCCAGATGCCAGAACCAGCCCGGACGGATAGACATATTGATCTCCGTAGGCGTAAAGGTCAGACCCTTCGTGTAGAGAATATTCGGCATCGTTCCTAACTCCTGTTCGGTATTGTAAATCCAGGAAAGGCTTCCTTCCTCCGCCATCGGTCCGGGACCCGTCTGCACCCTGCTCAAATGACACAGTTCGGACGGGATGACCGCCCATTCGGAATGTCTCGGTTTACCGGCTTCGTTGCCGCACCACCGGATGTCCGGTCCGAAATCGTTAAAAATAACCGCATTGGGCTGATATTTCCGGATCAGCTCAATATAACGAGGAAAATCGTATACCTGTTTTCTGCCGTTTAGACCTTCTCCGCAGGCGTTGTCAAACCAGACATAAAAGATATCGCCGTACTCTGTCAGAAGCTCCGTCAGCTGGTTGCAGAAATAGTCGTTATATTCCGGCGTCCCGTAGCAGGAAGCGTTCCGATCCCACGGAGACAGATAAAATCCGAACTTGATGCCGCCCCTTTTACATGCTTCGGCAGCTTCCCGGACAACGTCTTTTTTGCACGGGCTGTTTTTCACGGAATGCTCCGTATATTTGGAAGGCCAAAGGCAAAAACCGTCGTGATGCTTTGCTGTCAGCACCATTCCCTTCATGCCTGCCGCCTTGATCGCTTCCACCCACTGATCGCAGTCCAGATTTTCAGGATTAAAAATAGATTCCGGCTCGGTTCCCTCTCCCCATTCCCGATTCGTAAAGGTATTTACTCCAAAATGAATAAACGCATAGCTTTCCAGCTCATACCAGTCCAGCTGGCGCTTTGACGGCACAACATGGGCCGCCTCCTGTAAAAATTGAATCATTCCGTTTCTCCCTCTGTAATTTTATGTTTCATTCACTTCTGCTCTATTATACAGGCTGTTTGACATTTGCGTACTTTCTTTTTTAGGATTTCCATCTGTCCGATGCCACAGACTTTCCCTTCTTTCAAAACAGGCACTGCATCGACTGCGGCGCCTGCTTCCGCAATTATTACAAAATCAGCCCCAGTTCCTATCGTTCCAGATAAGAACCGGGGCTGTTCTCTCCTTACACTCTTACGATGTAATCGTTCTTTCTCGGCTTTGCCTCCGGCAGCGGACCGTCCGCATAGCCTAAGATACAGCAGGCAACGCCAGCATAGGTATCTGCAATTCCCCATTCTTTCATCAGTGCTTTGCCTTCTGCGCTTTCAAACATCTCCTTTGCGCGGTTGATCCAGCAGGAGCCAAGCCCGACTGCATAAGCAGCAAGCATCAGATTGCCCATCACGAGCGAACCGTCCTGCAGCCATGTTCCGGCATTTGTATCTGCAAAAACGATCACTACAGTAGGCGCTCCATAAAACGGATCGGAATCTGCTCCCATAACCGCCCCGTTCATTTTGGAAAGCTTTGCAATCAATTCAGGCTCCTGAACCACAACCATCTTCGCGGGCTGACGTCCCATCCCGGACGCCGCATAAGTTCCAGCCTCCAGAACTGCATCCAGTTCTTCCTTCGAAATTTGTTCTTTCCGATAAGAACGCACGCTTCTACGTTCTTTGATACTCATCAGTGTTTCCAGTTTCATACTATCCTCCATTCCGCAGGCGCTTTGCGCCGAAGGAATCGCGAGCAGAAGTTCCAGTTCTGCTCTGCGATCCTAGCTATTTTGTGACGCCTGCGGCACAAATAGCTGTGAGAAAAATAAGCGATCACGCTTATTTTTCTCACTATCCTCCACTCATTTTTGCTTATGCCAAGCTTGAATTACAGCTAAGTTCATGGTACGATATTTAAGATTCAAAATCAAGCGGTTCCTGAACTCAGGTTTGTTTGATGCATACTACAGAAAAGGATTTCTTACCTATGATTAAAGATTTATTTTCCCAGAAACAGACCCTTTCTTTTGAGGTATTTCCTCCCAAGAAGGACGACGAATTTACAAACGCGCAGAACGTCCTGCATCAGCTTTCCGAGCTGCAGCCGGATTTTATCAGCGTAACCTACGGCGCAGGCGGCAGCCGTTCCAAACGCACGGTGGAGCTGGCTTCCTTCATTCAGAACAGTCTCCACATTCCGGCAGTTGCCCATATGACCTGTGTCGGCTCCTCCAAAGAGGACATTCTCACCGTTACTGATGACATGAAGCAGGCGGGTCTTTCCCATGTACTGGCGCTTCGCGGCGACAGACCGACCTGGATGGATGATGCACAGTTTGAAAACCGTGCTTTTGCCCATGCTTCCGATCTGACTCGCTTCTTAAAGGAGCATACCGATCTGGAAGTCGCAGGCGCATGCTATCCCGAAAAGCATTTCGAAGCAGAAAGCCTTGACAGCGATATTGCTTACCTGAAAGAAAAGCAGGAAGCAGGCGCAGCGTTTTTCATCACTCAGCTGTTCTTTGAAAATGACAGCTTCTACCGTTTCCTGGAAAAGAAAAACCATGCAGGCATTACGCTTCCGGTCTGTGCAGGCATCATGCCAATCACTTCCGCAAAGCAGCTCGGCACGACGGTAACCCTCTCCGGCTCTTCCGTTCCGAAAGAACTGGCCGACATCATTGCGACTTACGGAGAAAACCCGGAAGACATGAGAAAAGCCGGTATCGATTATGCGATCCGCCAGATCCTCGACTTAAAGCAGCACGGTGCAGACGGCATCCATATTTATTCCATGAACAAGCCTAAGACAACACGCACGATCGTGGAAGCGATCCGATAAGAAGGAACCTTCTAAATTTCCTTTCGGAAATTCAGAAGTAGCGCAAAAAAAGAGAGCCTCCGGCTCTCTTTTAGATAGAACCTTTCAAATTTCCTGCGGAAATTCGAAAGTAGCGCAAAAAAAGAGAGCCTCCCGGCTCTCTTTTAAATAGAACCTTCTAAATTCCCTAACGGGAATTCAGAAGTAGCGCAAAAAAAGAGAGCCTCCCGGCTCTCTTTTTTTGCTTCATTCCCACTCTGTATCGGAGATTTCTACTTTTTTATCCCGCAGCATCAAATCTGCCACTGCTTCCTTTGCGGGCTTTCCGCCGAACAGCACCAGATTGACCTGCTCGATGATCGGCATCGATGTTTCGTACTTGTGTGCCAGACCCAGAGCTGCCTTTGCAGAATACACGCCCTCAACGACCATCTTGACTTCGTTCATGGCCTCTTCCATCGTGTATCCTTTTCCGATCAGGATGCCTGCGCGACGGTTTCGCGAATGCATGCTGGCACAGGTTACAATCAGGTCGCCGATTCCGCTCAGTCCAAAGAACGTCTCACGGCGTCCGCCCATCGCAGTGCCCAAGCGTGCAATTTCCGTGATACCTCGCGTAATCAGTGCAGCCTTGGTGTTATCGCCGTATCCTAAGCCATCTGCAACGCCCGCTGCCAGCGCAACGACATTTTTGAGCGCTGCACCCAGCTCGATACCGAGCACATCCGGGCTTGTATACACGCGGAATACCGGGTTCATAAAAATGCTCTGGATTTTTTCCGCAATTTCTTTTTTCTTAGAACCGACAACGATCGTCGTAGGGATTCCCTTGCCCACCTCTTCCGCATGGGACGGACCGGAAAGCACTGCAACCTCCGCCTGCGGAACCTCTTCTTCAATGATCTGAGAAAGCGTCATCAGCGTGTTTTCTTCCACGCCCTTTGCAACGTTTACGATGATCTGTCCCTGTGCTGCCACATCCTTTAACTGATGCGCCGTGCTTCTGGTAAACGGGGACGGAACTGCCAAAACGAGCAGATCCATACCCTCCACAGCAGCCTTTAAATCTGTCGTGAATACCACACTGTCATCCAGAATGACTCCCGGCAGCTTGGAGGTCTGTTCATGCTTTTCCTGCAGCATCGTAATCTCATCTGCAAGTGCGCTCCAGACCGTTACCTGATGTCCGTTATTTGTCAAAAGCCAGGTCAACGCAGTGCCCCAACTGCCTGCACCGATCATACCGATTTTTGCCATAGTTTTTACCATCCTACTCTAATTTATATCTGCTTTGTTTCTTAGTTCAGCGCTTCTTTATTTTTCTTAAAAAGATAGGTCTTGCGTTCTGTACCGGAAAGCAGACGTTTGATATTCTCCCGGTGCTTCCAATACGCCATTGCCGTCAGAAACGCCGCGATCACATACATCTCAGCCCGGTGTCCGACCGGCATGGAAAACAGATCCATCTGTCCCATAATCACCATTTCGATCAGGAATCCTGCATAAACCAACAGGGAACCGAGGGAAACATAATGCGTCAGCAGGAAGGTACCGAAAAACAGGATCACACCCATTGGAATAAATGCCGGATGGATCGCCAGGATCAGGCCTGCTGTCGCAGCAATGCCCTTGCCGCCCTTAAAGCCTAAATAAAACGGATAGTCGTGTCCCAGAATTGCACCGAGTGCCGCATACATCGCAAGCAGATAATACATATCTTCATGTACACCGCCTGCAAACAACAAGCGCACTGCTGCGATTGCCAGGATACATTTTAAAATATCTCCTGCCAGTACGATCAGTCCTGCCTTTGTACCGAGCACGCGCAGCGTATTTGTCGTTCCCGCATTGCCGCTTCCGTAATTGCGGATATCAATTCCATGCAGCTTTCCATAAATATAGGCAGTCTGAAACAGACCGAACAGATAGCCGATGGCTACACAGACCAGACGTTCCATCATTCGTTATTCTCCTTCCTCTCTCTGATAATAAATTTCAGAGGTGTTCCGCGGAACCCAAACGCCTCGCGGATTTTATTTTCTATATATCTCGTATACGAGAAGTGCATCAGTTCTTTATCGTTGACGAAAATAACAAATGTCGGAGGCTTTACCGATACCTGCGTAATGTAATACAGCCGCAGGCGCTTTCCCTTGTCCGTCGGAGGCTGCTGCAATGCAACTGCTTCCGCCATAATTTCATTCAAGACACCGGTCGCAACCCTCAGCGCATGGTTCTCGATGACTGCATCGATCGTCTCAAACAGCTTGGGCAGACGCTGCCCGGTCAGTGCAGAAATGAAAATAATCTCTGCATACGGCATAAAGGAAAGGGTGTTTCGGATCTTTTCCTGGAAACGATAAATCGTCTTATCATTTTTCTCGATGGCGTCCCACTTGTTGACCGCAATGATCATGCCCTTGCCCCGCTCATGAGCAATTCCTGCAATCTTGGCATCCTGCTCGGTCACGCCCTCTTCCGCATCGATGACAAGCACGACGACATCGGCGCGCTCTACCGCGCTGACGGTGCGAACGATCATATAGCGCTCCAGCTCTTCTTTAATTTTATTTTTGCGTCGAAGACCTGCCGTATCAATGAAGATGTACTCTTTTCCGTTATGCACTACCTCGGTATCCACCGCATCCCGCGTTGTACCTGCAATATTGGAAACGATCACCCGGTTTTCACCGATCAAGCGGTTAATAATGGACGATTTGCCGACATTTGGTTTTCCGACAATCGCAATTTTCGGACGATCATCCTCCTCTTCCATCTCTGCATCTTCAGGGAAATGACGTACAACTTCGTCCAGCATATCGCCGATCCCCATCCGGTTTGCCGCAGAGATCGGCCACGGATCACCGATTCCCAAATTATAAAACTCATAGACATCCGCCATGTATTTCTGGAAACTGTCTACTTTGTTGACTACCAAAACCACCGGCTTGTGGGAACGGCGCAGCATATCCGCTACCTTGGAATCTGCATCCACCAATCCCTGCTTGACATCTACCATAAACAGAATCACGTCCGCCGTGTCGATGGCGATCTGTGCCTGCTCCCGCATCTGGGACAAAATAATGTCCCCGGAATCCGGCTCGATACCGCCGGTATCAATCAGGGTAAAATTTTTATCCAACCACGAAATGTCCGCATAAATACGGTCTCTTGTAATGCCCGGTGTATCCTTTACGATGGAGATCATCTCTCCCGCCAGTGCGTTGAACAGTGTCGATTTTCCGACATTGGGTCTGCCAACTACTGCAACGATTGGCTTTCTTTTTCTTGCCATATATGCTCCTTTCCTTATAACGGACAACATTTCTCCCGCCTGACCTTTGGCAATGCGCTGATTTTTCTAAACTGCGCAGCTGCAGTTTCCAGACTGGGGTTAAAATTTGCCCAGCAAACTTTCCGTAAAATCATATCCGCTTGATTTTACAATATTCACGGGTACTTGTAAAGCGCTGGAAATATCCTCAACCGTATAGTCGTCCAACAGCACCCTTTCGCCGCTTCGAAGGACGTTGATCGGCAACAGCAGCTCTTCGCCCAGATGCTCGCCCTTTAACTGCGCCATGATATCCTGTCCTGTTAAAAGCCCTGTTACCGTAATCCGTTCCCCAAAAAAGTCGTTGCGGATCGGATGCACATGGACGCAGAGCCCCGGAAATTCTTCCTCCATCCGTCTCGCCATCCGTTCGATATAGGGTGCGACAATTCTGCCGGTTACTGTAGAAATTTCCCGCTTTCTGTGATTCCAGCGCTCCATCGCGCCGCTTTTTCGAAGCTGCCGCAGGGAATCTTCAAATTCCTCCAGCAAAAGCCGTATCATGCCGACACCATTTTCCAGCTGCAGATACCCGTCGTAGTTATCCTCGTCCGGAATCTCCTCTTCCGCCAGGATATACCATTCGTCGCTGGCATGGATAAAATGCAGACCGTACTCTGGAAAAAGCTTTTCCTGCCATTTGTGGATCGTCGCAAGCACCTGCTGCGCCTCTTCTTTTGTAAAGGGCTCCAGAGGATACAGCCCCTCCCGGTATTTCGACAGTCCAACCGGCACAACCGACACGCTGCGCAGATGCGGCAAATATTTCGACATGTCGGAAATGCTGCGTTCCAGCTCTGCACCGTCGTTGACTCCCTTACATAAAACGATCTGACCGTTCATCTCGATGCCCGCCTCGTAAAAGCGATCAACCTTTTTGAGCGCGTCGCCTGCAAAACGGTTGTGCAGCATCATGCAGCGCAGCTCCGGATTTGTGGTCTGAAAGGAAATATTGATCGGAGACATATGATATTTGATCACACGTTCCACATCCTTGTCAGACATGTTTGTCAGCGTCACATAGTTGCCCTGCAAAAAGGAAAGACGCGAATCGTCGTCTTTAAAATACAGTGTTTCCCGCATTCCCTTCGGCATCTGGTCGATGAAACAGAAAATACATTTGTTGCTGCAGGAACGGTAATCGTCCATCAGTCCGTTTTCAAACTCGACCCCCAGATCCTCCGCGTAATCCTTATCGATCTCCAACAGCCATTCTTCCCCGGACGGCTTGGCGATCAGCACCTCCACATACTCTTCCTCGATCATATATTGATAATCAAAAATATCTTCTACCGTTTCACCGTTGATCTCCAGCAGGCGATCTCCGGGTTCTATCCCCATCTCCTCTGCGATGCTGTCCGGTTTTACAGTTTTAATCAAATGCCCTTTTTGCTTCTTCATGAACTATCCTACTCCTGCATGCTTTCTGATCGGAAATTCTTCTTTTTTTGAATCTAATTCCTGTACCTTCCTATTTTACTAGAAAAATCCCGCTCTGTCACGAGAAATTTCTTGACGCGCCAACAGGCGGATGATATAAATGAAAGGTAAATGTACTGTCTGATGAATTCCATCAGGATATAATGGAGGAAAATCAAATGCCTAATTTACGCGAACTGGAAAATGCACTTCCCGTTGGCCCTCTGAAAATCATTGCGTTAAACTCCGCAGAGAAGCTCGGCAGAAATGTCAATGATTATCTCGTAACATTCCGCAGAAATATGCGCAAGACCGTACATGACGATCCTGCATTCCGCGGCTATATCGAAAACAACTATCTGGTTGACGCCAGCTGCCCACGTTTCGGCAGTGGGGAAGGCAAGGGTGAACTACACGAATCCGTCCGCGGTACCGACCTCTATCTTCTGGTCGATGTCTGCAACCATAGCCTGACCTATTCTTTAAACGGCTATACCAACCATATGTCTCCCGATGACCATTATCAGGACTTAAAAAGAATGATTGCCGCTGTAGAAGGTAAGGCAAAGAGAATCAATGTCATTATGCCCTTCCTGTATGAAGGCCGTCAGCACAAAAGAAGCGGCCGTGAATCTTTGGACTGTGCCTATGCACTGACAGAGCTCGCTGAAATGGGCGTTACCAACTTTATCACCTTCGATGCGCACGACCCCAGAGTACAGAACGCAACCCCTCTGTGCGGCTTCGATAACTTTACCCCTCCGTATCAGTTCATGCGTGCCCTGCTCGACAACGTGCCGGATCTCATCATCGATAAGGATCATATGATGGTTATCAGCCCGGATGAAGGTGCACTCGACCGTACCACTTATTTTGCAAATGTGCTCGGCGTCAACATCGGTATGTTCTATAAGCGCCGCGATTACTCCGTGATCGTAAATGGCAAAAATCCCATCGTTGCACATGAATTCTTAGGAGATAATATTGACGGCAAGGATATTGTGATCGTCGATGATATGATTTCCTCCGGCGGAAGTATGCTTGATACCGCCCGTCAGTTAAAGGAAATGAATGCAAGACGTGTATTCATCTGTACGACCTTCGGCCTGTTCACAGACGGCATGGCTGCATTCGATGAAGCCTATGAAAAGGGATGGTTCGACAAGGTAATCACCACCAACCTCACCTACCAGATTCCCGAGCTGCTCTCCCGCCCTTACTACATCGAAGCGGACATGAGCAAGTTCCTGGCATCAATCATCGACTTCATGAACCACGATGTTTCCATGTCCAACGTCCTGACTCCTACCGAGAAGATCCGTACAATTCTGGAAAAATACAACAAGCGCGAGTCTTATTTATAAATTCCGTTATCAGACAGCTATACTGTCCGGTGTCTTTATAAAAGTGCAAAAAAGAATGTGCCTTGGCACATTCTCGTAGCGCGTTTTTATTTCATAGGATGCATTTTCCTATGAAATAAAAAGAGCGAACCACTGCAAGGTGCAGAATGGTTCGCTCTTTTTTTGTTCATGACAATAGAATGCTCGCAGAGCGTTCATTCTATTGTTTGCTGTCAACTACGTTCCAAAATCAGTCAGAGTTTACTTCATCACCATCTCTGCATCTGCAGGAAGCTCAAACGGCAGTTTTCCGGGCTTTTGCTGATACCAGAACGCCACAGAGGTATAATCATCGTATCTCGGTCCTGTCCAGCCAAGGTTGTCCATTGTCATCTTAAAACTCTTCGAAAAATAAACCGGATCTTTTACATGGAAGCGGTAAAGCAAAAAGCGCTGCTGCTGGTTGTAAAACTCTTCGTTATCGCCAAGGATCGCATATAATCCGGTATACAATCCGGAGAAGGTCTGATATTTGTTCAAAATAATATCATTTCCGAACCCGTAAGATCCGCAGAAATAATCCTCCGTACCGGTATAATTCATGGAAGGGTATTTCGCATCATCAATATACATCTTGATCTCGCCTTCTACCCAGCAGGTGTTGTTGCCATTCATGCCGGAGGAAAAACATACACCGGCAAACATTCCGGGACCCTCAACGTTGTCCAGCACAGTATAGGAACGTCCTTTCTGCACCGGATGCTCCTGTCTGTAAACTGCATGGAAATATCCGCTGTCCTCCGGAATTTCCCCGTGCCAGCCGGAAATCATATAAAACAGCGTCTGCTTCTGCTCTCCTCTGTTTTCCATTGTAATTTTACAATGCTTGTAAAAAGGCATCTCCCAGTAGCTGTTATAGCCGCGTCCCGGTGCAGTCAGCATCGTCGCAGCATTCAATACAACATACTTTCCATCCCTGTCCTTGAAATTCTCATCATAAGCACATCCGAAAAATGCGGAAATCGGTGCTTCTACCGAAGGGAACTCCTCATTATCCCAATAGATTCTCATCACAAAGGAATGTCCCACATAGCCGGTAAACCAGATATGCGTAATCATACCCGGTCCGTCGGTATCGCATAAAACAACCGTTTCTCCCGGCTCAATGTCGATACAGGGACGCAATTTTTCGCAGTCCTTTGCATGCGTGCCGCCTTCTCTGGTTCCTGTTGGATTCTCTGCGGAAAACCCAAAACTCTCTCTCTGCCTGATCTGAAAAAGTGATGTCTCCATATCAAAATCTCCCTTTCGCTGCTCTTTTGTATTCCTTTTCCGTTTTACAGCTTATGCTTATTATACCTGATTTGCTCTTATCTGAAAAGGGATAACTTGCATTTCAAAATCGGAAATTTGCAGGAAAACAGCAAAATCTATCGTTTTAAAAAGGATACAGAAAACTCCTTTGCAAAACACCTCCGGACGAGTTATACTGAAAGAAAAACGGGAGTGTCATACATGGACCAGAATGAATCCAAAATGCAGATTGCAGTACTGATCGATTCAGAAAACGTCAGTTCCAGATATGCATCTATCATTTTTAATGAAATCGAAACCTACGGCTTTGCCACTTATCGCCGCATCTACGGTAACTGGACAAAAAATAACGGCTGGAGTGAAAATATTCTTCTGGAGAATTCCATCACACCGATTCAGCAGTTTAACTATACCTCGGGCAAAAATTCTTCCGACATGACGATGGTCATCGACGCGATGGACATCCTCTATTCCGGCAATGTAGACGGTTTCTGTCTCGTCACCAGCGACAGCGATTTTACCCGGCTCGCCATGCGCCTGCGGGAAGCCAATATGTACGTGATTGGTATGGGAGAATCCAAAACCCCTGCCGCCCTCACAAAAGCGTGCAACAAATTCATCCATCTGAATCTGATTTTTGAAGCAAGTGTTACCCTTTCCGAAAGTCAGACCGCCGAACTGCATGAAGACTTTTCCTCCGACCGCAGCGTCAAAGCGAATGCAGTCACCCCGATCGCTGATATCGAAGAAGCCATCATTTCTGTCATCAACGATAATGAAAACAAAGGGAAACTCACCTATATGGGAGAAATCGGCAGCCGTTTAAACAGCAAATTCACCGATTTCGATGTCCGCAACTACGGATATACCAAGCTCTTAACATTTATTCAGGACAAATGCGCCAAGCTCGAGCTGGTGAAAGAAAATTCCTCTTATTATGTGAAAGTCCGCGAAATAAACAATGTTTCCGAAATGCAGAAGGAAGTAACGGATCTCATTGAGAAAAGCGACGGCAGTGTGGATAATCTCTCTGTCATCTACGACTGCCTGAAAAAGAAGCATCCGGACTTTGACCTGAAGGATTACGGCTACAGCCGCCTGTCCAGCTTCTTACGCAGCATGGGCAATATTTCCGTCCGTGGAAACGCTGTTACCCTAAAGGATGCAGCAAAGCAAAAGACTCGAAAAAAAACAAAACAATAAAATGCACATTTCGCGAATCTTCTATTGTCATGAACTATGAGAAACACGCTCCGCGAGTTTCTCAAGTTATCGCGGCAGTCGCCAAGGTCTCGTGCAAGCACGGACTTTGGCTCGTTGCACGCGTAAATAAAAACGTCCGGCAAAATGCCTTTGGAATTTTCCCATCTGCATTCTACCGGACGTTTTTCAGATCGTCTCAGGCTTCTTGAACGGATTCTGCGATCCGCTCTCTAATATAACTTTCCAGGAAATCAGCCGTCTTTTCAATCCCCATCCGGCTGCTGTTGATGCTCAGATCATAATTACGGGAATCTCCCCATTTTCCCTTTACGTAATAGTTGTGGTACATCTTACGCTGGCGATCCTGCTTTTCGATCATATTCTTCGCTTCTTTCTCCGTCAGGTTGTGAAGCTTCATAATACGCGCAGTCTTGACCGGAATATCACCCAGCACGAAAATCGTGATCAATCCCGGGGTTCCTGCAAGTTTTGTCTCCGAACAGCGTCCTACAACGACAAAGGATTCTCCCTCATCTGCTTTTTTCTTCAGATACTCGAACTGCATCTGCGCGATATTTTCTTCTGCAGAGGTCGAATACTCCCTTACCCTTCTGGAAAACAGGATGTTTCTGGGCACTTCATCATAACGGTGCAGCGTTTTGGCGTCTACGTTTCTCTCCTGCGCAATAGATTCCAGAATATTGCTGTCGTACAAAGGCAGATCAAACCTTTTTGCCAGAGTCTCCGCAATCACATGACCGCCGCTTCCAAATTCCCGTCCTACAGAAATAATCAGCTGTTTCTTCATACACATACCCCTCCGTTACCCCTTATATTTTTCGTTTCGGAGAATTCAGTTTTGCCGCAGGCAAAAAACTCCCTCCGGCAAAACAGGATTCTGCTTTTAGAAATATCTCAGGAAAATGCAAACCATCGAAATCGAAATGACAATGATCGTCGCAGGTGCCGCATATTTACAGTAATATCCCCATCCAACCGGATAGCCTTGCTTGGTCGCGACGGAAATTCCAACAACGTTTGCAGATGCGCCAATCGGTGTTGCGCTGCCGCCGATATCGGTTCCCATGGAAAGTGTCCACGCCAGCGTAGTCAAATCTATGCCCTGCAGCGCCGACAGCGTCTGGATGACCGGAATCATCGTCGCAGCAAACGGAATATTGTCAACAAATGCACTTGCAATTGCGGATATCCAGAGAATAATCGCGCACATCAGCATGCCGTTGGAGCCGCTCAATTTACTGATCAGACCGGCGATTTCTTCCAGTACGCCCGTCTGCTCCAATCCGCCGACTACAACAAACAGACCAATAAAGAATAAAAGCGTCTTATAGTCTACTTTGGAAAGCAGCTCTTTTGCATCCTTATACTGTGTCACAAGTGTCAAAATCGCAATAAACATACCGATAAACGCAACGGTCAGCCCCGTCTGCGCATGGGTTACCAAAAGGACAACTGCCAGCAGGAAAATGACACAGCTCTTTGCAAACTCACCTTTATCTGTAATCGCTTCCTTCGGATCGGGATAAGAAGTGATCTGAACCGCTGCACCCTGTCCGGCCAGTTCCTTATGGAAGCATAAGTAAAAATAAATCACGATGACAATAAGCGATATCAGAGCGATAAAGCCGGTGTTGGAAATAAATTCACCGAAGGTATATCCCAGGGATGTGCCGATGATAATGTTGGGCGGGTCTCCACACATCGTTGCCGAACCGCCAAGGTTCGCACAGAAAATTTCCGACAGAATAATCGGAACCGGATTACACTTGAGCGTCTGCGCCAGCTCCAGCGTAACTGCCGCCAAAAACAGGATGACCGTAATACTGTCGATGAACATCGCCAGTACAAAAGACATCAGCATAAACGTGATAAATACCGGAATCGTGCGATATTTTACCAGCTTTGCGATCTCCAGACAGAGCCAGCGGAAAAATCCTGCCTTTCCCATTCCCTCTACCATGATCATCATACCTAAAATGAAAATGATGGTAGACCAGTTAATTCCGGATGAAGATGCCTCTCCTTCCGCTGCCGTGTACCAGAAGCTTGCCTGAAAGATGCTTTTCACATTCAGCGTTTCCACAATCGCATCCTTACTGTGCATGCCCAGTCCAAACACCAGTACGATCATCAAAAGTCCACAGCCAAGGGACACATACTGCCGCTCGATTTTGTCCATGACAATCAGGACAAACATCACTACGAAAATCAGAACTGCCAATATATGCGGTGCCATTTTCGTTCCCTCCTCTCATATTCTCTTTTGACATTATAATGCATTTTTCGAGGAAGCATAATTGATACTTTGCACAATAAATTCAATCAAAATTCAGCATCTTTCCAGTTCTCTTAACATTCTTCTGGACAATTTGACATAGCACGTCAACTCTGCATGAAACCTTCTCCGCTTCCAGAGCATGAACTGCCGTCTCTTTCCCTTCACTCCATCGGAACTGCAATCCCGATCAGCGTGTCCTCCGCCAACTGATAGGCAATCTCCTCTTCCCAGTTTAAATCAGCTGTTTTTTGTGAAAAGTGAAGCTTTAACATCGCCTGATCTTTTGGCGCAGAACCGGTGTTTTTCAATGCCGCCATAAACAGCTGATATTCCGGATCCGTAATCAGGTACAGCTCTGTCATCTCCCCTGCGGTTTCGCCATAAAAATACCAGTCCTCAAATTCACAGTGCGGATTGAAAAAAACAAACGCATTGTCCGCCTGATAAAAACCGTGCCTGTCCTTTGCAGAAACTTTTTTCGCAGGCAGATTGTTAAAATCGTCTTCCGTATTTTGTGGTGAACCTGCATCTGTGCTGCCTGCTGCAGTCCCGTCAGATTCTGCCCAGGGGATATCGTTCCCACCCATAAGCTCCGGGACCAGGTCTTTCGCAGCCTCATACAAACGTCCAAAACGTTCCAGTTCCCTGCACAGCGGCAGCAACTCCTCGCCAAGCTCTGTCAAATGGAAACGAACATCGTCTGTCCGATGGGCTCTCTCCTGAAGCATCCCGAATACATCGGTATCCGACAAGTCTTCCATTCCTCCCGGCTTTCCGTCTGCGGACACAACGATTGCCGCCGTGCCCTCTTTTTCTGCGGACACCAGCCCGACAGCCTGCAGCACACAAAGCTCTGTCCCCACGCCCTGCTCGTCTTCGTCCATATATCCCGCCAACTGTTTTTCGGACATCGGCTCTTTTTTTAATAAAAATACGATCTGCAGGCGGCTGCCGCTCAAAAGCTTCGCCGCCTGCAAACCGGACTTCCATACATTTTCTGTATTCATCCTGTAAGGCTTACCTCATCTGTATTTCTAGCTCCGGCTGCGGTACGTCCAGACAGGAAAATCCGATCTGTACCTTGAACAGGTCGCCGTCCAGATAGATTTCAAACGTTCCCTTCTGCAGCGTCGTCAGGTTCTGTGCAATCGACAGTCCCAGTCCGCTGCCCTCCGTACTTCTGGAAATATCGCCGCGGATAAACCGTTCCGTCAGCTCCTCGGCACGGATGTTCAACGCCTGCGCGGAAATATTTTTCATTGTAAATACCGCGATTTCCCTATCATCCTGTCTGACTCTGCGGATTTCCAGATAGACCCGCGTGCCTTCCAGCGCATACTTGCAAACATTGGAAAACAAATTCTCCACCACGCGCCAGATTCTTCTCGGATCGGCTTCGATATAAACCGGCTCCGGCGGCAAACTGACGATCATTTCCAGGCATTTTTCCTTTAATTTGTCATCGAACTCCCCGCAGGTCTGCTTGACGAGTTCCTTGAAGTCCAGTCGCTCCATCTGCAAAGAAATATTGCCGGACGTGATCTTGGACGCTTCCACCAGATCGTCCGTCAGCTGCTTCAAGCGCTGGGACTTCGCATCCAACACCTGAATATAGCCTTTCGCGCGCTCATTGTCGATCTGCTCGCGCTTTAACAGGTTCACAAAGTTGATAATCGACGTCAGCGGCGTTTTGATATCATGAGAAACATTCGTAATCAGATCGGCTTTTAACCGTTCGTCCTTCATGCTCTTTTCAACCGCCGTCTTGATGCCGTCTCCGATGCCGTTGACCGCTTCTGCCAGCTCCCGGTTTTCTCCGTGCATGTCGGAAAGATCGACCTTCAGATCCAGATCGCCGTGCCCCAATCGAACCGCAGTGTCCACAATCTGCTGCAGATCCTTTTTTGAGCTGTACAGCATCAGAATCGCAATGATATCGATTACAGCCGCAATCAGAATCCCTACAACACCGCAGCCGCCCAGAATCAGGTTGCCCGCAAGCAACAGCAAAAACGGAAGCAGAGTCCTGGTCAGAATGTGTCCGTTGTCATAAAGGTGCAGCACACCGTTTCCAATCCGACTGAAAATCAGCCGCAGCATGGAATTGCTCCACAGTGTATGCGCCCTCGCCCGTCTGACAAGACTCAAATAGAAAAACAAAAACACATCGTCCAGTAAAAAGGCAACAACACCCACTGCAAACGGAAACCATACCGCATGCGTCACATCCGTCAACGTCGTCTGTGCAAGCAGATACAAAAGCCAGCTGACGCCGAGGATCATACCCATCATCAAAATTCCTGCCGCCACAAACGGCTCCGTCAGCACCGTGTCCCGAATCCTTAATTCAATCTGATAACCGCCGCCCTCTTTGCGGACACGCCCTTCATACCGGGTTACCCGAAGCAGCAGCCAGACAGAAACCACCAGAAATAACATGCCGACTGCAGCCAGATAACCATAATAAGGAACGACTCTGTGGTACGCCGCACGCACGGTTGCAAAGCCGTCCTGTGCCGGATACGTCGTATCAACTGCCAGCCATACCCGCGTATTATCGCCAAAGGCATACTGATAGGAGGACAGCTCCTGTCTAAGCTCCTCCGCAGCAATCTCCGTATTCGTCAAAAGCTCCGCCCGATCTGCGTTATAGCACAGATATCTGCCATATTCTTCAAATTGTCTCGTGATTTCGTCTAATTTTTTATCTGAAAAATCGTCCTTCAGATTCGTATAATAATGGACTTCGCCATCCTGATCCATCCGGTAACAATATCGGATATTTGACGCGTCCAGACCGTAACTGTCTTTGTACGCCGAATATTCGGAAAAATTATAAAAAAGTTCCTTCGACGTCGTCTTTAAATCATCCCGCAGCTGAATGTATTCGTCTGTGTCGGACGCATATTGCGCCAGGTCCTTTCCCTCTGCAGACAGATACCGGGGCACCAAAAGATCCAGCTCCATCCCATCTGCATCCGAATAATTCAGTCCCAGCTCCTCGCACTTTTTCTGATATTCTTCCCGGCTGGACGGAAGCTCCTGAATCATCTGCATCGAAAGCGACTGCTTCTGCCGTTTCTGATCCAGCTTCTGCAACACATTCAGGGTTGCCGTTTCCCCGTTCCAGTCGTTCCCGCTCAGCCCCTCCTGACCGGAAAAAATGCTGGAATCCCCTTTAAAATAAGCGTCCAGCTGTGCCTTCGTCGCAAAAACCTTTTCCGTCACGAAGCCATAATTTCCCCATTTGACCAGATCATCCAGATAAAAAGACGCCGTTGCCGTCGTGTCACGGACATCTTCCTGCCTGTGGGCAAATTCTGCGATATCGATCTGCTTTTGTCCATTATAAGTTCCGTCCGTTTCCAACTGGCTTCGGATGACAGAAAGCCGCGTCACTCCCCGAATTTCTTCGGACAGAATATCCGTGAACAGATCGGAATTTTCAAACGAATTACTGTTTTCAAGCAGATTGATCTGCTGTTCATACAGCCTGCCGTTTCTCTCCACGCTGACCGAACTATTGCAGGCAAGCCCGACAAAAATTGCCGCAAAAGCCGCTGCCAGCACTTTCTGAAAAATGAGCAGCACTCTTCTGTCCTTCTTTCCAATGACCCATTTCTTTTTCATGAGCCCGTACTCCTTTCCGGCTTTTTTCGTCACGGCTGCTTCTCGATCTTGTATCCGACACCCCAGACAACCTTCAGATAACGGGGCTCCTTCGGGTTAATCTCAATCTTTTCCCGGATGTGCCGGATATGGACAGCCACTGTATTGTCCGCACCGATTGCCTCTTCTTCCCAGATGCTTTCATAGATCTGATTAATCGAAAAAACACGCCCCTGATTGCGCACCAGAAGCAACAGAATATTGTATTCAATCGGTGTCAGCTTGACTGGCTCTCCGTCCACCGTAACCTCTTTGGTCTCGTCGTTGATCACGAGTCCGCCAGCGCGGAACACTGCATTATTGTCCGTGTTTAAATTTCCCAGCTTCGTGTAGCGGCGCAGCTGCGACTTCACCCGCGCAACGAGCTCAAGCGGATTAAACGGTTTTGTCACATAGTCATCCGCGCCGATGTTCAGCCCCAGAATCTTGTCCGCGTCCTCGGATTTTGCCGACAGGATAATGATCGGAATGCTGCTGTATTCCCGAATTTTGAGCGTCGCATGGATTCCGTCCAGCTTCGGCATCATAATATCGATAATCAAAAGCTGAATGTCGTTTTCTTTTAACGCCCGGATCGCCTGCTCCCCGTCATATGCCTTGATGACATTGTAACCCTCCTGCGCCAGATAAATTTCGATTGCTTCCACAATCTCTTTATCATCGTCACATACCAGAATATTTGTCATAATACCCTCCATTTTCTGCTTTCTCTCTATTAAACCAGAAAAATCTGAATCTGCTGTCCGGGATATTCTTAATATTTTATAAAGATTTTACCGACAGCAGCCTCTTTCGCGCGCATTCTATTGCTTCAGCATCAGAAACGCCGCCAGATTTCCGCGTCTTCCCTTGCTCGCCCGATGAGAAAACAGATAGCTCGGATTGCAGCAGGTGCAGATGTCCGTCATCGACAGATGCTCCTTTAAAATCCCTGCGCCAAGCAAAATTGCTTCATTGGCGCGCCACAGGTCCAGCTGATATTTTCCATTGACCTTTTCGGTCAGTATATTTTTCATGGAAACGTCCTGATATCTCTCCTGAGAAAAGAGCTTTTCAAAAGGTTCTGCCACATCTTTTCCGACTTCATAGCAGTCCTGACAGATCGACGGACCAATCGCCGCAAAAATATCCTCCGGACGGCTTCCATACGCCTCGCGCATCGCTTCGACCGTCTTTTTTCCCATCTCACCGACTGTCCCCCGCCACCCGGAATGAGAACAGCCGATCGCATGATGCACCGGATCGACAAACAAAAGCGGCACGCAGTCCGCATAAAACGTGCCAAGTATCAGCCCGGGCACGTTTGTGATCAGTCCGTCCACATCCCGATAATCTTTCTCTTTCGTCACGCCCTTCCCTGCATCCTCTTTTTGCACACGGCGGATGTTTGTCGTATGGGTCTGATCGGAGCAGACGAACGCGTCCGAAGTTGTCCCGAACACGCCTGCCGCCCGCCGGAAATTTTCATCCACCGCCTCCCGGCTCGTATCCCGCGCATAGCTGAAATTGAAAGAAGCACAGTCCCCGGTACTGACACCGCCGAACCTGCTGGTGACCATATGAGTCACTATATTTAACCGTTCTAGCGCCGGAAAAGTGAGATATTCCACCTCTCCGCTTTTGTGAATTTCCATCCCCGGATAACCCGTCTTTTTCCGGATCAGATCTTTTTTTGCTATCTTCGTCTCCTGCTGTTCCACGTCCCTGCCCTCCTGTATTCAAATGCGTTTTGAATCCACTGGATCTCTTTCCCGCAGACCGCCACCACGTCAAAGCGGATCTGTACATCCCCCTCTGCAGGATGCTTCCACAGATACCAGTCTGCGCAACGGCAGATTTTTTCCTGCTTTGCGCTCCCGACCGCCTCCAACGCTGTCCCAAATCGGTCGTCGTTCCGATATTTTACTTCAAAAAAAACAAGGCAGCCCCGGTGAAACCCGATGATATCGATTTCTCCCCTGCTGCACCTGTAATTACGCTCCAGAATGTTTACTCCGCTGCGCATCAGATAAGCTGTCACTGCTTCCTCCCAGAAAGCGCCCGCCTGTCTTTTATTCATTTAACCTTCTTTCACAAAATGACCGATGAAGCTTCTGCGGTGAATCGCCGTCGGTCCCATGGTCTGCAGTGCCTCGATATGCTCTTTTGATCCATACCCTTTATTGCGTGCAAATCCGTAGCCCGGAAAAACTTCCTCATACTGCTCCATCATCCGGTCCCTCGTCACCTTCGCTACAATGCTCGCTGCAGCAATGGATACGCTTTTTGCATCTCCCTTGATGATCGGAACCTGTTGAATTGCCACCTGCGGAATCCTTACCGCATCGTTTAGCAGAACTGCAGGCTGAGGATTCAGCTTTTCAATCGCCTGACGCATCGCTTCGTAGGTCGCCTGCAGGATGTTGATCTCATCGATTCGCTGTGGGCTGACAATCCCGATTCCGACCGCCACTGCGTGCTCCAAAATGACGTCATATAACTGTTCCCTTTTTTCTGCAGAAAGCTGCTTGGAATCGTTCAGATACAAAATTTCGCAGTTCTTCGGCAAAATAACCGCACCTGCAACAACCGGTCCTGCCAGCGGTCCCCTTCCAACCTCGTCAATGCCGCAGATCAGGCCTTCCTTTTCATAGTCCCGTTCATACTGCTGCAGCTGATAAATCCGCGCTGTTTCCTTTTCCAGCGTCTCCCGCTGCTTTTCCGAACGCCGGATCAGCGCCTGCACACCGCTTCTTGTGTCTTCCCGATAGGTTTGTTCCAGATTCTCCAGCAGGCCTGCCGCAGACTCTGCCTCTGTCCGCATGGAGGCTTTCTTCAAGCGCTCTCCGGCTTCTGCAAACCGCGCTTTAATTTCCCCGATTTTTTCCATATCAGATGTCCCTTACTGGTGTTTTAACACTCCAAATTTGTGAAACGGCCAGATTCTGACCCACGCTTTTCCGATAATCTGATCCCGGTGGATATTTCCGACGCTCGGCTCCCGGCTGTCCGAGCTGTTGTTTCGATTATCGCCCAGCACAAAATATTCGTCCTCGCCGAGGGTAATCGGCTCGCCTGCGCGCCCCGGTGACAGCATCACTTCCTTGCCGTAGCCTTCCTCCAGCACCTGTCCGTCAATGTAAATCGTTCCGTCCGTGCCGATCTGAACCGTTTCGCCGGGCAGACCAATAATCCGCTTAATATAGTAAACATTTTCATCGTACTGGAATGGGAACACGATAATATCAAAGCGCTGCGGATCCTTAAAACGATACGAAATCTTGTCTACGATCAGGTTATCGTTATTGCTCAGTGTCGGCTCCATCGAGCTTCCGTTGACCTCCGTGCGCTGTCCGACAAATGTGATCACCAGCCAGGTGATACCCAGGACAACTACGATATATAAAAGCGTGCTTCCGATTTCTTTCAGGATTGCTTTTCCACTCATGGCTTACGCCTCCTTTTTCGGCAATTCCAGCGTCATGCGGCCGAGCCTGCCGCTGCGAAAATCATCCAGAACGAGGGCCGCGCCCTTTTCATATTCCGGCTCGCCGCCCTTTTTCAGACAACCGCGGGACTTGCAGACTGCTTCCAGAAGGGCGAGGGCCGAATGGAGGGACGCCTGTGCGTCGCCATCTGCGTCCGCTGTATCCAGTGTCAGCTGATACCGCTTTTCCAACGCCTCCGGGTAATTCTCCCCGATAAACACAAGCAGGGAAAGTGCCATTTCTTCGCGGTTTAAGATTTCATCGTTCATCGAGCCGATCAGTGCGAGGCGTTCTCCCACCGCCTGATCTTCGAATTTCGGCCACAGGATGCCGGGCGTATCCAAAAGCTCCAGACCCTTGTTCAGGCGAATCCACTGCTTGCCCTTCGTTACGCCGGGCTTGTTGCCGGTTTTCGCGCACGCCTTTCCTGCGAAGCTATTGATAAACGTCGATTTTCCTACGTTTGGAATTCCTGCCACCATCGCACGCACCGGACGGTTCAAAATACCGCGTTTGCGGTCGCGCTCGATCTTTTCCCGGCAGGCTTCCTGAACCTTGCCCTGAATCGCTTTCATCCCGGCGCCGCTTCTGGCGTTGATTTCCAGTACAGCAAAGCCAAGACTTTCAAAATATGCCGTCCAGGCGCGGTTTGCAGCCGGATCGGACAGATCGGATTTATTCAATAAAATCAGGCGTGCCTTGTTTTTCCCCATCTCGTCGATATCAGGATTGCGGCTCGATTGCGGACATCTGGCGTCCACCAATTCGATAATCAAGTCGATCAGCTTGATATCTTCCTGCATCGCGCGGCGCGCTTTCGTCATATGTCCGGGATACCACTGGTATACCATAGTTTTCTTTCCTTTTCTGTAACTGTGAGGGTACTGAACAGTTACCCTTTTCTTTATAATATTCTGTGTAATTTTCAGTGAATCAGTCCCCAGCCATCCGTGCCGTTTCCGAAATGGAACCACGCCTCGCCGACGATCGTGCTGCGCAGCACCGGACCGACATTGGCAGAACGACTGTCCTCACTGTTATTACAATTATCGCCGAGCACGAAATATTCGTCCTTGCCCAGCTTGATTTCATTCTCTGCAATACCGGCTGACGCGATCAGATCCATCTCTTCATTTTCCTGCGCCTTACCGTCTATATATAAAATGCCGTCCTGAATCAGGACGGTCTGCCCCGGAACCGCTACAACACGCTTCACATAATAGTGGGCATTCTGATTACCGTTTGGCAAAAATACCACCACATCCCCTGTCTGCGGAGAAAAGAAACGGTACTTTAAGCGGTTAACCAAAATTCCCTGTCCGTTCGTCAGCCCCGGCTCCATGGAAACGCCGATCATGTTCGTGCGCAGTCCGACCGCCCAGATCACCATAAACGCCAGAAAAACTGCCAGTACAGACAGCACAATCCAACTGAACACCTCTTTGACCGCCTGCATGCTGAGCCCTTTTTTCTTCCGGTAAAACTGCAGTCCACGCTGTCTTCTTCTCATACAAATCTCCATTCCGCAGCCGCCGTTTCGTCCTGCAGACATCCTAAAAAGCAAAAAAGGGGCTGCCGTTACTGGTGCCCCTCTCTTCGCAATTCTTATTTTACAACTTCTTTGACCTTTGCGCTCTTGCCGACTCTGTCTCTTAAGTAGTTCAGCTTTGCTCTTCTTACTTTACCCTTACGAACAACTTCTACCTTCTCAACGTTGGGAGAATGTAAAGGCCAGGTCTTTTCAACGCCGACGCCGTTGGAGCTCTTTCTTACGGTAAAGGTTGCACGGTTGCTGCCGCCCTGTTTCTTTAAAACAACACCTTCGAATACCTGAACTCTCTCACGGTTGCCTTCCTTGATCTTACCATATACTCTTACGGTATCGCCTGTCTCAAATGCAGGTACTTCAGCTTTCAGCTGAGCAGCTTCGATCTCTCTGATAATTTCGTTCATTGCTTTTCCTCCTGATTTCTGGATGTTCTTAATACGATTCCCGTAACAGAGGACCATCTCCTTTTTTCGCAACATTTGCAGTATAACATAGCTTTCTCAAATATGCAAGGTTTTTCTTCCTAATAAGAAAAATACCACCCGGTTTTACCGCCGCGCCTAGGATACCCAGAAAACGCTCCCCGGTGCAAAGCGCATGCCGGATTTTTTCTGCAGTGCAGCGGAAATTTCGTTTTCCACGAATACATGCGCATAGGGCACATGACCTGCCGCAAGCTCCCGCCGGATCATTTCAGCCTCCAGGAGACTCCCGATTCCTCTTTTCCGGAAGGGCTCCAGCACTTCCAGCATTCCCATGCCGCCGTCGTTGTGCACGCCTGCAAAGCCTGCCAGCTCCCCATCCAGAAATGCACCGATCATCTGACGCGATGCGATCCGTTCTCTGATGTAGGCTTCATCATGATAAAGATGATAATGTGCCTCTACGTTTGCCGCATACGTTTCGTCCAGCTCCCGGATTTCAACGGCTTCGTCCGGCTCCGGAAGGTCAGGCGCTTTTTTTTTCGGATAAATCACCTGATAGCATTCATTGAAATTTTTTAACCCGAAACGCTCTAAAATGCTCGTCAGCACAAATTTCTGATGACAGACATAGACCGCACCGGTCGGGTCCGTCAAAGACAGCAGCCGTTCTCCTGCGTCCTTTGTTTTGGCAGTGATCCGATACACACCGCCTGACCTGTCCTTTGTCAGCACGCCGTCCTCCCGGACTGCCAGGATGTCAGCTTTGCCTCTCCGGATATCCTCAATCATGTCCATGTGAAGCATTTTATCTTTTAACAAATATTCCAGCGCACGTCCGGGCAAATCGTACTTTTCATATAAATCCGGTCGCCGAGCTTTCGTCCGCTCCTCAGACTTTTCCAGGCGCCATTTGTCTATCCTTGCATGGTCGCCGGAAAGCAGGATATCCGGAACCTTTTTGCCCTCCCAGACCTCCGGTCGGGTGTACTGGGGATATTCCAGCAGATTCTCCTGAAAGCTTTCTGTCACGCCGGAATCCTCATTTTTTAAAACACCGGGAACCATCCGGGAAATCGCGTCGATCATCACCATCGCCGGAAGCTCTCCTCCGGTCAGCACATAATCACCGATGGAAACCGGGTCTGTCACGATCTCTTCGATCACGCGCTCGTCGATTCCTTCATAATGCCCACACAGAAAAATCAGCTCTTCCTCCTGTGCAAGCTCCTTTGCCATCTCCTGGGAAAAGGTTTTGCCCTGTGGGCTCATAAACAGCACCCGCACTGTTTTTTTGCCCTCTGCAGGCTTTGCAACCGCTTTCCAGGCGTCGTAAACCGGCTGTGCCTGCATCAGCATGCCCGCACCGCCGCCGTAAGGGTAATCGTCCACCTTATTGTGCTTATCCTGCGTGTAATCGCGGATATTGACCGCATGGATTCCGATCAGTCCTTTTTGGATCGCCCGTCCTAAAATGCTCGTCTGCAGTCCGTTTTCCACCATTTCCGGAAACAATGTCAAAATATGAAACTGCATTTTTTCGTCAGTCCTCCAGCAATCCGTCCAGGATATGGATTTTCATCCGTCCTGCTTCCACATCGACATCCAGCACACATTCCTTGATTGCAGGCAAAAGCAGCTGTCTGCCATCCTTTAACCGAATCTGATAAACATCATTTGCGCCGGTTTCAATGACATCCTCTAAGGTTCCAAGCTCCTGCTCCTGTTCATCCAATACCTTCACGCCGATCAGATCTGCGATAAAATACTCGTCCTTCTGTAGGCGTACCGCATTTTCCCGCGTTACATACAGACTCTTTCTCCGGTATTTTTCCGCCTCGTCTATCGTATCGATTCCACGGAATTTCAAAATGGCGAATTGCTTGAAAAATTTCACGCTCTCGATTTCCAGAATCCGGTTTTCCTTTCCCGTATCCAGAATCACTTCTTTTAACTTCTTAAAACGGCGCACATCATCTGTCGTCGGAAAAATCTTGACCTCCCCGTGCACACCGTGTGTGGAAGCGATCACTCCCACCTGCAGTCTTTCTTCCATATAACCTCTCATTTCACAAACAGCGCCTTGCTTTTGCAAGACGCTGTCCATTTCAGATGTCAGATGATATCCACATCCACTTTTTTATTATCTTCCATCGCCGCAGCCTTTACCACAGTGCGAATTGCCTTAGCAATACGGCCCTGTTTACCGATTACCTTGCCCATATCGGAGGGTGCAACATGAAGTTCAACCGTCAGGCTTCTGCCGTTTTCCTTTTCGGAGACGCTCACTTCATCCGGATGATCCACAAGTGCCTTTGCGATCACTTCCACCAAATCTTTCATAATCCACCTCCATAAGCCTGCTACAGTCAGCCCCACAGCTACTGCTCTTTTGCGTAACCGTCTGCTTTACAGAGCTGTCTTATTTCTCGATTCCTGCTGCCTTGAAGATCTTGCCTACGATTTCGGTGGGCTGTGCGCCATTGTTGAGCCACTTTTTAGCCAGCTCTTCGTTTACCTTGAAAGTGCTGGGATCTGTATTCGGATCGTATGTGCCGATCTCTTCAATGAAACGACCATCTCTGGGAGATCTGGAATCTGCCACGATGATTCTGTAAATCGGGTTCTTCTTGTATCCCATTCTTCTTAATCTGATCTTTACTGCCATTTTTCTTACCTCCAAATGAAATATAAATATGTTTTCTTGTGTGCGATCTGCACTATTTATCAGAAAGGAAGTCTGAACTTACCTTTTCTTGCACCTTTGCCTCCCAGCATTCCCGGGAACTGCTTCATCATTTTCTGACTCTGCTCAAACTGCTTGATAAATCGATTGACTACGCTGATGTCCACCCCTGCGCCTCGTGCAATACGGTGCTTGCGGCTGGGATTTAAAAGCTTGGGATTGCGGCGTTCCTGGGGCGTCATGCTCAGCACGATCGCTTCCATTCTTGCCAGCTGTTTTTCATCGATCATCGATTCGATATCGCCCATCTTCGAACCCATGCCGGGCATCATGCTCAGGATACCGGACAGCCCGCCCATGTTGCGCATCTGCTTCATGCTTTCCAGGTAATCCTCAAAATCGAACTTGCCCTTCTTCATGCGCGCCGCCATCTCTTTTTCCTTGCCAGCGTCAATATCGAGGTTCGCCGAAGCTTTTTCAATCAGGGTGAGCACATCGCCCATTCCCAGAATTCGGCTCGCCATACGGTCGGGATAAAACTGTTCCAGATCGGAAAGCTTCTCTCCCATACCAACATATAAAATCGGCTTGCCGGTAACGGCTTTAATGGAAAGCGCCGCACCGCCTCTTGTGTCACCGTCCATCTTGGACAGGATCACGCCGTCGATTCCTACTTTTTCATCAAATTCCTTTGCCACATTGACCGCATCCTGACCGGTCATGGCATCCACTACCAGAAGTGTCTGATGGACCGTCACTGCCTGCTTGATCTTCTGCAGCTCCTCCATCATGCCCTCATCGATATGCAGGCGACCCGCAGTATCCAGAATCACGACATTATTGCCGTTTTTCTCTGCATGCTCCATCGCCGCTTTTGCGATGTCAACCGGGCTGTGGCTCGTGCCCATGGAAAAGACTTCCACCTGCTGTTTCTCGCCGTTGATCTGCAGCTGTTCAATCGCTGCCGGACGGTAAATGTCACAGGCTACAAGCAGTGGCTTTTTGCCTTTTAATTTAAACTTGCCTGCCAGCTTCGCAGTCGTTGTCGTCTTACCTGCACCCTGCAGACCGCACATCATAATCACGGTTGTCGCTTTGCCGGGCTGGAACTGTAATTCCTGTGTCTCGGAACCCATCAGGGAAGTCATCTCTTCGTTTACGATCTTGATGACCATCTGACCGGGATTTAATCCGTTCATGACGTCCTGACCGATCGCCCGTTCTTCCACAGACTTGACGAACTGCTTGACAACCTTGAAGTTTACATCCGCTTCCAGCAGTGCCATCTTGACTTCCTTGAGCGCAACTTTGACGTCCGCTTCTGTCAGTCTGCCTTTGCTGCGCAGATCCTTAAACACATCCTGCAGTTTATCGGTTAAGCTCTCAAATGCCATTCAAATCCTCTCCCGCGATCCGTTACAGTTCTTCTAAAATCTGTCCCGCCAGTTCTCTGACCTGCGTCTCCGTGCTGATCTGTTCGATCTTCTCTACGGTGTGCTTGACTTTCTGAAATCTCGCAATCAGGTGCAGCCGCTCTTCATAGCTCTGAAGCGTCCGGTCGCATCTGCGGACAAGATCGTGTACGCCCTGTCTGCTGATCCCCTGTTCCTCTGCGATCTCACTCAGGGACATGTCGTTTAATACCACATCCTCATAGATCTTTCGCTGATGCTCAGTCAGCAGTTCACCGTAAAAGTCATACAGCATACCCTGTTCTACGATTTTTTCCATATTGCGTCCTCACCTGTGCTATCATACCCGAAAAAAAAAGGTGTGTCAAGTAAAAAATCTTGACACACGCAAAAATTTTCAGACCTGCATGACACGACCGATGAACTCCTTCACACGGGCATTCGGGTTTCCAAACACTTCCTCCGGCGTACCCTCCTGGCAGACCAGACCTTTTTCCATGAAGATAACGCGATCCGAAAGCTCTTTGGCAAACTGCATCTCGTGTGTAACGATCACCATGGTCATGTGCTCGTCTGCCAGCTGCCGAATGACGCGTAGCACCTCTCCGGTCAGCTCCGGGTCAAGCGCCGAGGTCGGCTCGTCAAAAAATAAAACCTTTGGCTGCAGGGCAAGCGCTCTGGCAATCGATACTCTCTGCTGCTGTCCACCGGAAAGCTGATAGGGATAGGCATCTGCCTTATCCGACAGCCCCAGCTGTTTTAACAGCTTCCATGCGCGTTCTTTTGCTTCTTCTTTGGAAACACCATCTACGCAGACTGGTGCATCGATGATATTTTTCATCACTGTATAATGCGGAAACAGGTTGAAATTCTGGAACACCAGGCCGAAATTTTTCCGGATTTCCTTTAATTGCTTCTTATTTGCATAGACACATTTTCCGTTTTCTTCCCACGCAGCCTTTTCTCCGAGAAAAGAAAGCTCGCCGCCATCCATTTTTTCCAGCATGGTCACACAGCGCAACAGTGTCGATTTGCCGGAGCCGGACGGACCGATCACCGATACGACTTCTCCCTTATGGACGGAAAGAGAAATATCCTTTAAGACCTCCAGCTCCCCAAATGTTTTTTTTATATGATTCATTTCCAGATAAATCTGATTCATTGTAACTTCGTACCTTTCCTGAATTTCCGTCTGACTGCAGAAATAAAGCTTCGCTCCTCTAACTATCTCTCTGGCGTCCTGCATTATCCGCGGTAATAATTTAACTTCTTTTCCACATGCTCCATAACAACTGCAACGACCAGATTAAAAATGTAATAAAATACTCCTGCTGCCATCAGAGGCATTACGGAAGCCTGTGCCGCTGCAATCTGCTTTGCAATCGTAAACATCTCCGTTACTGTCAGCACAAAGGCCAGGGATGTATCCTTTACCAGCGTGATCATTTCGTTGGTTACTGCCGGAAGCACCCGCTTGATGACCTGCGGCAAAATAATCCGGAAAAACGTCTGAACGCGGCTGTATCCTAATACTTTTGCTGCCTCATACTGCCCGACCGGCATGGACTCGATTCCAGAACGGTATATTTCTGCAAAATACGCCGCGTAGTTTAACACAAATGCAAGAATTACCGCGATCATCCGGTAGCTTTTGGAAATTTTCATTCCAAACACATAATAGGGCGCAAAATAGACCACAATCAGCTGCAGCATCAGCGGCGTTCCGCGCATAATCGAAATATAAAGCTTTGTCAAAAAGCTCAGCACTTTCAGCCTTGCCATCCGCCCAAAGGCCAGCACCATTCCAAGGGGCAGGGAAAATACCAGCGTCAGCACAAAGATCTCCGTCGTGATCAGCATTCCTGTTCCCAGTTCCCGAACCATCGTTCCTAAATCCATTCCCGTTCTTCCTTTTCCATACCGGCTTTGATCCGGTTTTCTGTATTCTTATCAGCGCACAAACGCAGGCCAGAGTTTTCTCTGACCTGCATTCTATTTTTATCTTACTTTCCCAGGCATACGCTGTCTACCAGACCATAGTCTGCATACTTCTCTGCGATTTCCATAAAGGTTCCGTCGTCTGCCATTTCCAGAAGCGTCTTTTCAACCGTATCCTTTAATTCGTCGTTGCCTTTCTTAAAGCCGATACCATACTGCTCGGTGGAAAGGTACTCGTCCAGAACCACATAGCCGCTGCCTCTGGAAGCGATCTGATAATTTGCGACGCCGACATCCAGTGCCAGCGCATCGATCGCACCTGCCTCCAGATCCATGAAGCCCGTATTGTAATCTGCATACTGCGGCAGGTCTGCAAAGGTATCTGCCAGAGCCTTCTCATCGCCCTGCAGTGCCGCCAATGCGGAGGAATCCTTCTGTACGCCGACTACCTTACCCGCAAGGTCTTCCTTGGAGGTGATGCCGGAGTCCTCTGCCACAACAAATACCTGACTGTTATCCACATAAGGTACACTGAAGGTGTACTGATCTTCTCTGCCGTTCATGGTAAAGCCATTCCAGATACAATCGATCGCGCCGGAATCCAGCTCCATATCCTTCGCATCCCAGTCGATGGGCTGTTTTACCAGTGTCCAGCCAAGTCTGTTACAGACCTCCTGTGCCAGATCCAGATCAAAGCCGACATATTCGCCGCTGTCATCCTTGTAGCCGTAAGGCGGGAACTCTGCATCGAAGCCCACTACAAACTGTCTGCCGGCCTCTGTCTGTGCACCTGTCGCCTCTGTTTGAGCCTCTACCGTGCTTTCTGTTGTTTCTGCTGCTGTGCTCTCTGCAGCAGGTGCTGTACTTTCTGCCGGTGCTTCTGCGGCTGTGCTTCCGCAGCCAACCATTCCAAGCGCCATCACGCCTGCCATAACCATTACAGATAATTTTTTCATAACTTCTTCTCCCGTTCCTTTAGTGATTCATCAATTTACCACGCTAAATTGTCGTTGGGACTATCCTAACATAGGAAACGAGCTATGTCAATCGGATTTTTTACTTTTTCTATCTTACATTTTCCTACGCTTCTGCCTGTTTTTTTCTTTTCTCCGTTTTTCTTTTTGTCACTTCTGCCCGAATTATGAAACTACTTTCAGAAAAAGCTTTTTCTCTTTTCGCTTCTTACATTTCCTTATATAATTTATAAAGAATAAAACAGTCTCCCGCTGGAATCTTTTTTCGGGAGACGGAAAGGATTTGTATCATGACAAAAATTTTATATGTTCCTCTGGATGACAGAGACTGTAATTATGAATTTCCATGGCTGCTTTCCAAAATGACGGAAGATATCGAACTTTTACGTCCCCCCTATGAATGGATGGGATTTTTAAAAACTCCGGCAAAACGCGATAAAATATGGCAATGGATTTTTGAACAGGCACCTTTTTGTGAATATGCAATTCTATCCGTTGATACACTGATTTACGGCAATATCATCGGTTCACGGACCCATCACTATACCCTGGAAGAATGTTCCCAGACAATGGATCTGTTTCGTCAGCTAAAGGGGCAAAATCCACATCTGCATATACATGCTTTCAATCTTGCCGCCAGAGTTGCCGCTTATAATGATAGCCATGAAGACCCAGAATACTGGCAGGATTTTGGCTATGACATCTGGCGCTACACATGGCTTTTAGATAAGCAAAGTCGTTTCCATATTACTGCAGAGGAACTTCAGGAACTTACCGACCTGAAAGAAAAAATTCCATCAGAAATTCTGGATGACTTCCTGACACGCCGAAAAACCAATCGTCTGGTCAACCTTACTTCTGTAGATCTCGTCAAAGAAAACGTATTTGATATTCTTACAGTTCCAAAGGATGATACTGCGGAATATGGTTATGCTGCTCTGGATCAGATCGCCATCATGGACAAAACACAAAAGGAAAATCTCACAGACCGCGTATACTGTTATCCAGGAGCAGACGAAGCAGGAAGCATTATTTTTGCAAGAGTGTTCGGTCTCATCAAGCATCACTCTCCTATTTTTTATGTACGTTACTCTTCTCTTTCCGGAAGCAATGTTGTTCCGCTATATGAAGATCGTCCATTAGGAGAAAGTATTAAATGGCAGATTTTTTCTGCAGGCGGTATTTGCACAGAAACGCCGACTGACGCCACCTGCATGCTCGCGGTCAACGCGCCCGGTAAGCAGCAGATTGAATCAGGAAATCAGAAAACCGGAAGGATTTTTGCTTCTGATAATGCCACAAATCCAGAAGAATTACTGCGTTATATTCATTTTTTCAGGAAACAATACGATAAACCAGTTGGCATTTCGGACGTTACAATGGCGAATGGCTGCGACAACATTTTCATGGAACGCGCGCGCTGTCACAAAATTTTTGACGAGATTACTGTCCTTGGAGGATGGAATACAGCCGAAAATACAAATGGCGTTGTCATTGCCGTGCTAAGCATTGCTTCCTATTATCAGAATTGGAAAGAATATCCTGTTTTGAGAAAAGAGGCAGATACTTTCCTCCTGCGTGCGTTGATCGCCGACTGGCTCTGTCAGGCCAATGTTTTACAGGATTTTGTTTCTGACTACGCTCCTGCGCATCAGATCAATCCTTATTTTCTGGAAGAACATACTGATGAAGCAACGGATTACTTTATAACAAATCTCCGACAGTTAGTCCTGGACAAGTTGGATAATCGTTTAAAGGAACAGCCTGTTTTTCTGGAAAATATCCGCTTCAACTGGAATGGGGCTTACTATTTCGCAATAGACGCAAAGATCGGCAGCTGACAACAGCTGCCGGTTCTTTTTTCCATAAAAAATTTCATTTTCCTTGGATCAATTTAAGATGTTGCGAATCAGTTCTGCGGTTTGTACCGCAATCTTCCAATATCCCTCTTCTGTCAAATGAAGCATATCTTCGCATTTATAATATTTTTCTCCTTTTAAACAAAGTGCGTATAAATCGTTTACAGTCACCTGTTCCTTCTGCATCAAAATTTTTGCAGCATGATTATATTTCTGTACCCAAGAGTCCTGATAACTGATTTCCGCTTCTATTCCGGTGTTATCTTTTGCTCCACCCACTTTATAAACCGGAGTTGTTGTGGCAAATACAGGTTCTGCATTCTGACTTCGGATCAATCTGATCATTCTTTTCAGAATGCTGACATATTCTTCAACCGGATGAATCGGTTCATTCATCGGCCGTTCCGGGTTCATATCCCAATACCCGTTATTCCAATGCACCAGATCAAATGAACCTTCATTTTTAAAACATTGATTCATCTGCCAAAGTGTATAAGAAGAAAACCGTCCATTATCCTCAGGGAAAAAGACTTCATATTTATCAGATAGAAGTTCTTTTACCATCGAATCATACCCCATTCGAATCGAATCACCAAGCAACAATACCCTTTTCATTCTTCCTGTCCTTCCTCTTTTACAAAATCATTTTTTTGGTTTCTTGTCTTTTCCAGAATATCCAACGTATAGCTATGAAGCAATTCCTTATGTCCCGTATCCACCGACAGATAATATGCATAAATAAAATCTGACATCAAAAGAAGTGGAAACTGTGGAGAAATAATCTTGCCTCCTGCCAGATTATCTGTCGTCGCTACCTCAATCACTTCATCGCAAAAATTGCCAAACCGTTTTGATCTAAGCGAAGTAATCAGCACTGTCGTAGCTCCCGCCATCTTTGCGGCTTTTAAGGATCTTAAAACTTCCTCTGTCTTTCCGCTGATACTTAACCCGACAACCACGCATTCCTGATTCACAATAACCGAGTTCATTTCCATCATATGTCCGTCTGTTATACTGTACACATTCAGTCCAAGCCGCATCAGACGGATCTGCATTTCTGTTGCCACCAGACCGGAGCTTCCGATTCCGTACAGGTACACTCGATTACAGGATGCAAACAAAGAACATAGCTGCTTTATTTTTTTCTCATCAAATAAATGTTTTGTTTCGTCCAGCAATGACTGATAAACAGACAGCATATGAAAAATGTATCCATTCATCTCATCGCTTTTTTCCTCTTTCCACACTCTTTTTTTCTGAAAATCAAACAAAAACTGCCTGTATCCAGAATATCCGCATTTCTGGGCAAATCTTGTCAGCGACGGCGTCGAAATAAACAGATGAGCGGCCACATTTTGTGCCGAAAAATCCTTGATGTCCGGTCCGTTCAGGAAAAAATCCGCAATTTCCTTTTCCAGTGTCGTCAAATTTCCGTAAACGCTTTTAATATTGTTTAAAATCCCGTTTTCTTCTTCTCTCATCAATTTCTTATCCTATAAAACCGGCAGCATAGTAAGCACCTATCATTCCAGCCTGATTTTTAAATTTGGCAAAATCCAACTTTGTTTTTTTACGAATCACCGGAATCAAATATTTTTCCATTCCCATTTCAATTCGTGGCTTTAGCCAGTCCGTCTGTGCCGAAATTCCACCGCCAAGAAGAACAATTTCCGGATTCAACACATAACAGATATTGGAAATTCCCTTTGCAAGGATATCACACATTCTGTCAATTTCTTCTATGCAAACTTCATTTCCATCCTGTGCCTGCTCAAAAATCCATTTTCCTGAAATTGCATCAGCCGTTTTGCAAAGTCGTTTTGCCGTCCTTGCTACAAGCGCGGAAGTTGCTGCTATTTCTTCAAAGGTTCCTTCTTCCATATTCATATATCCTACTTCACAGGCACTGTAAGTATGACCTTTTAACAATTTTCCGCCAGCGATAAATGCTCCGCCAATCCCGGTTCCGATCGTAAGCATCAGCATGGAATGATATCCTTTGGCAGCACCGGCATAATATTCTGCCATCGCAGCACAATTTACATCATTTTCTACAAAACAGGGAATACCAAACTTTTCTTTTACGCGATCTGCGATTTTTGTTCCGGTGTAGCCTGGAATCAAATCATCATTTGCTTCCAGAATACAGCCCTCTTCTGAATTAACAATTCCTGCGCTGGAAATGCAGACTGCCTCCGTCTGTCCACAGTTTCTTTTCAGACCTTCTATTATATCAAATACTTTCCGTAAAATTTTTGTACCATTTTCCGGCGTTTTGCAAGAATCAGTCTGAATAATTTCCGGAATCTCTCCTGACTGTACAACTCCATATTTGATTGCAGTTCCGCCGATATCGATACAAATATACTGTTTCATTCTCTTCTCCTGTCTGTTCATTCATGCCTTAAATTATCCCTTTACAGATCCAACCGTTAAACCTTTGATAAAATATTTCTGGAAAAATGGATATGCAATCATGATTGGTCCGATAACTACAATAACTGTTGCCATTGTTGCCGAATTCTGAGGAACCATCCCCTGCATTTTTGCCAGAACGGCGGTCGGTATATTCTTATTGCTCAACAGTGTTTCTATACTCTTCTGAATATTAACCAAAAGCAACTGCAGCGGTTTTTTATTGTCGCTTGTGATAAACAACAGGGCATTCTGCCAGTCATTCCAAAATGCTGTCGCCATCATAAATCCAACTGCTGCCATCGCCGGTTTCATCAATGGAAATACAATCTGGAAAAATGTCCGGTATTCTCCCGCTCCATCAATCCGTGCTGAATCAATCAGTTCTTCCGGAATACTGCTCTGCACATAGGTACGAAGAATAATGATATTCATTGTCGAAACACACAGCGGAAGAATCAGCAATAACAGATTATCCTTCAGGTGATATGTAGAGGTATAAATAATATAAGAAGAAAGCTGGCCTCCTGAAAACAGCATCGGGATCAGAATGTAAATAGACAGAAAGCTCCTCATTCTAAAATCTCGGCGGCTCAGGGAATATGCCAACATACTCATAACGAAAAGTCCCAGGGCGGTACCTGCCACTGTAACGAAAATTGTCACGCCATAGGAAACAAACAGCTGTTTTCCATACTTTAAAACACTACTGACTCCATCCAGCGAAAACTTCGACGGGAAATAACTGAATCCTTCCGTTGCCAGCGTTTTTTCATCCGTTACGGCACCGATAAATACGAGCAGAATCGGCATCGCGCAGAAAATCGTATAAAGGAGCAAAATTGCAGAAAGAATATATTGTCCTGCCCCTGCTTTTTTTCTTCTTTTTGCTTTTATAGAACTCATTTTTCGTCCCCCTTTAGAATAACGCATCTTCCGGCGCGATTTTTCGAACAATTCCATTTGCGAACAGAATCATCGCGGTTCCTACCACAGACTGGAAAAATGTTGCCGCTGCTGTAAAACCATAGTTTGCATTTTTAAAAATTGCATTTAGCACATACGAATCCAATACCTGCGTTGTGGAATACAGCGTACCGCTGTTTCGGGTCACCTGATAAAACAGGCCGGTATCGGAATGCATCATTCCGCCAACGGACAACAAAAGCATGATGCTGATCATCGGCACCAGGGAAGGCAGCGTAACATGCGCGATCTGCTGCCATTTATTTGCTCCATCTATTTCTGCCGCTTCATACAGCTGGGTATCAATTCCCGCCAGCACCGACATATACAAGACAGATCCATATCCTACCCCGTTCCAGATTTTCACAATGGTCAGAATGGCCGGCCAGTACTTCGCTTCCATATACCATCTGGTTGACAAGCCAAACAAATTATTGACCATTCCGGTATCAGAACTTAAGTATGCATATACAATAAACTGTACTGCAGTAAAAGAAATAAATACAGGAATAATCATAATACTCTGCATGACTTTTCCTAATTTTTTAAATACAAGCTGATCAATTGCAATAGCAAGTATTATCTCCAAAACAGTTCCAATTGCAGTAAACAAAACATAATAAAACAGCGTATTTTTTGTTAAGTTGATAAACGTTGCTTTCGACGCAACCAGGAATTTAAAATTCTCCAGCCCATACCACGGACTCTTCCACAATCCTGCCTTGTAATCAAAATTTTTAAATGCCAGCACAAGACCTGCCATCGGAACATAACTGAAAAAAAATAAAATCAGCACAGCAGGTAATGACATAATCACATGTGCCCTGTGTTTCCAAGTATTATGAAGAAATTCTTTCATTCTGTTTCCTCCTGATGAATACAGTTTACAAATCTTCTTGTAATAATCTGAGGCCGCGTAATAATAGATCCTACTACGACGCTGTATGCTCCCAGTTCAATTACCCGACTTGCTTTCTGAGGTGTATCAATGTTTCCTTCTGCAATCAGCGGATTTTTAATTGTGGAAAGAATTCTGCGAATCAGTTCAAAATCATTCTGTTCAATATGATTTCCTTTGCTCTGCGGTGTATATCCAACCAATGTTGTTCCGATAAAATCAAACCCCAGACGATCTGCGCGAACTGCTTCTTCAAAAGTTGAACAATCTGCCATCAGACGCTGATCCGGATATTTCTTTCGGATTTCATTGTAAAACGATTCCAATGACTTATGATTCGGACGGCTCTGATCCGTTGCATCCAGTGCGATGATTTCCACGCCGATCTCATGCAACGCATCTATTTCATTCATGCTTGGCGTAATATATACCTCTGTCCCCGGATATTGTTTTTTTATAATTCCTATTACAGGGAGTGGAACAATACTCTTAATTTCTTTTATATCAGAAACCGAATTTGCCCGGATTCCTTTTGCACCTCCCTCATAAGCTGCCTTTGCCATCCTTCCCATAATAAAGGAAGAATGAAGCGGTTCGTCTTCCAGTGCCTGACAAGATACGATCAGCTCTCCCTTAACCTGCTTGAATTGATCCATATTTTCACCCACCTTATTTATTTTTTATTCATGACAATAGAATGCTCGCAGAGCGTGCATTCTATTGTTTTATCCGCGCTCTTTGTTATCTCACTTACAGTATAGAATCGTCTGTAAGTAAATTCAACTTTTTCAGCTTATCATGTATCTACTTTCAGTTTTTTATTACTTTCGCGTGATCTAATCGTACTTTCTCCCTTTCTTTTTGTGCTATTTACACTAAAATCGTCGAAGAAAATTCTAAACATCCGAAGGATATTGTAAATTTCAAAATCAGGCGATATAATAATTCGTGTAAGGAACAAAACCTTTAAAGGAGGACACAGGGTATGAAAAAGAGAACTTTAAACAAACTATTTTCCATTTCATTAACCGCTGCAATGGCGCTTGGCATGTTGAGTGGCTGCGGAAATACTGCTTCAAACACAGGTACTGCATCGCCTGCAGAAACAGGAACCGCAACTACAGAATCGACTGATACCGCTTCCAGTGGCGACAAAACATCCATCAGCATTTACAGAGCTTCCTTCAATCAGGCTACTGTTGCTTCCGATGAAGTCAAAAAAGTACAGGATGCCATCAACGACTACATCGCAGACAAAATCAATGTTGAAATCACAATCACAGATATTGCAAGTGGCGAATACGGTGACAAAGCAAATCTTGCGCTGTCCAACAACGAAGTGAATCTTCTCTGGACAGCAAGCTGGAACGGTTCTCTTGCAACAGATAATCTGTATGCTCAGAATGCAGTATATGACATTACCGATCTGGTAAAAGATACTACTTTATATAAAGCAATGCCAGAAGCCGTCTGGGAAGCTTCCTCTTATGATAACAAAACATATTTCATTCCAATTTATAAAGAATCTGCAGAAGGATGTGATCTTGTTGTTCCTCAGCGACTGATCGATGCACATAACTGGGATATTTCAAAAATTAAAGAGCTCAAAGATATTGAGCCTATGCTTGCTGACTGTAAAGCAGATGGGTTAAAATATCCTCTTCTGACTCAGGGTATGGACTTCTTTTACCTTTATTACATTGACAAATATGACTTTTTCTCCAAAAACAGTCTCTGGGCTGTTGAACGTGCAACCGATACTGTCGTGAATGTAGTTCAGACTTCGGATTATGCGGATTTTGTAAAAATGATGTGCAAATGGGGTGCCCTCGGATATATCAACGACGAAGAGGTTACCAAATCAACTCCGGCAAATGCAATTATGACACAGGATTGGGGCTTTGCTGCATGGGCAGATGTTCCGGATAACAGTGATGCTACTTCTACTTATGCTCAGGAATGTGCCGTTATTCCGATCACCCAGACCTGGTCCCATTCCAATTCCACACTTGGTTCCTGCTATGCAATCACTTCCAACTCCACCGAAGAGCAGGCAAAAGCATGCATCGATTTCCTCGGACTGCTCTATACAGACACTACACTTGCTGACCTTTTCACTTATGGTATCGAAGGCACTGATTACGATCTGGTAGATGGTCGTATTTCTCCGAAAGGTGATCTTTACAGCCACAGTCCTTGGGAATCTACCTCTGTGAAAGCTCCATCTCTGACTGTCAATGAACCCGAGAACAAAGTCCAGCTGTACGAAGACTTTAATAAAAAGTCCAATTCCTCCTGTGCATCCGGTTTCCGTTTCAATCAGTCTCCTGTTGAAGCCCAGATTGCTGCATGCAACAACGTTTACAATGAATACGGTTATGTTCTGGAACAGGGCGGCTACAGTGAAAGCGATGTTGATCAGGCTCTTGTAGATTACCAGAATGCACTGGATGAAGCCGGTTATCAGGATATTTTGTCTGAAATTCAGTCCCAGTATGAAGCATGGAAAGCAACTAAATAAGACACTGGTTTCATACGAAATATTTAATTGAATGAATCAAGGAGCCTTGCAGCCATCCTGCAAGGCTCCTTTTCATTCCTTATATTTATAAAAATTTCATTTATACCCACCCACACAGTTAGAAATTTTTCCAACATACCTTCAAGATCTCTTCTTTTATCTCTGCATACAAATCTATCTGTCGTATTGTTTCCATAACCTGTTTTTCCCCGATTTCCTGCTCGTTTTTACCACAATCAATCAAAAGGGCGCGCTTCAGATTATATTCCAGCCATTGAAGCCTCATATTATTGCAGTCATAAAGGACCTCCCAGGATACAGGAATCTTTCCTCCCTGTTCGAAATATCCTTCCAGAAAAGCACAAAACAAAGCTAAATCAACTTTTCCTTCCTCATAACCAGCCCAGCATAAAGCCATTTCAAATACTTCCAGAAAGGGATTCTGGTATGCGAGACATTCCAGATCGATAATTCGATAGTCTGCTCCACTCCACAAAACATTTTTTCGATCCATATCATTATGACAAATTGCAAGAACATCCGGCAACTTTGTTCTGGCACAGTTCCCACGCTCCTGACTTTCCAAAATCCGTTTATAATGCTCCCCCAGAAGTTCATAAAGCAAAGTATTTCTTTCTTTCAATCTGTCAAGATAAAACTTCCAGTCGATTGACATCTTCGGCAGTATTCCATCTCCGTTTTTCTTATCTATGCCGTGGATTCTGGCAAGGATTTTTCCAATTTTCCTGCAGTGCTCTTCTGTCACTTCACTGTTCTTTAATACAGTTCCCCGATAATAAGGAAACAGATAAAAATAGAATCCCTCCATCTCCTGCATCTTACTTCCGTATACAGACAATGCTGGAAGAATCGGAATTTTTTTTTGCTCCAGTATGGATTCCAGCCGCTCTGCTTCTCTGTAATTATCCATAGCATCTTTGCGCTGCATGATAAACGGATTTAGCAGCTTCAATGCATATATTCCCTGATCTGTCTCAAGTTTGTACATTTTATGCATCAGACCGCCGCTTAGTCGAAGCGGCGGTTGCTTTAACTTCATATTATATTTTCTTTCCAGTTCGTCCCAGGTAAACATCTCATCTCTCCAAAACAATGGCACCACTTACCGGATCAGCTTCTGCAAAAACTCCACTGCCGTCCGAATATCCTTTTCCGGCGTATCTCCCACTTCTCTTTCCACTGTCAAAAAGCCGTGATAGCCGATTTCATCCAGCGCTTTTAAGTATGCCGCAAAGTCCACATTTCCGGTTCCGAGCGGCAGCTCTGTAAAGGACGGGCTTGCCAGCATCTCTGCCTCTACCAGTCCATAAACCTCTTCGGGAGCTCTGTAATAGTTGCGTCTGCCGTCCTTTGCATGTGTATGGACGATGTAATCCTTCAGGTTGTATACCGCCTGCACCGGATCGTCCCCCGTCACCATGACGAGGTTTGCAGGGTCCATATTGACTGCAACACCGGTGGAATGCAGACCATCCAGGAACTTTTTCAGAACTGCAGACTCTTCCGGTCCTGTTTCAATTGCAAAATGTGCATCCAGAGAATCTGCGTACTGTGCCAGCTTAAAGCATGCCTCCTGCATGATCTGGTAGCGTTCATTCGCCGGATCGGACGGAACAACACCGATATGAGTTGTCACAATGTTGGTTTCCAGCTCCTTTGCAAGGTCTAAGATCCGCTTCGACTCCTCGATCAGCTCCGGATTCTTTGCAGGATCGTGGAAGCCTTTTCCGAGATCGCCGCATAAAGCAGAAATCACAAGTCCGTTGGACTTTACCATGTCCAGGAATTCTTTTCGCTTTGCACCGACCAAATTGTGGGGAGAAAGCTCTCCATAGGTTGCATAAACCTGAATGCCCTCTGCGCCTAGCTCCTTTGCTTTTTTGATTGCCTCCGGAATTGGAAGCTTAAACGATTCCAGCATTACGCCGATAGAAAAATCATACATATACCTGTCCCTCCTATACAAACCGGGCAGATCAGTTTTACCTGCCCGGCGTCATTGTTTTTACAGCACCACTTCCCGATGCGTCTCTGCGGAATCGTAAATCGCCTGCATGATCTGCGAGGTCAGCACAGCGGTGTCGATATGCGACGGCAGCTTCTCGCCGGTGCGCACGCAGCGGACAAACGAATTGATCTCTGTCTCAAACATGTTTTTCGTCTGTAATTCGGGCGTATATTTTACCAACGCGCCATGCTCTACGGTATACAGGGTAAAGTCGCCGCCGTACTGTAAGCGGATGCCTCCCTTATCGCCCATAAAGTCAATATATTTGTCGTCTTCATCGATATTCTGTGCCCATGCGCCGGTTACGGTAAAGACCGGTCCTTCCGTACGGATCAGTGCCGTCACAGAATCGTCCACATCGTAAACGCCATCATACTGGGGAGGGCCTGCCCACATATCCCGGTATACATAACCTTCCATGTCCTTGCCAAGCTTGCAAAACGTCTCGCCGGATACGGTCAGCGGTTTAGGATCGTTTAAACAATACATCACAAGGTCAAGGTAATGTACTCCCCAGTCGATCAGGGAGCCGCCGCCTGCGATTTCCTTTGTCGTAAATGCGCCGCCCAATCCCGGAATGGAACGGAATGCCCGGAAGCTGATATAAACATGATAAATTTCTCCCAGACGGCCCTCCTGAATATAATTACGGATCAGATTCACCATGTCATTAAAACGGTTTACAACACCGATATTTAACGTCATTCCCGTTTCATGCTGCACCTTCTGCATTTCCAGTGCTTCCGCATAGGTTCTTGCAGCCGGTTTTTCACACAACACATGCTTGCCTGCGCGCATTGCGTCGATTGCGATCGTCGCATGCATCTTGTTCGGCGTGCAGACGGACACCGCTTCTACCTCCGGGTCAGTCAGTACGTCATGATAATCTTCCACTGCGATTCCGCAGCCGTACTTCTCTACCGCCTCTTTTGCGCGCTCCGGGATAATATCGCAGAAATATTTGATTTCCACATCTTCATTTTTCATATAAGCCGGGATATGTGCGCCGTTCGCGATCGTTCCGCAGCCAATAATGCCTACTGTTACTTTTTTCATATTCATTTCCCCTTCTTTTGATGTTGATGGCAGTCTCAAAAGCCGCCTGTCAACATGATTTCCCCTGTATTATTTCATTTTTCCTACTACTTCGATCATATGCTGCAGGTTTTGTGTTCCGATCTCAACGCCCTCCAGAACGGGCTCCATTCCTTCAAACTCCAGAGAAACATAGCCGTCGTAGCCGGATTTGCGGATCGCAGAAAGGATCTGGAACGTCGGTACATTTCCATGTCCAAAAATCGTGCCGCGCCAGTAATTGCCGCCTCTGGAAAGATTATAGCCTCTGCCCGGGTCAAAATTCATGCCGGAGCGCACCAGCATATCCTTCGCGTGAACGTGCACGATATGATCTGAAAGTGCAGACACAGCAGTCGCACAGTCCTCATCCACAACTGTAAAATTTCCCATATCGCACAGAAATCCGTAATTGGGATGATCAACCGCCGCAAACAGCTCGAGCATTCTCGCACTGTCCTGTAACAGATAGCCGTGGTTTTCGCTGCAGGTCTTCAAACCGCGCTCCCTGGCATATTCTGCTGCCTGACGCACCAACGGTGCAACCGCTTCGATGACCTTTTTGTAGCTTTTGATCCCCGTATAGCCCTCGTAATAGCCCCATGCGACGTCATGGCGCAGCAGCGGGATCTTGCATTCTGCCGCAATGTCGATATGCCTGCAGAGCCGTTCCAGCTCCTTTTCCGGCTCCTTCACGAAAAAATTCGCTCCCGTCGTGTAGATTGGAACCTCCAGTCCCTGCTCCTTTGCATGTGCACACAATGCCTTCGCATACTCCATAGGTGTGCTGCCGTCCGGTGTTTCGTCATTCAACACCAGCTCTACCCCCTGGCAGCCATATTCCTTTGTCTTGTCGATGGCATTAAAGCGTGTAAATCCCCCGTCCTGATACAGCCTTTCAAAGCTGTAAGTACTGATACAACTCTTCATTTCCCTCTCCTTTTTCGGTTGTTGTGTGAAACGCCTTCCATTACCAATATATCAGATTCGGGAGTGAACGCAAGGATTATTTTTTGCAAAAAAATTGTCCGTTTTTTACCAAAAACGGACAATTCTCTCTTTCTTCTCAGCCCTTCAAGCCTCTGGACTGACGATCCATATCTTCTACTACAATGTCATAGATCTCGCCAAGGGATGCGCAATATTCCAGCACCTTCCAGGGCTCATTGGTATGGAAATGAATTTTGATCAGCTCATCGTCGCCGACCGCCAGCAGGCAGTCTCCCTTGAAATGCTCGGTGAAATATTCGCTGATTTCATCCTCATCCAGATTTTCTCCTTCTATCAGGAGCTGTGTATCATATTTAAATTCCAGCATGCTTGCTACCATCCTTTCTGTTGCTTGCTCTATCTTACCACAGTTCGTGCTGTCTGACTACTAAAACCTCGCATCGGGCAGGAAAATCCATTTTAAAAAGCCTTTCTTTGCATTATCATGGACTATATTCCCAAACCGATATGCGTATTCGTGAGGTACACCCTTTCAGCAAAACCATAAAATGCGTCCTACTGTCAGGAATCCCATATCTCCGGAAAGGGCACTTATATAAGGCTCCTCCCACCTCCCAAGGGAAGTGGGAGGAGCCTATGACAAACGAAAGGATTTTAATTATGAACCAACCAAACATCTTGATCCTTCATCTCGACGAGCTGCGTCAGGACTGTCTGGGCTGTTACGGCAACCCGGATATCCAGACACCCAACATCGACGCTCTGGCAGCAGACGGCGTAACCTATCAGAACCATTATACGGTTTATCCGGTCTGTACCCCATCCCGCTATTCGCTATTTTGCAGTCTGTATGTGCACCAGCATGCTGCATGGGACAACCATTGTACATTGCCCTCCGGCTATCCGACTTTTCCAAAGCTCCTGCGTGAAAACGGATACCAAACCACCGCAGTCGGAAAAATGCACATGACTCCCACTTATCTGGACATCGGATTTTCCGATCTTGAGCTGGCAGAGCAAAACGGCTGCGGACGCTTCGAGGACGATTATCATCATTTTCTGATGAAGCACGGTAAAATCGACCGTTTTGATCTGCACTACGAATCCGGTCTGTTTCAGCTTCCGCCAGAAGATCACAGATTCGATGACTGCCAATGCTGTCAGTCTGATCTCGATCTTCCGTTTTATTCCAGCGAATGGATCACACAGCGTGCCCTCGACCGTCTTGAGCAGTGGAATTGCGATCAGCCCTTCTGTATGATGGTCGGCTACATCAGCCCGCACCACCCCTTTGATCCGCCTGCACCCTACAGTACGATGTACGATCCGAACTCCCTGCATCTGCTGCCTGGCTATACCGATCAGCCGCTCCCCTTCGATTCCAATTTCGGCAGCTCTCCGATCCACCCCGATAAAATAGATGAGAAGGATATCCGGGCAATGATGGCTTCCTATTACGGTATGATTTCCGAAATCGACAATGGAATTGGTACCATCCTGCAAAAGCTGAAGGAGAAAGGACTTTATGACAATACCATGATCGTTTTTACCAGTGATCACGGAGACTACATGAGCTATCATCATATGATGTTAAAAGGCAGGCATCTCTACGATCCGCTCATCAAAATTCCCCTGATTGTCAAATATCCCGGACAGCAGGCCGCCGGACAGACGGATTCCTTCCTCTCTGAAAATATCGACGTAGCGCCGACTGTCCTTGAACTCTGCGGGCAGCCAATCCCTCCTACCATGCAGGGACGTTCTCTGCTTGGAAACGACCACAGACAGTTTGCTTTTTCCGAGCTGCAGTTTGGCAGCCAGACGAATCCGAAGATCGGCTACATGCTCCGTTCGGATTCCTACAAGCTTCTGGTCTACGGCAGTATGCAGGACTGTGCCTTTTATGACCTGAAAAAAGATCCTTTCGAACTCTGTGATGTCTCCAAAGAGCCGGATTATCAGGAAACACTGCACCGTTATCAGACTGCACTTTCCGATTTTGTCCTGTTCCATGCACTCGGAAAAGTACATCTCGACACAAAAGCGCCGCAACAGCGGGATCAGGAAGTTTTAAACAAACAAGCTGAGGAATTAAAAGCATTTATCCGTTCGCAGTGGTGATGCAAGTTCTGGTTCGTGCCTTAAACTACGCCGTCACAGAACCGATTTGTAATCGTTTTGTTAAGCTGCAATAAGTCAAAACGAGCCATCCGAAACAGTTCAATCCGTTTCGGATGGCTCGTTATTCATGACAATAGAATGCTCGCAGAGCGTGCATTCTATTGTTTTTTCTTTAAGCTGCTGCCATTACATATTTGTCTGTACAACCTTCGGACGATACCCCTCTTTTTCCAGTGCAGAAATGATTTCCTGCTTATGCTCTGTACCAAAGCTCTCCATCGTAATGCGCAGTTCCACTGCAGCACTTCTGTTGATGGAAACAAACTGGTTGTGGGACAGCTTGATAACGTTTCCGTGCTCTTTTGCAACGACGGCCGCTACCTTGCTCAGTTCGCCCGGCTTGTCCGGAAGCAGAACGGAAACCGTGAAGATACGGTCTCTTAAAATCAGACCCTGCTGTACGACAGAGGACATGGTGATCACGTCCATGTTGCCGCCACTTAAGATCGAAACGACCTTCTTGCCTTTCAGGTCGAGGTGCTTTAACGCTGCAACGGTCAGCAGACCGGAGTTTTCCACGATCAGCTTGTGATTTTCAACCATATCCAGAAATGCACCGACAAGCTCTGCATCCTCTACTGTAATGATATCGTCAAGATTCTTCTGGATATACGGGAAAATTTTCGTGCCGGGCGTCTTTACTGCGGTGCCGTCTGCAATCGTGTTGACAGAAGGAAGCGTCGTCACCTTGCCGTTTTTGATGGATTCCTGCATGCAGTTTGCATTTGCAGGCTCTACGCCGATCACCTTGATCTTCGGATTTAGCAGCTTCGCCAGCGTGGAAACACCGGTTGCCAGTCCGCCGCCGCCGATGGGAACGAGGATATAATCCACAAGGGGAAGCTCTTTGACAATTTCCATCGCAATGGTTCCCTGACCCGTTGCAACAGTAAGGTCATCGAAGGGATGTACGAAGGTATATCCATGCTCTTCCGCCAGCTCGTAAGCCTTTGCGCATGCTTCATCATATACATCTCCGTAAAGCACAACTTCTGCGCCGTATCCTTTGGTACGGTTTACCTTGATCAGAGGTGTCGTTGTCGGCATTACAATTGTAGCTTTCGCGCCATAACACTTTGCAGCATACGCAACGCCCTGCGCATGGTTGCCCGCAGAGGCGGTGATAACGCCTTTTGCACGCTCTTCCTCGGTCAGAGTGCTCATCTTATAATAAGCGCCTCTTACCTTGTATGCACCGGTGAACTGCAGGTTTTCCGGCTTAAAAAATACCTTTGCACCGGTCTGCTGGCTGAAATAATCACTGTATACAAGTTTTGTCTCCAGCGTTACTCTGCGCACTACTTCGGAAGCCTCTTCAAATTTTTCCAATGTCAGCATCTTTTCTTCTTCCATTTTAGTAAACCTCATCCTTCTCTGTATCAAACAGTGCATTCACAAACTGATCCGGATCAAACTTCTGCAGATCCTCGATTTTCTCCCCGACACCGATATATTTTACCGGTACGTGCAGTTCTGACTGAATTGCTACCGCAATACCGCCCTTGGCGGTTCCATCCATTTTGGTCAGGATAATACCGGTCAGATCCATAACCTGCGCAAATTCCCGCGCCTGTACCAGCGCGTTCTGTCCGGTCGTGCCGTCCAGTACGACCAGATTTTCCCGATGGACACCAGGAAATTCCCGGTCGATAATCCGGTTCATCTTGCGCAGTTCTTCCATCAGGTTTTTCTTATTGTGGAGACGTCCCGCCGTATCGCATAAAAGAACGTCCACATGACGTGCTTTTGCCGCATTGACCGCGTCGTAAATAACGCTCGCCGGATCAGAGCCCTCTACGCCGCCGATCATATCGACACCTGCGCGGTTCGCCCATTCCTCCAGCTGATCGCCAGCTGCCGCACGGAACGTATCCGCCGCCGCGATTAAGACCTTGCGTCCCTGCTTCTTTAACTTGGAAGCGAGTTTTCCAATCGAAGTCGTCTTGCCGACACCGTTTACGCCGATCACCATGACGACGGACTGCTCTTTTTCAAAATCATAAGCTGTCTTGCCGACATGCATCTGCTCCCGGATGCTGTCGATTAAGATCTCCCGGCAGTCCTGCGGATCACAGATTCCCTGGTCATTGACCTGTTCTTTTAATCGGTCCAGAATCTCTTCTGTCGCCCGACCGCCCAGGTCGCCCATAATCATCGTCTCTTCCAGGTCTTCATAAAATTCGTCGTCAATGACGGAATATCCGGAAAAAACGGAGTCAAATCCTTTGACAATATTGTTGCGGGTCTTGGTCAATCCCTCCCGCAGTCTGGCAAAAAAGCTTTTCTTTTCTTCTGCCATCCGCTTACCTCCTTTTTATCCTGATTACCATCAGGTCAGATCTTTATCTATCAGGTTGACGCTTACAAGCGTCGATACGCCTTTTTCCTGCATCGTGATTCCGTAAAGCCGGTCCGCCGCTTCCATCGTGCCGCGTCTGTGGGTAATGACGATAAACTGTGTATGGGCGGTCAGCTTATGCAGGTAGTTGGCAAATCTTCCGACGTTGCTGTCGTCCAATGCCGCCTCGATTTCGTCCAGCAGACAGAACGGTGACGGTTTTAAGTTCTGGATGGCAAATAATAGCGCAATTGCCGTCAGCGCCTTTTCCCCACCGGAAAGCTGCATCATGTTCTGCAGCTTCTTACCGGGCGGCTGTGCGATAATCCGGATGCCTGCTTCCAGGATATCCTCGTCCTCCATCAGCTCCAGCGTACCCTTGCCGCCGCCGAAAAGCTCTTTAAATACCTTGTCGAACTCCTTGCTGATCTCTGCAAACTTCTCCTTAAACTGCCTTCGCATCGCCTCATCCAGCTCGACGATGATGCGTTCCAGCGTTTTCTCCGCTTCCACCAGATCGTCGTGCTGTGCCTTCAAAAACGTGTAACGCTCCATCAGATTTTTATAATCTTCGATGGCGTTAACATTGACATCGCCCAGTCTGCGGATCGCTTCCTTGATCGTCTGCGTCTGCTTTTTCATCTCAGCGAGGTCGTTCATCGTCTCATCCCGAAGCTGCGCTGCATCCCGGAGGGTCAGTTCATACTCATTCCACATGTAGTTGACCTGATTCTCCATGGACTCCTCCAGCTTTTCCTTCTGGGCATTTAAGCGGTAAACCTCTTTGTCCAGCGCGCTCATCCGTGCGGACAGCTCTTCGCGCTCCGTGAAAAAGCCTTTCTGCCGTTCTGTAAGTTCTTCCCGCTTTTTACTGTCTGCATTCAGCTTATCCTGCGTATCCGACTGCGTCGTTTTGGAGGATTCGATGGTCTCCTGCAGCCTTTTGATGCTTTCTTCTTTCCCGGCGGCGTCTGCCACGCCGTCTGTCAGGCTCTTTTTGACCTCTTCCAGCTCGCCCTCATATCGTGCGATTTCTCCGGCGATACGGTCTTCATTTGCCTGATAAAATCCGAACTGCTGCCGGATTTTTTCTACATCCAGTTCTTTTTCATTCAATACAGCGGTCTGCGCAGCTTCCTGCCTGCGCGCCTCTTCCAGATCCTTCGTAAAGCCCTCGATCTGTTCGTTTTTCTCGCCCTCCAGAGCCTCGGAACGTTCCAGCTCCTGCTTTGTCTCTTCCTTTTCTTTTCGGATCTGCAGCACCTGGGTTTCGATTTCGATCTCTTCTTTTTTGAGGTCTTCGACGCCTGCTTTCGTCTGATCCTTTTTCTCCTGCGCCGCTTCTATATTCAGGCGGGCAGTATTCTGGCGAATAAAGGCGTTTTGCAGCGCAGCGCGGCTCTTTTCCAGCTCTGTCCGACATTCGTTCCGGTCTTTTTTGAGGTCTTCGATCGAAACGAGCAGTTCATCTACCGCTTTGGCATGCTCCTTTACCTTCCATTCCAGCTCTTCCATCTCGCGTCTGCGTCCCAGAAGGTTGCTGCTGTTTTTAAATGCGCCGCCGCTGATCGAACCGCCGGGGGATAAGGATTCGCCCTCCAGCGTCACAATCCGCAGCGAGTACTTGAATTTCCGGGCAAGCTGTGTTGCATGATCGACGTGATCGACGACTACGATTCTGCCGAGCAGCGATTTTGCGACATCGCTGTATTTTTCATCCGTATGTACCAGCGTATGTGCAAGTCCTAAAACTCCAGGCTCCTTTAAGGCTTCTTTCTGCCGAAATTCCTGTGAGTTTTTGATGCTGTTTAACGGCAAAAACGTCGCGCGTCCGCTTTTGGTCTGCTTTAAAAACGAAATCATCCCTTTGGCGGTCTCTTCGTTATCCGTTACGATATTCTGGATGCTGCCGCCAAGAGCCGTCTCAATCGCAGTTTCATATTTTTTCTCTACTTTAATGATGTCCGCGACAACACCGATGATGCCGGGATTTTTATCTTTCTGCTCCATGACGCGGCGGATGCTTCCACCGTAGCCCTCATAGCGCTCCGTCAGGTTGCTGACCGCTTCCAGTCTCGTTTTATCCTGATGATACTGCACCTGTGCATCCCGCAACGCCTGATCCATTTTGGCGATCGTCTCCCGAAATTCGTTTAACTTCGCCTCCATCACCGTCTGAGCTTCCTTCCCCGACGCGATTTCCTGCGTCACTGTGTTAAAGGCTTCTTCCAGACTTTTGATACTCTCTTCCTGCTGTACCTCGTCGGACTTGACGCGCAACAGGCGGGAATTCAACTCTGCCCTCCGAATCTGCGCCTGTTCCAGCATCGTATCCTGGCGTCCCATCTTCGTCTTGATCGCCGCACGATCATTCAGCGCATCGATAATCGCGTTTTTGGCATCTTCGATCGACTGGTTTAAACCTGCGACCCGGCTCTGGATGATTTCCAGTTCTGCTGCAGCGCTGTTGCGCTCTTCCTGCAGCTTTTCGAGCCGTTTTTGAATCTCATTTCGCTGCTGCAGCAGCTTTTCTTTGTCGGCGTTTCGTGCGTCAATCTCCTTGCGCAGTGTCTCTTTTCTGCTCTGCAAATGTGCTTCATTGCCCCGGATGGAACGGATTTTTTCCTGCAGGACGGCAATTTCACCCTCCAGCTTTCCGCGCAGGACGGACGTATCTGTCAGCTGTGCCCGTGCCTGCTCCATCTGTCGTTCCAGCGCCTCGATCTGCGTTGCAATCCGGTCATATTCTTCCTTAATGCCCTCATATCGGGTCGTCGTATCCTTTAAATCTCCGTCCGCAATCCGGTATTTTTCTTCTGTATCGGAAAGCTGTGCCCGCGTTTTTTCACTTTCCAGCAAAAATACGTTAACGTCCAGCGCTTTCAACGTTTCCCGGTGTTTTAAATAAATCCTTGCCTTTTCCGCCTGTTTGCCCAACGGTTCGACCTGTTTTTCCAGCTCGGACAAAATATCGTTGACACGCACGAGGTTCTGCTGCTCAGATTCCAGTTTTTTTACGGAAGCGTCCTTACGGCGCTTGTATTTTACGATTCCTGCAGCTTCGTCGAACAGCTCGCGACGCTCTTCCGGGCGCCCACTCAAGATCTTGTCGATCTGACCCTGTCCGATGATCGAATAGCCTTCTTTCCCGATACCGGTGTCGTAAAACAGCTCGTTGACGTCTTTTAAACGACACGGTGTCCCGTTGATCAGATATTCGCTTTCGCCGGAACGGTACAGGCGTCTGGCCACCGTCACTTCATCGTAGTCAATTGCCAGCTGATGGTCGCTGTTATCCAGCGTAATCGCCACATAGGCATAGCCCAGCGGTTTTCTCAATTCGGTACCGGAAAAAATAACGTCCTGCATCGTTGCGCCGCGCAGCTGCTTGATTCGCTGCTCGCCCAGCACCCAGCGCACGGCGTCTGCAACATTACTCTTTCCGCTGCCGTTTGGTCCGACAATACCGGTGATTCCGTTGTGGAACTGAAACAGGATTTTATTGGCAAAGGATTTAAACCCGTGTACTTCTATACTCTTTAAATACATATATTATAGGCTCCTTAGCACTTCCGAAGCTTCAGGATTGCTTCATAAGCCGCCTGCTGCTCCGCCGCCTTTTTGGTACGGCCATGTCCGCTGCCGATCACTTCCCCGTTTCTGACTGCATCAACCCAGAACGATTTGTTGTGATCCGGTCCTTCTTCTCCTTTGAGTTCGTAAGAAAACTCTCCATCGCCTTCTGCCTGCAGAATTTCCTGCAGCACTGTCTTGCTGTCATAGAACAGAATTTTATTTTCCAGATCGGATAAAATGAATCGGTGGATAAAATCATGTGCCGCGTCAAAACCGCCGTCCAAATACAGTGCGCCGATCACTGCCTCCATCACGTCCGAGGTAATCGAATCGCGGTTGCGTCCACCGGTCGCCTCCTCGCCTTTTCCAAGCAACATGTAGCGTCCCAGCTCGATATCCCGTGCGCAGTACGCAAGCGCTGGCTCACAGACCATCGAGGAACGCAGCTTCGTAAGCTTTCCTTCCGGCATCTGCGGATTCTCATGGAAAAGAAAATCACTGGAAATCAACTCCAGCACCGCATCTCCCAAAAACTCCAGTCGCTCGTAGTCCTTTAATTTGTTGATTCTCTGTTCATTGGCAAAAGAGCTGTGGGTAAGGGCCTGTTTTAACAGACTCTTATCCCGGAACTGATATCCAATCTTTTTTTCCAACTCGCCTATCGTATATTCCTCAGTCATATTGTTCACTCGTTCCTTGTCTTTCTGATCAGCTCTACCGCTTCTCCGACGGTTTTGATCTTTTCTGCCTCTTCTTCTGGTATTGCAATTTCAAACGTCTCTTCAATTTCCTGAATGACCTGGTAAAGATCCAGGGAATCCGCACACAGATCGTCGATAAAATTCGTCTCCTCCGTCAGTTCCCGCGGATCTACGCTCAAAATCTCTGCCACGATCTGTTTCAGCTTTTCAAACTCCATACCCCTTATCCTTCTTCCTTTGCAGCTGCAATGCTGGCTGTAATTTTCCCAACAACATTCTGCTCCTGGAACGTGATGCACTGCAGAATCGTATTTTTAATTTCTACTGATTTGGAGCTTCCGTGGGTCTTTACAACAAGTCCCTTCAAGCCAAGCAGCGGCGCGCCGCCATACTCTTCCAGATCAAATGCCTTTAGGGTCTGCTTCAGTGCAGGTTTTACCAAAAGTGCACCAATCTTTGAACGCAGGTTTGTCATCATGCCGCCCTTTACTTTTTTGATCAGGGTTGCGCCGACACCCTCGTATAATTTCAGGATTACATTACCGACAAACGCTTCACACACAACGACGTCTGCCTTTCCTGCCGGGATATCACGTGCTTCGATACTTCCGATAAAATTGATATCTTTGCATTCTTTCAGCATCGGATAGGTTTCTTTTACCAGCGCATTGCCTTTTTCTTCTTCCACACCGATATTGACGATGGCAACTGTCGGGTTCTTTACTCCCATGACATTTTCCATGTAGATCGACCCCATTCTTGCAAACTGCACCAACTGGGAAGGTCTTGCATCCACGTTTGCGCCACAGTCAATCAGCAAAGAGCAGCCATTTTCTGTCGGGATAAGCGGAGCCAGAGGCGGACGCTCCACGCCCTTTGCCCTGCCGACTAACACCTGTCCGCCAACTAAAACCGCGCCGGTGCTTCCCGCAGATACAAACGCGTCGCATTCGCCGTTTTTCACCAGACCTAAACCTTTTACAATGGAGGAATCCTTTTTGCCGCGGATCGCATTGACCGGAGGTTCGCCCGTCTCGATCACTTCGGAAGCGTGTACGACTTCAATCCGCTCTGCCGGATAGGAATAGGCTGCGAGTTCCTTTTTCACAACGTCCTCCTGTCCTACCAGAAAAACCTTCACGCGTTCATCTGCATGAACTGCCTCTACAACACCTTTTATAATCTCTGTCGGCGCGTTGTCCCCGCCCATCGCGTCCACAGCAACTCTGACCAGCTCTGCCATCTTAAAGCACCTGCCCTTTCTTGTTTTTGTTACAGTTTACTCGTGCCTCTTTGCAAATGGCGTGGGTGAACTGTAACATCTTTTACTATACTAAAATACCGTAGAAAAGTCAATTTTCCTGACGGTTTCGGGCAAAAAAATGAGGCTCCCGAAAAATTCCGGAAGCCCTTTTGTTTGCTCGTCTGTTATTCATAACAATAAAATACTCGCAGATTGTGTATTCTATTGTTCATGACAATAGAATCTCACAGAGTGTGATTCTATTGTTTAAGCCTCAACCTTAACGATTTCGCGCTTGTTGTAAGAACCGCAGGCCTTGCAGACTCTGTGAGGCATCATCAGTGCGCCGCATTTGCTGCACTTCACCAGAGTGGGTGCGCTCATTTTCCAATTTGCCCGTCTCTTATCTCTTCTGGACTTGGAAGACTTATTCTTAGGACAGATAGACATCGTTACACCTCCTTATTCGCGTTAAAGACATCCATGATTGCCGCCATCCTCGGATCGGGAACAAAAGTATCGCAGCCGCATGCTCCCGTGTTCAAATCCTTCCCGCAGACAGGACACAGTCCCTTGCAGTCTGGTCTGCACAACACCTTCATAGGCCAGCTTGTCGTAATCTCATTATCGATCAGACTATCTATATTCAGCGAGTAACCTTCCATAAAAGCTTCCTGCTCTTCCAAAGCATCCTGATCAGCACGGTCAGGTGCCACCAGCTTCTGTACGATGGAAAGATCAAACGGAACTTCTACTTCTTCCAGGCATCTGTCACAGGGAATTCCTGCCACAAACTGCAGCTTCGCTTCCACAAGTGCTTCGCCCTGCGCGGTATTCGTCAGCTTCAGCAAAAGCTTACTGCTGCTCTTTACCGGATAAGAGCTTCCATCATGTGTAATCTCTGCAGTCTCCCACGCAAACTCCTGCGTAAGAACTTTGCCTTCGGATGTAAAAACATCTGTCACATTCACTAACATAGTATACTCCTAACGACATGGCAAAATCCAAACGGACTTCATCCATACTCATACGATTATACAGACGCCTTTTGCCTTTGTCAAGATAATTTTCACTAATTCTTTCCGCTTACTTTTTTACGATTCCGTGTTCCATCAAGAAATTCTCCCAGACCTGATAATATTTCGCTTTCAGGTGGATCTGGTCGAATGTCCAATCCGCGTATAAATTGCCGTTTTCATCGCAGACCGCTTCGTTGACGTCAATATAAAAAATATCCTTTCCGTTTGCGAGTGTTTCGATTTCCACATTGCGGATATTGATGTTTGTATTATTAAATACTGGATCGGAAGCGTTTTTCTGCCCCGCCACGCGCATGATTCCCTGCACGAAAATAATCGCGTCCGGCTGCAGCTCCCGAATCTTATATACCGCCCTCGCATAGGCTTCAAAAAATGATTCCGGCGTTCCCGTGCCCATTTCGTTGATGCCGATCATCAGATAGACTTTTTTGAACTGGTGTCTGGAAAGCGCCTGCTCCAGCGTCAGCTTTTCATCGCCTTCCCGGATAAAATCCTTCGGTTTTTCAAATAAATTATAGACCGTCAGAGATGTCTTGCTGTAAAAGGTCGCCACATCTGCCAGGTTGCTGTACTCGTAGAGTCCCTGTGTCCGGGAATCCCCGATAAACACGGCGTCCGCAAAATACCCCTTGTCCACATGGGTAAATTCGAGCGGCTCCTCCTCTGCTTCCTGCGTCTCTTCTGCCGCCTTGCCTGGCACAGCATTTCCGCTTACGCCTGCCTCATTTTCGTCTCCGGTTCCGTTTTTATGATCTGCATCCCGGTCAGCATTCGCCATCTGTCCGGCTTTTTCTCCCCCGTTTCCTTCATTCGCCTGCCCGCCGGTTTCCTCCGTTATTCTGTCTTTTTGCACATCTGCAGCATCCATCGCCGCCGTCTGTACGCTCCTGTCACTCCACGGATAAACGCCCTGTTTTAAATCTATAAAAACAGACGCCAACGCAGGCTGCTTCCAGCTCGCCGGATTTTCTATTTCGCCGGATTTTACCCCATTGGCAACCCCGGCTCCCTCTATCACCAGTCCGCTGACAATCACTGCGGCCAACAGTGGACATTTTTTCCAAAAGCTCATATTTTCTCCATTCTGCAGGTGCTGCCGCGCCAATGAACCCGCACACAATCCTATCTTTTTTAAAAGTTCGCATACATGAACGGGTTGTTCGCCGCATTCGCCATCCGATATACGCTGTACCAGAAAACAGCAAACAGTGCAGCGACTACTATCACATTTTTCCTGTGTTTTTCACACCACCGGTAAACCTGCGGGATGCAAAGCAAAATGCCGCCGACAAGCTCCGGAATAAACAGTGTCAGTTCTTTTGCGAAATCCCCGGGATTGACCGCGCTGCCCACGCCAAAGAACGGGAACAGCCGTGCGAAATAAACGCCGATTTCCGGCAGGGTCGGAATTGCAAACACCATCCAGGTCAGTGGAATTACGAACAGTACATATACATGGGATAAAATTTTGCTCTTTTTCAGCCATTTTCCGATCCACAGCTTTTCTATCACGACCAGTAATCCCAAAATCATCCCCCACAGGATAAAATGCAGTCCGCCGCCATGCCAGAAGCCGGTCACCGCCCATACGAGCAATAGGTTGAATACCGTGCGCAGCGTTCCCTTCCGGTTGCCTCCCAGCGGGATATAGAGATAGTCCCGAAACCACGAGCCGAGCGTCATGTGCCAGCGACGGTAAAATTCGCTGACAGAGCGGGACGAATACGGCTGGTCAAAGTTTCTGATCGCCGGAAGCCCGATCATCCTGCCGATTCCGACTGCAATCAGGGAATACCCCGCGAAATCAAAATAGAGCTCCATCGAATAGGCTGCCGCGCCCAGCCATGCAAGCGGCGTCGAAATGCTTTCAAAGCCGATCGTCTGGATATCGTTCCACAAAAAGCCCAGCCGATCCGCCAGCAGCACCTTCATGCCCAGTCCGGCAATGATATATTTCAGCCCGTCTTCTGCCCTTGCCGCCTTCCAGACACCGAACTGCTGCGCCTGTTCCATCTCGCCATATCGCATAATCGGTCCCGAAACGATCTGCGGGAAACAACACAAATATGCGCCAAACCGGAGAAATGAACGCTCCGCGTGCCCGCTTCTGTACACATCAATCAAATAGGAAATGCTTTTAAACGTATAAAAACTAATTCCCACCGGAAGCAGCATATTTTCCTCGAACACATTGGAAAGCTTGAAAAAGATCAGAAGCGACGCGTTGCACAAAACGCTGACAGCCAGCCAGAATTTGCGCTTCTTGACAGTTTGGGGGCTGGCCGTGTTTCTATAGGGCTCCTCTTTCCTCTGATCTACGGTTTCCTCGAAAATCTGCAGTTCGCTCCAGTTTATGGTTTTCCTGCGAAGCCCCCTCACACCCGGATGCTCCTTTTTTCTATGAAGCCCCGACATTCTTTTGCCGTCTGCATCCGGCTCCGTCGCCAAACCGTACCCGAACAGCCAGTTGACAACCGACATTCCGAGCAAAATCAGCACATGCGCAGGATCCCCGAGGGCATACAAAATCAAGCTAAACGCAAACAACACAAACATCTGAAACCGCTTCGGAACCGCATAAAAAAGGATCAGGAAAAGCGGCAGATATCGAAACAGAAATTCCAGACTGCTGAATACTAAGGTATGCAAACTTTCTAAATTTCCGATTTCAATTCCTGACATTTTTCCTGATCCCGTCCTTTATTTTCTGACTGGACGCCTTATTTGCCCTTTACAATCGCAAGGGTATGTCTGGCAATCTCCAGTTCTTCATTTGTCGGAATCACAAGCACTTTGGTCTTTGCAGATGGCGTCGAAACGATTCTCTCCTTGCCGCGGATATTGTTGGCTTCCTTATCCAGCTCTACGCCAAGATGTTCCAGATACGGGCTGCAGATCAGCTCACGGATAACCGGGCTGTTTTCGCCGATTCCCGCTGTAAAGCAGATCGCATCCGCGCCATTTAATTCTGCCGCATATGCACCGATATATTTTGCAACCCGAAGGACAAACGCTTTGATCGCCCTTGTCGCAGCCGGATTATTTCCTTCCAGATAAGCGTCTTCCAGATCTCTGAAATCAGAGGAAAAACCATCTGAAAGTCCAAGCACACCGGATTCCTTGTTCAAAATTCTCACTACTTCGTGGATGTTCTTACCATCCTTACCTGCCATCATTTCCAGTACACCCGGATCTACATCACCGCTTCTGGTGCCCATAATCAGACCTTCCAGCGGAGTCAGCCCCATGGAGGTATCCACACATCTGCCGTCCTTGATTGCAGATACGGACGCACCATTTCCGAGGTGACAGATAATCAGTTTTAACGATTCATACGGCTTGCCCAGGATATCCGCCGCACGTCTGGAAACGTACTGGTGGCTCGTGCCGTGGAAACCGTATCTTCTGATCCCAAACTGTTTGTAATAACGGTAAGGAATCGCATATAAATAAGCCTCTTCATCCATCGTCTGATGAAAGGCAGTATCAAATACCGCTACCTGAGGAACGCCCGGCAGCTGTAACTCACAGTCTTCAATTCCCTGCAGGTTCGCCGGATTATGAAGAGGCGCCAGTACGGTACATTCCATAATCGCTTCTTTTACCTGCGGTGTGATCAGGGTTGCTTCTGAAAAATGCTCGCCGCCGTGTACAACACGGTGTCCGACTGCACCGATCTCGGACAGTTCTTTTACCGCGCCGTCTTCCGGATTCGTCAGTGTCTGCAGCATCAGACGGACAGCATCCTTATGATCTGCCATCGGAGCGTCCCATTTACGCTTTTCATGACCGGTCAGTGTGTAGCTGATCCGGCTGCCAGCGATACCAATTCTCTCACATAATCCTTTCGCTGTCAATTCTTCTGTTTCCGAATCGATTAACTGGAATTTCAGCGAAGAACTTCCGCAATTTATGACAAGAATTTTCATTTTTGTATACCCCCGTTCGTGTTATTTGAATCTCACCTCTCCATAATAACAAAAACCATCCCAATTTACAACTAAAACCGAGACGGTTTGCACAATTTTATTCCCGGCAGGCTGTTAGACTCACAGGCTCGCGCTGGCGCGCTTTATTGCCTGTTTCGCAGGCTGCCCGTTCGTTAATGATGCAAAAAAACAAATGCCGCCCTATACGGGCGGCGTTTATTTTTCTATTGTATCAATTACGTCGTGAGCATAGCTCACTCTGTAACTTCGCCGTTCTTCAATCATGCAAGCATGCTGACTCACTTGCGCGCGTTACATGAGCTGTGCCTGAACAGCAGTTAATGCTACTACTCCGACGATGTCTTCCCAGGAACAGCCTCTGGACAGGTCGTTTACGGGCTTTGCGATACCCTGCAGCATCGGCCCATAGGCTTCCGCCTTTGCCAGTCTCTGTACCAGCTTGTAGCCGATATTGCCGCAGTCCAGGTTCGGGAAGATCAGAACGTTTGCCTTACCTGCAACTTCGCTGCCAGGCGCTTTGGATTTTGCAACAGAGGGCACAATCGCTGCGTCAGTCTGCAGTTCGCCGTCCAATGTCAGTCCGGGATACTGTTCGTGTGCAATTTCTACCGCTTTTACAACCTTATCTACCAGAGGATGCTTTGCGCTTCCCTTGGTGGAATGGGACAGCATCGCGATAATCGGTTTTGCGCCGACAAGGGTCTTAAAGCTCTTTGCACTGGTGTCTGCAATCGCTGCAAGCTCTTCAGCGGTCGGATCCTGATTCAGGCCACAATCTGCAAACAGGAACGTACCGTGCTCGCCGTATTCACAGTTGGGTACATCCAGAATAAAGAAACCGGATACCAGCTTTACACCAGGTGCGGTCTTTAAAATCTGCAGCGCCGGACGCAGGGTATCTGCGGTTGCATGGCATGCACCCGCCACCATTCCGTCTGCATCATTTGCTTTTACCATGATAACGCCAAAGGTCATGTTATCGGTCAGCAGAATCTGACGTGCCTTTTCGGGCGTCATTCCCTTATGCTTTCTCGTTTCATATAATAACTGAACGTATTCGTCCAACTTCTCACATTTTGTAGGATCGATCACGCGCACACCGGTCAGATCAACTTCCAGCCATCCTGCACCATCCATGATCTTTTCTTCATTGCCAACCATAATAATGTTGGCAATCCCCTCTTCGATAATATGGGATGCTGCGATCAGCGTTCTCTTGTCATTCGTCTCCGGAAGTACGATCGTCTTTCTGTCCGATCTGGCTTTTTCTTTGATGATGTCAATATAAGACATTCTGCTTCTCCTTTCATTTTCTGATTTTCACGTTTTCGTTCTCGATGTCTGATAGATAAATTATAACATTTTCCCCATTCGAGACAAGGCAAATTTCTCAAATCTTTGTATAAAATGAAGGACACAGTTCACTCGTAGAGCTCTACAAGCAGATTTCATGCTTGCATGAAAAGGTGCTTGTAGAGATCTACGAAGGGAGCGCCATTTCATGAGCAAAAAGGAGCTGCGCAGCAGCGAAAAAGCAGCGAAAAAGCAGCGAAGCTGCGTTTTTTGCGAATGATGTGACGCGGGCGAACTGGGCAAACCAGCTCCGGACACAAAAAAACTGCCGCCGGCAAAACCCGCCGGCAGCAGTTTTTCATGTTTTTTATAAAAATTTGTGCAGCTTACATCATACCCATGCCGCCTGCACCGCCGGCGGGCATTGCAGGAGTGTCTTCCTTAATGCTTGCAACAACGGATTCGGTTGTCAGCAATGTGCTTGCAACGCTGGTTGCGTTCTGCAGAGCGCTTCTGGTAACCTTTGCAGGGTCCAGAATACCTGCGTCGATCATATTTACATAAGTCTCATTCAGGGCATCGAAACCGAAGCCGATCGGGGACTCTTTTACCTTGTTGATGATAACGCTGCCTTCCAGGCCTGCGTTTGCTGCGATATAGTACAGAGGAGCTTCCAGAGCCTTCAGTACAATCTTCGCACCGGTCTTCTCATCGCCTTCCAGTGTATTTGCCAGAGCTTCTACATCCTTTGCAGCGTGGATATATGCAGAACCGCCGCCTGCGATGATACCTTCTTCTACTGCTGCACGGGTAGCTGCCAGAGCGTCTTCCATACGCAGTTTTGCTTCTTTCATCTCGGTTTCCGTTGCAGCGCCGACACGGATCACTGCTACGCCGCCAGCCAGCTTGGCAAGTCTCTCCTGCAGCTTTTCTCTGTCGAAATCAGAAGTGGTCTCTTCGATCTGCTTCTTGATCTGTGCAACTCTCGCTGCGATTGCAGCCTTGTCGCCTTCCCCGTCAACAATGATGGTGTTCTCTTTCTGAACCTTAACAGATTTTGCACGGCCGAGCATATCCATTGTGGTCTCTTTTAATTCCAGGCCGAGTTCGGAGCTGATCACCTGTCCGCCGGTCAGGATTGCAATATCCTCCAGCATAGCCTTTCTTCTGTCGCCATAGCCAGGCGCTTTAACAGCTACTACATTGAAAGTGCCGCGCAGCTTGTTGACGATCAGGGTGGTCAGAGCCTCGCCCTCTACATCCTCAGCGATGATCAGCAGCTTTGCGCCGGACTGAACGATCTGCTCCAGTAAAGGCAGGATCTCCTGAATGTTAGAAATCTTCTTATCGGTAATCAGGATATACGGATTGTCCAGAACTGCTTCCATCTTATCCATATCAGTAGCCATGTATGCAGAGATATAACCTCTGTCAAACTGCATACCTTCTACCAGATCCAGCTCTGTCTTCATGGTCTTGCTTTCCTCGATGGTAATAACACCATCGTTGGAAACCTTTTCCATCGCATCTGCAACCATCTGACCAACTTCATCGCTTGCTGCAGAAATCGCTGCAACTCTTGCAATGTGGTTCTTACCGTTGACCTTCTGGCTCATCTTCTGAATGGAATCTACGGCACACTCGGTTGCCTTCTGCATACCTTTTCTTAAAATGATCGGATTTGCACCTGCTGCCAGGTTGCTCATGCCAGCGCCGATCATTGCCTGTGCCAGAACAGTTGCGGTTGTGGTGCCGTCACCTGCAACGTCATTGGTCTTTGTTGCAACTTCTTTTACCAGCTGTGCACCCATGTTCTCGAATGCATCTTCCAGCTCGATCTCTTTTGCGATGGTCACACCATCGTTGGTGATCAGCGGAGCACCGTAGGATTTATCCAGTGCTACGTTACGTCCCTTGGGTCCAAGGGTTACTCTGACGGTATTTGCCAGCTTATCAACGCCGGCTTCCAGTGCTGCACGCGCTTCTGCGCCGTATTTAATTTCCTTTGCCATAATAAATCAGCCTCCTAATTCAAGTTTAAACTTACGCTTCGATTACTGCCAGAATGTCTGACTGCTTTACAACGATATATTCTTCGTCATCCAGTTTCACATCAGTACCTGCGTACTTGGAGTAAATGACCTGATCGCCAACCTTAACTTCCATTTTCACTTCTTTGCCGTCTACCACTCCGCCGGGGCCAACTGCAATGACTTCTGCCTGCTGGGGCTTCTCTTTATTCTGTCCGGGAAGAACAATTCCGGATTTGGTTGTCTCTTCTGCAACCAGCTGCTTTAATACAACTCTGTCACCTAACGGTACTAACTTCATGATAACTGCCTCCTTATATGAAAATTCATACTTTCGTATTTACTGTTAGCACTCATTTGTCCTGAGTGCTAAACACTATATGTATATTATGTTTCTTCGGTCGATTATGCAACACAGCTGAGCGCCGTTCATGTTCTATTTTCTTCTATTTTCTTTTATTTTCTCGTTATTTCTTTCATTTTCATATCAGGTTTATGAAAGTAGAATTTCATACTTTTTTTAGAATTTCACTCTGCCGCAGCAGGATCTCCACAGAGCATTTTGCATCGTATGGGAAATTTCATTTCTTATATGCAAAAATTCTATACACAAAAAGGCACATGCAAAAGCTGTTACCCTTTTCCATGTGCCCTGTATTTTCCATTCCTGACAATAGAAAGTTCATAGAACATGCATTCTATTGTTTCAGATTTCGAAAGCTGCTTCCCCTATAAAGAAGCTGCAGCCTGCCGATAAACCAGTCTGTCCAATATTGCCAGAATTTATACTCTGGACAGATATTCACCGGTTCTGGTGTCGATCTTGATGACATCGCCTTCGTTTACGAACAGCGGTACATAAACCTGTGCGCCGGTCTCAACGGTAGCAGGCTTATTTGCGCCAGTAGCGGTATCGCCCTTGAAGCCAGGCTCGGTCTCAGTAATTGCCAGCTCTACGAACAGAGGGGGCTCCACTGCGAATACGCTGCCGTTATGAGAACAGATCTTGCAGACTTCATTCTCTTTTACGAACTTCAGAGCATCGCCGATTGCATCCTGGTTCAGAGAGATCTGATCATAGGTTTCCATATCCATGAAAGTATACAGATCGCCGTCGTTGTACAGGTACTGCATATCTCTTCTCTCGATACGGGCAGTAGGACATTTCTCAGTAGGACGGAAAGTCTTCTCAACAACACCGCCGCTCTTAATATTCTTTAACTTGGTTCTAACGAAAGCAGCGCCTTTACCAGGTTTAACGTGCTGGAACTCAATAATCTGGTAAATATTGCCCTCAAACTCAATGGTAACGCCGTTTCTGAAATCACCTGCAGAAATCATATAAAATCTTCCTCCTAAATAATCACGGTTTCAATACTATACAAGTGTATCCTAAAAAACCTCATATTTCAACTGTTTTTTTCAGAAATTGCAGGGGTAATCTCCGATTCTTCCCCGGCAAGCTCCAGTTCAAACCAGAACCTAACGCCGTTTTCGTAATTGATTACGCCGTATTTCTGGTTCATCGACTCCATAATTGCCTTGACGATCGACAGTCCGACGCCGCTTCCGCCGTATTCCCTCGTTCTCGCCTTGTCCACCTTGTAAAACTTCTCCCACAGATGCGGCAGGGAATCCTCCGGGATCGGCATACCGGTATTGAACACCGAAACTCTGGCATGTCCGTCCATTTCCTCGATCTTTACCTCGATAACCTTTTCTTTTTCGCAATGGTTGACTGCATTGGAAAAATAGTTCATCAGGACTTCTTCGATCTTGAATTCATCGCCCCAGACATAGATCTCCTTCGTCTGATCCATATGGACGGAAATGCCGTTCTGCTTCGCAAGAAGATCTGCGGACTGCAGATAATTGTGCACAAGTGCCGTGATATCAAAGCGCTCCATCGAAACAACGTCGTTGCCGGATTCGAGCTGGTTGAGCGTCAGAAGCTTTTTGACCATGTTGTTCATCTTCGCCGCTTCGTCCACAATGACGTCGCAGTAAAATTTCCGGCTCTCCGGATCGGAATTGACGTCCTCCAAAAGTCCCTCTGCATAGCCCTGGATCAGTGCGATCGGCGTTTTTAACTCATGGGAAACGTTCGACAGAAACTCCCGACGCATCTGGTCGATCTCTTCTTTTTTCTGGATGTCCTTTTTTAATTCATTGTTCGCCGTTTTCAACTCTGAAATCGTATGCTCCAGCGTATCGGAAAGCTGATTGATATTCTCGCCGAGAATGCCGATTTCGTTTTTGCTGTTTCCGCTGTAACGGGCTTCAAAATCCAGATGGCACATCCGTTCCGAAATGTCCGCCAGCTGCAGAATCGGCGTCGTCACCCTGCGGGAAACAATCCAGATCACAATACCGCTGATAATTGCTGAGAAAATACCGACGCTTGCAAGGAACGTATTCGCAATTTTCGCGCTGTCCCGGATTCCTTCCAGCGCACTTCTTACAATAAAAAAGTATCCGCCCGTCAGAATGCCCCAGCTTTCTATATATTCCATTTGCGCCCGACTGTCTGAAACGCGTGCGACAATATAATTATTGCCGTTTTCCATAATCTCGTACTTCTCGCCGCTTAGTGCAAACAGATGCTGTAAAAGCTGCTGCTTCAAAAATTCAGAACCGCCGCCGGAGTCCGCAACCACTTCGGAATTCGCATTAAGCACGAGCAGAGACAAATTATACTTCGAGCACTGCTGCTGGAGAGAAAGCTGATATTCGTCCGTATCAATCTCGCCGTTTGCAACCGCCTCTCCCAGTTCCTCATACATCCGCATCAGAACTGCTTTTTTATTCGAGATATAATATTTCTGCAAAAAACCGCTGTTTAAAAACCAGCAAAGCAGAATCGTCCCCGCCATCAAACCGATAAAAATCCCTGCAAACTGTTTGCGAATGGACGTCCGCTTTGCGGTCTTTTTCTCTTTTTTATGCATCGAGCTTATACCCCATTCCCCAGATGGTCTTGATCAGTTCGCCTTTATCGCCCAGCTTGCTGCGCAGCTTTTTTACATGCGTGTCAATCGTACGGGCATCGCCGAAATAGTCATAATTCCATACGTTATTCAGTATCTTTTCTCTCGAAAGAGCGATTCCTCTGTTTTCCATAAAATAAGTCAGCAGTTCAAATTCCTTATAGCTTAAATCGACGCTTCTGCCGTCGATCTCCACCATATGCGCCGCTTTGTCCAGATGGATTCCTCCAACGTCCAATACCTCATTTTCCTGTGCGCTTTTACCGGTGCGGCGCAGAATCGCCTCTACTCTCGCTACCAGAATCTTCGGGCTGAACGGCTTGGAAATATATTCATCCACGCCCAGTTCAAAGCCCTGCAGCTCATCCTTTTCATCGCTTCTCGCCGTCAGCATGATAATCGGCACTTTGGAATAGGACCTGATCTCCCGGCATACCTGCCAGCCGTCCATCTTCGGCATCATCACATCCAGAATCATCAGCGCGATATCCTGATGGGCAAAAAAGACATCCAGTGCCTCGCTTCCGTCTCCTGCTTCCAGTACCTCAAAATTTTCTCTCTGTAAAAAGTCTTTTACGAGTTTGCGCATTCTGTTCTCATCGTCTACCACAAGAATCTTCTGTCTGTCCATATAGCCTCCTCATCTGCCGCAGCGCGGCAACTGTCATCACTCATCTATCCGCAGTGTAGCAGAAAAATATGTCAGAAATGTGAACTTGTGATGCCAGGGGCAAAAAGTCAGAAATCCGATGCAGGCTTGCTTACAGGAGGTTTCCTGATCTTTGTTCCGGTATCACCAAACCGCTTACAGCTGCTCCCGTTTCCCGGCAAAGAAATCTTCCACTCGCCGCATGACATACAGATACGCCGGAATCAGGAACAGATCTGCAAACAGCCATGCCAGCGGATTTGCAACGCACGCGCCCAGAAATCCGAACATCGGAACGAGCACGAAGCCTGCAATACTACGGGCGATCATTTCACTCACACCGGAGAAAATTGCCAGCGTGCTGAATCCGATTCCCTGAATCAGGAAGCGGACATTGTTGACCAGAATCAGGAACGTATAGCTTCCGCTGTTGATCAGAAGCATCTGCTGAATCCGGTTCATCAGCTCCGGGTCTGTCCCGTCCACAAACAAAAGCGCCATATACTTACCGGCAGCTGCCAGGATACCGAATGCAATAAGTGCATACACGATTCCGTAAATATTTGCCATCCGAAGTCCTTCACGGATTCGCTTCGGCTTCTTCGCGCCCATATTCTGCCCTGCCCAGGTCGCCATCGTCGCACCCAGCGCATCGGACGGGCAGACGAAAAATCCGCTGATTCTCCCGGAGGCCGTAACCGCTGCAACCGCAGTGGAACCGAGCGTATTGACCGCGCTCTGCAAAATAACGCTGCCGATCGCCGTAACGGAATACTGCAATCCCATCGGAACACCCATTCCTGCCAGACGAAGCATCAGTTCCGGGTCAGCCTTTCCTTCTGTTCCCTGCATCCGCAAAATCTCGTATTTGCGGATCATATAGACCAGACAGCAGATACCGGAAATTGCCTGAGAAATCACGGTTGCCAGCGCAGCGCCCGCAACACCCATTTTCAGTACCAGAATACAGAACAGATCGAGTACAATATTTAACAGTGCCGACATCACCAGAAAATAAACCGGTGTTTTGGAATCTCCCATCGCACGGATAATCGCTGAAGTCAGATTGTAGAGAATTGTCACAGGAATTCCCGCAAAAATGATGACGATATACATCCATGCATCGTCGATGATATTTTCCGGTGTCCGCATCCACTGCAGGATATTTCTGCACAGAAGCACCGTCACGATCGTGAGCACCACTGCAAAGATCACAGATACCCATGCACTGTTGGCTACACAGCGGCGCATTCCGCTCTCGTCCTTTGCTCCAAACCTCTGCGCAATCGGAATCGCAAAACCGCTGCAGATTCCCATACAGAACCCGATAATCAAAAAGTTGATCGAGCCGGTGGAGCCTACCGCCGCCAGCTGATCCACGCCCAGAAACTTTCCAACGATCGCAGTATCCACCAGACTGTAAAACTGCTGGAATAAATTTCCCAGTAAAAGAGGGATAGCAAATTCCAGAATCAATCTTCCGGGCTTGCCTTCTGTCATATCCTTTACCATAAAAAATCCCCTTCCCTTTGTAAATTACTCTGTGTAGTATATACCACAGACAATTTCAAAAGCAATGGGGATTTTTGCATTTTACATGTAAAAAAATGATCCTTCTATTTTGTGGCACCAAACGGCGCTGCACATTGGATTGCACGTCATGATCCGATCCGTTTCCAGACCTGTACCGCAAAATCTGCTGCCGCTGCCTCATCTGCCCGATCCGGATGCAGCATCGCCCGGTCGAAATTTCGGATCATAGCCTGAATCTGTTCGGTATTTTGTCCGCTCTTTGCCATTTCCTCGTAGCGTCTACGCACCTGAATCGGCATCTTACCCTGGCAGAGAAATGCATCCATATATTCATTATCTTCCGGAATCCATGTCTTTACCCGGTCGATCACTTTCTGGTAATAGGCAGGATCGTTTCCCATCCCGCAGGTTCCGAACAGGGCGATCTTTTTGCCATGCAGACCTGAAAGCAGTTCTACTGTCTTTTCGTCACAGTCGCCTCGATCCACCCAAAAACCGACAAAATAAAGCTCTGCGTCCTTTTCCCGATATTCGTCAATATTTTTTAAGTCCTTGGAATCGCCAGGAATCGCCGCAAAAATCTGTGTTGCAAGCTTTCTGGTATTTCCTGTCTGACTGGAGTAAATCACAATTGTCTGCATAAAGTATCTCCTTTCTCAACAATAGAATGCACGCTCTGCAGCATTCTATTGTCATAAATGATATCCTGCCGGCATACCGCCGCAGCATAATCCCCCGCCTCCACAGCAGAGGTTGCAGATCAGGTTTGCCAGACACAGCTTCCAGCAAAATCCGCTGCCGCTGGATACCGGCATTCCACCATACTGCGTCTGTCGTCCGGTATACCAACTGCCGCCGGACTCCATCCGCTGCCGCCAGCCTGCGTATTCTGCGTTCTGCGGTTCCATCTCCGTCGCCTTTTTCGCCTGTTCCAGCGCCGCCGCATTATTTCCAAGTCCCTGATTTGCGATGGAGCTGTAATAATACCACTGCGCGCTGTGCTGCGGAATATTGTTCAGCACATTCAACGCTTCTTTATAATGTCCGCTGCTGATATAGTTAAGCGCAGCCCTGAAATAAACGGATTCTTCGTCGTCCGCACCGGCGTTTGACCGTCCATAGCCATTCTGTCCATAGCCGCCCGCTGAACTAAAGCCGCCAAAGCCAAAGCTGCCGAAAAAATCATCGAACCCGCCAAAATCACTATAACCTCCGTAGCCATTCTGTGCATTCCCGCCATTTCCATAGCCGTTGTTCCCGTAGCCATAGCCCTGATTGCCGTAAGGGCTGCTGCCCTGCTCGCGCTGCTTCATGATCTGCTGGTACGCCTGCTGGATTTCTTTAAATTTTTCTTCCGCCTGCGCCTTGTTCGGATTGTTGATATTGGCATCCGGATGATACATCCGGCTCAGTTTCCGATATGCCTTTTTGATTTCTTCCTCCGACGCATCCTGAGACACGCCAAGTACCTGATAAGGGTCACGCATCCTTTTGTTTCCTCTTTTTCTGTATCATCTCATAACGGCACCATACGCCGGAATACAGGATGTTGCGTAAAATTTCCGCATGCTCCAGTATCGGAAGCTTTTCAAATATTCTGGAGCACTCCGCCATCATCATCTGCAGAATCTGATAGGCTTCCTGTTCGAATGCTTCGTCATCGGAAAGCTTCTTCCTGCGCAGTAAAAATACGTTGTAATTTCCGTCTTTTTCGTCCTTTTCCATATCCTCGTAGGCATCCATCAGATAAATAAACTTTCCGAGGAAAAATCCCATCCTGCGCAGGTCGTCTTCCCATTCATCCTTCCGACAGGCGAGGATTTCGCCCATAATTTCGCCAAAACAGCCGCTCGCCAGATCCACGTCAGGCTCCTGCGCCTTTTCGTACAGATGGATGTGCTCCAACAAGGTATAAATATGCTCCGCTTTCTCCGGATAGCGCGCTTCCACCATTTTGTCACGGCCGCGCAGCGCTGCCGCCCGCAGACGCCCTTTCCATTTGCGTTCGTCCGTCCAGTCGTCCAGACATTTATAATAAGACAGTAATAGATTCATATCCGCCGCGTAATCGGTAAACACGCTCCGACTCGTCGCATGCGCTTCAAACGGATGCGCCACGCATTTGCAGGTGGAGCTTTCCACCGGCTCGTCATACAACGCAGACAAAAGCAGCGCAACAAACGTCATGTCGTAGCTTAACGTCAGCTGCCCGCGTCTGCCGAAGCGTTCTTTCAGGCTCTGGCAAAGCCCGCAATAATAGGACTGATATACGTCAAATTCCCGAAATTTCAATTCTTGTTTATTTACGATAATATATCCAAACATAGGCTTCTTAACTCTTCTTTACAAATCTGGTATTGCATTTAGGACAGCGGATTTCGATTTTGCCGCGCCCCCTGGGCACACGGATTTTCTGTTTGCAGCCAGGGCATCGGTAAATATGGTAAATTTTGCGCTGTGCAAGCTGGGATTTCCAGGAAGCAAGTTTTCTCCGGATTCCCGCCGTCATCTTCAGATATTTCTGGTTTTCCGCGTAGCGCTTTGAAATATTTTTGGAAAACATCCGAAAATAATTGTAAACGATTCCGATCACCGCCAGCAAGAACCATGCCTGATTTCTGGAAAACAGGGAAATGATCAGAAACACCATGCTGACTGCCGAAAGCATCTGTCCCATCTGATCTGCCCCGTAGCGTCCCTGCATAAACTGCATCATTTTATTTTTCCAATTGTTTTTCATGCTGCCTCTCATTCCGCCGCCAGGTTTGCGGCTTTCTCTTCTGATACCAGTCTATCTTACTGCATTCCGCCCAAAATGCAATATACCAGTCGGGAATTAAATATTAAAAAAGGATAAACTTTCCTCCGACATCCCGTTTTTCACAATGCTGCGCACCGCCCATCCTCAGTCAACATGCGCCGCACGCTACGCTTCCTATACAGAAAAAAACTGGCTGCCGCCCCACAGCGTCGCCCGTTACATTTCCCCTAGCACGGAAAACAACAGCGCAGTCCCGGTGCCCGCCGCCAGGCAAAGCAGGCTCACTGCCGCCGTTTCCGGATTTCCAAATGCAGAAAACGGCACAATTACCAGCGTCGCCGCCAAAACAATCCCGATGATCCCATGAAACACCACCGAGTAATGTCGTTCCAAAAGCCGCGTGATCTGTTTTGCCAGAAGCACCATCGTCACGCCTGCGCTCAGCACCGCCGGAACAACCGCAGGCAGGTACACTGCTCCGACGTCTTCCATAAACGGCGTATAGAGCCCAAGCGGCATCAAAAGTGCAGAAAAACTCATTCCGGGCGCAATGATGCTGAGCGCCACGCAAAAGCCGCAGAACAGATTTCCAAAAAGCCCCTGCGGAATCGAAACGCTGATCCGGCGCAGGAGATTCAAAAGGATCAGTACCGTAAAAAATGCCCCCGCCAGCGTATACAGATCCCACCTGCTCTTTCCTTTTTCTCCTGCCTCCCGAAACATCGACGGCAGCATTCCAACGATCAGCCCGACAAACAGACACACCGACAAAACTTCATAGCGTGTCAGGAAAAATCCGATCGCACGCGCAGAGAGCAAAAATCCGCCCGCTGCCCCCAGGAGCACCGGAAGCAAAAGTCTGCCGTATTGTGAAAGCGCCTCCCTGGGGTTTGACAAAAATGCCATAATTGGTTCGTAAATGCCAAACACTACACTTAAAACACCGCCTGAAATTCCCGGAAGCACTGCCCCGATCCCGATCATCGCGCCCTGCAGCAAATGCAACACAAACTTTTGCAGCTCCGATCGGTCTGTCAAACTGCGACGGCACTCCGGATTGCTTTTCTCTACGCTTTTCTTTTTTGCCATCTGACCTCCTGATCCGTACAAACAATTCTTGCTGGAACGTTACAAGTTCACACGCAGCATTTCATTCGTTATATTATTTTATGGGGAAAAAGGTATAAATATGCGTTAAATCGAAGCAGCGAAGGCATTGACATGCCGTCTGTAAACCTTTATAATAATTCTGATCAAGGGCTAGTCAAGGTTTCGACAGGGGTCTTGCAGCTGGAGAAGCTATCCGCAGGTGATGCGTCAAATCACAAATTAAATACAAACGCTAACAACGAATTAGCATACGCTGCCTAATGGCAGCTGTCCGACTTAGAGCACTCACACTTTAAGACCCGGGCATCAACTATGTGAGAAACGATGCAGGTTAAGCTTTGTCCCTGCAGGCGTATCATGAAGCTACCAAATGGATCAGGGTGTCTGCTCCCGGATTCAGGAGGGAACGTGCCGGAGCAAGACCGGCGGCAAATAGACAGACTATGATAGTAGAAGGACAGGGAATGGGCTTTTGGACACGGGTTCGACTCCCGTCTAGTCCACTAAAACAGAACAAAAGTAACGGCATTGTATGTTGCGAAAGCGATTTACAATGCCGTTATTTTTATGATATAATTTGGATATGAATTAACAATCTGAATTGACCGAGCTTGAAGGCGAGGGATGCTTCTTGTCCGTAGGACAAGAAGATGGGCATAGGATATATAGATTAAATCAGAATTCGGAGGTGTGTTGCAATGCCAGCTTTGAAAGGATTAGAATGGACGTTTGATACAGTAGCGTCTACATATGAGAAGTTACGCCCTGGTTATGTAAAAGAATTGTATCAAACATTGTTTGACTATATTCCTATTAACGAAAATAGCAATGTGGTTGAGGTTGGAAGTGGTGGAGGGCAAGCGACGGCTCCAATTTTAGCAACTGGCTGTCAATTGACAGCAGTAGAATATGGAAAACGATTTTCTGAATTGTTAAAAGATAGATTTAAGGAGTATCAAAAATTTTCAGTCATTACAGGTAAATTTGAAGATACAATGTTTGAGGACAATACCTTTGATTTAGTATTTTCTGCAACTGCCTTTCATTGGGTGCCAGAGAAAATCGGATATGAAAAAGTATTTTCTATGCTGAAAAATGGTGGTGTTTTTGCACGTTTTGCGAACCATCCGTATCGTGACAAAGGAAATCCAGAACTTTCACAAGAAATAGATAAGATTTATGACCTGTATTACAATAAGTATTACAATAAAAAACATGAAACAATATCTGAATATACGGAACAGCAGGCAAAAGAGCTAGCAATGATTGCAAGCAAATATGGTTTTTCAGATATTAGATATGAGTTATTTTATCGAGAACGAATATTTTCCGCAAATGAGTATATTGAACTTCTTGGAACATATTCAAACCATATTGCAATTGAAGAAAGTATAAGAACAGAGTTCTTTGCTAAAATTAAAGAAGCAATTAATAACCATGGTGGTATAATCACTATTCATGATACTATTGACTTACAATTAGCAAGAAAACGTTAAATAACAGTCCATGTAAAAAGGCATGTGAAACTAATCAATCGTTTCCACACGCCTTTTATGACATCTACCTGTTTTTCAAACTATTTCCTTGTACACTCCCACAATCATGCGTCCTTCAAATCGCGCCGATCATGCTCAGATAATACTGATACAGTACGAGATTGGTATCGTCCTTATAGTGCACGCCGTCCGACGCATGGACGCCGACGCTCATCAGGTAATCGTGGCTGTCCAGCCAGATAATCTGCGGAATCAGCTGTCCTTTTAAGCGGTCGTTGAACAATTTTACGCGTTCTTCCGTCATCCCATAACTGTTTGCCCAGACCGGATTGACAGACGCATAATAAATCTGCGCGCCCCTTGCGCTCCAGACTGCCGCCCAGTAATTGACATCCTTTGCATATTTATCCGCATCGGAAAGATCGTTGACACCCATATTGATGACGACCTTGCTGCCTTTGCCGATGATCTTGTCCGCCTGCGGGATCCCGGTGTCGTGCAGCCATTCGTGCCGGCTTCCGTTTTTGGCAACGACTGCTGCCGCGCAGCTGCCCAAGTTGCGCTCTACCGCATCCTTGAGCGTCACCATCCGGGAATCCCCGATGAAGACAATTCCAGCCGCCACTGCCGGCTGATTTGCGGCTGCTGCCGCGATCTGCGCCTGCTGGGCTGCCTGTGCCTGCGCTGCTGCGGCTGCCTGCGCCTGTATCGCAGCGATCTGATCCCGCGTCGCATACGCTGCCGCTTCATAGCGGACGTAGCCAATCTGACTGCCAACCTGTACAAAATACCAGCCGATGTTGGTCTGCCCCCATCCCCAAACGGTATTTCCTGCCGTCACGGACGCAAGCTTTGCCGCGTTATTGTCCGGCAGCGTCCGGACAACGGCATTTTTTGTCACATTCATCAGTCTCGGTGCACTGAACTGCTCCACCACAAAGCCCGGCATCTGAATCTGCACGGATGTCTGTGTCTCTGCCGCCTGCAGCGTCGTCTCCGGCACGCATACCCCAAGCGCTGCCGCCAGAACTGCAGCCAGAATTTTTGCCGTTTTTTTGTTTCTTTTTTTCATGCTCCCTCTCATTTCCGCCCTGAGTGCAGGACTGGTGGTTCTTATGTCTTCTGCATTGTATATCCATCATACCAAATATCGACGAAAATCAAAAGCTCTTTTATTCATGACAATAGAATGCTCGCAGAGCGTGCATTCTATTGTTGTCATACCATAAATCTGACAACTCATTTATTTTCCTGCACCATATGATAAAATACACCTTCCCCGGCTGACGTCGTCTGACGGATCGGCTCGCCTTTGATCACAAACCCCGCCTTTTGATAGCAGCTGACCGCTCTTTTATTCCATGTCCGAACCTCCAGATACAACGGCTTTGTTCCAAACAGTTCTTTCGATATTTCACAGGCAGTTTTCGTCATCTGTTGCCCGTAGCCTTCGCCGCAGCAGTCAGGATTTACGCCGATTCCGAAAAAGATTTCTGTTTCCTCTTCATATAAATTGATAAAACCGACCAACGCCGTTTCGTCATAAAAAGAGTAAAAATGGTTCGCAGGATTGGCAAAGCCAAAGCCTCTTTTCTTCTGTTCCTCATACGGCACAGAATCATAAACCGCATATTCACCGGGATATTTCCATTCCGTGATAAAGCATTTTTCCTCTTCGGTTGTTTTATGATAGGTAAGCATATTTTTCTCCACACTCATTTTTTGATCGTTTCTTCTGAATCGCTTTCCTTCGCATAGCCTCACCACTGCCAGCGTATACTATAGTAGACGGAGGTGACTGTGGTATGTTAGCCTGGATTTCTTATCTGATTTTAAAATGTAAAAGCTTTTTTAAAGGCTCCTGAGAAAGTTCCAATATCCCAATAAGTCGAGATTAAATATTCCTGCCCTCATCTCCCACTCAGCGCAGCCGCCGCTTTCCATAACAGATCAAACAGCATGTGGATTACCCAGGCGAGCGCAACTGCAATTGTGACGGCAGCCACGATCTGCACAACATTTTCCTGCTGCGGCAACCAGTCATTGACAACGCGGTAAAACACAAACATATGGCACAGATACAGCTCCAGCGAAAAGCTGCCCACTGCTTCCAACCACCGGATTTTCTCATGCAAAAATGCGCAGCCCTGCACCATCAGATACGTCCAGATCAGCCCTGCAAGCAGACCGCTGCGGATTTTTTCTTCCAGCGGAGGGATCACGGTATAGCCTTCCAGCCCCGTTTTGATGACAAAATACATTCCGACCGCCAGTGCCAGAAGCTGTAACGGATACAAAAACTCCGCCGCCTTTAACAGCTGCCTTTCGTACTGCGCAAGCAGCATTCCAAACAAAAATGTAACATTGGAAATGTACCAGAACAGCGCGCGTCCCTGCCAGATCAGCAGTCCGGAATACGCCGTCAGGCAGACCGCCATCAAAAGCATCCGCACCCACGATCTGTCAGAAAGCCGGTAAACAACGTAAAACGCCAGATAAAAGACCAGAATATTTCGGATATACCAATACTCTGCCCCGGTTAGGAACGAAACCCATCCTGTCATTCCCAAAATTCCACCGTCATAGACCGTAATCAGTCCCACAATCAGAAGATACGGTAAATAGACAGTTTTAAAACGTTTCCACAAAAATGTTCCGTTGATTCTCTTTTTCCCAACACTTTTGACCAGCCCGTAGCCGGACACTGCAAAAAATAAATCCACACCGTAAACACCGAACCTGCCCAGCCCATATTCCAGCAGATCGCTGTGAAATATCTCCCCAATCCACACTGCATAATGGCTAATCAGAACCAGGAAAATGGCAATTCCGCGCAGCAGCAGGCTCTGTTCCTTCGTAAGAAAAGCTTTTCTCTGAGTCATTGTTTTCTTCTTTCATTTATTCCTTTCAAATACAGAAAAATTCAGGTTTTAAAATCGCAATGCTGCCCGGATCGTTTCATATAACGCCGGGTTTCCGGTCTGCAGGTTGATGCTGCCGTCCTTATTGACCAAAATCAGAAACAGCACCGCTGCCTGAAAGAAAATCGCTGCCTTCAGCCAGGCAACATACAGGCCATAGACCTTTTTCTGCCGCGCCGCTTTCGCTGCCCCAAGCACTGCCACAACCGCCGCCAAAAAGATGCCAAAGGACACGTCGCAGCCATAGCGAATCAAAATTCCCGCGCCGTTTGCATCCACACAGCCAATCACAAGCGCTGCTGCAAGGGAAACGCAGCAAAACCACGTCAGTTCTTTGGAAAGTACACCGTTTTTTTTGAGTCTGCCGAGCAAAAAAATCCCCCAGGTCAGCATACTGCAGGCGAAAATCCCGCCAAACCAGCTTTCCGTTACCAGTTTCCCGAGATAATCCGTCGCAATCGACGCGCTCTGCAAATACGGAAACTTTCCTTCCAGCTGCATCGGCTCGAACAGGAAATACCAGATTCCATACAAAATCCGTTCCAGATTCGTGCCGCGGTGCGTCATATCGTTGCTCGTCATGCTATAGGACGCGCCAAAATCAAAGGGGGAGCCAAACCGCAGCACATTATACGCCATCAGCCCGGCCGCAATCAGCACATAGGGCACAACAAGCGCAGCTGTCTGTCTCCAGCCCTTCTTTGAAAACAGCTCTCTTTTTACAAAGACCCTCTCCCAGAACAAAACAACCGCCAGTGCTGCAAACAGGATAAACTGGGGCCGACATCCCGCCGTGAGAGCCATACAGAAAGAGCCAAACGCATACAGCCCCACCGCTTTTTTCGGACGGTTCAGCCCTGCCAGATACAGCCAGAGTCCCCCTGTTGCAAACATCGCAGACGCAACAATTGGCACATGGTAAAGATCCGGTCGAATTAACAGATAAAACATCGAATAGCTTCCGACGAGCATCCCGGTTCCTACCGCCCACAGATAAAAGGGCTGCTCCTTAAAATACCGTTTCATCAGTTCATAGACAAACCCAGCCGCCGCAATGATAAATCCTGCAAAAAAGACAAATACCGCCACATAGTTTTGCAGCGCGCCTCCTGTCAGCAGATAATAGGGCAAATACAATAGCAGCACCGGGACAATGCCGAAATACACATAATATTTCCCATCGTGATAGGCATAGTCCGCCCGATAGCCGATTCCTGCCGCCTGCAGTGCGATGGTATCATAGGGATTTTTCATTGCTAAAAGCGCTTCTTCTGCATCCCCGACACTGACCTTCCCCTCCGAAAGTGCTTCCGCCAGCTCCTGGTACTGTGCGTGATGCACTGCCAAGTTCTGTCGACATGCCGGATTGATGCGGACGAAGAAAAATGCCCCTGCCAGCAATATTGCAGTAAACCCCAATACGACTGCAAACCGCTTTTGACGACCGCGCGCATCCTGCGCGTCAAAGCTGATCTGATGCAGTCTGCTGTCTTTTTTCAGCAAAAGCATTCCAAACACAGCCGCCCACAAAATCACAAAGCGTCCCGCCCGAAAGTGAAATGGAATCGTTCCATTTACAGTCAATCCCTGGTAGTTTACAACCAGCTCGCCATAGCTTCCTGCGGCAGCATTTCCAGAGGCGTCCGCCGTCTGGATGCGGATATAGAAATCCGACACTTGTCCATACGGATACACCTTTAAATACCGATTTTCCGGAACCGACTGCAGCAAAATTCGCCCGTCGCCCAGACTATAAGGATAGCTGTTTCCCTCGTCCCGTGCAAATACCTCTGCCAGAACAGGCTGATTGTACAAAAAATCCAGATTCAAAAAAATCCGTTGCAGCGAGCCTTTATAATTTTTTACCCGCAGCGTCAGGCTGCCGTCCGGGACGTGCAAATAGCCCGCGTCATCCAGGTAGCTGCCGTCAAGCAGGTACAGTGCACTGTCGCCTTCCGTTGTCTGATCGCCTGGCGTTGCCGCAGCGCCGCTCGCCACGTCCTGATCCAGCTCCTCGATCGCCGTATAACCCGCGAGAATTTCCGCCCGCGCAGTCAGATCCTCTGTTTTTTTTGTTACCGTCGTCCAGAACGAGAACTGACACGGTATCAGTTCCAGCAAAAGGGCTGCCAGCAATGCTGCAGCCGCCTTTTTTATCCATTCAGAGCGCATCTTGCCTCTCCCTGCTTTCTGATTTTTCTCCTGCCTGCCATACCAATATCCCATATGTCATAAAAATCTCCATTCCGCAGGCGCTTTGCGCCGAAGGAATCGCGAGCAGAACTTCCAGTTCTGTTCTGCGATAATAGCTACTTTGTGACGCCTGCGGCACAAATAGCTGTGTGAAAAATAAGCGATCACGCTTATTTTCACACTAGGCTCCTGTTTCAGTGTAGCATAAAAAAAAGAAAGTGAAAAGCTCTGCATTTTTCATGCAGAGCTTTCACTTTCTTATGAGGGGGGAGATAGTGAGTTGTTCTACTATCTGAAATCTATGATACCCGAAAATTGTGAGCATTTTGTGTACAGTTTCTAAAAAGCTTCTTAAAAGTTATAAACTGCATCTAAAATCCATTTCGCGCTGTCAAAAAATATCAGCTTTTCGCCACCATCGCGCGGCTCTGTTACCGGTACTGCTGCATCACAAGCTGCAGCTTCGTATTTCCCTGCCAGGTATTGACGCCCGGATAATACACGACATCAAAATACAGAGGACTGCCTTTTCCGCTGTACAGTCCGTCCAGCGCAGTCTGTCCGTATTTTTCCGCCGCATAGGCTTCGAAATTGTCCTTTCCGCCAAAATACATCATCTCCCAGCGTTTTTGCTCGCTGTCCTCCACCGTAAAACGAAGCACATTTCCTGCTTTGCCGAGTGCACGAGCCGAAACAAACTTCAGATCTTTTTGTGCAAATACCGGCTTCGAATTTCCTGTTCCAAAGGGCTCCAGCAATTCCAGCTCCTCCACCAGTCTAAACGATACATAGGATACCGGCATTGGAACATCGATATGGATTTTTTCCTGCAGATCGTCCTCCGTCAGCGTACATATTTCATTGATCTTCTGACGGAACGGCTCCACATCCTCTTCCCGCATGGAAAGCCCCGCCGCCATCTTATGCCCGCCATATTTGGTGAAAAAGCTGCTGCATTTCGTCATTTCTTCATAAATATGATAACCTTCAATCGAACGCGCGCTGCCTTTTACGCCCTCTTCGCCTCGGGTCAGCACAAAGGTCGGGCGATAATAGCGTTCCCGGATTCTTCCTGCGATGATACCGGCGATGCTCTCATGGCAGTCCGGCAGGAAAACAACCAGAACACGGTCGTCCTTTAAGGGGCCGGATTCGATCATCTCTACCGCTATTTTGACATATTCCTCTGTCATTTCTTTCCGGCTGTCGTTTAACTGCTTCAAAAATGCTGCCTGCGCTACCGCAGCTTCTCTTGTTTTGCTGTCCAAAAGCTCCATCGCGCGCTGCGCGCTGTCCAGACGCCCGGAGGCGTTCAGGCACGGACCGAGCACAAAGCCGATATGAAATGCCCCCAGCTTTCCATCCTGCCAGGGTAAAATCTGGTTGACCTCCATCAGCGCATGCAATCCGACATTCTGCGTCTGTTTCATCAGCTCCAGCCCGTGCCGCACCAAAATTCGGTTTTCCTCCCGCAACGGCATAACGTCGCAAATCGTTGCAAACGCCGCAAATTCCAGCAGTTCATCCAACAGGCTTCTTTTTCCAGATGTCAAATCTGTTGAAATCCCGTCAAAACCGAACTCTGCAAATAAAAGCTGCATCAGCTTAAATGCAACGACCGCACCACAGATCTCCTGGAACGGATAAGTGTCTCCCGGCTGCTTCGGGTCGATGACCACATCCGCAGGCGGAATTTTATACCGCCGTCTGGATGTCTCTCCTGTTTCCGGATCCGGCTCCGCAAGGGGTTCTTCCTCATATGGAATTTCATGGTGATCCGTAATAATCACAGTCATTCCGTATTTTTTTGCCTGCTCAATCTGTGCATACGCTGCAATGCCGTTATCGCAGGTCAGAATCGTGTCGATCCCATCTGCGTAAGCTTCGTCTACCAGATGTTCGTTTAAACCATAACCATCCTTCATGCGGTGTGGAATCATCGTATCCACCACCGCGCCGCAGGCTTCCAGACCGCGCTTCAAGATATAAGAAGAACAGATGCCGTCCGCATCATAATCTCCGATGACGCGAATCGGCATCTGTCCTTTGATTTTATCCTTCAGCAGCAGCACCGCCTCACGGCTTCCTTTTAAAAATGCCGGATCATACAGATCCCGGATCGTGCCGTGGAGATATTTTTCAATTGCTTCATCTCCTTCGATGTCCCGGTTTCGTATGACGCGGGCCAGCACCGGGCTGATGGAAAACCTCTGCCCGATGCCATTAAAATCCGCCTTTTTTGCGGCAACGTACCATTTTGCCATTATTTTGCTGCCTTTTTATCCTTCTCTGCTTTCTTTCCGCCTACTCTGGTGCGCAGCAGATACCAGAACGCGCTCGCCAGGCAGATGGAGGAATAAGTACCGCATGCAATGCCGACCATCAGGGGCAGTGCAAACTCTTTGATACTGGACACGCCCAGGATGTACAGCACTGCAACCATAATAAAGGTCGTCAGGGATGTGAAAATACTTCTGGACAGTGTCTGGGAAATACTGCGGTTTACAATCGCCGCAAGCTCTTCCTTTGTCTTATAAGAGGTCATGTTCTCACGGATACGGTCGAAGATAACGATGGTCGCATTGATCGAATAACCGACAATCGTCAGCATGCATGCAATGAAAGTATTGCCGACAGAAACTCTTGCCGCCGCATAGAACGCAAGTACAACCAGTACGTCGTGTACCAGTGCTGCTACGCTGCTGGCACCGAATCTGACATCCTTGAAACGGAACCATACATACAGAAGCATCAACACGGTAGATACCACAACCGCAGATACTGCGCCGGTACGCATTTCAGAGCTGATGGTAGAGCTGATGGTCTCTGCTGTGATCTTTTCCGGATCTACACCAAATTCCTCTTCCAGTCTGGAATTTAATTCTTCTCTCTGGGAAACATCCAGCGTTGCAGACTTGAAGATAACCTGATTGGAGCCCTGCACCTTCTGGGTCTGTACGTTTGCATCCTTGCTGATTTCCTCGATGATCGGAACGACCTTTTCATCCAGCTCTTCGATGCTCATATCTTCGTTAAACTCTACACTGGTAGAAGTACCGCCCTTGAACTCCAGGCTGTAGTTTAACGCATCGCCGCCATTGCCCTTATGCACGCCCATCGTCACAAAGCCCGCAATGATGACAACTGCAGACAGGATGAAGAAAATCTTCTTTTTGCCCAGGAAATCGATTACCTTTGTCTCTTTTGCACGGCCATAGAATTTCTCATTGCGGATACCCATCGCATAAAATGCGTTCAGGATCAGCTTGGTTACAACCAGCGCAGTGAACAGGGAAACGACGATACCGAGCGCCAGGGTCTGGGCAAAGCCCTTGACGGTACCGGTACCCATAAAGTACAGTACAACAGCTGCGATCAGCGTCGTTACGTTGCCGTCGATAATCGCGGACAGTGCTTTCTTAAAACCGATCTGAATCGCAGATTTTACAGTTTTGCCAGTTGCGATTTCTTCCCGGATTCTGGCAAAAATAATGACGTTTGCATCGACCGCCATACCGATCGACAGGATGATACCTGCGATACCGGACAGGGTCAGGGTAACATCAAAGCCATTCAGCAGCAGAACAACCAGCACCGTGTAAATGCACAGTGCGATGGAGCTTGCAACACCGGGAATCCAGTAAACAGCGATCATGAAAACAATAACAATCGCAAGACCAATTGCACCGGCAATCAGGCTCGTACGGACCGCTGCAGATCCGAGCTGTGCGCCTACTACGTTGGAACGCAGCTCCTCCAGTTCCAGCTTCAAACCGCCGATACGGATGGTAGAAGCAAGGTTTTCCGCCTCTTCAAAGGAGCTCATGCCATTGATGACTGCCTTGCCGTCTGTGATCTCCGCCTGTACAGACGGTGCACTGATCACCTGATTGTCATAAACGATGTAAATAACATCATGGTTCGGATATGCTGCCTTTGTCGCATCAGCGAACTTTTTGGTTCCATCTGCAGTCATAGTCAAAGATACAACAGGCTCCTGATTATTCATACTATTGGTCTGATAGGCTGCCTGTGCATCTGCTACATCCGTACCGCTTAATACTTCCTTACCGTCCTTATCCAGGAAGGTTAAGGAACCGGGCTTACCCAGTTCTTCCAGAATCGCATTTGCGTCAGTTACTCCGGGAATTTCAATATTGATCCGGTCGGAGCCCTCCTGATATACCTGCGCCTCTGTGGAATAATTGTCTACACGCTGCTGGAGCTTATATATGGTATCTGCCATATCCTCCGAGCTGGGTGCTTCGTCTCCCACCACCTGATAGGTGATGCTTACACCGCCTGCCAGATCAAGTCCCTGCTTAATGTTTGCAGCGGAGCCTGTCTTTGCGCTATCCAGTCCGAATACCGCAGTCCAGGTACCTGCCAGCAGAAACGCGATCACACAGACAAGTGTAATGATGCCTTTCTTCTTGCTCATTTTGCGTACTCCTTATTCTTCTTCGTCGGCCAGTGCCGCTTTTATCATAATCGCGCATTCCACGCGCTTTTTCTGAAGCTCACAGCCAAGCTCGTAGACGTCGTCGATCTTTCCGTGACAATTATAGGAATTGGCAGCACAGCCACCGCTGCAGTAAAATTTTGCAAAACAGCTTCTGCACTTTTCTTTGGCGTAAACATTACAGCATTTGAACTCGTCCACGATGTCAGGACGCACAATGCCTTCGTCCACGTTGCCCATCAGGAACTTCTCGTTGCCGACGAACTGATGGCAGGGATAAAAATCGCCCCAGGGTGTTACCGCCAGATACTCTGTACCCGAGCCGCAGCCGGAAAGGCGCTTTGCCACACACGGGCCGCCGCTTAAATCGATCATAAAGTGGAAGAAGTTGACGCCTCTGCCCTCTTTCTGACGCTTTAACAGCTCGACTGCCAGCTTGTCATATTCCTCAAGCAGCTGCGGAACATCTTCCGGACGCAATGCATAGGGCTCTTTGGGGTCTGTCACAACCGGTTCTACCGAGATCTGTTCAAAGCCAAGGTCTGCCAGATGCTTGACATCCTCGGAAAAATCCAGATTATTATGGGTAAAGGTACCGCGTACATAATAATTGGTCTGGTGACGGCTCTCTGCCAGCTTCTGGAACTTCGGTACAATCAGATCATAGCTGCCCTGCCCACCCCTAAACGGGCGCATTCTGTCATGTACCTCTTTCCGACCGTCGATACTCAAAACGACATTGCTCATCTCTTTATTCAGAAATTCCATAATTTCATCATTTAAAAGCACGCCGTTGGTCGTCAGGGTAAAGCGGAATTTTTTGTTATGAGGCTCCTCCAGGCTTCTGCCATATGCAACCAGATCCTTAACAACCTGCCAGTTCATCAGCGGTTCTCCGCCGAAAAAGTCTACCTCAAGATTTACTCTGCTGCCTGAGTTGGCTACCAGGAAATCCAACGCCTTCTTGCCGACTTCAAAGCTCATCAGCGCTCTTCTGCCATGATATTCGCCCTCTTCTGCAAAGCAGTACTGACAGGCGAGGTTACAGTCATGGGCAATGTGCAGGCACAATGCCTTGACTACAGTCTGGCGCTGTTTGAAATTGCCGATATATTTTTCATAGATGTCTTCTGTAAACAGGACATTATCCTGCGCCAGCTCCAGAATCTCCTCTACCGCCTCACGCACCTCGTCGTGGCTGTAGGTCAGCTTCTGACAGGCTTCCACTGCCGCCGTCACGGTATCCACATCCCGAATGCCGCCGGAAACAAGCTGTTCCGCCAGAGGGATTACATCATAAACCACATCGTCTACAATATGTACGCTGCCGCTGTTGACATCCATAACGATATTGTAGCCGTTGTTCTTATACTGGTGTATCACTTTCCAAAATCCTTTCGTTTCTCGTATTCCTCTTAAACGCATAATAAGCAGCGATATGCATCGCTGCTTATATCTCGTCGCGTCGTCTGCTTATTTCATCTTCTCGCAGCTCTGATTGCCAACCGTGCAGGATGTCTTACATGCGGACTGGCAGGATGTCTGACACTCGCCGCATCCGCCCTTCTTCATGGATTCCTTCAGGTTTCTTGTTGTTAATGTCTTGATGTGCTTCATCTCACATAACCTCCTTATGTGTCACGCCAAAAAAGGCGCCGTCTTTTCGAAATTTAATTTATTATAGCATAGATTTTTCTATAGGGGAAGTGTTTTTTTCAAAATGAGCTGCAAAGCGGCAGAACTCATGTTACCGTTTACCCGCGCCATTCGCAATACAATAGAATGCACGCTCCGCGAACATTCTATTGTCATGAACCGCGTCTTTGCCCTTCTCCCGGCGTCAGCTGAGCATCCCGCCCAGCATTCCCGCGCCGCTGCAGATCATCAGTGTAGTAAAAAAGTGATTACCGACATCCTGAAGACCGTGATTGACTATCAAAGTCAAAGCTGCCAGCACACAAAAATACAGACTCCCGGTCAAAAGTCCCCATAAAAAGCGCCGATCCTGCATTCCTTTTCCGGCAAGCCAACCGGAAAGTCCCGCTGTCACCGCATAAATTACAAGAATTCCGATCGACACTGCCTGTGCGGAAAGCTGCATCCGATACAGCAACAGTGCCAGAAGTAATAACAGCGCCCCGGCCATAAGATACGACACCAACAGGCTTTTTAACAAGACAACCGGCATTCGCGCACCGGTTTGTAAAATTCCGGTTTTCTTTTTTTCCATGGACATGCCTCCTGCTGCATACCGCCTGCCAGACGGCAGACAGTGCTTTGCATTTCTTCATGTCCCATGTATATTCCCCGTCAGCTAAAAACTTTCCGATAAGCGAAATTTTTTATAAAAACTTCCGGCGTTTCAAGGCTTTCCCGGGCAATATCCGCACAGAAACCATCACACCTCTTCCGGGCAGCTGCAGGCGGATAAAAAATAATCCTCCAAAACCGGGTATTCACAAAACCTCGATCCCCAACCGGGCCGGTCTGCTTCCTCGACCCTGTTTTGGTTCCAGTCTACCATCAGTGCACGCAAATCTCTCGAAAGCCCGGTTCCGGTCAGCTTGACATAGCTTTCCTTGACTGTCCATTCCCGTAAAAATCGCTCCGTCTCTGCTTCTGACAAGAACAGTTCTTCCTTCTTGTCAAACTGTTTCTTCCAGGCCTCCAGCTGTTTTTGTAGATAAAACTTCTGCAAAACGCTGCGCCGGATCTTTGTTCTTTGCTGAAGATCCACGCCCACCGGGCAGTCAGAAAAAGCGCACACCGCATAATCTCCCGAATGGGAAAGGCTCAAAAATGCCCGTCTCCCATCCTGTATAAAAAGATACGGCTGCCCGTTTTTGGTATAACACACCGGGCAGCCGTCAAATCCGTTTCTGCGTTTCGCCTCTTCTGCCAAAAGACCTGCCGTCAGACTTGCCGCACGCTGTTTTGTCTGTCTGCACGACAATGCTTTTTGTCTGCGAACCTCATCCAGCTGTGCGAGCGCCTTTTTCTGCATCGTCTCATCAAAGAGCGGCCGGATATCCGCCAGATAAATTTTTACTTTTCCGTTTTGAACCATCCGGTCGCTCCTTTCTGTCTACGAAAAGCATCCTGCAGCAAAGTGGAATTTTATCCCCTTCCCTGCCGCTGATAAAAAGCTTTTCGAGCCGCGCTTTACAGCAGATGTGCGCGCAGGTCTTCTGCACTTCTGGAAGAAAGATAAGCCGGAGCGATATCAAATACAGTCTTGCAGCCGCTCATGCCCTCTTTGCTCATGCGATAAGCGGCTCTTGCATAAGCTACGATAACAGAACCGGTAAATTCCGGATTGGAATCGAGCTTTAAGTTGTATTCGATCACATGCTTATGCTCGTTGTCCATTCCGGTCACGCCGGTGCGAATGACACAGCCGCCGTGGGGAAGTCCGCTGTGATCTCTCTTCATCTCTTCCTCAGAAATGAAGTGTACGGTTGTATCATAGTCTGCAAAATAGTTCGGCATGGTCTTGATCTCTTCTTCGATCTTTGCAAGATCTGCGCCCTCTTTGGCAACAACGAAGCACTCTCTCGTATGCTTCTGTCTGGTGGTCAGTTCAGGATTTTTGCCGCTTCTGACCGCATCGAGTGCCTCCGGTACCGGAATAGTATACTGTCTGGCATCCTTTACGCCCTCAATCCGGCGAACCGCATCGGAATGACCCTGACTGACGCCCTTGCCCCAGAAGGTATAATCCTGTCCTTCCGGCAGAATACAGTTTGCATATAAGCGGTTTAAGGAGAACATTCCAGGATCCCAGCCACAGGAAATAATGCCGATTTTTCCGCCCTTTTTTGCAGCAGCGTCAACGTCTGCGAAATGCTCCGGGATTCTTGCGTGGGTATCAAAGCTGTCTACAACGTTGTAATCCGCTGCATATTTGGGGGTCTGAGCCGGCAGATCCGTCGCGCTTCCGCCGCAAAGAACCAGCACGTCGATCTGATCCTGCATATGCTCCAGCTCAGAAGCTTCCAGCACCTTTACGCCTGCAGTGCGTATCTTTACGTTTTCCGGATTTCTTCTGGTAAATACTCCGACCAACTCCATATCCTCATTATGGGCGATTGCGCTCTCTACGCCTCTGCCCAGGTTTCCGTATCCTAAAATTCCGATTCTGATGCTCATTTTTTCTCCTTACCCGCTATTATGTCTGTGCGATTTTTTTGTCGCGTTTATTTTAGCACAAACCGTTTTCAGAGAAAACCTTTTTTTAGACTTTTTCCCCACTAATATAGTCGGAAAGATCCTGCTTTAACTGTTCCCAGGCATCCTCATGCTCCGCATAATACAGCGGACAGAGCTTTCCGCCCGCATCATAATGGCGTTTTACATCCGAAACATCCAGATTGTATTCCTCCATCAGCCAGCCCAAAAGCTTTAGCAGGGACTGATAGGTTGCATCCGTAAATTTTCCGTCCTGGTCCAAATAGCAGCATTCAATGGAAATCGAGTGGTCGTTTTCCCCAATCACCGCATATGCCATCTCATTTAACGGAATACACTGGACAATCTCGCCCTCATATCCGATCACAAAATGTGCGGAAGCTGATGTCAACCCGGTCTGTGCCAGTCCTTCGAAATAGTCCCGGTTCTGCCGTGCAGATGTCCCGGGATTCGCCGTATAATGCACATACAGCTGCGTAACCGTCGAAAGCGCATCCTGCGGTCTGGAGTATGGATTCGGTGTCAGGAGCGCTTCTTCCATCGGCGGTTTCTCGCACTTTTTTTGTTCCAGAATCTGGGTAATCCGGGAAATCGCCCCGGTTTCCGTACTCTGATTCTTCGAAATGCTGACGAATTTCCAAACCGCAAACGCCGCCAGCACTAAAAACAGCAACGCGGCAATATAAACCGCAATGCTTTGCAATTCTTTCTGCAGGCTGGTTCGACGACGGCAGCTCCTTTTCCTGCGCGCAGCAGGCGATACAGGGCGGCGCCTGGCAGGAGCTTCATATTGTACAGCAGCACGACGGCGGATGGACGGTTCGTACTGCGTAGCGGATGGACGGCGTGCCGGCAAGTCGCTGTAGCTCTGGCAATCCCGCGCACGCGCCGTTTTTTGCTCCATACGGTTATCCCAGTCATCGAACAGCGGCCGTTCTTCGCCCCATAAAAGATCCAGTTGTCCTGTTTTTCTGTTCTTCGTATATTTTTTCGTCGTCCCCGGGCTATCCCACAATTTCAGCTCCGGTTCCGAACCTCTTTTTTCTTTTGTCATATAAAAAACCGCTCCCTTATATCCTGTCCGGCAGTTTGCCATACTTGTCAGGATATCACAGGGAACGGTTTCTTTTCAGAAAATTTTCCTAAGATTTTCTTAAATCATCCAATGCCGTCTCAAACAGACCCGCAGCGCTTTGACACAATTATTCATGACAACAGAATGCTCGCAGAGCCTGCATTCTATTGTTTCTCGATCGGATTTTTATAAAACTCTACGAAATCCGTGTACCCTTCTTTGGTCAGCTGTTCCTTCTGGAACTTCTTGTTTTTGTTCATGCGCGCAACCAGAATCTGATCGCCGTTCTTTCTCGCTTCCTGCGCCTGTGCGATCACTTCGCAAAGGCGGTCGCCGGATACACCTTTTTCGATCAGGTATGCGATCTTTTTCGGCTGTCCGGGAATCTGGAATCCGTTTTCCATCATCAGCAGGATGATGCGCTCAAAGCCGATGGAAAATCCGCACGCCGGAACGTCTTTTCCGGTAAATTTGCCTACCATCTTGTCGTAACGACCGCCGCCTCCGCAGCTTCCGCCAAACTGAGGGATGGCAATTTCGAAAATGGTTCCGGTATAGTAGGACATACCGCGCACCAGAGTCGGATCAAAGGTGATCTCAAATTCAGACGCTTTTGTGGCGCGGACGCTGTCAATGATCTCAGAAAGGTTCTGGGAAACCTCAGGCTCGAGGAAATCCCCCAGCTTTTCTGCCAGCCATGCTACGCTGTTTCCGTTTGCGGTCAGCTCATCAAACAGAGACATATATTTGTCAGCCGCTTCTGCTGCGAAACCGCTCTCTACCAGCTCAACCTTTACACCATCTGCGCCGATCTTATCCATCTTGTCCAGAATGATAAATACGGTATCATAATCTTCTTCTGCAAAGCCGCTGTAGGCTGCCATTGCCTTTAAGATTCTTCTTTCATTGATGCGGATGACGAAATCCTGAAAGCCGAGCTTGCCAAGAGTCGTAGTCGTTGCCAGAATCAGCTCGATCTCCGCCAGATTGGAAGGCTCGCCCAGAATATCAATATCACACTGCATAAACTGACGGTACCGACCTCTCTGCGGACGGTCAGCTCTCCATACATTGCCGATCTGAAGCGCCTTAAACGGGGACGGAAGCTCGTTTGCATGATTTGCATAAAAACGAACCAGCGGAACCGTCAGGTCATAACGCAGACCGCCGTCTACCAGATCCATCTCCTCTTTTGCTTCCGCAAGATTTAATTTCTCGCCGCGTTTTAAAATTTTAAAAATCAGTTTTTCATTTTCGCCACCCTGCTTGCTGTTTAAGTTGCCAATGGATTCCACACAGGGTGTTTCAATAGAAGTAAATCCAAATTTTCCGTAAGTTTCCTTAATCACGTTGATGCAGTAATCCCGCAGCTGCATTTCTGCAGGCAGAATATCTTTCATACCGGTGACAGGCTTTTTATTCAGTGCCATTTTACCGTTCTCCTTTGTTCGCAGTCCTATCGTTTCCGATTTTATACTATTTGAACGTTTTTTACAAGTAATAAATCGCTCCTGTTTCCGCACACAGGCACGCCAGCCGCGCGTTTGCCCGAACAGTACGGTAAGAGCAGCCGCAGTCGATATCATAATACAGACAGTTCTTCTGCGGATCATAATGCTGGTAAACCAGACCGCCGTTATACATCATGTAATCCTTGGACAACGTCGGCGTATGCCCCGCAACGATCATCCCGTTTTCGATTCCCCCTGCCAGATACGCATCTTCCCGCGCGCGGAGATAAAAATCTTCGACACAGGTATATTTTCCGGTCAGACCAGCTGTCGGGAACTGCTCCAGATATCCGGCATGTACCACTACACATTCCCTCTCCGGCAGGGAAAATCTGCAAAAATAGGGCATTGCTTCCATCCTGACTGCCCACCGCCGCAGATCTGCCATGGAAATACACTGTTCTGTGATCAACTCCTCCAGCGTCCCATAATGATCGAACACCCGGATTTGCTCTGTCTGTCGGTTATGCTGTTCTATCAGGTTCTTTGTCTCCTGATAGAGATGCTCCAGATCTTTGCTGCTGCTTTCATCGATCACAAGCTGCCGCTTCTCCTGCACTGCCAAAAGCAGCTCCAGATAACATAAAAACTCTTCCTCATGATTACCGCGCAGCAGCAGAATATTTTGAGGAACCTGCTCCATCCAGCATAACATTTCATAGTTTTGACTTCCACGGTCAATATAATCTCCCGCCAGGATCAGCTTATCCTGATCCGAAAAGCCGATCTTTGCAAGCATCGCATTCAGCTCGTCAAAGCAGCCGTGCAGATCGCTCATGATATAGGTATATCCAGCTTCTGTTTTTCCTGTTTTAGGGGACAGCTTTTTACCTGGTATCTTTTTTTTGAACCACCTTGTCCAGTGTTTTAAATTGGTCATATCTCTCTTTCTTGAACTACTTCTCTGCGCAGATCAGATTCTTATAGAATTGCACCGCGCCGGGCAGACAGTTATATTCCATGCACTCGTTCAGCCCATGCATGCCCTTCATCTGCTCCGGTCCGTAAACCACAGGCGCAAAGCGGATGCAGTTGTCACATACCGGACTATAGAACTGTGCATCGGTAGCCCCGGTCATTACATAAGGGCTGGATGGCAGTCCCGGAAAGGTCTGTGCAATCACCTGCTCCATCAGACGATAGCCCTCACCATGGATATCTACGGGCTTTGTATAGTCATTGGAATGGATAATTTCCGTCTCTAAACCGTATTTGGAAGCCAGATTCCTGATAATTTCAAGACTTTCCTTTTCTCCCTGATGGGGAATAAAACGCATATTGGCTCCAAGGGTTGCTTCCTGCGGAATCACATTATATGCATCGGAACCGGACTGCATGGTAAATGCAATTGTCGTCTGCAGCATAGCTCCTGCCTGTGCGCTGATCTTCGGAAGTACCGCTTTTAAGAGCGGCTTAAACAGCCACATATTTCCAAGCACCAGCTTTAACCCGAAAGAGGCATATGGTGCCAGAGAAGTAAACATGGCAGAAACCTCCGGAAGCATCTTCTTTTGGAACGGTGAATGCTTCTCTACTTCGGTTACAAAAGCACAAAGGCGTGCAATCGGTGTTCCCTTAGATGGCGCACTGGCGTGTCCTCCATTACTTTTTGCAGTAAACTTCACGTCGGCTTTGCCCTTCTCAAAGACACCCACCATTGCAAAGTTTCCAGGAATTCCTCCAACGGGTTCCGTAATGATGGCTCCACCCTCGTCACACAGAAGGAACAGCCGGATTCCTCTTTTCTGCAGTTCCTTTACAAGCTTCGGTGCTCCGTCTCCTGCCCATTCTTCGGTACAGGAGGATGCCAGATACACGTCCGTCGGCGGCACAAAGCCTTCCGCAAGCAGTTCTTCCACGGCCTCCAGAAAAGCCATTACCGTGCACTTCGTATCCGCCGTGCCCCGTCCCCATACCTTACCATCTGCAATATCTCCGGAAAAAGGAGCATGAATCCACTCTCCCTCTGCCGGGACGACATCCTGATGACTCATCAGAAGGATCGGCTTTTCGGACGATTTCCCCTTCCAATAATATAACAGGTTTCCGTCTATTTCAGTTTTCTGAAGCTCTTTATGTACCAACGGGAAAAGCTCTTCTAAAACCTTATGAAATTCAAGATATTTCTCTACTTCCGTCTCTCCGGCATGTGAGGTCGTGTCACACTGTACCATCTTAGAAAGCTTTTGGGCAAGCCGAAGTGCCTCTTTTTCATCTGCATCCGGCTTATAATTTGAAGTTTTCTTCGGCATCAAAAGCGTCCGGACTATTGCAATCAGCAACAATAAAATGATAATCAAAAGGATTCCCAGTAAAACCAATCCTACATATTTCATGATTTTCTCTCCTTCTTTCCCTTCTTAAAGAAAATCCACGCTACCAGAATGGCAACTGCACCAGACGGGATAATCATAAAGCTGGTTGATCCGATCAGTCCCGGCGCAAAAATAAACAGCGCACTCATCAACACAAGGGGGAATACAGCGATATGCATATTCTTACGGTAATATTTATATGCCATCGCTCCAAATAACGCCGGAACCACGTTTTCAAATGCCGGCTGCAATACTTCACTCTGTAAAACCGGCTGCAGCGGAACCATTAAAAGGACGCCGACTGCCAAAACCAGAATCGTAACAAGGGATGAGGTTGCAATGGAAATCGTAGAAATGATTTCATTTTCCGGTGTTCCGGTCTTCGCTCCAACCATATCACGCGCATTGACTGCACACGGAATCTTCATATTAATCAGATTACCGGTAATAAATGCAAGGTATCCGCCACCGGAACCCAGCATCGGTGTGTAGATCAAAAACTCTGCCACACTGCTCACCAGCCATACCAGTCCTACGGACAAAAAAGCTCTTGCCACCGCTCCAAGATCCGGATAAGCTCCTAAAATTTTTCCCATCAGGAACGGTGCCCCTACCAGCATAACCAGTGTCACGGCACTTACTACTCTTCCGATTACATGCGTGCGTTTCCGGTATTCTTCCCACGTACTTGTTTTATTTTCTTCCATAATTCTCCTGTCCCTTTCTTAAAATTGTGATCCATTTCTATGTATCTGCTTTTCTTCATCTATCTTATCAGATCAGCCCGACAATCACAGCGGCTGTCATACCGGCAATCATACTTCCCGCAATGGAAAAGCTGTCTACCCAGCCAAGCTTTTTCTTTTCAGACAGAAATACGAAGATTCCCATTACCAGTGCAGAAACCACCATAACCACAAGCGGAATGATATCACCATGAAAGGTAAACAGACCATTTTCAGAAATGAAGCCTCCGATGTAACGGCCAATGTAGGTACTTACAAGTCCAATGAACATTGCTGTCATCGCAAGATCTGCAAAACCGGCCGTTCCCGACTTGCCGGAGGAGGAATTCTTCGTGAGCTTCTGTGTATACTTCTTATTCAAGAAAATCGATAATACCATGCCCCACATAATACAGATACTCATCAACAGAGCAATCGTAGAAAATGACGTTGCTGTCATTTCAGATGCAGAAAGTGTCGTCATTCCCACCTGCTCCGCTGCTGCCTGCGCTACCTGTGTCTCATAATGAAGCGCTCCAATCACGGAAAGACGAAGCCACGGCCACGGTGTTCCCAGACTTCCGGAAAGTGCAATGACTCCCAGCAAGATTCCAATACTCGGCAGTACCGAAAAGGTTGCACTTGAAATAATGGTCCGTTTCATTTTTGTTTCATCCATTCCCAGTGCCTTGCCCGCCTGATACGCTCTGATGAGGAAAATCACACAGACAACTGCCACAAATGCAATGATGCCGCCACAAATGAGGTACATGGGCGCGCTGTTCAACTGATTTAAAATCGTCATAACTCTACACTCCTCTACTTTTATTCTTGACAATAGAATGCTCGCAGAGCGTGCATTCTATTGTTGATTTAATCTAACTAAGATTATGCCACATCAGCTTCAAAAGTTCCACCCGATCTTTTTCAAAAAACGAACAAAGGATTAAAATCAGATTGTCATGTCAATCGTTATTTAATCCCTTTTCTCAAAAGGCAAAAATAGAAAAAATAGAACGTATAGTTTATTTCCATACGCTCTATCTCACATTTCATATTAAATTTTTGAATTCTACAAACTGATATCCTATTTTCTTCAATTACATCCAAATCAAAAGAATGCCGGATTACTATCTTCCTTATTTGCAGTTTAATACTTGCAACTATAACCAAATCCTGTCCCTACACAAACATCAATCTTTGTCTTGCATACAATACCTTCTTCATCCTGCCTTGACGTGATGCCATAAAATTTCTCCTTTCCGTAACGATTGGAGAAGTTCTCATAGATGCTACTCTTTTTCGTCTAACAATTTTGCAACACCTTCCTGCATCACTTGTGTAATGGTTTTGTTGGAGGATTCAGCATATCTCTTAACTTTCGCATAATCCTCTGGCTTCATTCTTATACTTACTACTTTTTCTTTTTTTACATCTGCCTTTGGACGTCCCGCCTTTGACATACCTATTCCTCCTTACCACCAGTATATTTTTGTATGACAAAAATATCAACAAGCAAATTAGAACAAAAAGATTATTTTAACTGTGCCTCTCATGTCTGAATGTTCTAATATAAATTGTAAATATTCTTTGCTTGAAGACATGCTTTTATCCTTTCAAATACCTACATTTTTCCACTATACTGTAATCTCAATTTGATTATCCTCAACCGCAACAATGCAGCTTTCGTAATATCCATCACCCGTAGTACGTGGTCCACTAATAACCTCATAACCATCTGCTTTTAATTCTGCTGTCAATTCATCCACTTTTTCTATGCTTCCCACGCTAAAAGCTATATGTGAATATCCAGTACGAGCTGGCTTCTTCGGTAAATCAGCCATTTCCGGTATGTTCATGATTTCAATACGTGCACCATCATCAAATGTAAGAAAATAAGAACAAAAGCCTGTTTTCTGATTGTGATATCCATCATTTGATTTTGCCCCCAGATACTTCACAAAGAATTTTTTTGTATTTTCCAAATCATTTACATAAAGTGCAACATGTTCAATTCTCATGATTATCACCCCCGTTTCGTGGCGCGAACGCAACGTCTTCATATACAGTTGACATAAATAACTGGCTGTCTGAATCCTGAAACACATACCCCAGCTTTGCGCGAATCTGCGGCAGATACTGTTTGCTTACCGGATATTCCCCAACCTGAATCGTCCCTGAGTAATCCATATTCAGCCCTACCATGCAGACGAGCAGCAGAACAACACGCAGTCGCCGCAGGCACTTACCAAACGATAATTCTGCCAGCAGAAACCATGCAATCAGATAGACAGCCATCCCCAACAGACCAATCAGATCATACTTTGGAAATGCCACAGCCGCCGAGCAAGCATACATCGTACCTGCCACAGCCGGAGTGACCAGCGCATCTGCCATGTGCATAAAAATTCCCCCTGAGACTTCGTTTTTTCTGTACCTACTTTACCATAGAACTGAAAAACCACAAGCCCCAGGGGGGGTGTTTGTCAGCCAGACACCGTCATCCCATTACTGTTTAATCATGCCTCATTCCAGTAACGTATTTCCAACAGCCGTTACTTCTTCTCGTTTACGGTTACGGTCATTCTTATGACCTTTGACCGACCGTTTTGCAATCTGACAACCGCCTTGACGACTGTCTTTCCGGGCTTCAGACCCGTGATCCTGCCATTTGAGCTAACGCGCGCCACATCCGGATTGAGGACCGAAAAAGTCACTTTATCAACATTGAACCAGTTGACCCCTTTCTCAAACCAGAAGTACGTCCCCTGCTTCTCGCGGATGGTGGCTGATTGTTTCGTGGCTTTGATCGACCGCAGTATCTGTTTCGTGAGTGCTTCTTCCTCATCGGCTGTCACTAACTCATAGATTCCGTGACCCAGCTCATTATGATCCAGTTCAACGCTTCCATCTGCCGCTACCCTGAAAGGCATTTTACTGACTACAAGCTTCTCACCTGTTTCAGGATCTATCTCAATGATCTTCATTTTTTTAGGTCTCACGGTTCTTTTCAGAAGCGTATTTACATTGACCGTCACTTCCCGGATGACCCAGTCGTTTTTCGTGAACATCTTGATCGTGGTCTTTACATTTTTCGTACCTGCTGCCTTTACGATCTCTGAAAGTGCTTCCCCGGAGATCTTCACATTGCCAAAACCTCTACCAAGAATTTCTGCGGTAGCTGAAGTGATCTTACCTTTGGCATTCTTCGATACATTGACCACTATATTCATTCCTGTCTTTTCATTTCTGATCTCGGTCCTGATCTGTACGGAACCGTCCTCTGCCCGGATTTCAGTCGTGGTCACAACTGTACCATCTTCTCTGGTTTCGGTCTTAGTCGTAGTCTTGTCCTTGTTATCGTCCTGTGGCGGAGCAGTTTCAGATCCGCTGTCGGTGGAACCGCCTGATGAACTGCTGCCGGAACTGCTGCCACTGTCCGAGCTACTGCCGGAACTGCTTCCACCGGAGCTGCTTCCACCGGAAGTGCCCCCATCCGAACTACTGCCGCCGGATGATTCTTTCGTAAATGTCATTCCGACCACATCACTCATGATATGACCATCTTCTATCGCAATTGCCTGGATCGTAGTCGTCTCTGTCAGCGTAATCGGTGTATTGTACTGCTGTGATCCATTTGTTGGCACTGTACCATCTGTTGTGTAATAAATGATCGCACCGGGGGTCGCTGTGATCGTCACCTCCGTGCGGTCTGAAAACTTGTCAGTACCGGAGATCGTCGGAACGTCGCTGGCGCTCGGAGTTGTGATCTCACGATTGCCAGCTGCCAAAATCGTATCGTCTGATCCGACCGCTCTGACGTGAAGATCAACCTTCTGACTGGCGCCAAATGTCTCCTGCGTCTGAAGTTTCTGCAATGAGTAATAATCTGTTCCATTGATACTATACTGATAGCTCATCCTATCAGTATCTGCCAGACTTGTCACCTGCATAACATATACGGTAGCGCTATCGTTTGGTCTTATACTCACATCAAACTGAATTGTTTCCTCCTGTGGCGCTGTGCCCTGATCTTCGGATTCTGCCGTCCCGGTGTTGTCGCTCGCGTATACCGTTTCCGGTGCGAGCAATCCACCAGGTACACTCATGGATGACACGACCGTAGCTGCGGCAATCCCCAAGGTCAGGATTTTTGCTAATGATTTGCTTTGTTTTGATTTCCGTTGTTTCATTTTTTGTTGTTTCATTTTTCGTTGTCTCATTCGTCGATTCCTCCTTTTACTGATGCTGTTATTAGGCGTTGGCGAAACTATTTTTATTATCTGGGCTACCTAGCTGTGGGCGCAGTGGCATTCTGATCAAGCTGCTCTGGATTTTCTCTGTTAATCCGATCTACAATATAATTGATAGAATCTTTGATGTTAGCTGCATTGATAGGATTGTTCGTCTTAGAAGTAAATACCAGATCCTCAAATCCTTCTCTCGGAGAAAACCGAGTAGCAATGTCTTTATGGTATGTTCTCTGATATATAAGCACATCATGCACTTTTTTAATCATTGGAATCTTGCGAAATCCTGCATATTTATTTTACCTATATAATTTCCTCCCCAAAAATATGGAGAAGATTATATGTCTCTCTTCTCCATAAATATATCATGTTTATCACTTAATTTCTACGGCTTTTAAGCTAGGGAAACGCTGATTAATTCATGCATCTCCTTCCCCTTTGTCTTATCTACTGCATCCCTTCCTGCAGGTGTCCCGGACACCCTTGCCTTCATTGCTGCGAGCCTTTCTTGCAATGAAGTCCGTTCTGCCGGTCGGTCTGACAGCTTACCCGGCTGGTCGGCTCTCTGTGCAATCTCTTAGTATCCCTCGTTCACAACTTCCCATGTTCCATTATTCAGTTGTAAAGTGATTGTGCGATTAGGCTCTTGAATTCCAAAGAAATAACTTCAAAGACTGTATTCTCATAATAGGCTCTGGCTGCTTCATCTGCTATTTTCAACTCATCATTGGGTGCTGCTTCTGTAATAGAAATTAAATTGCCAATCGGGGGAGTCGATTCTTGAAAAAAGTCCGAGCAGACTATTTGTACACGCGTACCAGTTTTTAATTCCCAATCTTTTTGTTCCTCTGTCAATTCAAACAGCACTTTATCATAGCTTAGTCCTGAATTTTCCTCGACATCAACAAGAATAATGGGAACCAAACTTTCAATCACATTGTCAATGATTGTTCCTGTGAAAGTAATACTATTTGGAATGACAATTTGCTCTGGTTCATTCGGATCTGCTTCTTTGTAATTATCCTCTATAACAGGTGCGGCACCGATTGCTTCGCTATCGGGACGATTTATAAAAGTATCTTCTTCGCTGATTTGGTAATCATCAAAGGACGCAAAGAATCTACCGTCGTCTAACAGAGAGATTGTAATTGCCTTTGTTGTAGTTTTTCCGTTTTCAAATGTAATCTCCATGACGATAATATCATTCCGCATTTCCTCCGGCAAAGCTGCAATCGTACTGTCCTCATTGTCAGTCAGTTCCCGAATGATAGCATTAGGCACCCAGCTGATCGTCAAATAATAATATTCGCTTTCGTCCTCCCCATAGGCAACGGTAAAGTTCTGGGCGTTCCCATATTCATCTCTTTTTTCTGTCCAGTCCAAAAAATTGATTTGCTGGTTTTTGCAAGAAAAACGGACTGTAGCAATATCTTTGCCAGAAAGATAGAGCATCAACGGCTGTCCTTTCATCTCTCCGCTATCGCTGATTGTGCCGCTATTCATTACTGCTCCGGCTGTAGTGATTTCTTCATCTGTGCCATAAGCGTAAGCCGATACAATCATGCCGCCAGAAAAAGGAGCAAGTATGCCGTCTACGGCAATCACGATTGCGAGACAAGCCGCAACCGCGCCCAATTTAATCCAAAAGGGCTTTTTATTTTTCTGCTCCTAACGCTGTGTTGTTCATAATGGACCTCCATTTCACTATTTCATGTGTTTGTTGCACCTAAAACCATTCACAAATGCGCAAAAAGGACATTCCTAAGTAATTAGAAATGTCCTTTGGTTTCGATGTTACTGTCACGAGTAACAAACTGTTGCACCTGTACGGTTTTGTTGTACTCATTTTTCCATAACACGTTACAATATTTTATTGAAAATCCAACTATTCTTCTGAGAATAACCGCTGTTTGCGCTGTATCATCTCATCGATTCTCTCGATATACTGCCCGACATCCTTGACATTGTCACAGCGTTCGATTCTGCCATCGCCATAGACGCGTTTGGAGATGGTTCCTGCACCGAGTGCCATGATCGTCTGGACCTCCTCCATAATTAAAATATTATAAATACCCGCCTTCTCCGGTTTTGCATAGCCGACATTTTCGAAATTGCCGGACATATTTTTCTGTCGGTAGAGATAATACGGTTCCATGCCCATCTGCTTTGCCCCCTGGGCAGCGATCGCCATCGTTTCGTCCGTGTTGTGCAGCGTGCTGATTCCATGCTCCAAAATCCACTGGCTCAGCCTGGAAGCCCGCTTAATTGCAAGAGAATGTACCGTCAGACTGTCGGGTCCAAGCTCCTGCACTCGGTGGATTGTCTCTTCGACATCTTCCTTCGTCTCTCCCGGCAGCCCGAGAATCAGGTCCATATTGATATTATCAAAGCCTTCCTCCCGCGCCAGCCGAAATGCCTCAACCGTCTGCGCCACAGTATGCCGACGACCGATCAGATCAAGGGTTTCCTGCTTCATCGTCTGTGGATTGACCGAAATTCTCGTCACACCATAACGCTTCATCACACGCAGTTTCTCTGCCGTAATACTATCCGCGCGCCCTGCTTCTACCGTAAACTCCCGCACCTGCGACCAGTCAAGCGTATTTTGAAGCTTCAAAAAAAGCCGCTTCAATTCCTCTGGTTCCAGTGTAGTCGGCGTGCCGCCGCCAATATAAACGCTGTCCAAAACGCGGTCTGCGCAGGCTTCTTTTACGAAATCGATTTCCTTTTCCACGGCGCTTAAATAGTCGCTCACGCGATTTTTCCATGCACAGATCGGAAAAGAGGTAAAGGAACAATACAGACAGGTCGTTGGGCAGAACGGAACCCCGATATAAAGGCTGTATCCTTCCTCATAATGAATTCCGGATAAAATCTGCATTTCCCGTTTGGCAATGTCAATCGACAGCTCCGTTTTTTCTTTCGATGCCAGATAGGTATGCTCCATATAGGCAGCGACTTCCTGTTCTGTTTGTCCCTGTTCCAGAAGCTGTTTCGCAATTTTCGTCGGACGAATACCGGTCAGGGTTCCCCAGGGAAGCGTCTTTCCTGTTTCTTCGGAAAGGAGCGCGTACAAAAGCTGTTTTAAATCGTTTTTAACCGTTCCCCTGTCCTCCGGCGTCTTTAGATTGACTGTTTTAGTCCCTCCATTTTCAATTCCTGCGCAGATGGACGTCTCATCAAATTCCACGAAAAACGCCGGCAGCCCGGCGTCACTTCGTTCTTCTTTGGTTCCTTTTACAAAAACTTTGATCTCCTGCTCCGGATAAAAGGCCTTTACCAGAGAATGGATATCATATGCATATCTGTCTTCATTTAACGTTACAATAATCATCTTTTTACTGGCAGTAGGGATTGTACTGCTTCTCCCTTCCAATTGTAGTAATATCTCCGTGTCCCGGATAAACTTTTGTATCTTCCGGAAGGACAAAGAGTTTTTCTTTCACAGAGCGTACCAGACTGCTCATGCTGCCGGTCGGGAAATCTGTTCTGCCGACCGATTCCTCAAACAGCGTATCGCCGGAGAATAAGAAACCGCCCTCTTTACAGTAGTAGCAGCATCCGCCTACAGTATGCCCTGGCGTTGCAATGACCTGAAATGAAATCCCTGCGGTTTCCACTGTCTGTCCGTCTGTCAGCCATTCATCCGCTTCGATCGTCACAACAGGGGGCATCTGGGCAGACAGGTTTAACTCCGGCGTCCGGCAGACTTTCTTCTCTTCTGCCAATGCATACACCTTTGCGCCGGATGCTTTTTTTAATTCTGCTGCGCCGCCGATATGGTCAAAATGACCGTGTGTCAGAAGAATCGCTTCCACAGTAAAGTCCTTTTCGGAGAGCAATTTGAAAATCCCTGCTCCGTTTTCCGCAGGATCGACTACGATCGCCTTTGTCCCGCCTTCCCGGTATAAAAAATAACAGTTTGTCGCGCAGACACCCATCGTCTTTCGCCCAATTTTAATTTCAGACATTCGTTTTCCTTTCCCAGAAGCCAAGCGGCAAATCGCTATTTTCCGATAGCATTGCAAACGTTGAAACGCCGCCAATTCCATATCGGCTTTCCCAATACCTGCTCGTACCTGCCGTCGGCATCGCATCAGCCCGTTGTACGCTCAATATCGATGACGCTTTCGATGTTGCGCAGCTTCGCTACGATCTGATTTAACTCTTCCCTGCTGCTGATCTCAAATGAAGTAGACAATGTTGCAATTCCCTGCTTGTTCGTTCTCGTATTCATCGTCTGGATATCAATATTGCGCTCCGTCAGTGCTTTACTGATGTCTGCTAAAAGTCCGCTTCTGTTATGTGCAAAGATATTGATCTCCGCCATATATTTCTCACCATCTGCTCCAGTATCCGAGGGCTCCCACTCCGCTTCAATGAGTCTGGCACGTTCGATCTCCGGCAGGTTTAATACATTGATACAGTCCGTCCGGTGGATCGAAATCCCCCGTCCTCTTGTCACAAAGCCGACGATCTCATCCCCGGGCACAGGAGAGCAGCATTTGGAAAAACGTACTGCCACATCATGAATCCCCTTGACCACGATGCCGTTTTTACTGTGGGGGCGCATCTGCTTCGCCTGATTGGCATTATTTTCTGCAATGGAGGCAAGCACTTCTTCATTGGTCATCACCTTCGGATGGTCTTTCTCATAAAGCTCCTGCATCCGATTGGCGATCTGACCTTCCTTGAGCGCGCCGTGTCCGATCGCTGCCAGCACGCTGTCCCAGTCCATAAAGCCGTATTTCTTCATGACAGCTGCCTGATATTCCGGCTTCATAATTTCGCCCAGGTTGATCGAACGTGCCTTACAGTAGGTGTTGAACTGATCCTTGCCCTTAGTGATATTTTCTTCCTTGACTTCGTTTTTGAACCACTGGTTGATCTTGTTTTTCGCCTGCGTACTCTTGACTACCGTAAGCCAGTCACGGCTCGGTCCCTTGGAATTCTGCGAAGTCAGAATTTCCACGCGGTCGCCGTTTTGGATTTCGTAATCGATCGTCACAAGCTTTCCGTTGACCCGCGCCCCGATCATCTTGTTGCCGACTGCAGTATGGACGTTGTAGGCAAAATCAATGGGTGTAGAGCCTGCAGGCAAGGTCTTGACGTCGCCGGTCGGCGTAAAACAGTATACACTGTCGGAAAACAGATCCAGATCGCTTTTCAGCATGTTCATGAATTCTTTGTTATCCGACATCTCGCGCTGCCATTCCAGAATCTGACGCAGCCATGCCAGCTTTTCTTCTTCCTGTGCCTCAACCTTTTTGCCGTCGGAGGCTTCTTTATATTTCCAGTGGGCGGCGATACCGTATTCCGCCACACGATGCATTTCATAAGTTCTGATCTGAATCTCGAAGGGCTGCCCGGAGCTTCCAATCAACGTCGTGTGCAGAGACTGATACATGTTTGCCTTGGGCATCGCAATATAATCCTTGAAACGCCCCGGAATCGGTTTGTACATCTCGTGGATCACGCCCAGCGCCGCATAACAGTCCTTAACCGTATCTACGATAATCCGGACAGCAAACAGGTCATAAATCTGGTCGATGGTCTTATGCTGATTCTTCATCTTTTTGTAAATGCTGAAGAAATGCTTGATACGACCGTCAATCTTAGCTTCGATTCCCGCCTTTTTGATGTGCTCGGAAACCTCGTCCACGATTCCCTGAATATACTTTTCGCGCTCGCTTTTGCGCATCGCGATCTTGTCCACCAGATCATAATAAACGTCCGGTTCGAGATATTTTAACGAAAGATCGTCCAGTTCTACCTTGATCTTGGAAATACCGAGACGCTGTGCAATGGGCGCATAGATGTCCATCGTCTCCCGCGCAATCCGGATCTGCTTTTCGTGGGGCATATGCTTGAGGGTGCGCATATTGTGGAGGCGGTCCGCCAGCTTGATCATGATTACGCGGATATCCTTCGCCATCGCCATGAACATCTTGCGCAGGTTCTCCGCCTGCATCTCCAGCTGTGCTTCTGTCTTATTGCCGGAATTGTCCGCAAGATGCAGATGCTGCAGCTTGGTCACGCCGTCCACTAAAAAGGCAACGTCCGTTCCGAACTGTTCTCCGACCTGTTCGACCGTCATCACGGTATCTTCCACCACATCGTGCAGAAGTCCCGCCACGATCGTCTCCTTATCCAGCTCCAGATCCGCCAGGATAATCGCCACGCACAGCGGATGGATGATGTAAGGCTCGCCGGATTTACGCACCTGTCCCTGATGGGCGTTATCTGCCAGCCGATACGCTTTTTCAATCATGGAAATATCATCCGAAGGATGATACTTGCGCACCCGCTCGATCAGGTCCTGATATAGTTCTTCCGGGCTTATAAATTCCTGAATGCTCTCAATTCGTCCGTCATCCAGCACCAGCTTGGTTTTCGGCTCTTTTGATCTGTCTTCCGTTCTATCCATCTTCCGCACACCTTACCATCGTCCAGTTTTATCAGTCTCTGCCAAAAAAGAGTTACGACGTAACTCTTTTTCGAAAATCAATTATTTGGTTACAGTTCACTCATGGTTTTTGTGGGCAGATTCCATGCTCGCATAAGAAGCTGTGCACAAGAAGCCACGAGCGAACTGTAATATTATTTGCCTTCATATACAATTGCGGAATCCAGACGATATCCTGCAATTGCTTCTCTTCCCTTCAGCCCTGCCAGCTCGATCAAAACCAACACGCCTGCAACCTCGCCGCCCAGTCTCTCTACCAGGGAGATCATCGCCTGAGTCGTGCCGCCGGTTGCGATCAGGTCATCTACGATCAGCACTTTCTGTCCGGGTTTAATAGAGGTCTTGTGCATTTCGATCACTGCCGTGCCGTATTCCAGAGAATATTCCTGAGACACGGTTTCACAGGGCAGCTTGCCCTTTTTGCGGATCAGTGCAAAGGGCTTATGCAGGTTATATGCGATGGGTGCACCGAAAATAAAGCCTCTGGACTCTGCGCCTACGACTACGTCAAACTCCAGATCCTTTACCAGATCCTGCATGGTATCGATTGCAAGGTGCATGCCGTCAGCATCCTCCAGCACGCTCGTAACATCTCTGAAAATAATTCCCTCCTGCGGGAAATCCGGTATACTTCTTACATATTCTTCCAGTTTTTTCATTTTCCTATGCCTCTTTTTCTTCTCTTTTCTTTAAAATGGAACCCTGTCAAACGGGACTTATCGATGTTATCATTATATTATTTTCCTTCATTAAAGTCAATACAGCCGAAAGCCCGGATTTTCCCTGCCATGACAGCATCTGAAAAATCCGGGCTTTTTTATTCCTTATTCTGATGAAAAAATGTTATTGTACCAGCCGGTACTTTGTTTCAACCTCTGCTGCGCCTTATAAGTGGTTCACCACACCCGTAAAGAGGATTTGATCGCCTGCGTCTTCGCCGTTTCCGGTTAAAACAAACGCAAACGGGCTGTCAAAGGTAAGCTCTATCGGATCGGTTTCGGGCATCAGCGCCATTTTTTCCAGTCCCATCGCGGTAACTGCGGCAGCTGTCAGTCCGTTTTCGTCCACCTCAACCATTGCACTCTGCAGTGCACTCGAAATATAGAGAGCCTCGTTATCCAGAACCTCTGTCAGCGCAGCGTCTGTTGCCTGCATCAGCGGAATCCCCATGGCTTCCAGAGCCTCTTTGATCGAGAATACATTGCTTTCCAGCTTAAACTTGGGCAAAGAAAGCTGTACGCAGCGGTAATCCGCTCCGCTGATTTTCTGCAGCTTTTCTGTCGTCAGGCTCTGCAGTACCTCTTCCGCACTATAGCCGTCTTTGGGCAGGCACAGAACCATCTGCCCTCCGTTCATCGTCCAGAGCACGATAGCCTGCATCGTCTCATCCTCATAATAAATGCCGTCGCTTAGCTTCTGATTCATAAACTCTGCATTCTCGTCCTGCTTTGCGCCGTGGAACGTGCCGTCCGTCGTATTTTCTTCCAAAAACGGGCTGCTCCAGCTGTCCGAAAAATACAATGCATTCGCAATCGCCGCTACCGTATCCGCATCAAAGGAGTCCACAATCTCTACAATCTTTCCATCGGTCTTCTCTGAAGCCCAGCTGTTGATGGCATTTGCTGCAGAGGAATCCGAAAAGTCAACAGAAAAGAGTTTTCCATCGTAATTGTCCGAAAACAGCTGTTCAAACGTCTGATTTACCGCTGCATCCTTTTGAACAAACAATGCATTTGCGATTTTCAGTGGGCTTTCAAACGTTTCTCCATATTCTTCGTAGCTTTTTCTGCGTTCCTCCTGGGAAAGCCCGGCATTGACCGCCTTTACCGTCTGATTTAACGTTTCAGCGTCGATCCCGGCTTCGCCGATCACTTTTAACAGCTGTTCCTGTGTTGCCCCGCTGCAGCCGTTTACCAGCGCCGCCAGAGGCAGCCATGCGGAATACGGGGATGCGATCAGGTTTTCTCCCTCTTTTTTCTGCTTCAGCAAAGCCTCCGTAAAACGCAGTGCAAAGCCGTTTTCCTCATCCCGCGCAACACCCTGATCCTGTGTCTTATCTGCAGCCGTCTGATTGTTTTCATCCGTTTCAGACGTCTGATCCTGTTTTTTTGAATCGCTTGTCTCCATAGACTGCGCTTCTTCCGTTTCCGTCCGGGTCTGCGCAGGCTCTTCCCCGATACTCTTTTGTCCGCAGCCGCTAAATAACATTCCCTGTGCCAGTAGGCTCAGGCTCATAAAAAGTGCAAGCATCTGTTTTTTTCTCATATCCGAAAATTCCTTCCTATATGGTGTTGTAAAATCGACAGTTTTTCAACCCTTCCGGCAGGAAATCGTCCTGCCGCAGGATTCTTTTGTGCCCTGCTATCTACATACACGCAGACAGCTGCCGTCCGGTTTCACATAGTTTGAAAATTTTTAAAAAAATTTCAGGTTGCCATATAGTCTGTCCTTCACGATACCAAAACATTCCCGCAGCACATTATTGGGCAGAAAATAAACACCGGAATCCGCAGAAATCCCGACTGGATCTAAAAAGCCCTGCTGTTTTGCCAGCTGCAGGCTTCTGTAAACATGAAAATTGCTTGTCACAATGCCGACCTTCTGAACCTCCTGCGGAATCAGCTTTCTGGAAAAGCGCAGATTTTCTACGGTGTTGGTGGACTGGTCTTCTAAAATCAGCCGTTTGGGGTCAATTCCTTTTTTTACCAGATCATCATACATACCCTGTGCCTCGCTGACCGGCTCGTTGCTGCCCTGCCCGCCGGACAGTACGCAGAGCGTCTCCGGATTTTCCGTCAGATAGGTATATGCCCGACGCAGCCGCTTTTCCAGAACGACACTGGGCCCGTTCGGCTTCATCTGTGCACCCAACACAATAAGATAGGAAAGCTGCTGCTCCCCTTTTGCAGAAAAGGTGCTGCCAATCAGGACCAACAGAGCGCACAGACAGGTAATCCCCACGCCTGCAAGCACGCCGATTCCCGCCCGCAGTCCGATTGGCAAACGCATCCAGAGCCCTTTTTGTACAAAAAAGCCGAACAGACCAAACAGTGCCGTCCCTGCCAGCCAGATCAGGTAAAATTTCGTTCCGGCAGCCTTGGTTGCAACCACACCAACACAATATACCAGACACAGTGCCGCCAGCACATAACAGAGCATCGCCATTTTCATTCTCCTCGTCCGCTTCTTCTCCATTTTAATCTCCATCCCGCATACAGTTTTATCCAAACGGTTTACTCGTTTCGAAACAGATCGTAATTGATCTTTTTGTAAAAGAGACGCTCGATTTCCTTTCGGTCTTCCATGTGCAGACCCAGAATCCACATGATCTTCGCAAGCACCGCTTCCAGCGTCATGTCGTAGGTTTCCAGAAACGGCAGCTGCTCCCGCGCTGCGCGCCCCACCACATAGGTGTCCATGCTGCTGCCCTCATACGTCACCTGCGTCGCCATGATCAGGATCTTTTCATGCGCCTTGTAATGCTGCATTTCCTCCAAAAGCGCCTGACGCAGACGATCCGGCAATCCACCGACACCGAAGCCTTCAATAATAATACAATCATACACGCTCAAAATATGCGGAATGATCTCCGTGGACATCCCCGGTGTCAGTTTTAACAAAAACACCTTCCGATCCATCCGGTTAAAGAAACGCACCGGACCGCAGATATCCTTCTGGATATAATAGACCACCGTGTTGTCGTGAATCTGCCCAAGCACCGGAAAATTGATGCTGGAAAATGCATTATAGCTGAAGGTCGCCGTCTTTTTCGCCCGCGTTCCCGCAATAATTTTGCCGTCAAACACCAGCATAACGTCCCGGCTTCGGTCGTCAAGTGCACACCGGATGCTGTCGTGCAGATTTTTTCGCGCGTCGGTGATCTCCTGCAGAATCGATTTCTGCGCGCCGGTCAGGACAATCGGCTTGACAGAATTCTGAATCAGATAGGAAAGCGCCGCAGCCGTATACGCCATCGTATCCGTCCCGTGGCAGATCAGAAAGGCGTCGTATAACGTATAGTTTTTCTGAATCAGTCCCGCCAGCTTCAACCACCACGAGGCTTCCATATTCGTCGAATCAATGCTGCAGACCTCGTATGGAACTAACTCGCAGACATCTTCAAATTCTTTCATATAATCCAAAAAATCGTCGGAGGACAGCACCGGTGCCAGACCGTTCCCGCCATCCTGTGAGGCGATCGTCCCGCCGGTTGTCAGCAATAAAATTCGCTTTTTCATACGTTCCCCGTTTCTCAGCGTCTGTCCGTGCTTCCAAATCCGCCATTGCGGACTCCGTCCGCCTCGTCATCCTCCGTGATGCCATACGGCATGAAAATCCCCTGCAAAAAGCCCTCGCCCGGATGGATTTCGAGCACCTTGCCCTCGTTGGAGTCGTTCGTCAGCTTCGCCATGATATGTCCTTCATTGTCGGAATTATAGTAATCGCTGTCGATAATTCCGACGGTATTATTCAGCTGCAAACGGTACTTAAAGCCCTGTCCGCTTCTGGGAAACAGGCACAGCACCCAGTCCTCGTCCATCCGCGCACGGATTCCGGTCGGGATTTTAATCGTCTCGCCCGGCTTTAACACAAACGCCACCGGCGCAGAAAAGTCATAGCCTGCGCTTCCCGCTGTCGCCCGTTTGGGTTTTGTAATATCATCATAAATCGCACGAATTTCCGCCGTTTCATGGCCTGGGAACGCGTCCGCGAAATCCTTTTCGTACTGTGCAAAGCTCACCTTTTCAAATGCTGCAATTCTTTTCATATTCTTCTCCTGCTGTCTCGCCTGCGCACCTTTTCTGTACGCCTGCAGTCGGTTATTTTTCTATCAGAGTTCTTCGTCCGCCTCATAGTCGCCGCAGTGTAAAATCACCTCTGCCTCTGCTCCCGTCCTTTTTGATAATCTTTACCGCTCTTTCCGGACGGTAAATCTTTCCATAGCAAACCTCTGTTTCCGGAACCTGCTTTTCCTGCGTCATACTGCCTCCATCTTCCTGTTCTTCCAAAACGGCTCTGTGCCACAGCTTTTGTCCTATGCGTCCATGCACTGTTTTCCCGCCGTCACAACACGAACCGGCAGCAGACAAAGTGCCCGATGCCGGTTCGTGTTTTAACTACGTCTGATTCTACCGCAGTGTAATTCTGCGCAGAATATTTGTTACAGTTCACCCGCGCCATTCGCAAAAGCGCATCTTCGATGCTCTCCGCTGCTTCGCAGCTCATTTTTGCTCATAAAATGGCGCTCCCTTCGTACCCTTTTGCGTTCAGATTTTCGTGCAAGCACGAAATCTGAACGCAAAAGGGTACGAGTGAACTGTAACGAATATTTTACTCCTGTGCGTCTGCACTCTGCGCGTTCTGCGCATCCTTTGCATCCTTTTTATGGCGCGCGGTAATGCCGACCTTCACTGCAGCTATAATCACAGCTGCAAATACAACAAACACAAGCAGATACGATATAAATGAATTGATAAATGCAACCAGATTTCCCATAGATCCGTCTCCATTCGCTAGATTTTTCGTTACAGTTCACCCGTACTCTTCTGAGTTCAAATTCCGTGCTTGCACGAAAATCTGAACTCAGAAGAGTACGAAGTGAGCGCCATTTTATGAGCAAAAAGAGCTGCGAAGCAGCGGAGAGCGTCGAAGACGCGGTTTTGCGAATGGCGCGGGTGAACCTGTTATGTTCTATTGTAGCATTGAAAAGCTGTCTGCGTCAACCATGTACCCCGGGATCTGTCAGAACCGCATTCGTGTCCGCAGCCGTCGTCGCCAGATGATCGCACCGCTCGTTTTCCGGGTGCCCGGCATGTCCTTTTACCCAGGTAAAATGCAGCTCATGGGGCTGTGCCGCCGCCAGAAGCCGCTTCCAGAGATCGACGTTTTTAACCGGGCCGGAAGCGCCCTTCCAGTTCTTTTTCAGCCAGCCGTCAATCCATTTTTTGTTAAACGCATCCGTCACATATTTCGAATCGGAAACAATTTCCACCCGGCACGGCTTTGTCAGCGCTTCCAGACCGGCGATCACCGCCATCAGCTCCATCCGGTTGTTGGTCGTGCGGATATAACCCGCAGAAAATTCCCGTTCATGCAGATTGCCCTGGCTGTCCACAAACTGCAAAACTGCGCCGTAGCCCCCCGGTCCGTCCGGGTTTCCTCTTGCCGCGCCATCTGTATATAGTGTTATATTCTGCATTGTTTTTCATTCCTTTTTGTTTTTTTTGCATAGCATGCGCAGCACGGACATGCGTTTTTGCGCTGCACGTTCACGCTTTCCAGACACCGGTTTTTAAAAATTCCGCCGCCTGATCATCCGCTTTTTTAATAATTTCTTCGCTGTAGCCCATCATTTCCAACAATCGGATCGCATTTCTCGAAGTCGCACGCCCGGGCATCAGCAGATACGGGAAAGAAATATCCCCGTCTGCAATCTGCTCTTCAAAATGATAATTGTCATATTCTGCCTCCAGAAGTCCTGTCAGCTCCACATCGTGCGTTGCCGCAAAGCAGCACACGCCGGGCTTATGCAGGCTCTTTAAAATCTGTGTGGAGGCCGCAATCCGTTCCACTGTGTTCGTACCACGAAGCACCTCGTCCACAAAGCACAGCACCGGTGCACCCGGACTTTGCGCCGCATCTAAAATTCGTTTCAAGGAACGGATTTCTACAATATAATAGCTTTCTCCACTGCCAAGGTCGTCGCGCAGCGCCATCGAGGTCATCACGCGCCAGTAGCTGCTCTGACAATGATCCGCACAGCAGGTGTGAATCGTCTGCGCCAGAATCATGTTCAGGGCGACTGCCTTTAAAAAAGTGGATTTCCCCGATGCATTGGAGCCGGTCAGGAGAACGCCGTTTGTCGTTTTGATATCGTTTTTGACCGGGTCAGCGAGCAGCGGGTGGTACAACTGCTCCAGCTGCAGGGACACAGCTTCAAAATGCTGCCCGGAGGATTCCGCAGCGCCATGTGCTGCACCGTCCGCCACCGTTTCTGCTGCCGTCAGCTTTGGCACGCACCAGGCGGGCAGGGAATGCCGAAATCCCGCCGCTGCAATCAACGCATCCAGCTCCCCCACAATCGTCACAAGTCGGTCAATATTTTCCGTCTGCTTCCGCACCGCATGCAGCATGATGTTGAATCCGATGATGTCCAGATGCAGCATCATATTGATATAATCCGCCACAATACCCATCGGATCGCCGCTCGACGTACGCATCCCAAGTGACGCACTTCTGTTCAGCTTTCCAAACTGTGGCAACAGCTTTCGAACCTTGCTGAGTCTTCCCTCCAGCTGCTGTGCATGAATTTCGGAAAGCTCCTCCGCCCCGCGGATCAGCCGGAAAATATAGTGAAAGCTGGTCAGATACGGCTCGATCTGCTTCTTTTCTTTCAGATAGGTTGTGATATTAAAACACATCACCGCACTCACACCACACAATCCAAGCGGCGGACTGACAAAAGCTGCTGCGATCGCAAGAAAAAACAGCAGATCAACCAACAGATGCTTGCCGTTTTTACGCTCTCCCAGCACGTCCAGAAAGTCCATATAGTCATACAGGGAATATTTCCCGGTTCTTCCGATTTTGAAAAAAATCTCCTGCATCCGGACTCTCGTTTCCTCGTCCTGTTCCAGAAATTCCAACAGTTTCTCCCGCTCCTGCAGCTCTTTTTCCTCAAATGACGGACTGCGCAGCATCGCATAGAGATATTCCTGTCCCGCCGAGCTGCAGGTGCTGTTCATCCGCAGGAAAATTTCATCCAGGTTCAGGTCGTTCCAGGTGATATCATCGATCTGGAAATCCTTTGGATGCTTTTCAAAATATCGGACAATTCCGTTTAACTCTCCGTCTGCATATTCTGTCCTGCCGGCTTTTCCAAAGGATTTTCGCAGCTGTTCCCGGTTCCATTTCTGCGCTCTGTGCTGATCCCAGAGTCCTTTTAAAAACATAACAGCAGCTGCCGCCAAGAGCGCCGCGAATAAAATTGCATATTCCAATGAAGTCTGTTCCTCTTTTCTCCTGTCGTTGAGATTCTATTCCGGTCCGGAGATTAAAATGCTCAGCGCACAATCTATTGTATACAATCTGCCAGATTTTCCGAACCAAAGCCCTCCGGAAGCAGTTTTCGAAGCGTGCGGATTTCGTAATCGCTCTCGCTTTCTGCAACAACGATAAAAAACGAATCCGGATCACAAAACTCTGCCATCACCTGTCTGCATACCCCGCAGGGCCAGGCTGCCTGCGTGAGCTTTCCGATCTTTCTTCCGCCGTTTTCATCTATTTCCGCCGGACTTCCTGCGATTGCAATCGCCAAAAACTGCCGTTCTCCCGCCGCGACTGCTGTAAAAAATGCAGTGCGCTCTGCGCAGTTGGTCGGCGTATAGGCTGCATTTTCAATATTGCAGCCGGTGTAGAGCTTTCCCGATTGTGTCCAAAGCGCCGCTCCGACATGATAATGGGAGTACGGCGCATAGGAACGCTTTCTGGCTTCCAGCGCAGCTGCGATCAGACGCCTGCAGAGTACGCCGTCAATCTGTGTTTGTTCCATACTTCCCCTCATTTCTGCGCACGCTTTTTGCGCATGCCGAGTTTGTGTCAAGTGCGCGCAGACACAAATCTCGTGATTGAAAAATGATATTTTTCAATCTTTCCCTCACTCCCGGTAAAAAGCCTGAATGCTCTCCGTCACCAGCTTTTGAAACTTCGGTGCAGCGCTGTCTGCTGCTGCCTGCACTTCTTCATGGCTGAGCGGCTGTTTTGTCATGCCCGCTGCCAGGTTGCTGATACACGAAATTCCGCAGATACGCATTCCCATATGGTTTGCTGCGACCGCTTCCACCGCAGTCGACATGCCGACTGCATCTGCGCCGAGCCTGCGCAGCAGTTCCACCTCTGCAGGTGTTTCATAGGAAGGTCCCGTCAGCTGGGCATATACGCCCTCCTGCAAAGCGATCTTCTGCTCTGCCGCTGTTTTTTTCAGAATTTCCTGCAACTTCCGGTCGTATACCTGCGTCATGTCCGGAAACCGTACTCCCAATTCGTCAAAATTCTGCCCGATCAAAGGATTGGGTGCAAACAGAGAAATGTGATCCGTCAGCAGCATCAGATCCCCTGCAGAAAACGACGGATTGATCCCGCCGGAGGCATTTGTCAGAAACAAAAGCTCCGCTCCCATCCGCTTCATCAGCCGGATCGGCAGCACCACATCCGAAACCGGATAGCCCTCATAAAAATGAACTCTTCCTTTCATGCACACCACCGGAACTGATCCGATCCATCCAAAAATAAATTTTCCTGCATGTCCGGGCACAGTTGAGACCGGAAAACCGTCGATTTCATGGTAATCCAGCTCTGCCTCCACCCGGATTTTCTCCGCATAATCGCCAAGCCCCGAACCGAGCACCAGCGCAACCCTCGGTGTAAACGGAATCTTTTCCCGAATGCTTTCGTAACAGCTGATAAGCTTTTCATATACGTTCTGCATAATGTCCTCTTTTCCGGCAATTTTATTCATGGCAATAGAATGCTCGCAGAGCGTGCATTCTATTGTTTTGCTGCGATCGTAAAACCGCCTGATACCGCTTCCTCGCTATGGACAGCGAAAGCGTCCTGATTTTTTATTGCCATCAGATATGCGTCAGAATCAGCTCGCAGTCTCCCTCCGCCCGGATTTTTTCTCCGGAACAGGGAACAAAGAAGCTGTCGCCCACAGAAAACTGCATTTTTTCATCCTGCTTGTACAGGGTTCCGCTTCCTTTGACACATACAAGACTGCTGAAGGAGTCTGAATAGGCAGGCAGCTCTGCCGTACCGTGAATCTGATAGCTTGCGCATTCAAAATATTTGCATCTGCTCAGGATCCGGCAGGTATAAGTATCCTTCACTACCGTCTCATCCTGGAACTGCGGCAGCTCGTATCGATGATAATCCATGACTTCCAGCGCCTTTTCCACATGCAGCTGGCGGCGGTTACCGTAACGGTCGGTACGGTCATAGTCGTACAGACGATAGGTACAGTTGGAACTTTGCTGAATTTCGCAAACGACAACGCCCTTTCCGATGGCATGCACCGTACCTGCCGGAATATAGTAGGCTTTCCCGTCCTCGACCGGAATCCAGTTTAGCAGCGACAGAATCGAGCCATCCGTAAGTGCCTCCTGCACCTGTTCCCGCGTCATATCCTGCTTGAAGCCGCAGTAAATTCCAGCGCCTTCTTCATGCTCTAAGACATACCACATTTCGTTTTTACCGTACTCATTTTCACGGGAAAGGGCATAGTCATCGTCCGGATGCACCTGGACAGAAAGGTTTTCTTTCGCGTCAATCAGCTTGACCAAAATCGGAAAACGTTCAATCGACTGACACTTCCAGCCACAGTTTTCCCGCCCGATCTTCGACAGATAATCCGCAAACAGACGGCCTTTGTAGCGTCCGGACGCTACAATGCTTTGTCCTGCTTCATGTGCCGACAGCTCCCAGCTTTCTGCAATGCTGTCATAGTCACAATGCTTGCCATAGTGTTCCTTCAGCTTGGTACCGCCCCACAGATAGTCTTTAAATGCAGGCTGCATTTTTACAAACGGTTCTGTCCTGTAACCCAGCTCTGCTTCATTCAGATCCCGGCTCTCCACAGAGATCAGGTCACGTTCCATAACCTCTTCACCGGTGGAAATTTCCATAAAGACAAGGGGTACGTCACCGATATTAGAAATCTGATGGACGGTATTTTCCGGAATTTCCATGCTGTCGTTGCTGCCGTATTCTTTTTCCACTCCAGCCAGCATGATCCGTGCACGCCCGCTGACGATGATCCAGTGCTCCGTCCGTCTCGCATGCTTGTGGGCATAGATCGTGCGTCCCTGTGTCAGCATAACCTTCCGTACAACATACTGGCGCGCCGCTGAAAGGATTTCATAGGTACCCCAGGGCTTATAGATCACCTGCCCCATGTCAAAGTAGCTTTGCAGTGCCGGATTTTCCCGCCGCAGATCCTTTAACGATTCAGAAGCGCCCTTTTTGCCGACATAAACCGCATCATCTGTATTGACAATCGTGATATCTTCCAGCTGATTCGCCACAACAATGCTGCGGCTGCCACGGTTGATAATCAGCGTATTGTCGCAGTTATACTGCGCCTGCCTGGAATCCTTTTCAGAAATCAGTCCTTCTTCTCCGAGATCCTCCAGGCTTCCAACGTCCTGCCAGGCAAATCCGGCCTTTACAACCATACAGCGTGCCGTCTCTTCAAATACTGTTTCTTCAATCGCCTGCGCCGGAATCTGCTCCAGGACCTCTCTTCGGTAAAAGATATGTTTGCCTTTTTCGATCAGCTTATCCTCAAACGCACGTTCACACGCTCCAATGATCTCCGGGGAATGCAGCCTGACTTCCTGCAAGAAGTCCCCATTTCTAAATAAAAACAGACCGCTGTTGATCAGATATCTGGAATCCTGCAGGTATTTCTGCGCCTGCGCTCCATCCGGCTTCTCCACGAATTTCTCCACATGGTTTCCATTGCAGCAGATATAACCATACCGGGTATCCGCCGTCCGGACCGGCATTCCAAATGTAACAAGATTGCCTTCTCTCGCCAGCTCACCCGCTTCGTTGATCGCATCCTTGTAAGCCTCCCCATGGATCAGATGATCGGAGGGTACAATAAAAATAAGCTCTGAAAGTGGAAATTCCAGACATGCCAGCAAAATTGCTGCTGTCGTCTTACGCGCTTCTTCCTCCAGAACCAATCTCCAGGTCAGCCCCTGAAATGCTTTGAGCTGATTTTCTACAATAAACTGGTACTCCCGGTTTGTCACCACTACAAACTCATCACAGTATGCCATATTTCTGGCAATCGTATCCTGAAAAATCGAATGACTGCCATCCAACGAGATAAACTGCTTCGGATAATTTTTCCGGGAAAGCGGCCAGAGTCTGTCACCTCTTCCGCCTGCCAGAACAATACATTTCATAATTTTCCGCCTTTCGTGCTTTCTTCCTTATACTATAATCGAAATAGTGGTTAAAAACAAGGGTGTCAAAACGTAGGTTTTTCATACTGCCGCTTTTATGTCCCTATCGGGGCAGGGCAAAAGGTCTAAGCCCATCTGTGAGCAAGCTCAGACGGGCTTAGACCTTTGATCCCCGGCATTCTTTTTTATCAGTCCTCCAGCTCCAGCCACTCATCGCTGATCACGTCATAAACATAAATCCCGCTGTAGCTGACAGCGTATTGAAATTCCTGCACAAAATGAGCTTCCTGATCACTGCCAAGAGAGATGATCCGACAGCTCTGCCCATTCACAGTCTCCTGCTGATCCGTGTCCAGCATAGCCATACCAAGTTCGAGATAATAGCGGACACTCTCCTTTTCTCTCAGAAGCTCAAATGCCTGCTCACTGGTCGGACAGTCCCTGCCCGAACCGTCAGCAACCGTTTCCGCAGCCTCCTCCTCTGAAAAAGGAGGCGTATCGGATTCCTCCCTTGAGTCCTCAAGGCTTGCGTCACTGTCCTCGTCTATATCCTCCCACCTTGCTTTGGATGTTTCCTGTAATTTTCTATCCCTCCCGGTTTCAGAAAAAGTCTGAGTCTGAGCAGCATTCTCTATATCTGTGCCCTTACAGGCAGAGAGAGCAAAAAACAGAAGAAGTACCAGTATGAGGCCTAATCTGCATTGTTTCATATTCTCACCCCCAGGGATCGTCTTTTACAGGGATTCGTATTCCGCTGAGGATGCTGGAATACTCCCAGAGATACCACTGACCGCCCTTTTCCCTAAGCTTCACCGGTCTTTGAGCATCCGCACCCGCTGTTTTCAAAAATACCCGGATATACCCGGCCTCTATGTCCTGGCTGCGGGGATCCGGCAGCACATTCAGTACATAGGGCTGTGCCGGAGTATAATTATTCTGAGGTGTTGCTCCCTCAAAATAAGCCAGGGGCAGGTAAGGCTTATCCCGCAGGCGGTCTCTGAGAAATTGAATATCATAGGGAGCCATAGGTCTGGGTCCCCGCAGCATATTCATTGCCTCCACTCCGGCATCCTTATCCTTTATATATAACTGCAATGCACACAGAAACATGGCACAGGTATTTTCCGGCTTAGAAAGATCCAGTTGCGGACAGGTTTGGAACTCCTGTATGGTAACCGGTATTTGATTTAATGTAATCAGCATTTTACTGTCTCCTTTCCATAGTGATCAAAAATCTCTTCAGGGATCTTCCCGCTCAAATACAGTCGTTACTATATACCCAGAAATAAAAGGATCTCCCTGAATAAGGGTTAATCTCAGAACGGCCGCACCCGGGCCATCTCCCCGTTCCCAGGTCCATGCGCCGCATATCTGCTCATACAGCTCTCCCGAACCATATTGACCCCACAGATCATTATCCTCAATGCCTTCCACAAGAGTCAGATCAAACACCAGGCATTTCATTCCGCTCTGGTCCTCTGATACGCTCCAGGTACCCTCATAGACCGCAATCGGTACGCCATTGCCTCTGCCATAACTGTAGGTAAGATTTCCTCCGCGCTGGATATTCAGGTCCAGAGCAATACCGCCTCCTAATTCTGCCGGTATGGAAGCATACCATCTGCCAATAAAGTCAGGATCATGATACATGGTGAAATCATAAATTTCAGGCAAAACCGACAGGGATCCATCGTAGAGCGACAGAAAAGGCTGGTAACTCAGAACCCTCCCTTCCCTGTCCACAATCTCTACATCCAGGCTGGGCATAATGTCACTGAGATTTCCCAAGAGCAGGATCGGATCCCCACAGTCGCTTCGATAAAGCACCTGCCCGCTTTCTCCGCAAAAATCATTGTCCTCATTGATCTCCCATGTATTGACTGCTACAGAAGCCTCCGGATCTGTGGGCACGATACAATAAACCTCGTATCCACCATCCGGATGGGTGATCCGCCCTTCGTCCGGTATCTCCTTGATAAATGGATACGCATCCAGGTACTGCTCTGCCTCTTCTGATGCCAGAAAGCCTGCCATACCTTCCTCCAGATCCAGAGAAGTACCCAGAAAAGCAACCGAACAGATACAGCCATTTTCCTGTGCTTTTTCCCGCAGCTCCTTCCATTCTTTTCCCTCTCTGACTAAAGGCTGGGAGACTGACTCCTCACTGACAGCATCGGCAGCGTCACGATTCTCTGCAGGGGTCTCAATAACGCCTTTTTTGGGCTTTTCTTCCTCCCGACTCTCTGTCAAAGTCAGGGATTCGCTTTCTGACGGAACCTGCTTTTTGCTGCAGGCAGTAAGAAGCAGCATCAAAATAATGAAGAACGCAAGCGTACATTTATGCCTCATGGGATTGTTCCTTTCTGAGTTATTTATCCATAGGAGCGGGTCAGCACCGTAGAGGTCACGCCATCTTCAAAGAAAGGCGGACACATTCCATTGTCTCTATCCTGCTGGATATACAGATATTCCCCGGACGGGTCAATCAAAACAGGGAAGACGCCGCTGCCATCACTGGGCGTATTTCCTACCCCTGTGGAGACGATCAACTGCAGGCAGTCATCCACCATTTTCCAGACACCGTAATAGAGCAGCTGATATTCCTGTCCATCCTCAAACTGGCAATACAATTCTGCTGTGCCTGCGTAATCCGGATTTTCATCTCCGCCAAGCAGATTCAAATACCATCCGTCACACACCCAGCCGGTATCCGCTAATCCTACATCTGTGGGCGGTACCCACCAATCATCCCCGGCCGGCTCCAGGTTATCCGGATCATTCCAATCCTCCAGATCCATACCGTTGCCAAACTTGGTGAAATCCAGAACCAGAGGTTCATAGTCCTCCCCTGTGGGAAGGATCATATAACCGCCGTTCTCCGGGTTCCATATCGGATTCCACGTCACAATCCCTCCTGCGCCGCCGCTGTCACTTGCAACGATCTCTATGTCCGGCTCGTCGTAAAATTCCTCATAGCCTACAAATACCAGCACCGGCTCTGCATACTCATCCCGGTAAAGAACCTTATCCGATTCCGGCCATACTCCGTTTCCCGTGGATTTCCATGTGACATGATTCACAGAAAGGGTAGTTCTGTCATCCCCTGGAACAATGCAATACAGGTTCCCATGATCAGAACCCAGAATGCGCTCCGGTGGAATTGTCAGGATAAAAGGCATCTCCTTCACCAGCTCCGGCGCGTTGTTTTTCATCCATTGTGTCAGAGAAGTGGTATCCTCCGCCTCCCGATAACCAAGGTATGCTGCAGCTATGGCTGCCTGCGGCGCATATCCCGCCATATATTCCTGCAGCCAGAGCAGTGCCTTTTGTTCCTTTTGTATCTTCTGCGTCTCTTTCTTCGCTAATGGTCCCGACATTTCCTGATTTGTCTGATCTGTCTGATCTGCCTGACCTTTGCCCCCCGACAGCTTTCCTTTGTCCGGTCTGTCCTCGGAGGATACCGCAGCTGTATTGCCGATATCGGTGTCGTTTTGCAGCTTCCTGCCGCAGGCTGTAAAACCAAACAGGAGCAGGAACACCAGAAGAGCCGGCACCGTCCGCATTATCATTCTCCTCATGAATTTGTTCCTCCCTAGAATTTCCCGCTTCGTCCGGAACCACCGCCGCCGCTGCGGCTGACAGTGCTGCCCGAACTACTGCTGCCTGAGCTCTTTTCTTCGATTTTCTTACTGGTCTTGGTGGTATGGGTATAGCGATCATAGCTGTCTGTCAGACGCAGTCCTTCCGGTGCAATATACTCATCTGCCCGTGCTTTCTGCTGCACATTGCCCATCCGCTGTTTCAGAACCATGCAAACCGCCAGTGCTACCAGACAGGACAAAAAGGTCATCAATCCAATTCCCCACAGAGGATTGGGCTGCACCGGATGCCCGGCATCTGCCTTGGCAAGATACGCATCGCAGGTGTCCAGGTAATGAGAAATACCGCCATACCAGTCATTCTTGCCGAAATCATCTAAAAAGCTCTTTTCCAACTGCTCCTGTCCGTATTTATTAAAAGCATATCCTGCGTGCTCCCCATAGACAAACATAGCATAATCCCGTTCCGCCATGCTCAAAAGGATTATGATGCCATCCCGCCCCTCTCCCATTCCGAAGCTATTTTGACTGGAATGATAGATCTGTGTGGTCACATCATAGACATCTCCGGAACCATAATCCTTGTAATCCTCCACAAGGGCTGCATAAACGCCGCAGTTGTACCGTTCTGAAATATCCCTGGCCTGCTGCTCCAGCTCCTCCCACTGCTCAAAGGTAAGTAAATCACTAATATCAAAAATATAGGACATCTGAATGCCGTCTGCTTCTACCATGTCCTGTCCGGATGACTCTTCCGCCGTTTCATAGGTGCCGTTTTCCGCTGTAAAAAGATCCGTCACAAATTCTGCCATGGCATCCACAGCCTCTGAAAGGGCTATGGCACTCCTGTCCATGTCGCCAGACCATGCCCCGGAGTCCACCGACAAATACGGTTCTAATGTCTTCGTAAGATCGTACAGCCAATCTCCATAGATCAAATTTTCATCTGTACCGCCCAGATAGACACACCAGTCATCCCCATCCATGGTATAGCTGTCTCCGTCCGGTGTAAGCAGCAGGGTCAGTGTAATACCGGAATGCGCTTCCCCGTATCCATATTCATACTGCTCATAAATTCCTTCCGCTGCGTCAGCTACGGTATCATAATCACTATAGGTCAGAATGTCTACCCGCAGATCAACACCATATTGTTGTGTAAGCGCAGGAAGCGTAACCGTTCCTGCATACTGCAGGGATTCGGATCCCAACTGCCCTGTTTCATCATAGATCACGCCGTAATCTTCCTCTGCCCTGGCAGGGATACAGAAGGTAAACGCCAGCAGTGCCGACAGTACAAGGCCCACTATTTTTTTCATATCCGTCCCCCCCTCTCTACAAAAGCAAGATCCAGACTGAGCTCAGCACCGACAGCGGCACTGCTATGGCAAAGAACAGCGCCCAGAATTTGCCGTTGCTCACAGGCAGTTCTCCTGCCAGCTTTCCGGTCTGACCATTCAAGGCAAACAGAAAATCCTTGTCATTCCACCTGGTATTGAGTATCCAGACCGGCAGGAGTGCATAATGCACCTTGCCTCGCTTAAGGGAAATGTCTCCCCCATTGAGATGACAGAAATCATAACCCTTTACCGTATCCCTGAGGGCGGCAGACAAGGTATTCTCACAACGACCATCCGCCCGTTCCCTGCTTTGCTCCACCGTTATGTCAAACTTATCCGCAAGAAAGCCCGGCAGATATGCTGTGGAAAAGGGCTTCAGTTCCGTATAGTCATAAGGCTCGATAGAGTCCATATAATCATCCGGCATCTTGCTGGAGGCATCCACAGGTATCTTCTCAAATGCAACCGCACCGGAACGATAAACATCGTAATGCTCTGTCTCCGTGATCTTATAATCACCGGAGCGGTAGGTATGCGAGCGTGTGGCCTCATATCGGGCATCTCCCACTGCCTCTCCATCAAACATCCAGAAGGGAACATAGATTCCCTTGATCTCCTGAACATGATTTCCTGAAGTAAAGGATCTCGGCAAAAAGAACTTTCCCCTATAGTACTTCTTCAGAGCCTTTACTGCATCCTCCTTGCTCAGCTTGAATGGAAGTACAAAATCAGGACGCAGTGTACCGCTAAACTGTCCGGGCACTACATTTGGATTCCCACAATAAGGACAGGATGACGCTGCAGTACTTTCCTCGCAGATCAGCTCTGCTCCGCAGGAGGGACAATTATAGGCCTTCATTCCTGCAGCATCTGTGCCCCAGTCGCCGCTCAGGCCGGAGACATCCCAGCTGTCAGGATTTTCTGTGTCTTTATCCGATGCGTCTTTGGCAGAAGCCTCTTGGTCCGATGCATCTTTGATCGATGCATCTTCATGGGCTTTTGCAGCCTGCTCTTCTTTTTTCTGATACAGTGCCTCAATCTCGGAAACCTCGTAGGTGCTTCCGCAATAGTCACACTCCAGCTTTCCTGATTCCCCAACAAAGTGCAGCGGACCTGTACAGGCCGGGCACTGGTAATTTGTTACTTGTGAAGGCATCTTGAATCCCCTTTCCTGTTTTATTTTCCTTCGATCCGTTTCGCAAGTTGATAGAACCCATGGACCAGCTCATTACCGGCATCAATCGGAGCGTCTATAGAGCTGCCGTCTGCAAACTCAAAGGAGATCCGGTATATGGTTTCATCAAGAGCATATACCTCTTCATCCGGCAGCTCTTCATACTCCTTCACGCTTGTGATAAGCTGCTGCTCCTTTACAATACGGAGTATCTCCTCTGCATCCGCTTCTCCGATCTGTTGGTCTTGTGCTTCCGTATGAATACCACTGTCATCGATTGCTGCATCATAAGAAAGGAACCAATCATATCCTTCTTTTTTCATGGTAAACGAATAGGAAGAGGAATAATCCATACAGCTGCAATCAACAGATACCGCGCAGATCTCCGGCTCCAGCTTTTCAGCCGCTGCATAATACTTATCGGCAAGCAGATAAAGATAATCGAGTGCCTTATCTCCGCATGTGGTTTCCTTTTCTATACTGCTTCCGTCAGTAAATGTCATTCCAGAACTGCACATTGGCGCATCGGATACAGAAAAAAGACGTATGGGTCCACGGCATCTTCTGAGCCGTTTGATCTCGCCCTCCTTGCGGATAATTTCCAAAAATCCTTCTGCATCCTCAAAGGGGAGCAAAAAGGAGCTAAAGGACGTATAGTGTTCCTTCCCTTCTCCCACATAGCAGCTTGCGGAAAAAAGCCAGTTTTCGTCCTGCTTTTGCAGTGAAAACGAATACACCGGGTATCTTCCCGTACCGTAATAAGACGTAAAAAACGAACGAACCTCATCCGCTGTGTATTTCTTATTTCCGCTGCAGCCCAGAAGTCCCAGAAGCAGCGAGAGCACTGACACGATAACCATCCTTTTATATGCAATTTTTAATTTCACGGCAGCGCTCCCCCTCTAAAACAATAGAATGAACGCTCTGCGAGCATTCTATTGTCATGAATAACGGACCACTCCCGCCAAAGCTTTGGCGGGAGCCAGTCTCCTGCAATTGTCCTTTGTTTTCTTTTTATCCTTTCAGGAAGTGATACAAAATGCACCCTCCCATCCGGAAAAGGTTCCCTTACTGGAACTTCATGTTGGTGAGAATGATATCCGGCATCGTTTCCGGAACACAGTCCAAATTTTGAAGACCAATAGAAAGGGCACGCGTATCGTCAATCTGTGCAATATACTCGATCCATTCATAACCAATATACTTATAGGTACGGCCCTGGAAGGTGATTCCGCCGATCACGCGGTCTTCGATATCCTTATAATTTTCGAAATTCTTCTTGTAGTAATCGAAATCCTCCACCTTTTCTCTGACCTCAAACCGGATGCTTCCGGCACCAAACGCGGTAGGATCCTCATTTTCCACCAGACACCGTTTTCCGTCATCATAGGACCATCCGCTTTCCGGAATCTTTGTCTTGATCGTTATGCTGACTTCATCGTGAGCAAACATGGAAACCTTCTTGGAAAAATCCTTCATTACAGCGTTTGCAGAAGCAGCCTTATTTGCTTCAGCAGCCTCAGCCTTCACGGCATCCAGATACTTCGCAATCGCTTCCTTGCCGGAGAAGCCGCTGGTGTTGTAGCCGCTCACCTCATAAACACCATTCTCCTCTTCCTTGAAATTCACATAAATGAAATGGGAGTCATCCTCTTCAGAGATCCACTTATAGTAACGATAGTTCGCCTTCATGTGGTCACTGTATTCTTCCTTGACAAACTGTCCTTCTACACCGAAATACTCCACAAGCTCCTGGTAGGTCGTATCAAAAATATTATTATTGACTTCGTTCATCCAAACATAGCCCTTTTGTACCTGTTCTTCTGTCACGATGCCATCTCCACCTGCTGTATTTCCACCCGCATCCGATTCTAAAACACCGGAATCCGACTCCGGTGCCTCTGAATCAAAGCTGTCCGGCATGGACTTTCCGGCTTCGATCAGCGGCAGATACCAGTCTGTATAAAAATAGGGCAGAACATCCTCTCCCGCATCTCCCCAGCGATGCCCCCAGGGACGCAGATAAAACTCATAATGGAACTCGTCGTCACCATCTTCATACCAGCCGTCGATGCAGATCATGTCTTCTCTTTCCATCAGACCGGGATCTACGATCCAGTCTGCGTGCTCCAGTGCAACGTTCGTAAACCAACCGCTCTCGGATACCAGCGTACCATGCTCTCCGGTTCCTGCCTCGTTCAGACTAACCTGCGCTGTGACCATTGGTTCTGACTTGGTGTAGCTCTCATCCCATAGCGTAACCACACCCGTATAATCGGTCCCAATGTCGATTACGCCACAGACGTCCCACCACTGACCTTCCATGCTCTCATACTCGCCTGAGCAGCCAGTCATCTCCCACCAACCATACCATTCTCCGTTCCACCAGTCAATCAGGGGATCCTGGTTTGCAGCAGACATGGTTGCTTCTGATTCTGATTCTGATTCCGATTCCGTTTCGGCAGTCTCTTCCCTGCTGAGGGTAGAGGGATCAATGGTGATCGTACCATTTTTGCTGCCCAGCAGATCCTCAAAAGTTGCTTTGACTTCACTGGTGGTGTCCATCAGGACAAAGGCCGTCCTCACCTCCAGCGTTGCGCCCGGAGCAACTTCCTTGAACTGGTTATCTATCACAGTTTCAAGGGCATCATAGTTTGTGATGATGGACGCGACCTCCAGTTCCGTGCCATTTTGCACGAGCGTTTCATTCACGCTCCAGAGATAGGAGGCATTTTCCTTTTCCTTGTTTGTATAATCCAGTGTCAGAACGATGGCGTCATTCCCGGCGGAATCCTCCATGATACATGCACTCTTATAAAGCAGCTCACATTCCCCGAGATCGATCAAATTCGGGTCTGCCGGTGCCTTTTTTTTACCGCAGGCAGTGAATGCAAGCAGCGTCAGCACCACAAGAAACAGACACCAAAATCTTGTCTTTGCTTGTTTCATAATCTTCCCTCCTCCCCAAATGAATGGAACACCGGGCTGCTATTTCTTTGTGAAGGTTCCGCTGATACCGTATCCCGAGTTTTCATTCATGGTAAGGCTGTTTCCATCTAAAGAGAATGTATAAGTAGACGGTTCACTCCAGCTTTCCAGCGTTACCGTAAGCTGATCTCCATCCACAGTATAAGTGCCGTTTTGTTTCATGTAGGCATTCTCCATCGTACATTTGCCTTTTCCATTAAACGTCCATGTGATAACACCATCCTCGCCCAGCTCAGCCGACCATGTGCCGGAGAGGGCATCCTTGCTTCCTCCGCAGGCGGTCAAACCCAGGATCATCACAAGTGCCAAAAGAAGTGCTGACATTTTGATCCATTTTTTCATACTTTCCACTCTTTTCTGCGCACGCTTTTTGCGCATGTCGAGTTTGTGTCAAGTGCGCGCAGACACAAATCTCGTGATTGAAAAATTTTATTTTTCAATCTTGCTTCTTTTCTTTTCCGTTATGCCGCTTTCTTCGGGGGATCACTCTTGGTGATCACCCCTGACTATCTTTCTTCATCTGGATTGCTCCATAAACATATGCACCCGGCACAAGCAGATTCAGGACCAGGCTGGTAACATTGAACTCTCCTCCGCCGACAACATTGACAATCATAGAGACAATGCTTAAAACGGCAATGATAATTCCCAGCTTGATGCAGGCATCCGCCTTCTGGGGCATTTTGCATGCTCCGAGTCCTTTGATGCCGGCGATAAACTCAATGACGGACGCAACTGTCACGATAATGGAGCCTGCATAAAGCAGACCGGTTCCTTCTGCACTTCCCGTAAGCGCTACCAGAGCACTGACGCCGAGAATGGCAATAATGCCTGCAATAATACCAATAACACCACTAATGATCATAAGAATAGAAGTAACCTTCAAATATTTCTGACCTTTCATACGATACCCTCCTGTTTTATAATTTGTTGAGTGTTCTGTCTGTTTCTTCTGCAGCTGCATGCTCCAGCCCATTTTTATGGGCAAGTGTCATCAAAATCCTCCTTTCTTTTTTTATCTCCCGATTTCACCGGAAGTATGGTACAATAGAAATCAAAAGGAGGAACGTTTTCGTTGCCGACAGTAAAACCTGAGGTATTTTGTCGGACTGCCTGGAATAAAGTCATCCCTTCCTTTCGCATTTCCTGTAACCATAACTTAAGCAATTTCTACGTTTTTGTCCCCACCCCAAACCCTCAAAAGGGTAGGATAGATAAGAAAAAATCTGTTTTTTTTACTTTATTTCCCGAATTAGTTAAAAAAGGAGGATCTATCGATGAAAAAGCTGTCAATCTTATTTCTTACCATTCTGCTTCTGGCAGGTATGACCGGCTGCGGAAATAAAGCCGCAAATAATCCCATTACACTAACCATGTGGCACGTCTATGGAAGTCAGACCGAATCGCCGCTCAATACGATGATCGATGAATTTAACCAAACAACGGGCAAAGAAAACGGCATTTTTGTTTCTGTTGTATCCGTCACAAATTCCAGCGCCATTGACGATGCCCTGATCGCCTCTGCCCATAACGAACCGGGGGCGGTTTCGATGCCGGATCTGTTTACAGCTTATCCGCGGGTGGTAGAAGAGATTGGTCTTGACCGGCTTTTGGATTGGGGGGAATATCTTTCTGCCGAGGAACGTTCTGCCTATGTGGATGCATTTCTGGAAGAAGGCATCCTGGAGGAGCATTTGGTTATGTTGCCCATTGCAAAATCAACAGAGCTTCTGTTTCTGAACAAAACAATATTTGACCGGTTTGCCGCTGACACAGGCGCATCAGAGAAAGATCTTCTCTATTTTGAGCCTCTTTTTCATTTATGCAGCCAATATTATGATTGGTCCGGCGGCCTGGAAATGTTTCAGATCAATGACTTTTATCATTACTTTTTAGTCAATATTGCCGGACGAGGCGGAGAATTTGTTCAGGATGGGACGTTAGATTGCCGCAGCAAAGAATTTGAACAGGTATATTTCCCTATGGCCCGTGCTGCGATCCATGGCGGGCTTTGCACCGGAGACGGTTATGCTTCTGACCGCTGGAAGACTGCCGAAGTGATCAGCAATATCGGCTCCACAGCAGGAATGCTATATTTGAGGGACTATGTGACTTATCAGGACAATACCACAGAAGAAATTGAAACAGCGGTATATCCCTATCCTTCTTTTTCCGATGCCTCCCCTACAGTCATACAAAGAGGTGCAGGCTTGTTTGCCATGAAAAGCACGGATGAACGAAAGAATGAAGCCGCCGCTGTTTTTGGGAAATGGATCACAGAACAGAAACACAATCTTGATTTTGTTACTGTTTCCGGCTATTTGCCGGTTACGCAAAATGCGTTTTCTACACTGTTCTCTGATATGGAAATTGTAAAGGAGGAAAAATTCCGGATGCTTTACGGTGCAGTGGATCAGATGTATGACTCCTATACATTTTATCCATTGCCGCTGTATGACGACTCTGGTGAAACCCAATCGAGGTTTGAGGAAAGCATAAAGAGCGTGCTATCTATTGCCCACCGGGACTATATCAACCGGATAGAACAGGGGGAGGAACCAGAAACCGTTATGTCAGAGCTCCTTGACGCTTCGCTTTCCGAAATCCGGAGGATCACAGAGCGTTGACACAAGAGGGAAAAACCATGATACTACGCCCAAAAGAATGGAAATCCATACTGAAGACAGCCCAAACACAGAGTGTCTCCATGCGCCGCCGTCTGATGCTTTACCTTTTTACCATAATGCTTTTTTTCGCACTCCTGATCGCTATATTACTGCTTCTTTTCGGTGCCATCGACCCCATTGGATATAAAATCGAGTGGGCCTTAGACAATCAGCTTGAGGACTCTGTAAACGACATCGAGCACCAGAGCAACAATCAGGCCGCCTACACATTTGCTTTTTCCAAGCAGTTGTCTGCAGCTATCCGAAATGACCTTACAGATGCCCAAATCACCTTTGATCAGCTCTGCAATACTCCCGATGCACTGGAATCCCTGCAGAGCAGGCTTTTTGAGGTTGTCCACACCAATATGCTGCTTGCACCCTGCAGCGGTGCATTTTACTTTTTAAACACCACCGTCAACGATAGCCTGCCGGATAAAAGCTATAGCGGACTGTATCTGAAGTATGCAAATATTTATGCGGAAAACACGATCCATAATGAAGTTTGCCTTTTTCGCGGTTTTTCCACGATCGCCCGGGAAAAGGACATTAACCTCCATAGTACATGGCAGCTGGAGACACTGGCGGGCTCTTTTCCGGAAATTGACAAATTAATGTCTGACAAAAAGGAAGCTTCATCCGACTCCTACTTTCTTACCCCTGTTTATAAGCTGCCCGACACCTGGGAAAGCGTCCGTTTTTTCTGTGTACCTATCCTGGATGCTTACGGAACCACGATCGGTGTATGCGGCTATGAGATCAGCAGTCTATATTTCTCCCTTTCCCTCAAAACACTGGGCAGCGGGCAGGCGCATATTTTTGGTGCTCTGCTGACAGAAGAAGGCGATCATTATACCGGTCAGATTGCCGGAAATCAATCCGGTTATTTTCCTCCCGCTGATCCTACTTTTTCCCTTGAAAACGAGGCAGATCTGACCACCTTCCGCAGCAAAGATACGGAATTTATCGGCAAAATTCAGGAGATAACCATCGGAGCCACGGACCATATGGTTGCCGTCATGCTTCCCGCCGCAGAATATCATGCGCTTGTGCAGACAGTACGGCTCAAAATTGCCGCATTCCTGTTTATCGCTTCTTTTTTCATTTTGATCTCCGTCCTTTGGACCAGCAAAAAATATGTCGCACCCATATTAAAAGGCTTAGAGCAGATTAAAGCAAACACCGATCTGGCACAGGGAGAGTCTCCTGTTCTGGAAATCGAGGATCTCTTTGCCTTCCTCGCAAAACAGGATCAGGAACATGCGGCAGCTTTATCCGCTTTAAATCAGGAGCGATTGGAGGCTCAAAGCAAACAGCAACAGCTGCAGGGCAAGCTGGAACAGGTCAGCAACGATCTGGGATCCGCACAGGAGGGAATTGCCCGACTTGCTTATTCCAGACAGCAAGAGATCGATCCCGATGATTTTCAATATTTTTTGAAGGGAATTCATCAGCTCACCCCAACAGAGCGAAAGGTCTTTGATCTGTATCTGGATGGAAAAAATGCAAAGGAAATTCTCACGATCCTAAGCATTACAGAAAATACATTGAAATTTCACAATAAGAATATTTACAACAAGCTGGGGGTTTCCTCCCGAAAACAGCTCCTTCGATATGCCACCCTGATGAAACATCAGAAATGAAAAAGCCAGCCCTAAAGGCGAATCCTTTTCGCTCTTTTGGGCTGGCGTTTCACATTTTCTTATATATTCCTATTTTTTCAGTACAAACTCTGCTTTGTTCTCTGTCGTGCTATCGCTTCCGACGAAGACTTCAAAGACGCCATTCTCACTTTCTACACGCTCGTTCTCAGTCAGGAAACGGAGTTCTTTTTCATTGATAGTAAATTCGACTTTCTGCTCTTCTCCGGGCCGGAGGGTTACTTTACGGAAATCTTTCAGCTCTTTGACCGGTCGTACCACGGATGCAGCTACGTCGTGGATGTAAAGCTGTACGGTTTCAGTTCCTGCCGTATCACCGGTATTTTTCACGGTCACAGAGGCTTTGATTTCATTCTCCATTCCAAGTTCCGTCTTGTCCAGTGTTACGTCCGAAATTTCAAAGCTCGTATAGCCAAGGCCATATCCAAACGGGAACAGCGGTGCGTTCGGGATATCGAGGTATTTGGAGCGGAAACGGTCTTTGTCCTTGCCCGGTACATGCGGTCTTCCGGTAGAATACTCGTTGTAGTGAACCGGCACCTGGCCTACGGAATACGGGAAGCTCATGGTCAGCCTACCGCTTGGAGCGTATGCACCGAAAACGACGTCTGCGATTGCATTGGCACCTTCGGTACCCGGCATCCATACTTCAAGAACGGCTTTTGCTTTCGATACGACATCGCGCAGGTCGAGCGGACGGCCGTTGAAGAGAACAACGACAACGTTTTCATTGACTTTAGAAACCCGCTCAAGCAGTCTCTGCTGGATTTCCGGGATACGGATATTCGCGTTGCTGGTTGCCTCGCCGGACTGCAGACGGTCCTCACCGATCGCAAGAACGACAACGTCGGCCTCCTTTGCTGCGTTTACAGCCTCAAGAAGCATTGTCTCCTCTTCCTCCGGTGTATGGAACTGCTCCATCGCTTCACCAAAGCCCTCCAGACGGATGTCAGAACCAAGCATCGGGGAACCTGCATGGAAGCTCATGTTTGTCGTATCTGCCTGCGCTTTTACGGCCTCTTCCAGATTTGTCACATCCTTTGCATCTCCGATAAAGGACCAGGAGCCCATCAGGTTTCTGCTGTGGACATACGGTCCGACCCAGGCAATTTTTTTCTCCTTGCAAAGCGGCAGAATTTTTTCTTCGTTTTTCAGCAGTACAAAGGATTTTCTTGCGGCTTCTCTTGCCAGATCGCGGTGCTCTTTGCAGAGAATTACCTCTTTTTCTTTCGTCTCGTCTGCGTCTTTATACGCATTTTCAAACAGTCCCAGTTTGTTTTTCAGTTCCAGAATACGCATGCAGGACTCATCGATCAGATCCTCGGAAATCTTACCCTCTCTTACAAGACGGCACAGGTTTTCGCAGTAAATGCCGGTCATCATATCAATGTCAACGCCTGCCTCGGCTGAGCGGACAGCTGCCTCCTCGCGGTCTGCGCAGTAGCCGTGGTAAATAATCTCCTCGATCGCTGCCCAGTCGGAAATCAGAACGCCGTCAAATCCCATCTCGTCACGCAGGATGCCGCGCATCAGTTTCTTGTTTCCGGTTGCCGGAACACCGTTTACCGTGTTGAAGGACGTCATTACCATCGCTGCGCCTGCATCGATGCCGGCTTTATAGGACGGCAGATAAAAGTCACGGAAGGTATGCTCGGAAAGCTCTACAGTATTGTAGTCTCTTCCTGCTGTCGGTGCGCCATAGCCTGCGAAATGCTTCACACAGGAAGCAATTTTGTACGGCTCCTTCAGATCGTCTCCCTGGAATCCGCGCACCATTCCGGCACAGAACA